>WBZX01001164.1_pt1 | contig 11794 bp, 7 predicted proteins | sample 5204211 | NCBI WGS metagenome assembly WBZX01 (sample SAMN12344362, study PRJNA552823) | activated sludge metagenome | biome: Activated sludge suspended growth; feature: Nitrification reactor; material: Wastewater; isolation source: activated sludge from nitrification reactor of wastewater treatment...
GCGCGCCGCCGATTCAGCCTTGGTCAGCAGTTCGCGGGCGCGGCCCTCGAAGTTGTAGGCGTAGTCCTCCGGCGCCGTCATGCGCACGATCTCGGCGTCGCCGGTGATCGACGACGAATGGTCGGCGCGGGCGTGGAAGAAGGTGATGCGCGCTCCGAGCGCCAGCGCGAACTCGACCGCACGGCCGATGGTCACGGTGGACAGGTCGGAATTGTCGATGGGGACCAGCAGATGGCGGTACATGGCGACTCCTGAAATTGGTTTCAGTGAAAAAAGGGGTTTAAGACGGGTCGACCGCAACAGCCACGCGGTTGCCGGCCACCTGGACCTGAAAGACGGGGACCTTCAGCATCCGCGAAGCGGCGAACTCGCCGGTCGTGACATCGAAACGCAAGCCATGGGCACGGCACTTGACGAAGCGGCCGCACAATTCGCCGCCGGCCAGTGCCGACCCCTGGTGTGGGCAGGAATTTTCGATGGCATGCACGCAGCCATCGACATTGAACAGCGCAATGTCCTTGCCGGCTACGCGCACTGCCCGGGATTTCCCCGGGGAGATTTCGTCGAGCGCGCAAACATCGATGTATTCCATAAGTTGCCCTGGTGGTCAGTCGTTTTGGTATGGGTGCCATCGTAGGCCGGTGGATGCGCTTGCGCCCCCCTCAAAAAAGGGGGGTGGATGAATTGTCAGAAAATCGCGCCGTATGGTTAAATCCCTGATAAACATGGGGCTTGCGACGGATTCCCGATACGGGGCGCGATCTGCCCGCTGCATCCCGTGCCGCCGGCAGGGTCCGATTTCCAACCAGGAGAGAGACAGGCTTGACCAATTCATACAGCCAGGCCGGGACGGTGTTTTCGGAGTTGATGCTGCGTACGACGCCGCCGAAAGCGCCACGCCATCAACTGGTCCGCCAACGCCTCGGGCTCGATGAGGAGAACCTGCGCGAGCGCACTGTCGTGGTCGTCCAGGCGCCATCCGGCTTCGGCAAGACCTCTTTGCTTGGCCAGTGGCGGCGCGAATTCCTGGCGCGCGGCGCTGCTGTCGCCTGGTTGTCGGCAGATGAGCGCGACGATCCGCAATACTTCCTGCTCGCCTTGACCCTCGCCGTTCGCCTGGGTTGCGGGCGCCCGGCGTTCGGCCGTCTGCTGATCGAGGGCGGCGGGGCGCCGCTCGGGGAACTGGAAGGCATCACCGCCTGGCTGGCCGAAGTGGCGGCGAGCGCGCTCGACGTCGTGCTCATTGTCGATGACGCGGAACGGCTTGCCGAGCACAACCTGCATGCCCTGATCTACCTGCTGCACAATCTGCCGCCCAACCTTCGCATCGTCATCGGCGGCCGCGGCCGGCTGGACGAGGCGGTAGCCGACCTGACGGACTATGGTCAGTGCGTTACGGTGGGGGTCGAGCTGCTGCGCTTCCGGCTCGACGAGACAATTGCTTTTATGCGTAACCGCTTCGGCGCAACGCTGGATACCGACGCCTGCGCCCGCCTGTACGAGCTGGCCGAAGGGTGGCCTCTCGGTTTGCAGATGATGCTGGCGGCGGTCGAGAGCGGGGCGGACCCGCGCGGCGCAATCGCCGAGATGCTCCTGCGTAACGAAGGACGCGGCGAACAACTGGTGGGCGGGCTGATCGACCGCCTGGCTGCCGAGGACCGCGAATTCCTGATCCACGTTTCGGTAGTCGACAGTCTGCATCCCGACCTGTGCCGTCGTCTGACCGGTGATGTCGAAGCGCCGGCGCGCCTGGCGCGCCTCATGCAGGACACCCCGATCTTCGTGGCCGGCGTCGATAGCGAGTGGTGCCGCCTCCATGCGCTGGTCCGCGACGCACTGCGCCTGCGGCTCGCCGCACTGCCGGAAGCGCAGCGCCTCGCGCTGCATGCACGGGCGATGGAATGGATGGCGGTACACGGCATGATCCAGGAGGCCGCCCGCCATGCCCGTGCCGCCGGGCACCGCCAGAAGGCGCTCGATCTTGCCGAGCAGTGCCTCTACGATGCCGTGCGACAGGGGCTGCAAGGGACCGTGCTCGAGTGGCTGGAGGACATCTCGGAAACGGAACTCGACCAGCATCCGCGCCTGCGTCTGGCGGCGGCATGGGCGCTGGCGCTCAGCGAGCGGCAAGCGGAAGCAGGGCGCCTGGTCGCGCGGATCCTCGATGCGCCGGAAGTGGACGCCGGATTGCGCTACGAATGCGCCCTGATCCTGAGCGGTGCCGCCTATTTTGCCGACGAGCCGGATCGCTGCGTCGAAATCTTCGAGCCCTGGCGCAAGTCGCCGCCAACCGGCGATCCGCGCCTCGCCCAGATGCACGCCAACCGGCTGGCGATTATCGCCATCGTCGGCGGCGACCCCGGCCAGGCGCGGCGCATCCTGCACCAGCTGCCGCGCTGCCAGACCGGCAAGGGCCAGGCCTACACCAACGGCTGGGTGGACTACATCATCGCCATGAGCTACCTGTGGGAGGGCCAGGTCCTGCTCTGCGAGGAGCATCTGCGACCGGCGCTGTTGCGCACCGAGAACGAACTCGGGCGCCGCCACCCGGTATCCTGCATGCTGGCTGCGCTGTTCGCTTCGGCGCTTTACGAGCGCGACCGCATCGACGAGGCGGCCGCCGTGCTCGCCAACCGCCTGGATGTCCTCGAGCGGGTCGGTTCGCCGGGTGCCGCGCTGCTCGGTTACCGTGCGGCAGCGCGCATTGCTGCCGCGCAGGGCATGGAGCACCGCGCTCTCGATCTGCTCGAGGCACTGACCGCCGTGGGCGTCGCCCGCAACCTGCCACGCCTGTGCATCGCCAGCCTGGCCGAGCAGATCCGCATCCATGCCGGCAAATTCCGGGGCGAAACCTGCCGCGTGCTTGGCGAGCAGATCGACGAGATTATCAAGCAGGCCGAGCGGCCGCCGGCTTCGCTGTGGTACCGCTCGGTGGTGCTGATGCAGGCGATTGCCCATGTCCACGCCGCCATTGCGGCGCAGGATTGGGGGAGGGCGCTGGCGGTGCTCGACGCGGCTCCCGGGTTTGCCGACTATCTCAAGCTGGGGCGCTTGCGTCTCGAAGTCATGGCCCTGCGCGCGCTCGCCGTCGAACGGCAGGGGGGGGGTGGTCGCCCGCTGATGCTCGAGGCGATCAATCTGGCGCAGACCTTCGGTCTCGCCCGGACCTTCGTCGATTCCCACCCGGTCATTGCCGATTGGGTGCGCCGCCTGGCCGAGGAAGAGGCGCGCGACAATGCCACGGACGCCGTTCAGGTTCCGCGTGCCGTGCGTCCGCGCATCCAGCCTGAATCCTCCTTGCCGCGCGCCGTTCCCAGCATGGTGCTGACGCCGAAGGAGCGGGAGGTTCTCGAATTGCTGGCGCGCGGCTATGCCAACAAGGAAATCGCCCAAGCGATGGCGGTCGGCGAGGAGACTGTCAAATGGCACCTCAAGAACCTGTTTGGCAAACTTGATGCCGGTACGCGCCGGCATGCCGTGCGGCGCGCGCAACTGCTCGGGCTACTCGAAGGCGCCGAGTAAACCGCTTCGCCTGACGGCTAGCAGCGCCATCTCGGGGCGCCTTTTTTCCCCATTCACACCCCCCAACGATTCCTGCTCCCCCCGTTTTTTGGGGGGGGTCAGACTTCTCGCGCTCCGGATAATTCGACATCAAAGGTAGTCGGCATTTGTGTCGATCACTTCGATCAATCGATAAACAAGGAAGGAACGGAGAAGAATGCGTAGCGAGACAAAACAAAGGCAATGGCATCGGATGCGCCCGGTTGCGCTGGCCATGGCGACGATGCTGGGTGCCGGTGGCAATGCCCTGGCATTCAACATCGACGTCGACAACGAAGACATCGAAATGCGCCTGGACACCACCATCCGCTACAACGCGGGGGTGCGCGTCAAGAACCGCAACAACCTGATCGGCAACAACATCGCTTCCGACGAAGGCACCTACCTGTTCGACAAGGGAGATCTGGTCACCAACCGTCTCGACCTGTTCTCCGAATTCGACTTCGCCTGGAAGAAGCAGCTCGGCTTCCGCCTCAGCGGCGCGGCCTGGGGCGACGGCGCCTACGGCACGGCCAGCGGCGCCAACCCCAAGTTCGCCCGGGCCGGCATTTCCAGCTACCCGAACCAGCAGTTCAGCCCCTACATCGAGCAATACTATCGCGGTCCGTCCGGCGAACTCCTCGATGCCTTCGTCTTCGCCAACTTCGACGTTGCCGAGACGCCAGTCAAGGTGCGTGCCGGACGCCACACCGTGTTCTGGGGCGAATCGCTCTTCCTCGGCGGCGCCCTGCACGGCATTTCCTACTCGCAGATGCCGCTCGACCTGCAGAAGGGCTTTGCCACGCCCGGCGTCGAGGCCAAGGAACTGTTCCGTCCGCTCAACCAAGTGTCCGGCCAGATCCAGGTAACCGACACCCTCTCGCTGGGTGCCCAGTATTTCCTGGAATGGGAAGCCTACCGCTTCCCGGAAGGCGGCACCTACCTCGGTCCGGTCGACTTCGCCTTCAACGGCCCCGAGCGCATCCTGCTGGCCCCCGGCGTCGGCTATACCCGCGGCAACCCGTTCGAGCCGGCCCAGCGCAATGGCGAATTTGGCCTCAACGCTCGCTGGTCGCCGGAAGCGCTCGACGGCACCGTCGGTGTCTACTACCGTCGTTTTGCCGACAAGCTGCCGCAAGGGCTGGTGACGCATCAGACCCTGCGCAACGTCGGAACGGCAGCACGGCCGAATTACGTGCCGCTGTCGGCCTTCAGCCAGTACAACCTGATCTACGCCGACGGCGTCGACCTCTACGGTGTCAGTTTCGCCAAGAACATCGGCGGCATCAGCTTCGGCAGCGAATTGTCCTACCGTCACAACACGCCGCTGCTGTCCAAGATTCTCGGCGTGCCCGGCACCAATCCGTTCAACGTGCCGGCGCCGGGCGAAGGCGAAACGACCGGTCCGCGCGGCAACACGATGCACGGCCTGGTCAACGCGGTTGGCATCGTTCCCGACACGCCGGTCTTCGACGCCGCCACCTGGGCGCTCGAACTGGTGTGGAGCCAGTGGCTTGACGTCACCAGCGGCGCCGAAACCTTCCAGGCCGTCGGCTACAAGGGCTGCACGTTCAACAAGCCGACGGCGCAGGCCGGCGACAAATGGGATGGCTGCGCGACGAAGAACTACGTCGGCATGGGCGCCAGCTTTACGCCGACCTGGTACCAGGTCATGCCGGGTGTCGACATGTCGGCGCCGCTGACCTTTTCGATGGGCCTGAGCGGCAACGCGGCGACGACCTTCGGCGGCAACCAGGGCAACGGCAACTTCAGCGCCGGCCTCGGCTTCGACATCTTCCAGAAGCACCGCGTCGATCTCAAGTACATCGGCTATTTCGGCCGCATCAACGACTACGGCGCCAGCGGTGCGCTGGGCGCGCAGAACATCACGCAAAACGGCTTCACGACGCTGTTGAAGGACCGTGACTTCATCAGCCTGACTCTTAAAACCACGTTCTGAGGAGACAACTCATGCGATTTCAGAAAACCCTATTGATTGCTGCACTGGCGTCCGCTTCCGGCGCCGCCCTGGCCGGCGTCAGCGCCGACGAGGCGAAGCAGCTCGGTTCTACCCTGACCGCCACCGGCGCCGAGAAGGCCGGCAACAAGGACGGCTCGATCCCGGCCTACAGCGGCGGCCTGACCAAGGCCCCGGCCGAATACAAGGCCGGGGAGGGCTTGCGTCCCGACCCGTTCGCCGGCGACAAGCCCCTGTTTGCGGTCGACGCCAAGAACATGGACAAATACGGCGACAAGCTGACCGAAGGCACCAAGGCGCTGATGAAGAAGAATCCGGACTACCGGATCGACGTCTACCCGACCCAGCGCAGCGTCGCCTACCCGAAGTGGGTCGCCGACAACACGGGTAAATGCGCGACGTCGGCCAAGACCACCAACGGCGGCCGCTCGATGGAAGGCTGCCATGCCGGCATCCCGTTCCCGATCCCCAAGACCGGCTACGAGGCGATGTGGAACCACCTCGTCCGTTTCCAGGGCGTCGCCTACAACGTCAAGTACCGCAACTGGAACATCGACGCCTCGGGCCGTCCGTCCGTGTCGACCGAAGGTTCGATCGTCCAGGAATACCCGTACTGGGACAGCGGCAAGGCTGATTCAGGCGTTTCCTACAAGCAGCGCATTACCTACACCGGTCCGGCCCGCCGCGCCGGCGAGGCGATGATGATCGTCGATCCGCTCGACTACGCGACCAACGACCGTCGCGCCTGGCAATACCTGCCCGGCCAGCGCCGCGTCAAGATCGCTCCGGATTTCGCCTTCGATACCCCGAACCCGGGCACCGGCGGCACCTCGACCTTCGACGACGTCTTCCTCTTCCTCGGCTCGATGGACCGCTTCGATTTCAATCTGGTCGGCAAGAAGGAAATGTACGTGCCGTACAACACCTACCGCATGGCCTTCGCCTCCAACAAGGATGACTTGCTGAAGCCGAAATTCCTGAATCCCGACCAGGTCCGCTGGGAACTGCACCGCGTCTGGGTCGTCGAGGCGAAGCTGCGTGAGGGCAAGCGCCACATCTACAGCAAGCGCACCTTCTACATCGACGAAGATTCCTGGGCGATCCTGGCCTCGGATCAATACGACGCGCGCGGTCAGCTGTTCCGTGCCGGCTTCGCCTACCAGACCCCGAGCTACGAGGCGTCGGCGCCGTGGGCCGACATGCATGGTCTCTACGACCTGATCGCCGGTTCCTACTCGCTGTCCGGCTACACCGCCGAAACCGGTGGCGTCCGCCAGGGCAAGCCGGCGTCGGAACGTGACTGGTCGCCCGACGCGCTGGCCGGCGCCGGCATCCGGTAATTCCTCTCCCACGAGGCCGGTTGCGGTCGACACCCGTAACCGGCCCATTTTCGACAAGGCAAGCCATGTCCCTCCGGAAGATCGTTTCTCCGCTTGTTGCGCTCGCTCTGACGCTGCCGTTGGCAGCCTCAGCCGCCGCAAGTTACCGCGACGTGCTCGACACCCCGGCCCGCGAGAGCGCCTTCGTAACGAAGTCGCTGCTCAACGGCGTCACCAATGCCGGGCAGCGCATTGTCGCCGTAGGCCAGCGCGGCCACATCGTCCTTTCCGACGACGGCGGCAAGACCTGGACGCAGGCAAAGGTGCCGGTCAGCTCGGATCTCGTGGCGGTCTACTTCCCGACGCCGGCCAAGGGCTGGGCGGTCGGCCACGACGGCATCGTGCTGCACAGCGCCGACAGCGGTGCCACCTGGACCCGCCAGCTCGACGGGCGCAGTGCCGGCCAGTTGCTGGCGAACTACTACGCGGAACAGGCCGCTGCCGGCACCCTCGGTACGCCCGATGCCGCAGCCATGCTGGTCGATGAAGCGAAGCGCATCGGCGCCCAGGGAGCGGAGAATCCCTTTCTCGACGTCTGGTTCGCCGATGAGAACAACGGTTTCATCGTCGGCGCCTTCAACCAGATATTTAGTACCGCCAATGGCGGCAAGACCTGGGAGCCGTGGTTCCACCGCACCGAGAACCCCAACCGCCTGCACCTCTACGCCATCCGCCAGGTCGGCGGCGCGCTCTACGTCGTCGGCGAGCAGGGCACGGTGTTGAAACTGAACGGCGGCGGCAAGCGCTTCGTCGCGCTCGACATCGGCTACAAGGGCAGTTTCTTCGGTGTCACCGGCGGCGACGGCGCGGTCCTGGTCCATGGCCTGCGCGGCCACGCCTTCCGTAGCCAGGACGGCGGCAAGACCTGGCAGAAGATCGAGACCGGCCTGCAGGATGGCATCACCGGTGCCGCCAGCTGCGGTGGCCAGCGTCTTGTCCTCGTCAGCCAGGCCGGCCGCCTGCTGGTCAGCGACGACACCGGCGCCAGCTTCCGCCCGATCAAGGTCGAGCAGGCCGCCCCGGCCTCGGCGGTCGCCTGCCTAGGCAACGACGGCACCGTGATCGTCGGCGCCCGTGGAGTGCGCGCCGAGGCGATCCAGTAAGCAAGCAGAACACCAATACTCAAAAAAAGCAGAGACAGGAGAACCAAGCGATGGCCGTAGCCACAGACCTCATGGACCGCATGCCGATTGTGCGGACCCTGACCGATTTCAACCCCAACTCTGGGACCGCCCTCGAACGGGCAATCTTCAACAACCGTCTGGCGGTCGTCGTCGCCTGCGCGCTGGTTACCCTCGTGCTTCTGTTCGGGGCGGTTACCAGGCTGACGCTGAACGCCAGCTTCGAGAAGATGATTCCGCAGGGCCAGCCCTACATCAAGAACTACCTCGACAACCGCGCCGAACTGCGCGGCCTCGGCAACGTGCTGCGCATCGTCGTCGAGAACCCGGATGGCGACATCTTCGACCCGAAGTACCAGGAAACGCTGCGCAAGATCAACGACGAATTGTTCCTCACGCCGGGGGTCGACCGCGCCTGGCTGAAGTCGTTGTGGACCCCGTCGGTACGCTGGACCGAGATTACGGAAGAGGGCTTCCAGGGCGGCCCGGTAATGCCCGATTCCTACGATGGCTCGCCCCGGGCTACCGAACAGCTACGGCTCAACATCGCCCGCTCGGGCATCGTCGGGCGTTTCGTCGGCAACGACTTCAAGTCGAGCATGATCGTCGTTCCGCTGCTCGACAAGGATCCGACCACCGGCGCGGCGATCGACTACCAGGCACTCTCCCGGGTGCTCGAAGAGAACATCCGCGACCGCTTTGAAACCGCCGGCAAGGACGGCGCACCGGGCGTGCGCATCCATATGGTCGGCTTCGCCAAGCTGGTCGGCGACCTGATCGACGGCCTGGCCAAGGTGATGACCTTCTTCGCCATCGCCGCCGCGATCGCCATCGCCATCATCTATCTCTATACCCGCTGCGTACGCAGCACGGCGCTGGTGATCGCCTGCTCGGTCATTGCGGTCGTCTGGCAACTCGGCCTGGTGGCGCTGTTCGGCTTCGAACTCGACCCGTTCTCGATCCTCGTTCCCTTCCTGATCTTCGCCATCGGCGTCTCGCACGGTGCGCAGAAGATGAACGGCATCATGCAGGACATCGGCCGCGGCACGCATCGCCTGGTCGCCGCCCGCTATACCTTCCGCCGCCTGTTCCTCGCCGGCATGACGGCGCTGCTCGCCGATGCCGTCGGCTTTGCCGTGCTGATGGTCATCGACATCCCGGTCATCAAGGACCTGGCGCTGACCGCCAGCCTGGGCGTCGCGGTGCTGATCTTCACCAATCTGATCCTGCTCCCGGTCCTCTTGTCCTATACCGGCGTCAGCACGGCAGCGGCCGAGCGCAGCCTGCGGGCCGAGTCCGAGCATGCGCAGGGCGGTTTCGCAGCGCTCTGGCACTGGCTTGAACGCTTCACCGAACGGCGCTGGGCGCTGGGCGCCATCATCGTGGCGTTGGTCCTCGCGATCGCCGGCTTCGTCGTCAGTTTGCAGCTGAAGATAGGCGATCTCGAACAAGGGGCGCCGGAATTGCGTGCCGATTCACGCTACAACCGCGACAACGCCTACATCGCCGGCAGCTATTCGCTGTCGAGCGACCAGTTCGCGGTGATCGTCAAGACGGCGGCCGAAGGGTGCCTGAACTATCAGACGCTGGTCGAATCCGATCGCCTGGCCTGGGATCTGCAGCAGTTGCCCGGCGTGCAGACGACGGTTTTCCTCGGCAACGCGGTGCGCCAGATCACCGCCGGTTCCAACGAAGGCAGCCCGAAATGGCTGACCCTGGCACGCAACCAGGACATCCTGAACTACGGTGCCCAGCAGGCCTCGGTAAACAACCCAGACCTGTTCAACAACGACTGTTCGGTGATGCCGGTGATCGCCTATCTGAGTGACCACCGGGCGGAAACATTGAACCGGGTGGTCGCCGAGTCGGCCCGCTTCGCCGAGGAACATTCGACGCCGGAGCGCCAGTTCCTGCTCGCCGCCGGCAATGCCGGGATCGAGGCGGCGACCAACATCGTCGTCAAGAAGGCATGGACCGAGATGCTGATTTACGTCTATCTCGCGGTCATCGCCCTCTGCTTCATCACCTTCCGCAACTGGCGCGCGGTCGTCGTCGCCATCGTCCCGCTGATCCTGACGTCCATCCTCTGCGAAGCCCTGATGGTGATGCTCGGCATCGGCGTCAAGGTGGCGACCCTGCCGGTCATCGCGCTGGGGGTCGGGATCGGTGTCGATTACGCGCTCTACCTGCTGAGCATTCAACTGGCACAGCAACGCGCCGGCGCCTCGCTCGCCGTCGCCTACAAGCGCTCGATCCAGTTCGTCGGCAAGGTGGTTGCGCTGGTCGGCATCACGCTGGCGGCCGGGGTGGTGACCTGGGCCTGGTCGCCGATCAAGTTCCAGGCCGATATGGGCATCCTGCTGACCTTCATGTTCCTGTGGAACATGATCGGCGCCCTGATTCTCATCCCCGCGCTGTCACATTTCCTGCTGAAGACGCCGGCCCAGGCGCGTGCCTTCGGCGGCTAGGGCAGGGCAAGCCAACTTTTTGCGAGCGATCATGATTCTGACTTCCCGACTGCAACTTATCGATTGGCCAGCGATCTGGCCCGGTGTACTGACCGCGATCACCATCGCGCTTGCCGCCACCTTCGTCTCCGAACACCAAGGCGGACCGCAACTGCTTTATGCCCTGTTCTTCGGCATGGCGTTCAACTTCGCCGCCAACGGCGAGAAGGTGAAGGCCGGCATCGACTTCGCCTCGCGCCATATCCTGCGCTTCGGGGTGGCGCTGCTCGGTGCGCGCATCACCGTCGAACAGATTTCCGGGCTTGGCGCCGTGCCGATGCTGATGGTGATCGGCGGCGTGGTGGCGACCATCCTGTTCGGCGCATTGCTTGGCCGCCTGCTCGGCCGACCGCGGATCGAAGGCCTGCTGACCGGCGGTGCCGTCGCCATCTGCGGCGCCTCGGCTGCCCTGGCAATTTCTGCCGTTATGCCGAAAACCGAGGAAAACCAGCGGTTTACGCTGTTCACCGTCGTCGGCGTAACGACGTTGTCGACCGTGGCAATGATCGCCTACCCAACGATTGCCCATGCCCTTGGGCTCGACGCGGGTGCCGCCTCGATCTTCCTCGGCGGAACGATCCACGACGTGGCGCAGGTCGTCGCCGCCGGCTACCTGATCTCGCCGGAAGTCGGCGATGGGGCCACCTTTGTCAAGCTCCTGCGCGTGGCGATGCTGTTGCCGGTCGTGCTGGTCTTCTCCATGCTGTTCCGCCGCCAAGGCGGCGAAACCGGCGCACGGCCGCCTCTGCTTCCGGGCTTCCTTGTCGGTTTTGCACTGTTGGTGGCGATCAACAGCATCGGCATCATCCCGAAACCGGTGACCGATATCGTATCGAACCTTTCCCGCTGGTGCCTGGTGGTGGCGATTGCTGCACTTGGCGTCAAGACCTCGCTGCAGCAGCTGGCGCAACTCGGTTGGCGGCCAGTGCTGATGCTGGTGGTCGAGACGATTTTCCTGGCGATACTGATCCTCGGCGGCTTGCTCATGTTGCGTTAAATCATGGGAGGCCGATGCCACCCGGCCGGGAAAATCGGCCGGCTAAATGCAGGCAGCCGCATCAGGATCAAACATCTGCCTGGCACCCGCTAAGCGGGGAGGGGGCGCCAGTACTGACGGCAGCAGCATTCGACGAACTTTCCCCAGGGCAATTGCATTCGTGCAATTGCCCTGGAACTTTCCCGAACGGAGAGAAGCAAGGTGGATCATCGATAGTCTCCGAAATGCCAGATGCTCTCGTGCAAGAGTTTAAGGCGGCCACCGCGAATGGG
>WBZX01002731.1_pt1 | contig 11793 bp, 10 predicted proteins | sample 5204211 | NCBI WGS metagenome assembly WBZX01 (sample SAMN12344362, study PRJNA552823) | activated sludge metagenome | biome: Activated sludge suspended growth; feature: Nitrification reactor; material: Wastewater; isolation source: activated sludge from nitrification reactor of wastewater...
ATCTGCGAGAAGCCGGCGTCCTGCAGGAAGCGCGCCTTCTCGGGCGTGCGGATGTCGGCCTGCGTGCTGGCGTGCAGCTGCAGCGGCGGCAGCTCGAGCTCGAGCAGGCCCATGTCCTGCACGATCAGCGCGTCGATGCCGATGTTCCAGGCATCCCAGGCGAGGCGGCGTGCGCCTTCCAGCTCGTCGTCGCGCAGGATGGTGTTGAGGGTCAGGAAGATGCGCGCACCGTAGCGATGCGCGTGCTTCGCCAGCCGCTCCAGATCGGCCAGCGCATTGCCCGCCTTGTCGCGCGCGCCGAAGGCCGGGCCACCGATGTACACCGCATCGGCGCCATGGTTGATCGCCTCGATGCCGATCTCGGCATCACGGGCGGGGGCGAGCAGTTCGAGTTCGCGGCGCGGCATGACGAGGCGGATTGTCGGTCAGGCCCTCGTGTCACGAATGACTTCGCCCACGCGCAACAAGGACGGGACGCCCCCGGCCACACCGGGGCGCCGACACGGCCAAGGTGAATCGGATGAACGGCGTGGCGCTGTGCGAATCAATGGCTTAAATGTCAAATATCAACATGCCAGCGTTTGCGCCTCGCGCCACGTCCTCCCTCCCGACCCTCACGCCGCGGCCCTGGCTGGCCGTGGCGGTTGGTCCTGCCGGGTCGCAAGCCCCCGACGACCTTGTCTCACCACATCCAGAGAGCCCCCTCGCGGCCGACGCGCGCCCACCGCGCGGATGCGGAGCCGCTGATCGTGCGCCACATCGCGCACGAGGTATCGCGCCAGCACGGCGACGCCACGGCGCTGTGTCGCGGACTCGGCTTCAGCCCGGCTGACCTCGAGCGCGTCGACTTCCGCGTCTCCTACGCCCAGACCGGCCGCGTGATCGTGCGTGCCCAGCAGCTGCTGGGCGAGCCGCACCTCGGCCTGCGCCTCGGCGCCAGCTTCAGCCTCGTTTCGTGGGGACTGTGCCTGGTCGGCATGATGGCCTCGCCCACCGCGCGCGAGGCGCTCGACTTCGCGCTCGACTTCCTGCCCTCGACCGAACGCTTCCTGCGCCTGCAGCGCGACGACGGCGAGGGCCACCTCGCCGCCACCGCCGAGCCGATGCACGACGACGAACCCGAGGTCTCGCGCTTCCTCGTCGAGCATGCCTTCGCGGCGCTCACGCGCGCCTGCCGCTTCGTGGTCGGCCCGTGGTACGGCCCCAAGCGCGTCGAGTTCAGCGCCGACGCTCCGGCGGACCCGCGCGGCCACGAGGAGGCGTTCGGCTGCCCGGTGCTGTTCGGCTGCCGCGCCGACCGCCTGGTGTTCGACCCGATCGACCAGCCGGTCGCCACCGCCGACGCGCTGGTCGCACGGCTGTGCCGCCACCAGCTCGAACAGCGCGCCGGCGCCGGCGCACCCTCCGAGCTGGAAGCGGTGATCGTGCGCGCGCTGCGCGCGGACCTGCGCTCGCCGCCCACGATGGCGGCGATCGCCGCGTCGATCAACGTCAGCGAGCGCACCCTGCGCCGCCGCCTCGTCGACGCCGACCTCTCCTACGCCGGCCTGCTCGACCAGGAGCGCATGCGCCGCGCGCTCGGCCTGCTCGGCGCCAGCGAGGCGCCGATGGCGCGCGTCGCCGCGGAAGCCGGCTTCTCCGACGCGCGCAGCCTGCGCCGCGCGATCAAGCGCTGGACCGGGCAGACGCCCTCGGCCCTGCGTCGCCATGGGGACTGAGCCGCAGGCCCGGTGGACGCAGCTGCACGGCGTGCTGCAGCAGGCCAGCGACGCGATCATCACGATCGACGTGCAGCAGCGCGTGGTGTTCTTCAACCGCGCCGCCGAGCAGGTATTCGGCGTGGCCGCGCACGAGGCGCTCGGCCAGCCGCTGGACCGCTTCATCCCGCAGCGCCAGCAGATGGCGCACCGGCTGCACGTCGACCGCTTCGGCCGCAGCGGCAAGACCGCGCGCCAGATGGGCCGGCTGCACGAGCTCGCCGGCCGGCGCGCCGACGGCGAGGTCTTCCCGATCGAAGCCTCGATCTCGCGCTCCGGCGCGGGCGAGGAGCAGCTGATGACGGTACTGCTGCGCGACGTCGGCACGCTGCGCGAGGCCGAGGCGCAGCAGGCGGCCCAGGCGCGCGCGGAAGCCGCGCGCCGCGCGATGGCCGAGTTCATCGGCCGGCTCGGCCACGAGATGCGCACGCCGCTGAACGCCGTGCTCGGCTTCTCGCAGCTGCTGCAGACCGACGAGCACGAGCCGCTCGCGCCCGGGCAGCGGCGCCGCGTCGAGCAGATCCGCACGGCGGGCTGGCACCTGCTGCGCCTGCTGGCCGACGCCTCCGACCCCGCGGTGCTGGAAAGCGGCGCGCTGCGCCTGGAGCTGGCCAGCGTGGCGCCGCTGGCGGTGATCGACGAGGCGCTGGCCATCTGCGAAACCGCGGCGCGCGCCCGCGGCATCGCCGTGCACGTGCACGAGCGCGGCACACAGGCGCCGCTGCACGTGCAGTGCGACCCGCTGCGCCTGCGCCAGGTGCTCATCAACCTGCTGTCCAACGCCGTCAAGTACAACCGCGACGGCGGCGCGATCGACATCCACCTGCGCCGCGACGACGCCGGCGTGAGCATCGAGGTGGTCGACACCGGCATCGGCATGACGCCCGAGCAGCTCTCGCACCTCTACGAACCCTACAACCGCCTCGGCCGCGAGCGCGAGGTGGCCGAGGGCAGCGGCATCGGCCTGGTGCTGACGCGCCAGCTCGTCGAGCGCATGCACGGCCGCCTCGAGATCGACAGCGAGGCCGGGCGCGGCACGCAGGTGCGCGTCACCCTGCCGGCCGCCGAGGTGGCGCCGGGGCTGCCCGAGACCCCTCCGCCGCCGCCCGCGCCGGCACGCGGCGCGGACGACGAGGCGCTGCCGGGCGCCGTGGTGCTCTACGTCGAAGACAACCCGGTCAACGTGCTGCTGGTCGAGCAGCTGCTCGCGCGCTGGCCGCAGATCGGGCTGGTGCACGCGGAGGACGGCCACGCCGGACTGGAACTCGCGCGCCGCCTGCAGCCCGACCTCGTGCTGCTCGACATGCACCTGCCCGACATGAGCGGCCTGCAGGTGCTGGCCGCGCTGCGCAGCGACCCCGCCACCGCATCGCTGGGCGTGGTGGCGCTGTCCGCCAGCGCCGAAGCCGCCGACGTGCAGCGCGCCCGCGAGGCCGGCGCGATCGAGTACTGGACCAAGCCACTCGACATGCACGGCTTCCACGCCGACGTGGTGCGGGCGCTCGGGCGGCGGGTGGAGGCCTGACGAGGCACGTCAGCCCCGCGCCGCCTCGGCGTGCAGCCAGGTCAGGAAGGCCTCGACCGGCGGCCGCCTGGCGTGGCGCACCGGGTAGACGGCGAAGTGCGCCTTCACGCGCACCGCCTTCTCCAGCCCGAACACCGGCCGCAGCTTGCCCTCGGCCATGTGCTTGCCCGCCATCGTGGCGCTCTCCAGCGCCACGCCCAGCCCCTGCGTCGCGGCGTCCAGCGACATCAGCGCGCGGTCGAAGCGCAGGCTGAAGCGCTCCGGCGCGCGCTTGTCCGAGAAGGCGCGCAGCCAGTCCGACCACTGCACCACGCTGACGTTGCTCTGGATCAGCGGCAGCTCGAGCAGCTGCTCGATGCGCTTGAGGCGGTGCTCGCGGATGAACGCCGGGCTGGCCAGCGGCACGATGCGCTCCTCGAAGAGCGGCTCCACGACGAGGTCGGGCCAGTTCGGCACGCCGTAGCGGATGTCGAGATCGGCCTGGCCGAGTGCGAAGTCGCTGTGCGTGTGCGCAGCCGACAGGTTCAGCGAGATCTCCGGGCAGGCCTGCGCGAAGGCCTGCAGGCGCGGCAGCAGCCACAGGCTGGCCAGGCTGGGCGTGCAATGCACGTACAGGCTGTTCGCAACGCCCTGGCGCATGTCCTCGGTGGCCGAGGCGATGGCCGCGAGGGCACCGGCGATGCGCGACAGGTACTGCTCGCCGGCGGCACTCAGCCGCACGCCGTGCGCGCTGCGCTCGAACAGCCGCACGCCGAGCTGTGATTCGAGCCGCGCCACCTGGTGACTGACTGCCGAGGCGGTGAGGTGCAGCTCCGCCGCGGCGAGGGCGAAGCTGCGCCGCCGTGCCACCGCCTCGAAGGCCGGCAGGCTGGGCAGCGGGGGCGAAGCAGCCATCGGGTGAACCCTCACGTTGGATGACAGATCATCATCTTAGGCTGAAGAGACTTCGCTTGTCGTCATGCCATGCCGCGCCGAAGATTTCGGCACGAACTCACCGCATGGAGACGATGCAGATGCTTCTCAAGGACAAGGTCGCCGTGATCACCGGCGGCGCCGGCCTCAACGGCCTGGGCTTCGCGACCGCCCGCATGATGGCCGCGCAAGGCGCGCGCGTGGTCATTCTCGACCTGGCGCGCGCCGAGCCGGCGCAGGCCGCCGCCAAGCTGGGCGAAGGCCACCTCGGCGTGGTCGCCGACGTCACCGACAAGGCCTCCTGCGAGGCCGCCGCCGCCGCGGTGCTGAAGGCCTACGGCCGCATCGACGTGCTGGTCAACAACGCCGGCATCACCCAGCCGGTGAAGACGCTCGCGATCACGGGTGCCGACTACGACCGCATCCTCGACGTCAGCCTGCGCGGCACGCTGTACATGAGCCAGGCCGTGATCCCGGCGATGCAGCGCCAGAAGGGCGGCGCGATCTGCTGCGTCTCGTCGGTGTCGGCGCAGCGCGGCGGCGGCATCCTCGGCGGGCCGCACTACTCGGCCGCCAAGGCCGGCGTGCTGGGCCTGGCGCGTGCGATGGCGCGCGAGTTCGGCATCGACGGCATCCGCGTCAACTGCGTGACGCCGGGGCTGATCGCCACCGACATCAACAAGGGCCTGATCCCCGACGACAAGATGAAGGGGATCCTCGAGCAGATCCCGCTGAACCGCGTCGGCGAACCGAACGACGTGGCCGGCTGCCTGGTGTTCCTCGCCAGCGACCTCGCCAAGTACTGCACCGGCGTCACGCTCGACGTGAACGGCGGCATGTTGATCCATTGATCGGCATCGTTCCCCGGACAACACCCACAAGGAGACAAGCCATGCAACGTTTCACCTTCGTCCGCTCGCTGCTCGCGCTGGCCGCGGCCGCCGCCGTCGTTCCGTTCACGGCCCATGCGCAAGCCACCAAGCTCACGCTGGGTCACGGCGCGGCGCCGGGCAACCCGCGCCACGAAGCGGCTGTGCTGTTCGCCGAGCGCGTGAAGGCCAAGACCGCCGGCCGCATCGAGATCCAGGTGGCGCATTCGGCGCAGCTGGGCGACGACGCCGCGATGATCACCGCGCTGCGCTCGGGCACGCTGGACCTGTCGGCCAACAGCCAGGGCGCGATGGCCAACGTGGTGCCCGAGTACGCCGCGCTGGGCCTGCCCTTCCTGTTCGCCGACGCGGGCAAGGCCTGGCAGACGCTGGACGGCCCGCTCGGCCATGAACTCGCCAAGCGCACCGCGGCCAAGGGCATGGTGGTGCTGGGCTACTGGGACAACGGCATCCGCCACGTCACCAACGCCAAGCGGCCGGTGAAGGCGCCGGCCGACCTCAAGGGCCTGAAGATCCGCACCCCGCCCGACACGATGACGGTGGACATCATGCAGACGCTGGGCGCCGACACGCAGCAGATCAAGTTCGCCGAGCTGTATGTCGCGTTGCAGCAGGGCGTGGTCGACGGCCAGGAGAACCCGCTGACCAACATCGCCTCGGCCAAGCTGTACGAGGTGCAGAAGTACCTGACGCTGACCGGCCACAAGTACGAGGCCACGCCCTTCGTGATCGGCAAGCGCGCGTGGGACAAGCTGAGCCCGGCCGACCAGAAGGTCTTCACCGAAGCCGCCGCCGAGGCCACGCAGATGCAGCGCAAGCTCGCCAAGGAGGCCGACGAGAAGCTCGTCGCCGAACTGAAGGCCAAGGGCGTGCAGATCGAGACGGTGGACCGCAAGGCCTTCGTCGAGGCCACCAAGCCGGTCTACGCGAAGTGGCAGTCCGGGCCGGTGGGCGATTTCGTCAAGCAAGTGATGCAGCAGGCGCAGTGATGGGCTGGCTGCAAACCCTGGACGCCGCCATCGGCGCGGCCTGCCGCGGCGTGCTGTACCTGACGCTGGCGGTGGTGTTCACGATCCTCAGCGTGAACGTGGGCCTGCGCTACGTCGCCGGCACCAGCCTCGCATCGGCTTCCGAGCTGCCCGAGCTGCTGTTCCCCTGGATGATCATGGCCGGCGTGGTGCTGGCGGCGCAGCACGGCTCGCACATCGCGGTGGTGATCCTGACCCAGAAGCTCGGCGCCGCGCGGCGCTGGGTGCTGGCCGGCGGCGCGCTGGCGGTGGCGGTGCTGTACGCCGCGCTGGCCGTGACGGCCTGGCCGCTGATGGAGATCGCCGCCGACGAGCGCTCGCCCATCCTGCAGGTGCCGGGTTCGGTCAGCGTCGGCTGCCTGATGCTGGGCTTCGCGTTGCTGGCCGTCGTCACGCTGTGCCGGCTGCCGACGCTGTGGGCCGCCGACGCGGTCGACGCTGCCGCCGCTGCCGCCGCGGCCGATCTCGCCCACGGAGCCTGACATGACCGCCCTCATCATCGCCCTGTTCATCGCCGCGGCGCTGCTGTCGATCCCGATCGCGCATGCGCTGGTGCTGGCCTCGGTCGGCGGGCTGCTGATCATCGACAAGGTGCCGGTGCACCTGGCGATCGAGCAGATGCTGGCGCAGACGCAGAGCTTCCCGCTGATCGCGATCCCGTTCTTCATGCTGACCGGCGCGCTGATGGTCAGCGGCAAGCTCGGGCAGAGCCTGGTCAACCTGCTGTCGATGATGATCGGCCGCGTGCACGGCGGGCCGGCGCAGGTGGGCGTGCTGTCGTCGACGATCTTCGGCGGTGTGTCGGGCTCGGCTGTCGCCGATGCCTCTGCCATCGGCTCGATGCTGATCCCCTGGCTGAAGAAGCTCGGCTACCCGGCGCCCTTCGCGGCCGGTACGCTGGCGGCGGCCGCGACCATCGACATCCTGATCCCGCCGTCGATCCCGATGATCGTCTACGCGCTGGTGTCGGGCGCGTCGATCGGTGCGCTGTTCGTCGCCGGCATCCTGCCCGGCCTGCTGATGTGCGCCGGCTTCATGGCCGTGTGCTACGTGCAGGGGCGGCGGCGCGGCTTCCCGCGCGACACCACGCCCTTCGCGTGGCCGGCGTTCTGGCGCCAGCTGGCCCACGCCGGCCCGGCGCTGCTGATGCCGGTGCTGATCATCGTCTTCCTGCGCTTCGGCATCGCCACGCCCACCGAGGTGAGCGTGATGTCGACGCTGTACGCGCTGGTGGTCGCCGCGCTGGTCTATCGCGACCTCACCTGGGCCAAGCTGCGCCACGCCGCGATCGAGGCCGGCATCTCCACTGGCGTGGTGCTGCTGATCATCATGGCCAGCAGCGTGGTCGGCTGGATCGTCACCTACGAGCAGCTGCCCGCCGCGTTCACGCAGTACGCCAAGGAGGTGCTGCAGTCGCCCTGGCTGATCATCCTGGCGATGAACCTGATCATGCTGGCCACCGGCATGTTCATCGACCTGCCCGCGGCGGTGCTGCTGCTCACGCCGATGTTCGTGCCGCTGGCCGCGGCGGTGGGCATGGACACGGTGCAGCTCGGGATCATGATGATCGTGAACCTCTCGATCGGCCTGTATCACCCGCCGATCGGCACCACCCTCTTCATCACCAGCTCGATCGCCAAGGTGCGCATCGGCGACGTGGTGATCGAGCTGATCCCCTTCTACGTCGTCGCCATCGGGCTGCTGCTGGGCTTCGCCTACCTGCCCTGGTTGACGATTCGTTGACCACTCGTTCGCACGGAGTTTTCATGTCTGATCCGAAATCACTGGCACAGCGTGCCTGGCGCATCCGCCGCTACGCGCTGCGCATGGGCGAGGTGCAGGGCCAGGGCTACATCGGCCAGGCGCTCGGCTGGGCCGACGTGCTGGCGGTGGCCTACGGCCATGCGCTGGCGCTGCGCCCCGACGATCCGGCCTGGGAAGGCCGCGACCGCTTCCTGCTCTCGCACGGCCACTACGCGATCGCGCACTACGCGGCGCTGATCGAAGCCGGCGTGATCCCCGAGAGCGAACTGGAGAGCTACGGCAGCGACGACAGCCGCCTGCCGATGAGCGGCATGGCGAGCTACACGCCGGGCATGGAGATCTCCGGCGGCTCGCTGGGCCAGGGCCTGGCGATCGGCGTGGGCATGGCGCTCGGCCTGAAGCAGAAGAAGAACCCGGCCTTCGTCTACAACAGCATGAGCGACGGCGAGCTCGACGAAGGCTCGACCTGGGAAGCCGCGATGGGCGCCGCGCACCACAAGCTCGACAACCTGATCTGCCTGGTCGACATCAACAACCAGCAGGCCGACGGCCCCTCAGGCAAGGTGATGGGCTTCGAGCCGCTGGCCGACAAATGGGCCGCGTTCGGCTGGCACGTGCAGCGCGTGAGCGGCAACGATCTGCCCGCCGTGCTGAAGGCCTTCGATGCCGCGCGCGCGCTGAAGGAAGCCAGGCCGCGCGTGATCCTGTTCGACACGCTGATGGGCAAGGGCGTGCCCTTCCTCGAGCAGCGCGAGAAGAACCACTTCATCCGCGTCGATCCGCCGGAATGGCAGCAGGCGCTTTCCGTCCTCGACGCCAATCGACCCGAAGGAGCCCTCGCATGAGCACGGCCACCGCACAGAAGAAGCCGAAGCTCACCACCTCGGCGATGATCGCCTCGATCGCCAGCGAGGGGCAGCGCGTGAGAGCGGCGCCCTTCGGCAAGGCGCTGGTGGAGTACGCGGCGACGCGGCCCGAGATCGTCGGCCTGACCGCCGACCTCGCGAAGTACACCGACCTGCACCTGTTCGCGCAGGCGTATCCGGAACGCTTCTTCCAGATGGGCATGGCCGAGCAGCTGCTGATGGCCACGGCCGGCGGCCTGGCCAAGGAAGGGCGGGTGCCCTTCGCCACCACCTACGCGGTGTTCGGCACGCGGCGCGCCTACGACTTCATCCACCAGGTGATCGCCGAGGAGAACCTCAACGTCAAGATCTGCTGCGCGCTGCCGGGCCTGACCACCGGCTACGGCCCCAGCCACCAGGCCACCGAAGACATCGCGATGATGCGCGGCGTGCCGGGGCTGACCATCGTCGACCCGTGCGACGCGCTCGACATCGAACAGGCCGTGCCGCAGATCGCCGCGCACCAGGGCCCGGTCTACATGCGGCTGCTGCGCGGCCAGGTACCGCTGGTGCTCGACGAGGTCGAAGGCTATCGCTTCGAGCTCGGCAAGGCCAAGCTGCTGCGCGAAGGTGCCGACGTGCTGGTGATTTCCAGCGGCATCCTGACGATGCGTGCGCTCGAAGTGGCGGCCGATCTCGCGAAGGACAAGGTCGGCGTCGCGGTACTGCACTGCCCGACCATCAAGCCGCTGGACGAAGCGGCGATCGTCGAGGCGGTGCGCTACAAGCACCGGCTCGTGGTCGTCGCCGAGAACCATTCGGTGGTCGGCGGCCTGGGCGAAGCGGTGGCGAGCACGCTGCTGCGCCATCGGGTGCAGCCGGCGGGCTTTCAGCTCGCGGGGCTGCCCGATGCCTTCCTCGACGCGGGCGCGCTGCCGACGCTGCACGACCGCTACGGCATCAGCCGCGAAGCGCTCGGCGCGCGCATCAAGGGATGGCTGGGCTGATGGAGACCACCCCGCAACGGATGGCCGATGCCATCCGTTTCCTGGCCATCGACGCCATCGTCCAGGCGACCGAAGGCCACCAGGGCGTGCCGCTGGGCATGGCCGAGATCGCGACGGCGCTGTACACGCGCCACCTGAAGTTCGACCCGGCCGACCCGACCTGGCCGGACCGCGACCGCGTCGTGCTCTCCAACGGCCACGGCTCGATGCTGCTCTACGCGCTGCTGCACCTGAGCGGCTACGCGGCCTTTCCGATCGAGCAGATCAGGCGCTTCCGCGAATTCGGCTCGCACTGCGAAGGCCATCCGGAGTTCAACCCGGCCCACGGCATCGAGGTCACCACCGGCCCGCTCGGCCAGGGCATCGCCAACGCCTTCGGCATGGCGGTGGCCGAGGCGTATCTCAACGCGCGCTTCAGCAGCGGCGTGGTCGACCACCGCACCTACGCCTTCGTCGGCGACGGTTGCCTGCAGGAGGGCATCGGCCAGGAGATGATCTCGCTGGCCGGGCATCTGCGCCTGTCCAAGCTCACGCTGCTGTGGGACGACAACCGCATCACCGACGACGGCGCGACGTCGCTCTCGATCAGCGAGGACGTGGCCGAGCGCTTTCGCGTTGCGCAGTGGCACGTGGTCGAGGTCGACGGTCATGATCTCGAAGCGGTGTCGGCGGCGCTGGCCGCCGCGAAGGCGGACGAGCGGCCCTCGCTGATCGCCTGCCGCACGACGATCGCCAAGGGCCTGGCGCGGCTGCAAGGCCAGCGCGGCGGGCACAGCGCGCGGCTGCATCCGGCCGACGCGGACGCGGCGCGGCGCGATCTGGACTGGCCGCATCCGCCGTTCGAGATTCCTCGCGAGGTGCGCGAGGCCTGGCGTGCCGCCGGCCGGCGCAGCGACGCCGAACACGCCGCGTGGCGCGCGCGCCGCGACGCGCTGGCGCCGGCCGAACGCGCCGAGTTCGAGCGCATCCTCGCCGGCGAGCTGCCGGCCGGCTGGCGCGAGCTGCTCGCGAACTACAAGCGCGCCGCGCTGGAGCGCAGCGAAGCGCCGGGCGGCATCCTGATCTCGGCCGAGATCAACGATGCGCTGACCGAGCTGCTGCCCGAGCGTTTGGTCGGCTGCGCCGACCTCGAAGCGCCGACCAGCCACAAGCGCCGCCTCGCGGCCTTCACCGCGCAGGATCGAAGCGGCGCCTACGTGCATTGCGGCGTGCGCGAGCACCTGATGGGCGCGATGGCCAACGGCATGGCCGCGCACGGGGGCGTCGTGCCGCTGGCGGTGACCTACCTCGCCTTCGCCGACTACGAACGCCCGGCGATGCGCATGGCCGCGCTGATGGGCCTGCCGGTCAAGTTCGTGTTCAGCCACGACTCGATCGGCGTCGGCAAGAACGGGCCGACGCATCAGCCGGTGGAGATCCTCGCGTCGCTGCGTGCGATGCCCAACATGCTGGTGCTGCGCCCGGCCGACGCCATCGAAGCCGCCGAATGCTGGGAGATCGCGCTGGAGCACCGCAGCGGCCCGAGCACGCTGGTGTTCGCGCGCCAGGCGCTGCCGAACGTGCGGCGCGAACCCACGGGCGAGAACCTGTCGCGCCGCGGCGCCTATGTGCTGGCCGAGGCGCAAGGCGGCGCACGCCGCGCGACGCTGCTGGCCACCGGCTCGGAAGTGTCGATCGCACTGCGCGCGCGCGAGCAGCTGCACGCGCGCGGCGTGCCCACCGCGGTGGTGTCCATGCCGTGCTGCGAGCGATTCGATGCGCAGGACGCGGCGTACCGCGCGCAGGTGCTGGGTTCCTCCGACCGCGTGCGCGTTGCGGTGGAGGCAGCGGTGCGTTTCGGCTGGGACCGATACCTCGGCGAGCGCGGCGGCTTCGTCGGCATGAGCGGCTTCGGCGCCTCCGGCCCGGCCGAGCAGCTCTACGAGCACTTCGGCATCACGCCGGCAGCGCTGGTCGCGCAGGTCGAGCGGCTGCTGTAGCTCAACCCGCGAAGAACCTCTCCACCAGCGCGAACTGCTCCGGCGTGTTGAGCGCCGGCGCGTGGCCGCAGCCGGCGATCTCGACC
>WBZX01002732.1_pt1 | contig 11792 bp, 11 predicted proteins | sample 5204211 | NCBI WGS metagenome assembly WBZX01 (sample SAMN12344362, study PRJNA552823) | activated sludge metagenome | biome: Activated sludge suspended growth; feature: Nitrification reactor; material: Wastewater; isolation source: activated sludge from nitrification reactor of wastewater...
CCGCAGGAACGCGCCCTCGATCGGCGTGCGGCGCTCGATGGCGCCGTGGAGCTCGTCGAAGATCTGCGCAATGCGGGGCTCGATCGCGTCGGAGTGGGAGGCCCGCTGCGTGCGTGACTCGGGTTTCACCGCCGCAACGGCGGCCTCGACGTTGCCGCCGCCGGCCAGCTCGATCACGCGGCGCACGTACGGCTCGGGGTCGGCGAGCACCTGCTCGTAGGTCTGCAGCACCATCGGGTAGCCGCGCTGGGCCTGGTCGCGCAGCAACGAGAAGTTCTCCGACCACCACTCGAGCGCACCCGGCACCCGCATCGGGATCGGATCATCGGGGGCCTCGACCGCACGTTGCTGATCCTCGAGCGCCCACAGTCGCGCGACCGAGGCCTCGTAGTCACGCCACGCGCGGACGTTCGCGACCACGCCGTCGATGAAGCCGAGCTCGGTGCGCACGACCCCGGGGATGAAGACCTTGGTGACGCGTCCGCGGGTCTGCTCGGGGCGCACGTACGCGCCGGTCTCGGGGTGCGGGTTGGTGCCAAAGAAGATGCCGTCGCGATAGAGCCCTTCGTAGAAGCCGTCGGGGTTTGCGTCGCGCAGCGAGCCTGCGCCCCAGTTCTTCGGGAACGCGACGCCTTCGACCTCGAAGCCCGCCGCGACCAGCGTCTGCATCCACATCGAAGTGCCACTGCGCTTGGTACCGGAGACGATGAACATGATCCGCCTGCCTTTCGCCTCCTCGCACGTTCCGTGGACGGGCTCGCGGGTTCCTGAGGTGCGCGGGAGCTCGCGCGGTGCTCGGGTTCGTCGATTGCGGGAACCCTGCGGGCCCGCCACGCAACAGCGATTGCGAGGGACGGGGCAGCGGCACACGAGAGGACGACACGATGAAGCGAATCAAGACCCAGGACACCACCGTCTCCCAGAACCCGACCACGACCATCGAGGCGGTCGACGACGCTGCGCTCGCGACCGTCGCCGGTGGCCGTGAGTGGGGTTGGGAAGGCGGCGGCTGGGGTGGCGGACCTGGCCCGACCAACGCGAGCTACGGCGGCTATGGCGGTGGTTGGGGCGGTGGCTATGGCGGTGGTTACGGGGGCGGCGGCGGCTGGGGCGGTGGCTACGGCGGCGGCGGCTGGTACTGACGACGACCCGCGGCGACCGGCCTGCGCGGGTGGGGGCGACGACGAATCCGACGTCGCCCCACCGGCGCAGCCACGCGGAAGGCTCGACCCCGCGTGCGGTCCGGCGCCACGGCGACGGAGGATGAACGATGGCGACGATGTTGGCGGAGCAGATGAAGTTCCTGGTCGCCGATCTGCGGGCGGCCTCGTGGGTGTTGCAGGTCGATCCCGATCTCGACGCCGACGTCCTGCGCACGAAGTTCCTGTCGATTCATCAGTTCTTCCTGCGCAACCTCGGGCGCTCGCGGCCGGAGCTCTTCAAGGGCGTCGATCCGCGATTCCTGCTCGACATCGTGCGCAAGTGGATCGTGCTCTACCGCAGCACGCTCGCGCTCTTGCAGGAGGAGTATCCGCGGGTGCCAGGTAGCGTCGACCTCGCACTGGGCGACGAGAACTGGTCGGCGACCCTGGGCATCTCGTTCGAGGGCCTGGCCCAGGCCGGCATCAACTATGCGTCGCGCTACGCCGAGTTCTGGGCCGAGCGTTCGATCCGCGACCCCGAGGTCTACGCCTCGTTCCCGCAGCGGTTGGCCTTCGTCGGCTCGCCGGGGTACCGCGAGCTCGCGGCGCTGCGTCGCGAGAATCGCCTGGTCGTGAAGGATGATTTCGCGAACGGTGTGACCGCCTTCGACCTCTACGAGGCGCTGCGCGCTGCTTCGCCAGCACAGCGGCCCGCCGCGGTGTGGGCCGCGCGCGGCTGGCGTCTGGTGACCATCGATCGTGAGGCGGTGGTGCGTTTCCTGCGGTGGTTCGCGCCGACGCCCGCGGCGCTCGGTGTGTGAGGCCGCGTCCGGCCTGGTACGCTGGGGCGCCCGCCGCCATGAAGTACCTCCACACGATGATCCGCGTGCTCGATCTCCCCGCTGCGCTGGAGTTCTTCGGTGCGCTCGGCTTGAGCGAGCAACGTCGCCGCGACGAGCCGAGCGGGCGCTTCACGCTGGTGTTCCTCGCCACCGCGCCCGGCGAGCCGGAGCTCGAGCTCACGCACAACTGGGACCAGCGCGAGCCGTACGACGGCGGCCGCAACTTCGGGCACGTCGCGTACGAGGTCGATGACATCTACGCGGTGTGTGCTCGGCTGCAGGCCGCGGGGGTGACCATCTTGCGTCCGCCCCGCGACGGTCGCATGGCGTTCGTGCGCTCGCCCGACGCGATCTCGGTGGAGCTGCTGCAGCGCGGCGAGGCGCTCGCACCGGCCGAGCCGTGGTCGTCGATGCCGAACACCGGCAGCTGGTAGCGAGCGTCCCGTGGCGGGACGCGCTGGCCGGTGTCGGAGCCAGCGCGGCGACCACATTCGGGCCGACCGGCGGCGCGCGGCGTGCGAGCACGTTACGAAGCAAAGCAGCCATGGAGTATCTGCTCGCCCCCGCCGCGTGTGAGCTCCCCGGGCCGTTCGAACTCATCGATGCGCCCGAGACCATCGACGACGCGGCGGCCCTGCTCGAGCGCTTCGGCGCCGCCGCGAGCGGCCCCGGCCCCGTGACGCCCGTGCTCGCGACGCCGCAGTGGCCGTCGTGGGTGTTCGGCCCCCGGCGCGCGGAGCTGCCCGAGCACGCGCGGGTGTTGCTGGTGCCCGACGGCAATGTGTGGGGCTTCACGGCATTCGCACGCGCGCTCGCGAAGTGGCCGAGCGTGGCCTGCAGCGGGCCCATCGGCCCCGACGAGGCGCGCGATCACGTCATGCAGTTCGGCAAGATCGCCGTCGACGAGGGCATCCTCGTCGAGCGCGACCGCGACACCTTGCGGTTCCTGCAGCAGCGCGCCGCCGCCCACCCCGAGGCGGTCGCCGCCGTGCGGGCGCTGCTCGCCGACGAGGAGAGTCGCGCGACCTACGATCGGCTGATCTACGGCACGCTCGGTGATCTCTTCGAGCACTACGTGCGCACGGTCGGCCGCACGGTGCAGTACTTCGAGTGTCTGCGCTGGTCACCGGGCATGGTCATCGTCAACGGCGGCGTGCAGGAGGGCTTCGAGCTGCCGTACTTCGCCGCGCTCACCGGCGGTGACCTGCGGGTGATCAGCGCCGACCCCAGTGGCTTCGATCGTCTCAGCGGATTCGCGCGCCCGATCGTCGAGGCGTTGCCGGGTGCCTTCGTCGAGGTCCGCGAGGCGCTGTGGTCCCACGGCGGTCGCGTGCGGCTGCCGATCACCGACGACGGCACCGTGCTCAGCCAGTACAAGGATCGCAACCTCCATCACTTCGAGGAGGTCGAGTTCCCCTGCACGAGCGTGGACGGGCTCGTCGCCGCGCAGCGGCTCGAGCGCGTCGACCTCGTGAAGCTCGACGTCGAAGGGGCCGAGCCTGCGGTGATCGACGGCATGACCGCGACCCTGGCGCGACATCGACCCCAGCTCGCGATCTCCATCTATCACTGGCCGGAGCACATGTGGGAGCTGCCGCTGCGGCTGGCGGCGATGCTCGACGATTACGACTTCCACGTGCGCCACTACTCCTACGGTCGCTGGGAGTGCATCCTCTACGCGGTGCCGCGCGAGCGCCTGCCGTAACGCGCCGGGGCCTGCGTGCACCAGTGCCCGCATGACCCACGGCGCCTTCAGCTCGGACCGCTGCGACTGCTTCGAACGCGCCGAGCGCTCCGATGGGCGGCCCGCGCCGCGGGATTTCGCCGTGCACGGGGCGTTCTGGTTCGACGAACACGCGTCGCCCGATTGCGCGCCGCCGAAGGTGTTGTCGCGGGCACGACGTGCGCAGGCGCGGGCCAATCGCGAGACGCTGCGGGAGCTCGAACCTTGAACAGCTTGCGCTGCGCACCGACGTGCGCGGGGCGATTCACCCCGATCGCAGGGGCCGCTCGCGGCTGGAGCGCGGGCGCGAGGGAGAAAATGAAAGAAACGTCGCGGCTCTCACCGAATTGCGGATCGCCGAATTGGTAATTCGGTCACTCTGTTTGTCCAAGGTGCCGCGATGAATTTCGTTTCTCCGCGATCCGGTGAGTCGGGCCCGCGCGTCGGCCAGCTCGTGCTGGGGTGGTTTCGGCTCGATCGCGTGATCGGCTCGGGCGCGTACGCGGTCGCATTCCGGGCCACCGATGTCCGCCACGCACGGCCTGCGGTCGTCAAGATCGCGCGGCCGCACCTGCTCGAAGGGCAACACGCGGATCAGGTACGAAGGCGCTTCGCCGACGAGCTGCGCGCGATCAACAGCATTCGACATCCCAACCTCGTGTCGGTCTTCGGCGCGGGGCAGACCGGCGACGGTCTGCCGGCCATCGCGATGGAGTTCGTCGAGGGGCGCACGCTCGCGGACCACCTGCGCGGCGCCGACGGCCCGATGGCGCCCGAGATGGTCGCGATCTGCTTCACGCAGCTGGCCTCCGCACTGCAGGCGATCCACGCCGCGGGCGTGGTGCACCGCGACGTCTCGCCCGACAATGTGATGTGGGGCGGCGATGCCACCGGCAAGCCCAAGGTGACGCTGCTGGACTTCGGCATCGCGAAGCTCGATGGCCAGTCCCGCGGCACCGTCGGTGCGATCGGCACCCCGGGCTTCATCGCACCCGAGCAATTCCTCGGCAATGCGGTGCCAGCCTCCGACATGTACGCCCTCGGCGCGATCCTCTGGTGGGCGTTGGCGGGCACACCCCACCATCGGGCAGTCGGTGATGGGGTGGTGCCACCGCTCGATCGGCGCCCGCAGGACGTCGGCATCGCCAACCCTGGTGTGCCGCCGTCGATGCGTGCGCTCGTGGCCCGACTGCTCGATCCCGATCCAGGCCGTCGTCCCAGCGCGGCCGAGTTCCTGCGGCTGTGGCAGGAGGTCAGCGGCGGGTATCGACAAGCTGCGCCGAGCACGGCAGCGATCGCTCCGCCGCCGCAGTGGGGTGAGGGCGGTGGGGCGCCGTCGCTGCGCACCCGCGAGGACTCGGGACGTCACGCCCAGGCGGTACGGGTGTTGCTGGTCGACCCCAACCCGATCTCGCAGAAGCTCGTGCAGGGCTACCTGCGCAAGCTGCCGTGCGCGGTGGAGGTCACCAGCGACCCGCGGCGCGCGACCCGTTCGGATCATGGGCAGTACGACGTCGTGCTCTTGAGTTCGGACCTGCACGGTGTCGACGTCGGCGACGTGGTCGCGTACCTGCACGAGCACTACCCCGAGCGCGCGACCGTGGTGACGGGCTACCGTCGCGTCACCTCCGAGTTCGATCCGCACTCGGTGCGGATGTTCGTGGAGCTGCCAGGTCAGCTCGCGCAGCTCGAGCAGCTGTTCCACGAGATCGCGGGCGCGCGATCGCAGCAGGCCAGCGACCCGTCACCGTGGTCGACGCCGGCACGGTCGCTCGACGCCAGCGCGCTGCAGGCCCTCATCGTCGAGAGCCCCGAGCTGGCCCTGCAGACCGTCGACGCCTTCATCGGCGAGCTACCCGAGTCGATGGCGCAGCTCGAGGACTGCAGCGAGCGTGGCGACGCCGATGGCGTGCGTCGCATGTGCCATAGCATCGAGACCAGCTCGCGCATCCTCGGCGCCGATCACCTCGCGCGGCTCGCTCGCGCGCTGCGGGAGCTGGTGGTGGCCGAGGGGCTCGAGGTGGTGCCGGGCTTCCACGCCGAGATGGAGCGGGAGTACGGCCAGGTCTTCCGCGAGCTGATGACCGTGCGCCGTGGCCTCGCCGGTGCGCCCGGCGGCACGGGCTAACAGCGGCCGCGACCCGCGTGGCGGCGCCGGCCGTCACCGCAACGATCCGAGAGGAGTGACCATGTCCATGTCCGAAGCCTCCACCTATCGCATCGACTGCCGCGGCCAGCACTGTCCCGCGCCCATCATGGCCACCGCCAAGGCGGCTCGCACGCTCAAGGCCCGCGGCGGCGGCGTCATCGAGATCGCGGCCGACGACGCCGCGTTCCCGCTCGATCTGCGCAGCTGGTGCACGTCGTCGAAGGCCGAGCTCGTGAGCCTGCAGACCAGCGGCGAGCAGCACCTCGCGGTCGTGCGCATCATCGGTGCCGACGCAGGGCTCTCGACCGCACCGCCGCTGTTGGCCCCGACGCCGGAGCCCAGCGCCAACGTAGCGCCGCGCAGCGAGTCGCTCGATTGTCGCGGCATGCAGTGCCCGCAGCCGATCCTCACCCTGTCGCGACTCGCCAAGTCGTTGCCGGCCGGCACCGAGGTCGAGGTCATGGCCGACGACGATGCGTTCCAGCTCGACGTCGCGAGCTGGTGTCGGACCAGCGGCGCGACCCTGCTGTCGATCGAGCGCCGCGGCGCAGAGTTCCACGCCCGTGTGCGGGTGGTCGGTGCGAGCCGCCGCGGGACCCCGGCGATGGCGACACCGCAGATCGTGACCGACCCTGCCTCGGCCTCGCTGTCGTCGTCGTCGTCGCTGTCGTCGTCGTCGCTACGCATGACCAGCCTGCTCGAGCTGCGCCTCGACGGGCCGCCGTCGGGCTGGATGGCCCGGCTCGACGAGGTCGCGCGCGGCAGCCAGGCGGGGCAGCGCCTGCGGGTGCTCGCCGACAACCCGGAGCTGTCGCGGGAGATCGTGCAGTGGTGTGCCGCGCACGGCCACGCGTTGCTCGGGCTCGATACCCGCGGCCCAGTCGCGGCGGAGCTCGAGCTGCGTGAGCCGCCGCCGCGGGCCGTGACGCCGCCGACCACCGCCTTGGCGGTGCGCGAGCCCGACGCGGTGGCGAGCTCGCCCCACGCCAACCGCTGCACGTTGCTGGTGCTGCACAACGATCAAGAGGCACTGCTGGCGGCGTTGTTGGTCGCCGTCGGTGCCGCCGCGCAGGGGCGCGAGGTCGTCATGTTCTTCACCTTCTGGGGCCTGAACCTCCTGCGCGGCGACACGCCGAACGAGAACGCGCCGCACCAGAAGATCTCGTGGATGCAGCGCATGCTGAAGTGGATGATGCCCAAGGGCCCCAAGCATCAGGCGCTCGGCAAGCTCAACTTCGGCGGCATGGGCAAGCAGATGCTCGACATGATCATGAAGCGGAACAACATCATGAGCCTGCAGCAGCTGCTCGAGTCGGCCGAAGAGCAAGGCATCCGCTTCATCGCGTGCACCATGAGCACGCAGGTCATGGGCATCACCAAGCGCGACCTGCAGCCGCGGAGCAACCTCGAGTACGGTGGCGTCGCCGCCTTCGTCGAGGCCGCGCACGGCTCGGGCATGAGCCTGGTATTCTGACGGGGCCGCCATGCGCAGCATCACGCCGCTGGAGCTGGTGCGTCGCCACGAGCTGGCGATCCTCGACGTTCGGCCGCGCGACGAGCGGCTCGGCGGTGTGGGCTTCGTGCCCGGCTCGATCGCGGTGCTCAACGAGCCCCGCGCGATCGCAGCGGCGCTCGACGACACCGGCGGCGAGCACGGCGCGGTGCTGGTGTGCCTGAGCGGCAACCGCTGCCGCGACGCGTTCGCGGCGATCCCCGGCGGCGTGCAATCGCGGCTGTGGGTGCTCGAGGGCGGGGTCCTGGCCTGGCGCGCCGAGGGCCTGCCGGTCTGCGGCGTCGAGCTGGCCAAGCACCACGCCGACCCCGTGCTCGGGGGCCGTTCGCTCGCGGAGCTGCCGCGCGCCATGGCGGCCTGCTTCGTGGCGGAGATCGTCGAGGTCGCCGGCGACGAGGTCGACCCGATGCAGCTGCTCGAGGCGTGCTTCGCACGGGCGGGCGCACGCTTCGACGCGCCGCTGGCCGACGATCTGATCCGCGTGCTCGACCACGCGGCCGCGGCTTCGCGTCGCGTCGGCACCGAGGCCAGCCGCGTGGCCGCCAACGTCGATCGTTTTCTCGCGGTGCTGCAGCGCCACGGCGACTGCTCCGGCTGACGCGCACCACCTAAGGCCGCTTGCCCCCGGCCGAGCGGCGCGGCACTCTTGTGCGCGCCCATGCCCGCGGTCGTCTATGCCCTGTTCGATGCCTCGGACCGCGCGACGGCTGCGGTCGAGTTGTTGCAGCGCAAGCACGGGCGCGGCGGCGCGGTGACGGTGCAGCTGCACACGCGTGCGCCGCTCGACGGCAACCTGTTGCCGGAGGGCGCGACCGAGTTCGGCCGCAACATCGTGATCGCGATGGCGGCCGGTGGCGTGTTCATGGCGGTCGCCGGCGCGCTCGCGGGCGCCTTCGACCTGCTGCTCGGGATGACGATCGCGATGGGCATCGGCCTCGGCGGTGTCACCGGGGTGCTGATGGGCCTGGTCGGCGCCATGCAGGCCGGCACGCGGATTCCCAAGCGCGAGCTCCGGGAGCTCGAACCGCGGGTGCGCGAGGGCTGTTCGCTGCTGGTCGTCGAGTTCGATCGCAAGGACACCGCCGAGGCCGCGCACGACGACCTCGAGCCCTTCGCGCCGGTCGACGCGGGCACGCTGTAGTCCGGCCGACGTCCGTGGCATGGTCGCGGCCATGACGGCCCCATCGACCCAGTGGCGCGAGCAGATCGCCGACGACGAGGAGCAGCGCTTCGCTCGCTATGCGCAAGGGTTGGTCGCGGCCCAGCGGCGGCGCGAGGCCGCGCAGGGCCCGGGCCGCGCGCTGCACCGTCGTCAGCTGCTGGCGCTCGCCGCCACCCTCGACGTGCAAGACGATCTGCCGGCGCACGCGCGGCACGGCTTGTTCGCAGCGAGCGGGCGCCACGAGACGCTGGTGCGGCTGTCCAACGGCGGCATGGATCGCCGCAGCGATGGCCGACCCGACGTGCGGGGCTTGGCGATGCGCGTGTTCGGCGTGCAGGGACCCAACGCGCTCGGCACCGGGGAGACGGCCTCGCAGGACTTCACGCTCATCAACCACACCAAGTTCTCCGCCGCCAAGGCCGCGGACTTCGTCGAGCTGGTGCTGGCGCTCGAACGCGGGCCGCTGGCGCTGCTCGGTCACCTCATTCGGCGGCACGGTGTGCTCGGGGCACTGCGCGCGGCCAAGGCGGCCAAGGCGGTGATCGGCAAGCCCTTCAGCGGCTTCGCGACCGAGTCGTTCCACACCGTGGTGCCGTTCGCGTGCGGGCCGTACGCGGCGCGGGCACGTCTGCTGCCGCCACCGTCACGTTCGCCGCGGGCCGGCGCGTCCGACGACTGGGCCGCCGATCTCCGCGCACAGCTCGACCTCGGCCCGCTGTCGTACCGCATGCAGCTGCAGTTCTTCGTCGACGAGTCGGCCACACCGATCGAGGACGCCAGCGTGGACTGGCCCGAAGCGATCGCACCGTACGTCGACGTCGCGACGCTCACGATCGCGCCACAATCGTTCGACGATGCCGAGGCACGGCAACGCGAGAGCACCGCCGAGGCGGGGCGCTTCGATCCGTGGAACGCGTTGGCAGAGCACCGACCGCTCGGCGACGTCATGCGCGCGCGCAAGGTCGCGTACTTCGCGAGCCAGCAGGCCCGCGGCGCGGCCTGAGCCCGAACGCAACGACGCGCCGGCGATCGTGGGATCGCCGACGCGTCGGGGCGCGCGCTACCGTGCGGCGCTACAGCGGGTTACCGGAGTGCGGCGAGGCCAGGTACGGCATCTCGTCGAGGAACGGCAGGTCGTTGGCGTCGACGCCGTCGCCGACCGCACCGCCGTTGTTGCACAGCACCGTCAGCAGGGTGTCGGTGACGTCATCCTCGAGCCGGCGACCGTTGGGGAAGCCGACGTTGTCGTAGGTCTGCCCCTGCGCGACGTTGATGCGCAGCAGGTCCGCGGCAGCCGTGCCGTTGGGCGAGAGGATGCCCACGATGTCGAGGCGCCCGTCGCTGGGGGTCGGCGCACAGCCAGCACCGAGCACGAGGTTGAGCAGCCCGGGCAACTCGGGGTTGAGGATGTACGTGCCAAACGAGGCCACGTCGTCGACCGGTGCCCCGCGGTTGAACGCGTTCTTGTCCTGCAGCGGGATCACGGCCTCGTTGACCAGCGGCACCGCGAGGCGCGAGACCTGCTGGAAGCCGCCGAAGTTGCTGTCGTCGCGGTCGCCGTTGCGGATGGTGACGATCGGACGCAGCGCGCGGGCCCACAGGCCGACGATCGCGTTCTTCGAGGTCGCGTCGGCGGTGCGCTGTCCGCCGCGGACGATGCGGTCGATCGGAACCTCGAGCACCAGCGACATGACGTTCACGCCGTCGGTGGTCGGCGCACCGGCCACGCCGAGCAGGTCGAACACGTGCAGGTCGACGAAGAATGGTTCGTCGCGGGGGCCGGCGAACACGGTCGAGCCGTCGGTGGCGGTGGTGATGGCCTGGGCCGCGACCGCGTCGTAGCTGTCGTTGGGGAAGGTGCGGTCACCGACGTGCCACGGGGCCACCGGCGCGCCGGTCACGATCTGCTCGATGATCTTGTCGCCCGCCTGGTTCTGGTACGCCATGTACAGATCGTAGGTCTGGATGACGTTGAGGTTGGCGCTGTTGATGTCGTCGACCGGGCCGACGTTGTAGAGGAAGGTGCCGCCGTTCTTCACCTGCGTGTGGAACGCGAAGTGGTAGGTGACGTCGGTGCGCGCATCGCCGTCGTTGTCGAGGCGGAACTCGTAGCGGACGTTGTCCGAGAAGCGGTAGAAGTTCGGGCCCGACGAAGGGATGAGCAGCGGCACGTAGTTCGCCACCATCACCAGGCGATCGGGATCGCTGGGGCTGATGAAGGTGTAGACGTCGGTGTTGTCGGCGAACTGGTCCTCGGCGATGGCCGGGGCCTCGCGGTGGCTGGAGGCGGATGCGGTGCCCGGGAGGGCGACCAGCGCAGCGGCGGCACCGAGGGCGGCGCAGAGAATGGTGGTTTGCGTCTTCATGGTCGTTGGATCCTTTTTGGTCTTCACTTCAGAAGGTGGCGGCGTAGATGGCGTTCTCGGTGGCGACCGCCATGACGGCGGCATTGCGGGCTGCAGCGACACCGGTGGGGTGCCGGAGATCGGGCGCGTCGACGTCGGCGCGCGTACCGGTCTTGGTGTTGGCGGTGAGCAGGAAGCTCTTGCCCTCGCCGTCGCTGGCGGGGATCACCGCCGTCTCGCCGCCCGGCACCAGCGAGACGCCGCCGATGCGGCCCATGCCGACGCCGCTCAGCACCTGCGAGACCTTGCCCGCGGCGTCGATGGCGAACAGCGAGCCCTCGCCGTCCTTGCCGCGCGCGCCGTGGTCCATCACCCACGCCACGCCGTCGGCATCGACGTGGATGCCGGCGGGTGACACCAGCGGCGCGCCCTCGTGGACGACCACCGCGCTGCCGCCGGCGGTCGGCAGCCGGAACACCGCCGGCACGCCGGCGTCGGTCCAGCCGCCGATGTAGAGCGTGTCGCAGCCGGTGCCGACGACCACGCCCGCGGCCCGCGCGATGCCGGTGGCGGCCAGTTGCTGCGGCGCGCCGCCGTCGGTACGCAGGGTGTAGATGCCGCCGTTGCGCTTGCGCGGCTCGGCGGTCTCGCTGCCACCGATCTCGTACTCGCCGGCCTGCAGCCCCATGTCGGCGACGAACAGCGTGTCGCCGTCGCACGAGGTCGCGACGTCCGAGGGGTAGAGCAGCGGCGCGCCGGCGTGCAGCACGTCGAGTGCCTGGCTCGCGACGTCGAGCGCGAAGATGGTGGGCGCGTTGGCTTCGCCGTACGCCGAGACGTAGAAGGTCTCGCCGTCGGGGCTCACCGCGACCGCGCCCGCGTTGGTGAAGCCGTCGTCGGCGATGCGCTCGAGCGT
>WBZX01002733.1_pt1 | contig 11786 bp, 9 predicted proteins | sample 5204211 | NCBI WGS metagenome assembly WBZX01 (sample SAMN12344362, study PRJNA552823) | activated sludge metagenome | biome: Activated sludge suspended growth; feature: Nitrification reactor; material: Wastewater; isolation source: activated sludge from nitrification reactor of wastewater treatment...
TCAGGCCTTCTTCATTACGCGCCATACCGCAATAATCCCACATGATGTGACCGAGGCGACGGTGGAAGTTTTCAACGGATTCATTGCCCTGCACATTCATCAACGCCTTGATGCGGTCGTCCACTGCTTTTTCAGTAGCCACGAATTCAGCACTATCGGTGCTGAAGCGCGGTGTGCGGATTTCATTGGCCAGGAAGGTGCCGACGGTATAAGGGATCACAAAATATCCATCAGCTAGTCCTTGCATCAATGCGCTGGCACCGAGGCGGTTTGCACCGTGGTCGGAGAAGTTGCATTCGCCGAGGGCAAATAAGCCGGGGATGTTTGTTTCGAGATTATAGTCTACCCACAATCCGCCCATGGTATAGTGGATGGCGGGATAGATCATCATCGGAGTCTTGTATGGATTGTCGCCGGTGATCTTTTCGTACATCTCGAAGAGATTGCCGTAGAGTTCTTCTACTTTGGCTTCGCCGAGTTTGCGTACGGTAGCGGCATCAGGATTGTGATTGCCCTGGTTGCCTGCTTCTGATTTTCCATAGCGTTGGATTGCGGCTTCAAAGTCGAGGTATACGGCCAGGCCTGTGGCATTGACACCATGACCTTCGTCGCATGCAACCTTGGCTGCACGTGAGGCTACGTCGCGTGGCACGAGATTACCGAAGGCAGGGTAGCGGCGTTCGAGGAAGTAGTCGCGCTGGTCTTCGGTGAGGTCTATGGCTTTTTTCTTGCCGGTGCGGATGGCTTCGGCATCTTCTTTTGATTTAGGCACCCATATCCGGCCGTCGTTGCGGAGTGATTCGGACATGAGCGTGAGTTTGCTCTGGTAGTCGCCTGAAACGGGGATGCAGGTTGGGTGGATCTGGGTAAAGCACGGATTGGCCATATAGGCACCTTGCCTTACTGCGCGCCATGCCGCAGATACATTACAGCCCATTGCATTGGTCGAGAGATAGAATACGTTGCCGTATCCACCTGTGGCCATAATCACGCAATGTGCGCTGTGGCGTTCGAGTTCGCCGGTAAGGAGATTACGCGCGATGATGCCGCGTGCCTTGCCGTCGATGAGGACGACGTCCATCATTTCGTGGCGGTTGTACATCGTCACGGTGCCGAGGGCAATCTGGCGGGACAGGGCCTGGTATGCACCGAGGAGGAGTTGTTGACCTGTCTGGCCGCGAGCATAAAAAGTACGTGATACCTGCACACCACCGAAGGATCTGTTTTCGAGGAGGCCTCCGTATTCGCGTGCGAAGGGGACGCCTTGGGCTACGCATTGGTCGATGATGGAGGTCGAGCATTCGGCGAGGCGGTGTACGTTGCCTTCGCGGGCGCGGTAGTCACCTCCCTTGACGGTGTCATAGAAGAGGCGGTGTACGCTGTCGCCGTCGTTTTGATAATTCTTGGCGGCGTTGATACCACCTTGTGCGGCGATACTGTGCGCGCGGCGGGGGCTGTCATGGAAGGTAAAGCACTTGACGTTATACCCGAGCTCACCGAGAGATGCAGCAGCGGCTGCACCGGCGAGGCCAGTCCCTACGACGATGACATCGAGTCTCAGCTTGTTGTTGGGGGACACGAGGGGGATCGTCGATTTATATTGTTCCCACTTGGTGGCGATGGGGCCGGGAGGAACTTTACCATCTAGTATTTTCATGTTGATGTATTTCTATTGGATGATTCGGTATGGTATAGTGAATCGGGATTAGCGTAAGAAATAGTGGTAGAGGGGCATGATCGCAAAACCGCCGCAGATCAGGACTGTATAGATCCAGCCGATGATGTTGATGGCCGGGCTGTATTTCTCGTGTGCGATGCCCAGGGTCTGGAAAGCGCTCTGGAAACCGTGGATCAGGTGTACTGCGAGGGCGAATACACCTACGAGGTATACGATGACGATCCAGGGCTCCTGGAAGGCGACGTTGACGCGGCTGTAGATATCCTGTACGGCTTCATCATGGCCGGGGTAGGTCACCATGGTGAGTTGGTCTGTAAAGCGCATCTTGACCCAGAAGTCGCCCATGTGGAGGCAGAGGAAGGCGAAGATGAGGATGCCGAGGAGGGCCATATTCTTAGAGGCCCAGGTGGCACCTGCGACCTTACCGTGGGCGTATTTGCCGCCTTTGGCTTTGCGATTGGCCAAGGCCAGTGTGATCCCCTGTATCGAATGCAGGAGGATAAACGTGTAAAGGCCTATCGAGACCACCCTGATAAGGGGGTTTTCGGACATAAAGGCTGCGTAGATATTGAAGGACCGGCCCCCGTCGTCGGAGAGGAGCTGGAGGTTGCCGGACATATGGACGGTGAGGAAGAGGATCAGGAAGATGCCGGTGAGGCTCATGATCACTTTTTGGCCGAGCGAGGAGGTAAGGAAACGGGATAACCAGTTCATAGATTGATCTGTCTTGTATAGGACCTGCAAGATAGTGAGGTCTTTGGAAAGCAAAGGTAGGGGAGGAAAGGATCAAGGGAAGAAGGGAGTAAGGGGGAGGAGGGTATTTAGAGGGGGTCTAAATTGGCATAGGGCAGAGAGCAGAGGGCTGAGTGGGTGAAGGGGGTGGGTGTGAATTGCAAGAGGCAAGAAGAATTAACACTGCCCCGTAGGGGCTAAAGGTTGGTAGCAATGTGTGCATAAAAATCATTCGTGCCCCGTCGGGGCACCACTGGGCTCGGATGGGGCTTTGTGATATTACAGAACTCACCCCAATCCCCCATCTCCAATTGAAGTACCTGCTGTTGGAGATTGATCTTGCAGGGAAAGAGGGGTATATGATTTTGCAGAACTCACCCCCGGCCCCTCTCTTATTCAGGCCCATGCTGGTGGTTACGGATTATTCTGGGAGAGAGGGGAGGATATGATTTGACAATTTCCATGAGAGGATTATTGCAAGTTCACTGACCTGTATAAAACACAACTCCCCTCACTTTTGCGGGGGCATATTCGCATGAACAGGCATTGGTTAAGAGAGGGGTTGGGGGTGAGTTCTAGAAAGGCTGTGAGAGAAGGAGCAAATGTAAAAGCTGATTTTCCGGGAACTATCATCCATATCACATGGTTGAAAATTGTAATAAAATCTATTAACCATGAAAACGAATAAGACAGGCATGCGTGGCAATCGTAGCCGCAATGCGCATGGTGAATTACGGGAAAAAAGAGGGGATACGTTTGTAGCCTCTATCGAGAAGAAATATGACCGTGATTTTGGGGTAAGGGGTGATATGCACCTCGATACCCTGCTTAAGAAAACGGGGTTTAAATCCCTGAATGATCTGGTGCAGAGTAAGGTGGGGAGGAAATGAGGTATCGGGTATTTTTTTAATAGATTGAATGGCTCCTCCTTTGCCGAAGACCAGAAGGGGTAGTACGCTGAAGGTATCCAAGGCGGGAAAATCCGTCGGTAGCCTGGTGTATCAAGATTCCTTTTAATTCTTTTGGGAAAGGATACAGGTATGTGGATAGTTTAGCAAAAGTGCATATAGAAAACGAAAAGAAAAATTGTTCTTTAAAAATGTCATGGTGATTTAGGTTAGCCTTACGGGTGATTGGCGTCATTGATAAATAGCGGGTTTACCCAATAGATTAACATAAAATATGGCGCGATGAGAAAGTTTATCATCTTATATATTGCCTTGACTCCCTTTTATGCCGGTTGCTTGTTTTCAACATGTTATGAAAACATACCTGGTTTGTGGCCGACGGAATGTGATGTAGATCCCCCGATATCAGCAACCATTCCACTCACTATACGAGTGGTAGATAAGCAAACAGGGGCCCCTATTCAGGGAGCTACCATAAAATTGGAAGAGAGTCATGGATTTGGGTATTTATCGGAAGATCACCAGTGTGCCTGTGAATATGATGAGACATATGTCGGAGTCCAATATGGAACGACAAATGGTGATGGGGTGTATACGTATAATTTTACATACCAGCACATTTATCCATTAGATGGAGAGGGTTTTATCGTTTTGGTTAAAAAGGAAAATTACACTACGGTTGAAACCGGTATATCCGTGATTCAGTATGTACCTGCTGTGAATGTAACATATGGTTTAATCAGTTTGAATAACCAGCCATGAGAACTCTATTTATTTGTATTGCGCTGTATGCCGTGGTATCGCTGCAAGCCCAGTCATTTCATTTTGCCGGCAACAGTCCCTTTAACCTAAAGAGTACAAACGCCCAGGGAGAGAACCAAACGATGAAGGTCTTTTTTATTGACCTTGATCATGATGGAGATCTGGATGTTTTACATATTGGTGTCAGTGATATCGATGATGTCTATGCTCCAAGAGAGGGTAATGTTCATTATTTTATTGAAAAACAAATGAATACAGGGTCAAAGACAGTTCCTGTTTTCGGAGTTCGTACGACCTATTCGTCATCATTTCCATTTCCAACAGGTTATTTCTTGCCGGCGATCGGAGACGTTAATGATGATGGCCATGTGGATATGATCATTGGGTCAGAAATAGAATCAAACCTGCATCAACAAGTGCTGTATTACAGGAATACGGGCACTTCGCTCAATCCGCAATATCAGACGATGAATGCAACGGAAATGAACCTTGATATTTTTGTTCCGGGCAGTTTGTTTTTTCCTGAATTAATTGACCTCGACAGGGATAATGACCTGGATATAGTGATGAGTGGCCATTCCCGTGAATTTGTGGATGCAGTGAAAGTAGAGCGAGTTACCATTAAGTATGCCAAGAATATTGGTACGCAAAATGCCCCTCAATTTCTAGGGTGGTTTGAAGAGCCATTTAATATGAAGACGCATGGCATAGGAGAAATGTTCCTGATCGGCGGGGATATAGATCTTGATGGTGATCCTGACCTTTTAGGGCAGGGCCTTTTTGACGGCGCCTCTTTATTTTATTTTGAAAATGAACCAACCTTCAATGGGAAACCCTATTACCTGTTTCCTCAACTATCTCCGTTTGGTTTGCCAATGGCAGGTACAGAAGAACAACTGATCTTTCCCACCCTTGCTGATCTGGATGGAGACCTTGATCTGGACCTTTTTGTCACGCGTATAGTGGATGAAAATTATATACTGGAGTATTACCAGAATGACCTGGCCAGTGGTATTACAGAACCCGGGGCGCAGGATCTGCTTTCAATACAGCCACAACCTGTGGCAGATCAGTTGACGGTTATTGCACATGACGGACAGTCCATCCTTAATATGAAGATTATGAACCTTACGGGACAGGTCGTCATGGATGTCAACGCCCCGAAATTTCCGGTGATGGTGAGTGACCTTCCGCCCGCAATTTATATTTTGGAACTGAAGTTGGAGAATGGCACATACCGGAGAGAAGTAGTCAAGATGTAAGTTGTATACACTAGATAAGGTGCATATAAGATAATTGGACAGGTTAGCCTGTGCCAGTTTAGGGAATGTTTTCATTTAAAGGGAATACTTAGCCTTTCCAGGTCCTCATACTTCAGCTTATCCGGTTTGAGGATCGCATTGGCAATACGTATGCATCTTCTCGCTCAGGTACTTGTAGAAGATAAAGCCCAGGAAATAGTCGCGGAAGTCATCGGCATCCATCTTGCCGCGGAGGGTGTCGGCGATGGATCAGAGCTTTTGTTCTAATTGTTGTTTTTTTTCGGTGGGCATAGGGGGGTATTGTGGTGTTTTTGTTCGGAGTAAGAGAGGAAATTTGGCAGAGGGATAAATTGAATTGTGATAGATAAGGGGATTTGTTTTCCTTTCTGTTAATTTTAAATTTTCTAAACTTCAAATTGACACACTTTTTGTCATGCACTCACTTAATTTGCAGGAGCTAATTTATTTTATGGGAAATATTGTTGAATTTGGAAATATAATTAACTTATGGTGTTTGATTTAGTGGACGAATGTGAATCGCAATTATATCTCTCATCTGGATAATTTTAATAAACAATAGAACAAATATCAAGCTTGTTACAATAAGATTTAAATAATATAAATCAAATCCTAATTTAGAGTAGCTGATTCCAATGGCAAATATTAAAACTGAGAGGAATAAACGAGTCAAAAACCGCTTAGTTAGGCGCAAATAATATTTCATTCCAAATTGATCAGATAATGCTTGGATTCCCTGTTGATATTTTACTGTTGAGGCAATCAAAATAGCATCCGAAATAGATTGAAAAAAAAATGCAATTCCGAGAAGTGTGTAACAAAAATTTAATTCACCATTTATGCTATTTCGCTCTATTTTAAGAACTAGAGCAAGAGTTATCATAATAATGCTTGAAATAAAAATAAGAAAAGAGCTTAGCTCTGAACCAGAAACCTTTTTGTCGGTATCAAATGTGTTCATTTTGATTTCATAAAACATCCATGATAGAATAATAAATAGTATAATAATAAAAAATAACATAAAATCTTCATTCTTATAGTTAATATTTAAGGAAATTTCCTGATTTGCATTGTTTAAGGTTATTAATAAGCTTAATAAGTAGGTGATTGATGTGGCAACAATAAAGTTTCCAAAATTAATAAACGACGCAAACCACTTGTTCTTTTCCATATTTATTTTATTGAATTAAAATACTATTCTTTTCTTGTCTAAGTAATCTATTTGAGATTTTTATTAAATTACTAGAATAATATGTTTCAATTGGCTTAAATTCAATAATAGGCTTATCTAAGACCTTGTACATATTTCTTGCATAGTAATAATTGATATTAAATTGATTTAATATTTTATCAATTTTGTCTGCAATCAGGCTATTAGTGTGCATATAGTTTGATTTGTTTTTACAATAAAACAAAAATTTATAAGATTGATTGATAAATATTAATTTGAAAAGGCGAAAATTGTTTCCAAATTCAAGTGAAATTAAATCAAGGCAATCATTAATCTGAATCTCGGTTAATCTTTCACCAACAAAGGAATATGTCTTATCGCTTCGACCAATATATCGAAAAATTCAATTTTCCTTAATAAAAACATCTTGAGTGTTGTATCTTAAAAATCCATTGGGAGTAGTAACAATCAATTGATATTGTATACCATCAATTAAATCATCCTTTAATAAAGTTTTCGAGTCGTTATATTTGAGGCCTAATTCAAGAAATTCAAAAAAGTAATGATTGTCATTTAAAGTTCCAATAGGGTCCGGTTTGAAATCGGTTTTCATATAATATCCTTCGCTTGCACCTATGCCAGGATCCCATATCTCAATATCAGGAAATAGAAGCTGTAGTTTTTCAATATACGGTTTGTTATTACCGCCAGTCATTGTAATAATAATTTTCAAATTGGGCCAAATTTTGTTAGCTTCAAATGGTGTGAATTCGTCATTTCCTATATTATTACGTAATATTTCATAAATATAAGCAGGATTAGTAGCCATAATCCATTTGATGCCTTTCTTTCTGCTGGCTTCCTGTATAAATTTCCATCTTTGTTCTAAATTCATAACATCGCTTTCTAAAAAATCATAAACCATAAAAGGTTTAAATTTTTCATAAGACTGAAATACAGTGAATCCAGAAATACTGCCAACCGTAATTCCTGCTGGAGAAACATCAAATTGGTATTTGCCTACCAAAGGTAGAAAGCTATCTTTTTCAAATATTTCGTTAGCATATTTATTGGAAAGCTTAATAAATAGCGGGGAAAGGGCATCTTTATAAACGCTATATGAGAATTCTGTAATAGGTATTTTTTTGGGCTTAGAGGAGGTTCCACTTGTATATGCCCAATAAATTACCTCGTCCTTAACAAAGCCTGAGCCTGTATTATATAGCGTTTCGATATTGCTTGCAATATCATCATAATTTACTACTTTAACTCGATTTCTCAAGTCAGATTCATCAATTATTTGCCCTTTTGAAAAGCTTGCTCTATTTATATAGTCAGCTAAGTTGATCATCTGGTACAATTTTGTTTAGTTTCATATAGAAGGATACTAAGATATAATAGAAGAGCTTTATAACAACAATTAGCGTGCCTAAAACTAGGAGCTTACTTGACGGATTTGGGTCTTTTGCTAATAATAGGTATACAATAGCAACTAATATTGCTAGTGAAGATCCTATTATTTCCCACTTTAATAAAATTTCATTATAGCACAATGCAAGTCGTAATTGGGGCCACCATAAGCCCATGAATAGCAACCCAAATGATGCAATTCCAAACACCCAGACTGAACTTAAAAATAGAAATGCAGATTGAAAAGCAAACAAAATAAGCGAAAACGAAAAACCAAGTACAAAAATCCATGGGAGGATTAATTTTACCATTTTCCCTTGATGATCGCTATTTCCATTTATTTTATTGTCAACCTTGCCAAATAAATCATTTACAATTATACTTGAAAGCTTTATTGATTGTGAGTCGAGTGTAGATATAACTGCCGAGTATATGGCTATTGTGAATCCAATTCCAATAATCTTATTTGATTTATTAATGGCATAATCAATTAATATATTATCTCCATCACCTAGGCCTAAGGAGAAAATACCTAAAATAACTAAAATTAAAGATGCTCCAAAAACAAAATAAATAAAGCTTGCTATAATTGAAGCGCTTTTGGCGGCTTTATCGCTTTTTGCAGCATAAAGTCTTAAATGTAGTGATGGATCAGTATGTATAGCAAAAAATGGCAAAATAACCATTGCTATTGCGAATCCCCATCCTTGGTTAATTGGGTTCAAAAGTTCATTTTTGTTTAAGGCATTTAGATTATTTGTTAATTCAACAATTGGGTTGCCGTTATAAAGTAAAAATAGTGATGTAAAAATCACAAGCAAAATAACGATTCCTTGGAAGATATCAGTAATTACATCACCTCTTGTGCCTCCAATCTTTGAATATACGCCAGTGACACAAGCAATAATTGCCGCTGCAATTACTTCATTTATATTGAGAATTTCGTGCAACAAAAGGGCTCCACCATACAATTGAATTGAAATAAACGATAATAAAGATAAACACATTATGATAAAAATTGGCCAGAATAAATCTTCTCCATAAGATTGCAATAATCTTTGTATAGCAGTTTTGGCTGTTTCATTAATTGAAATATTTGCTTTTCTATAATGTTTAGAAACTAAACCAAAAACTAAAAAAGCTATGCAAACACCTATAGGAATAAAGAAGAAGGCAAAACCAATTTTAGCAACTTGCCCAGCGAATGCAATTAAGGTTCCTCCACCAATATATGATGCAATTAGGGATAGAGCAATTTGCCAATTGTTAAATATATTCTTTGCTAAAACAAAATCCTTGAAGGATTCTGTTTTTTTGTCTTTCTTGTAATCAACAAAAACCATAACAATAAGGAACAGCGACCAAACCACTATAGCATATAATCCTATGTTGTACATAAATGCATATTTTTAAACGTATCTCACATGCCTTCGAAGGGAAGCGAGTCCCCTAAAGTATGGGTTTTTTAGTAAAATCCGATAAATTTGATATTTATTGAGTTAGCGGATTTTATTGAGTAGAAATTGAATTGAAAAAGTAGTTAGTATATATTTGGAATTTATCCTACGCCGCCATCCCCGCTACAAACACCTCCACAAATTCCTTCATCCGCTGGAGGATACGATTACCGATCTCACGGGCAGATAGCACGCTGGGGCGGTTGTCTAAGCACTTCAGGACGTCGTCGCGGATGGGTTCCTGGCCGCTGAAGATATAAGCTTCCATCAGGGAGTTAAACTGCTCTTTATCAAGGTTTTCTTCATCGCAAATCTTTTGGAGGGAGAGGACCTTCTGGTCCTGCCAGTATCGTTCAAACTCATCCTGGATGTGGTCGGCATCGGAGATGTGAGGGAGGTTTTCTTCGATGAACTTCTCGATCAGCTCTCGCTTGCTGCGGAGCTGGACGTCGCCACCCAGGAGGTCGATGATGGCTTTTTTCTGGGCCTGGGCATCAGAGGTCTTGGTGTCCTTGAGCTTGGCGAGGAGCTTGAGGATGTAGGCGACGTTGATGATGTCCCGGTGGATGAGCTCCAACTCAAAGTCTACATCGTCGAGGATCGAGGCCTTTTGAACGCTGTTGTCCTGACGGACCTTGTCGTAGAGGTCGAGGTATTTGCTCTTGTAGTTTTCAAAGGTCTGCTCGTCGATGCCGAGGTCGTCCCAGCTAAAATCAGTGTAGGACTCCAATACATTTTTGATGCGAAGCAATGCCCGGAAAGCCTGGACGAAGGCCAATTCATCTTCCTCACTCTGGAGATTGTCAACACTCTGCCAGGTGGGAGCTATGGTCAACAGATTCTTGAGTGCGTCGGCAAATTTCTCTGCGATCTTTTCATAAGGGGGCAGGATGATCTCTTCGATGGCATCCTTGTTGGAGAAGAGGGTGATCGCCTCATCCGTTTTCTCCTTCAGATTACGGAAGCACAGGATATTGCCCTGTGATTTTTGTTCGCCCAGCGTACGATTGGTGCGCGAAAAGGCCTGGATCAGCCCATGGTATTTTAAGTTTTTGTCTACATAGAGGGTATTGACTTTCTTGGCATCGAAGCCGGTCAGCATCATATTGACGACCAGCACCAGGTCGAGGCGGTCTCTTTCGTCATTGAAGTTTTCTTTCTCCCGCTCCTTGAGGCGCTTGGTGATGTCCTTGAAGTAGTTTTCAAACTGCTGGCTATCCTTTGTAGAAAACGCAGTCCCATATTGTTGATTGTAATCAGCGATAAACTCCTCAAGCTTATCACGGCTGTGACTTGACACATAAGGCATGGCAGGATCAGCAGCTATAGACCACTCTTCGTCCGGCAGATAATCCTGTGCCGCCTCACTTTCTTCATTAGCTCCGAAGGTGAAGATGGTGGCCATGCGCAGGTCATGCTCTCCGGCTGCTTTCTTCCGCTTGAAGATCTCGTAGTACTTGATCAGCGTGTCAATGCTCGTGGTCGCGAAGAGCGCGGAGTACTCCTTGTTGAAGGTCTTCTGACCGTGATAGGCAATGATGTAGTCAACTATCTTTTCAAGCCGCTTAGTATCATTCAAGACCTCTGTCTTATCGATATCCTCAACCTCGATATCAATTTCAGTGTTGCCTTTTTGTTTGTAGCGACCCACATACTCGATTCCAAATCGCAACACATTCTGATCGCGGATAGCATCAGTGATCACATATTTATGAAGGCATTTGCCAAAAAGGTCCTGCGTAGTGCGCTTGCCTAATTCATTCTTGTTGGCATTGTCCGCAAAGATCGGAGTGCCGGTAAAGCCAAATAACTGGCTCTTGTGAAAATAGCTGATGATGCGGTCATGCGTCAGGCCAAATTGCGATCGATGACACTCATCGAAGATGAAGACGAGCTTCTTGTCCTTGAGGTCATCCAGTTTTTTCTCATAGTGGGCCTTGGTAATCGCATTGTTGAGTTTCTGGATAGTAGTGAGGACCAGCTTGGTATCATCGGTCAGTTGTTTGACCAGTGATGTAGTGTTGTCTGTCACATCCACGCTTCCTTTCTTGAAGCTATTGAACTCTTGCATGGTCTGGTAGTCCAGGTCCTTGCGGTCCACGACAAAGACCACCTTGTGTACACCGGGCAAGTCCATCACGATCTGACTGGCTTTGAAGGAGGTCAGGGTCTTGCCCGATCCTGTGGTGTGCCATATGTATCCATTTTCATTTCCGGAGATCACCTGCCTGATGATGGCTTCTGTAGCAAAGTACTGATATGGGCGCAGCACCATCAGGTTTTTGAACGTCTCGTTCATTACCACATAGTGAGAGATAAACTTACCCAGATGGTCCGTGTTTAGAAACGCAGATGCAAAGGGACTCAGCTCGGTCATATTCCGATTAT
>WBZX01002734.1_pt1 | contig 11785 bp, 9 predicted proteins | sample 5204211 | NCBI WGS metagenome assembly WBZX01 (sample SAMN12344362, study PRJNA552823) | activated sludge metagenome | biome: Activated sludge suspended growth; feature: Nitrification reactor; material: Wastewater; isolation source: activated sludge from nitrification reactor of wastewater treatment...
CATTGAGCTCGGTGCGCGTGATCGGCGAGCACGACGGCTCGACGCTGGGTCTCATCGCCGACATCCGCCGGCGACGCGGACTCAGTACTTGACGCGTACGCGGTAGGTCAGCGTCGCCTGTCCCTCCGCAGGCACCTTCACCTTCCACTCCGCCGTGCCGGCCGCCGCCTTCGCGTGCGGCTGCGATTCGCTCACCATCGTCCAGTCGCCCGGCATCGGCTCGCGCACGGTCACCGTCACCGCCTCCTTCTTGGCGTTCTTCAGCACGATCTCGTAGGCCGACTCAAACACGGTGTTGTAGCGCCCGCTGCCCGCCAGCTTCTGGAAAGCGGTCTGCTTCCTGTCGGCGGTCACGTCGAAAGCATCGCCCAGCTTCAGGTGCACGGTCTCGTTCTTCGGTGTGTGGTCGATGCGGTCCTCGCCGACGAATTGCGCATTGCCCTGGCTGTCCCGCTTGTAGACACGGATCACGCCCCTGGGCAGCGGAATGCCCAGTCCCTCGCCCTTGTTCGTGAAATCGACGAACACGCCAACCTTCATCTTCTGTCCCAGATCGCCGTACTGGCCGGAGTAATAGTAATCCGCCCCCTGAAGCAGAAATTCCTTGTTCACCGGCACCCGCGTGGCCGACATCAGCGCCACCTGCTTGGTCTGGTTCTCCGCCAGCGTGGTGGGCCGCTGCAGGGTATACAGGTGATACTCGAACAGGGATTCCTGCTGCATTTCGGCCGCATCTGCCACCTTGGCCGCCATCGCCATCATCGCGCGCGGCATCGGCTGCGCTTCGCGTACGCGGTTGAGATCGCCTGCAACCAGCTGCAATTTGGCATTGGGATAGGCCGCACCGCTCTGGTTGGTCAGCGTCACCCAGCCGTTGAGGTCGAGCGCGCTGTCGTCGGCGTTGAGCTCGGCGACGTAGTCCGCGCGCCAGGACAGGCCGCCAGTGAGATACGACAGCTCCAGGTTCTGCACGCCCGCCGCCGGGTTGAGCAGCGAAATCACCAGCGTGGGCTTGTCGCGCAGACTCTCGGGTACGCCGGGAAACGCGATGCGACCGGGCACCCCGGTCTCGATGCGGTCGGCGAACTTCAGCACGACGCCGCTGTTGGTCGACAGCACCGTGGCGCTTTCGCGGGTTTCCGCGCCGGTCGCCGGATTGGTGCGGATGACCGTCACGTCGCGTCCGACGTACTTGTCGAGCAGCTTGCCGGGCGTCAGCAGGTCGAAATCGAAGTTCTGCTCCAGCAGGCGGAATCCGCCGGCCTGGGTGACGTTGCGCAGCTGCGCGGTCTCCGGCCGCATCTGCGCCGACACCTCGCGCCAGGCGAGACGGTTGAGATCGCGGTCCAGCCTCACCTTCCGCGCATCCTTCACCAATGCCAGGTTGTCGTTGTAGATCGTGACCGCCACGCCCTGCTGGTCGGCGACGGTGGACACGGTCTCGTCGCGCGGCGCGGCGTGTGCGGCGCACGAGGCGGCCAGCGCGGCCGCGATCAGGGTATGCGGAACGGTGCGGTGCATGTAGCAGTCTCCTCGAAATCGGATGGTCGGATTGACCCCGTCATCTTGACCCAGATGCGCCGAAATCGGTTCACGGGTCTAGAATGCGCTTACAAAAATTTTCAGCCTATCCATGATCTCGGACGATCCTCATCCCTCGCGCATCGTCGGCGGCGGCATCAACACCGGCGACTCCGAACACCCCACCGTCGTGACCCAGATGCTGGGCATCGACGACAATGCCCGTACCCGCGAGGAAGACCTGCGGGCGCGTTTCCTCTCCTTCGACCCCCTGTTCGACAGCGCATCCAATCTGGTCGCCCACCAGCTGGTCCTGCGCGGCCAGATCGCGCCGCCGGACGCGCTGCCCGAACTCAGGCAGATGGACGAGGACATGCTGCTGACCGGTCTGTATTCGCTGGTGCAGGGCGGCGTCACCGGTTCGCTGCCGCTGTTCGTGCAGATCAGTCCGGAGATCCTGTTCAGCGACGTGCTGCGCGAACTCAACCACCCGCGCATCGTCTGGCGCATCCACCTCGACAACGAGCAGCAGCTTGCGCGCGCCCTCGCCCTGCAGGATGGCGGCATGACGTTCTGCCCCACGCTCAACCCCGACAACGCGATGGTACGCGGCAGCCTGCCGGCCTGGCGCTATCTGGCCTGCCGCGCCGATTGCGCCCCGCCCAGGGCCCAGGCCCAGCTCGTGGTCGAGGGCGTGGCCGGCGCGGCCCAGCAGCAGTGGCCCGCAGGTGCCTGGTTCAAGGGCGGTGCCCTGCCCGATGAGGCCCCCCAGGCCGGCGGCTCGCAGGAACAGGCGATGCAGCTCGACCTGCTGGCGATAGCACTCGGCCAGTCGGTGGAAACACTGACGTCCTTCTTCCGCCTGAACCCGAAAATGGCACCGCGCCTGCTGGCCATTGCCAACTCCCCCGCCGGCGGACTCAGCCGGCCGGCGGAATCCGCGGCCCACGCCCTGGTCATGCTGGGACCGCAACGCGCCAGTCGCGTCGCGGCGCTGCTTGCCCTGGCGGGCACCCATCCCACCGAAACCTCGCGCCACCAGACCGTGACCGCCCTGACGCGCGCCCTCTTCATGGGCAAGATCACGCGCCTGGGCGCCCCCGCCGAAAGCGCGGCGGTCGCCTTCGAGGTCGGCCTGCTGTCGATCGCGCCTCACGCCCTCGGACAACCGCTGGAAATGCTCATCCGCAAGCTCGGCCTCTCCACGACCACGGCCCGCGCCCTGTCCGCCCAGCCCACGCCGGAAGGCGCGATGCTGCGCCTGGTGCACGCCTGCGAAGTCAACGACGCCGATACCCTGGCCACGTACTCGGAAAAGCTCGACATTCCCCTGCACCAGATTTCCGTCGCTTACCTGGATGCCCTGATCGCGGCGTCGGCGCTCGACGCCGCGCTGGTCTGAGCGCCCGCCGGCCACGGCATCCCTCCCCGGAATCGCGGCAGCCGGCCGGGCAGCGTAAAATGGCGGTTTTGCCCGAAACCGCCCCATGCAGCCCACCCTGGTTTTCGACATTGAAACCATCCCCGACCTGGCCGGCTTTGCCGCCGTCAACGGCATCGACGAAACCATCCTGCCGCCCGGCGAGCTCGCCGAAATGGCGCTGCTCGCGCGCCGCCAGAAAACCGGCAGCGACTTCATGCCGCACCACCTGCATCGCGTCGTCGCGATTTCCTGCGTGCTGCGCCATGCCGACAAGAGCGGCGGCGACCAGCTCAAGGTCTGGTCGCTGGGCGAAGCGGACAGCGGCGAGGCCGAACTGATACAACGATTTTTTGACGGCATCGAGCGCTATACGCCGCAACTCGTCTCGTGGAACGGCGGCGGCTTCGACCTGCCGGTGCTGCACTACCGCGCCCTCATCCACGGCGTCGCCGCCGCCCGCTACTGGGACTGGGGCGACGACGACAAGGAATTCAAGTGGAACAGCTATCTGGGCCGCTACCACACCCGCCACCTGGACCTGATGGACGTGCTGGCGATGTACCAGCCGCGCGCCAATGCGCCGCTCGACGACATGGCCAAGCTGTGCGGCTTTCCCGGCAAGCTGGGGATGGACGGCTCGAAGGTGCTGGACGCCTGGCAGGCCGGCGAAATCGACGCCATCCGCAACTATTGCGAGACCGACGTGATGAACACCTGGCTGGTCTACCTGCGTTTCCAGAAGATGCGCGGCACGCTCACCGAGGCGGCCTATGCCAGCGAAGTCGCCCTCGCCCGTCACACCGTCGAATCGACGCCCGCGCCCCACTGGCAGGAATTCCTGGCCGCCTGGAAATGAATCCGGTCGTCGACATCCTTTCCCTCGACCACGAGGGACATGGCGTTGCGCGCATCGACAGCAAGGTCACCTTCGTCGACGGCGCACTGGCCGGAGAACGCGCGGAAATTGCCATCTATCGCAAACACGCCAAATACAACTCGGCCAACGCCGTCGCCATCCTCAAGGCCAGCGCCCAGCGCACCGAACCGAAATGCCCGTATTTCGGCCGCTGCGGCGGCTGCTCGATGCAGCATCTGGAAGCTTCGGCACAGGTCGCCGCGAAGCAGCGCGTGCTGGAAGAGAACCTCGCGCGCATCGGCAAGGTCAGGCCCGAGGTCATCCTGTCCGCGCTGCATGGCCCAAGCTGGCGCTACCGCACCCGCGCACGGCTGTCCGCGCGCTGGGTCGACAAGAAAGGCGGCGGCCTGGTGGGGTTTCGCGAGAAGCGCTCCAGCTTCATCGCCGACATGGCGAGCTGCGAGGTGCTTACCGCCGATGCCTCGGCGCTGATTCAGCCTTTGCGCGAACTGATCGGACAGCTGTCAAATGCGGATCGCATCCCGCAGATTGAAATTGCCGTGGGCGAACAGATCACGGTGCTGGTGTTTCGTCTGCTCGATCCCTGGAGCGACGCCGACACCCCGATCGTCCAATCCTTTGCCGAACGGCATGGCATCCAGATCTGGGAGCAGCGCAAGGGGCCGGAGACCGCCCGTCCATTCTGGCCGCCCGTTGCCCCGGAACTCAGCTACAGCCTGCCGGAATTCGGTCTGGTCATGCCCTTCAGGCCCACGGAATTCACCCAGGTGAACACGGGCATCAACCGCGCCCTGGTCAGCCGCGCCATGCGCCTGCTTGCCCCCCGGGCCGGCGAGCGCATTGCCGACCTGTTTTGCGGGCTGGGCAATTTCACCCTGCCGATCGCGAGAAGCGGCGCCGACGTCCATGGCATCGAGGGCAGCGTGGAACTCGTCGCCCGCGCACGGGAAAATGCCCTGCGTAACGGCCTGCCCAATGCGCGCTTCTCGGTCGACAACCTGTTCGAGATGACGCCCGGGAAATTCGCCGCGCTTGGGCCCTTCGACAAGCTCCTGATCGACCCACCCCGCTCCGGCGCCATCGAGCTCGTGAAGGCATTGCCCGAGACAGACGGGCCGCGCCGCATCGTCTACGTTTCCTGCGATCCCGCCACCCTGGCGCGCGACGCCGAGGTGCTGGTCCACGTGAAGGGCTACCGTCTGCGCGCCGCCGGCGTGGCCAACATGTTTCCGCACACGGCGCATGTCGAGTCGATCGCGCTTTTCGAGCGCTAATCCATTAAAATCCGCGTTTTTCGTTCCCAGACCCTAGCTCAAGCCCCTCCAATGGCACTCATCGTTCAAAAATACGGCGGCACCTCGGTCGCCAACGTCGAACGCATCCGCGCCGTCGCGGAACGCGTCGCCAAATTCAAGATGCTCGGTCACCAGGTCGTCGTCGTGCTGTCCGCCATGTCCGGCGAGACCAACCGCCTGATCGCGCTGGCCAAGGACATTCAGGCCACGCCCGATCCGCGCGAACTCGACATGCTGGTCTCGACCGGCGAGCAGGTCACCATCGCGCTGCTGGCGATGGCGCTGAAAGACCTGGGACTCAAGGCACGGAGCTATACCGGCAGCCAGGTCCGCATCCTCACCGACAATGCCTACACCAAGGCGCGCATCCTCAGCATCGACGAGGCCAACATGCGGCGCGACCTGGACAGCGGACACGTGGTCGTGGTCGCCGGTTTCCAGGGCGTGGATGCCGACGGCAACATCACGACGCTCGGTCGCGGCGGCTCGGACACCACCGGCGTGGCGCTGGCGGCGGCGCTCAAGGCCGACGAATGCCAGATCTACACCGACGTCGACGGGGTCTACACCACCGACCCGCGCGTCGTCCCCGAGGCCAAGCGCCTCAAGACCATCACCTTCGAGGAAATGCTGGAAATGGCCAGCCTCGGCTCCAAGGTGCTGCAGATCCGCTCGGTCGAGTTCGCCGGCAAATATCAGGTCAAACTGCGCGTGCTGTCCAGCTTTCAGGACGAAGGCGACGGCACCCTCATCACCTTCGAGGAAAACGATCAAATGGAACAACCCGTCATCTCCGGCATCGCCTTCAACCGCGACGAAGCCAAGATCACCGTGGTCGGCGTGCCCGACCATCCCGGCATCGCCTACCAGATCCTCGGCCCCGTCGCCGACGCCAACGTCGACGTCGACATGATCGTGCAGAACGTCGGCCACGCGAACACCACCGACTTCACCTTCACCGTGCACCGCAACGACTTCGCCAAGGCGCTCGACATCGTCAAGGCCACCGCCTCCGCCATCGGCGCGCGCGAGGTCACCGGCGACGACAAGATCGCCAAGGTCTCCATCGTCGGCGTCGGCATGCGTTCGCACGTGGGCGTCGCGCGCAGGATGTTCGAGACGCTGTCCAAGGAAAACATCAACCTGCAGATGATCTCGACTTCGGAAATCAAGATCTCCGTCGTCGTCGAGGACAAGTACATGGAACTCGCCGTGCGCGCCCTGCACGCGGCCTTCGAACTCGACAAGGTCACGGCCTGAGGTGGCGTTCCGCCGCGCCTTCCGCTACAATGCGCGGCGGTTCGGAGACGTGGCCGAGTGGTTGAAGGTACTCCCCTGCTAAGGGAGCATGCGGGCTTAAACCTGCATCGAGGGTTCGAATCCCTCCGTCTCCGCCAAACCATCCATGACAAGTTGATGGCAGATACGCAAAATCTGCGTATAATGCGCATCCTTCAAAGCGCCCGTAGCTCAGCTGGATAGAGTACTTGGCTACGAACCAAGGGGTCAGGAGTTCGAATCTCTTCGGGCGCGCCAAATTTCAGGGGGTCAGCGAAAGCTGACCCCCTTTTTCGTTTTCCCCGCCTGCTACCGCACGATCCGGTACCCCAACCGGGTTGGCCTCAATCCCGCGGCCCCGTATCCGTAAACACCCTCAATGGCAATAGCCTGCCACGCCGCCTGCCCCAACCCGGTTGGTGGTCCGGGTCGGTGGCGCCGGCTAGGCTGCAATCGCGCAATCAGCATTCAGGGAGTCCACATGTCTTACTTGCAGAACAAATGGAGCGAACACGAGCGGCAGATCAATCCTGCTCGCCGCTACGCCTCGCAGCGCGAATTCGAGGCCGACTGGATCTACAGCCTGCGCCGCCGCTACCGCGTCTCGCAGGAAGCGCTGGCGGTGATGGCCAACGTCTCCGTCACCACCGTGCAGAACTGGGAAAATCCGCGCAGCGCCAAGGCCATCGCGGAGCACAACCAGGAACGCCTGCGCGACATCGAGCGCGATCTCTGGATCAAGGCCCACGTCACCCTGCTCGACCCCTGCCCGCCCTACATCAAGGCCCTGTACGACCTGATGAGCGCGAGCAAGGACGACAGCGCGAAAGCCCTGGCTGATTACCTGGTCGGCACCATGCCGCCCGCCGACGCCGGCCGCGCACGCCTGCTGCACTGGGCCAGCCTCACGCACAGCATCGGCGAACCCGGTTCGGCGCGTGCGCGCAGCCTCTCCGAGGCGGCGCTCGAAGCGCTGGCGGATGCGGACACGCGCCTGTCCGCCGCCATCGAGAACGAAATCCTCGGCAGCCAGTTCGAGGATCTGCTGCTGCTGCCGCAGGGCGAGGCGCGCGTCCGCCAGGGCGCCAGCCTGATGCGCGCCTGCGAACGCCTGTTCCTGCGTGACCGGCAGCCTGCCTATCTGTGGAATGCGCTCGAAATCGCCTGTCGCGCACCGCTCGACGCGCAGGACGTGTTCCGCCTGGCCCGCCAGCTGGTCGACGAACAGGGCTTGAGCCATGTGCGTCACCGGATTCGCAGCGAAGCGAATTTCGAGGCCGCGCGCCTGGTCTTCGACGACAGCGCGACGCGCAACTGAGGAGGTCCCCATGAAAAGGACGTCATTACTCCAGTTGATCGCTGCGGCAGCCCTGATCCTGCTGCCAGGCGCCCATCCGGTCATGGCTGCGGATGCACCTGTCGTTCAGGCCCCGGCGCCGGTCGTTGTCACAAGCCCCGCCGAGCCGATCCGGCTCGCCTGGGACCGGGTCGGCGCAGCCGCCTGATCCCTCCTCCCCGAAAGCGCCTGCCTAATGGCAGGCGCTTTCGTTTGGCCGGCACGGAAAGACCATGCCCAAAGCCGCGCCGTACAGGCATTCTCCGGCCTGCTCCGTTACCAGCTTCGTTAAAGTAAGCATGTTTTGTGCCGCTAACGGGACATCGATATCGACTCCCGGAATGCAAGCCGAGCTTGTCACTTAGACACCGTGAAAGAAAACCTGGCGCTGCAGGATTCTCCTGATGCCGATCCCGTCGCGGCGGAATCGCGTTCTGCTGCGCCTGTCATCGACACCCTGCTCGAAAGCCTGCTCATCGTCGTCCGGGCACACGGCGGCACGCTGACCCGCGAAGCCGCGGTCAACGGTCTGCCGCTGGTCGACAGCCGCCTCACCCCCTCGCTGTTCCAGCGGGCAGCCCAGCGCGCCGGCTTCGCCAGCAACGTGGTGCAGAAGCCGCTGGACAAGCTGAACCCCGCCCTTTTTCCCGCGGTGTTGCTACTCAAGGGCGACGAAGCCTGCGTCCTGCTCGGCTGGGCCGACGCGGGCCAGTCCGCCCGCGTGGTTTTTCCGGAACTGGGCGAATCGGAAGTCGCGTTGCCGGCGGCCGAGCTGGCGGAACGTTATCTGGGCAGCGCCCTGCTGGCACGGCCCAAGTTCCGCTTCGACGCGCGCTCGCCCGAAGTCGGGCGCGTCCGCCACCGCCACTGGTTCTGGGGCACGCTGGCCGAAAACGCCGCGCTGTACCGCGATGTGTTGCTGGCGGCTTTCCTGATCAACGTGTTCGCGCTGACGCTGCCGCTGTTCAGCATGAACGTGTACGACCGCGTGGTTCCCAACCAGGCGACCGAAACGCTGTGGATGCTGGCGGCGGGCGTGCTCATCGTGCTGCTGGCGGATGTGGCCCTGCGGACCCTGCGCGGCTACTTCATTGATCTCGCCAGCAGCCGGGTCGATGTCCGGCTGTCGGCCTACATCATGGAGCGGGTGCTCGGCCTGCGCCTGGAGAACCGGCCGATCTCCGCCGGCTCCTTCGCCTCCAACCTGCGTTCGTTCGAAACCATCCGCGACTTCATCACCTCGGCCACCGTCACGGCCTTCGTCGACCTGCCGTTCGCGATCATCTTCCTGGCCGTGATCGGCTGGATTTCCTGGCCGATGATCCTGCCCATCCTGCTCGGCATGCTGCTGATGGTTGCCTATGCGCTCACCGTGCACAGCAAGATGCACGAATTGTCGGAAACGACCTACCGTGCCGGCGCCATGCGCAACGCCACGCTGGTGGAAAGCCTCGTCGGCCTGGAAGCGATCAAGGCGCTGGGGGCAGAAGGCGTGATGCAGCGCAAGTGGGAAGCCAGCGCGCAATTCCTCACCCGCGTCGCGGCACAGCTGCGGCTGCTCTCGTCGTCGACCATCAACGGCGCGATGTGGATGCAGCAGTTCGTCAACATCGTGCTCATCGTGATCGGCGTGTACCTGATCGGCGACAAGGCGCTCACCCTCGGCGGCCTCATCGCCTGCACCATGCTCGCCTCGCGCGCGATGGCACCGATCGGCCAGGTCGCGGGACTGCTGACCCAGTACCACAACGCCGCGACCGCCCTGCAATCGCTCGACGGCATCCTGCAGCAACCGGTCGAGCGCGGGGCCGACGCGAACTTCGTGACCCGCCAGCACTTCAACGGCGACATCGAATTCAAGGAAGTCGACTTCTCCTATCCCGGCCAGGACGTCGCCGCGCTGCGCAACGTCTCGCTGAAGATCCGCGCCGGCGAGCATGTCGCCATCCTGGGCCGCGTCGGCTCCGGCAAGACCACGCTGGAAAAGCTCATCCTCGGCCTGTATCGCCCGACCTCGGGCGCGGTGCTGGTCGACGGCATCGACCTGCGCCAGCTCGATCCCGCCGAACTGCGCCGCAACGTCGGCTACGTGCCGCAGGACGTGATGCTGTTCTTCGGCAGCCTGCGCGACAACCTCACCATCGCCTCGCCCACCGCCGACGATGCCGCCGTGCTGCGCGCCGCGCGCGTGGGCGGCCTGCTCGAATTCGTCAACGCCCATCCGCGCGGCTTCGACATGGCGGTGGGCGAGCGCGGCGAATCGCTGTCCGGCGGCCAGCGCCAGGCCGTCGCCATCGCCCGCGCCGCCATCGACAATCCGCCCATCCTGCTGATGGACGAGCCGACCGGTTCGATGGACCATTCGAGCGAAGAGGAAATCAAGCAGCGCCTGCGCGAATTCTCCGCGGGCAAGACCCTGATCGTGATCACGCACCGCACTTCGCTGCTCGACCTGGTCGACCGCATCATCGTCATCGACGCCGGCAAGGTCGTCGCCGACGGGCCCAAGGCCCAGGTCGTCGAAGCCCTGCGGCAGGGCCGCATCGGGAAGGCTGCATGAAATCGCGCCTGTTCGACTTCATCGCGGGCATCGCCGACGGCTCCGCCGGCTGGACGAAGCGCACCCGTCCCCTGCTAGACCGCGTGTTCGGCCGCTGGGTGCCGGTACGGCCGGAGACCGCGCCCAACTGGGCGACCGACGCCGACTGGGCGCGTGCCGACGCGGAACCCCTGCGTGCCCGCTATCTGCTGCGTGCCGTGGGTGTGCTCTTGCTGCTTTTCCTGGTCTGGGCCACGTTCGCCCAGGTGGACGAAGTCGCGCGCGGCAGCGGCAAGGTCATTCCCTCGCGCCAGGTGCAGGTCGTCCAGGCCGTCGACGGCGGCGTGGTCTCGGAAATCCTGGTGCACGAAGGCCAGGCGGTGAATGCCGGCCAGCTCCTGTTCCGCCTCGACCAGACGCGCTTCGTCTCGTCGCTGCGCGAAAACCGCGTGCAATACCTGGCGCTGGTGGCCAAGGCCGCGCGCCTGCGCGCGCTGGCGGAAAACACGCCGTTCAGCGTGCCAGCCGAAGTCGCCAAGGAAGATCCGGCGCTGGTGGCAGAGGAGCGCGGCCTCTACGAAGCGCGGCGGCGCGAACTCGGCAACCAGCTCGACATCGCACGCCAGCAGCTGGCGCAACGCACGCAGGAACTGGCCGAGGTGCGTTCCCGTCGCGACGAAGCGGCCAAGAGCTACGATCTCACTGCGCGCGAACTGGCGATGACGCGACCGCTCGCCGCCTCCGGCGCCGTGTCCGACGTCGAACTGCTGCGCCTGGAACGCGACGTCAGCCGCTATCGCGGCGACCGTGACCAGTCGTCCGCGCAGATCCTCCGCCTGCAGGCGGCCATTTCCGAAGCCTCGCACAAGGTGCAGGAGCAGGAGATGAGTTTCCGCAACGACACGCGCAACGAACTGGCCGACACCATGGCCAAGCTGAACAGCCTGTCGGAAGGCAGCACCGCGCTCTCCGACCGGGTCAAACAGGCCGACGTGAAATCGCCGGTGAAGGGCACGATCAAGCGCCTGCTGGTCACCACCGTGGGCGGCGTGCTGCAGCCGGGCAAGGAGATCGTCGAGATCGTGCCGACCGACGACGCCCTGCTGCTGGAAGCGCGCATCTCGCCCAAGGACATCGCCTTCCTGCATCCCGGGCAGGAAGCCACGGTGCGCTTCACCGCCTACGACTTCGCGGTGTACGGCGCGCTCAAGGCCGTGGTCGACCAGATCGGCGCCGATACCGTCACCGACGACGACGGCAACGCCTTCTACGTGGTACGCGTGCGCACCCTGCAATCCTCGCTCGGCAAGTCCCTGCCCATCCTGCCCGGCATGGTGGCCGAGGTGGACATCCTCACCGGCAAGAAAAGCGTGCTGACCTACCTGCTGAAGCCGGTGATCCGCGCCAAGTCGCACGCCCTCACGGAGCGCTGAACGGATGAATGCGCCGGTTTTCCTGACCCATCGCGCCGAACCGATCCCGCGCTGGATCGAGGCCTTTGCCGACGCGGCCGTGC
>WBZX01002735.1_pt1 | contig 11783 bp, 9 predicted proteins | sample 5204211 | NCBI WGS metagenome assembly WBZX01 (sample SAMN12344362, study PRJNA552823) | activated sludge metagenome | biome: Activated sludge suspended growth; feature: Nitrification reactor; material: Wastewater; isolation source: activated sludge from nitrification reactor of wastewater treatment...
ATCGGCTCCGGCGAGTCGATGCTGTGGCCGCCGGCGACCGGGATGCCGGCTTCGGCGCAGACGCTGGCGCCGCCTTCGAGAATGCGTCCGATCGCCGACAGCGGCAGCTTGCCGACCGGCATGCCGACGATGGCCAGCGCCATGATCGGCGTGCCGCCCATCGCGTAGACATCCGACAGCGCGTTGGTGGCGGCGATGCGCCCGAAGTCGAAGGGGTCGTCGACGATCGGCATGAAGAAATCGGTGGTGGCGATCAGCGCCTGCTCGTCGTTGAGGCGCCACACCGCCGCGTCGTCGGCGGTTTCGGTGCCGACCAGCAGATTGGCGAACGGCTGCGCGGCGGGCATGTGGCCGAGCATTTCGGCGAGCACCGCAGGGGCGATTTTGCAGCCGCATCCGCCGCCATGAGACAATTCGGTGAGTCGCAGGGGTGTTTCAGTCATTTCGTTTTTTCCGATTAATTGGTCTGTTTGATTCGCATTTATTTTTGTGTCTTCCCACTTCACCGCGCCTTTTTCCGTCGGTCTCGACAAGCTCGATGAGTTCGATTCGATCATCGACGTCCGCTCGCCGGCCGAGTTCGCCGAGGATCATATCCCCGGCGCCATCAATTGTCCGGTCCTCGACGACGAGGAGCGGGCGCGGGTCGGCACGCTGTACAAGCAGGTGTCGCCCTTCGAGGCGCGCAAGCTGGGGGCGGCGCTGGTGTCGCGCAACATCGCGCGTCACATCGAGACGCATTTTGTCAGCCGGCCGAAGGCCTGGAAACCGTTGGTCTACTGCTGGCGGGGCGGTCAGCGCAGCGGTTCGATGACCCTCGTGCTGGGGCAGATCGGCTGGGCGGCGCGGCGCCTGGAGGGCGGCTACAAGACCTTCCGCCAACGCGTGCTCGACGATCTGGAAACCCTGCCGGCGGCGCGCAATTTCACGATTCTGTGCGGCCCGACCGGTAGCGCCAAGACGGCGCTTCTCGACGCGCTGGCGGCGGCCGGCGGCCAGGTGCTCGATCTGGAAGGGCTGGCCCGGCACCGCGGTTCGGTGCTGGGGGGCGAGCTGAACACGAGCCAGCCGGGCCAGAAGGCGTTCGAAACCCTGCTGTGGCACGCGCTGCGCGACTTCGATCCGGCGCGGCCGGTGTGGGCCGAGTCGGAAAGCCGGCGGATCGGCCGCCTGCACGTGCCGGGGGCGCTCTTCGAGCGCCTGCGGGACGGGGATTGCGTACGCGTGCAGGCGCCGCTGGAAGCGCGGGTCGAGCATTTGCTCGAGCGTTATGCCGACCTGATCGCCGATCCGGCGGCCTTCGGCGCGAAGCTGGCGCGGCTGGTGTCGCAGCACGGTCACCAGCGGGTCGCCGACTGGCAGGCGCTGCTGACCGCCGGCGCGTGGCGCCAGCTGGCCGAAGAACTGGTCACCGCGCATTACGATCCGGCCTACCGGCGTGGCGGCGAAGGCTTGTACCGACGGCTGGCGGCCGGCCGCGCGCTGCCGCTCGAAACGCTGGATGCGGCGAGCCTGGCCGTCGCGGCGCGGGCGTTGGTCGGTGGGGCCGGGCGGTCAGCCTTGGCGGTCGATGTCGGCGAGGGTGGCGTCGATCAGGGCTGACAGGCCGGCGGCGAGATCGACGGCGTCGGGCCGGCCGGCGCGGGCGGCGGCTTCGGTCTGACGGGCCTGTTCGGTCAGCGCGGCGGCGTTCATGTTGGCGGCCGATCCCTTCATCGAGTGGGCGAGCGCGGCGAGTTGCGGCAGATCGCGGTCGTCGATGGCCTGTTGCAGGCGCTCCCGCGTCTGGCTCGCGCTGGTGCGGAAAATGCCCAGCAGCCGGGTGACGAATTCGGGCTTGCTGGCGTAGCGGGCGGCGAGGGCGGCGCGGTCGAACAGCGCCGGCGCGGCGGCCCCGGCGGCGGACGCTGTGGCGGGCGCCGCCTGCCCGGGCCGGCGGGCGTGGCGCAGAATGGTGTCGACGAGGGTGTCGAGGTCGAGTGGCTTGGCGAGGTGGTCGACCATCCCGGCGCGGGCGCATTTGGCCTTTTCCTCAGCCATCGCATGGGCGGTCTGGCCGATGATGGGGAGCTGCGGCGCGATTTCATGAATACGCCGGGTGGCTTCGTAGCCGTCCATCTCGGGCATCTGGATGTCCATCAGCACGATCGCGAAGGCGTCGGGGCCGTCCTGGGCGACGCGCTCGACGGCCGCCCGGCCGTTGCCCACCATGACAAGCCGGGCGCCTTCGGCCGACAGCATGTCTTCGAGCACCATCTGGTTCACGTCGTTGTCCTCGGCGGCGAGGACGCCGAGGCCGGTCAGGCGCCTGGCTTCGACGGACGGGGGAGGCTCCGCGGGGAGCGGCACGAGCGGAAGTTCGCCGGCGACGTACGGCAGACGGACTTCGAAGCGGCTGCCGTGGCCGATCTGGCTGAAGGCCTGGATGGTGCCGCCGAACAACTCGACGATCCGCTTGGTGATGGCCAGACCGAGCCCGGTGCCGCCGAAGCGGCGGGTGGTGGAGTTGTCGGCTTGTTCGAAGGCCGTGAAGAGCTGTCCGAGCTGGGCGGCGTCGATGCCGATGCCGGTGTCGCTGACGGTCAGCACCAGCATGTCGCCGTCACGTCTGGCGTGGAGGGCGATGTGGCCGCGCTCGGTGAACTTGAGGGCGTTGGAGAGCAGGTTGGTGAGGATCTGGCCGAGGCGCAGCGGATCGGTGGTGCAGGTGGCGGGCAGGTCGGCGGCGAGGGTGACGCCGAGGCGCAGACCTTTGCCGTCGGCCCGGGCACCGAAGGTGCCGGCGGTGGCCCGCAGCAGCGCGGGCAGATCGACGGCGACGGCTTCGAGGTGCAGCTTGCCGGCTTCGATCTTGGAGAAGTCGAGGATGTCGTTGACGACGCCAAGCAGCAGCTTGCCGGAGTCGAGAATGTGGGCGAAGGCTTCCCGCGCGTGGCCGTCGGCGCTGTCCCGGTAGCCCATGCGGGCGAAGCCGAGGATGCCGTTGAGCGGGGTGCGGATCTCGTGGCTCATGTTGGCGAGGAATTCGCTCTTCACCCGGGCCAGCTTCTCGGCGGCCAGCCGGGCCTGCTCGCGGGCGTCCTCGAGGGCGCGGCGCTCGGTGACGTCCATGAAACTGACCACCGCGCCGACGATTGCGCCGTCGCGGATCATCGGGTGGGTGGAGTAGATCACCGGCACCGGATGGCCGTCGGCGTGCCAGTAGACTTCGTTGGTGACGGTGACGACTTCGCCCAGGCGCAGGGTCTGGTTGGTCGGGCAGTCGGCGGCGGCATAGGCCTCGCCGCCGGCGTGGCTGTGGTGGATGCGGGCGTGGATGGGCTCGCCGATCAGCGCTTCGGCGTCGAGGCCGAGCATGCGGCAGGCCGCCGGGTTGATGAAGGTCAGGCGGCCGTGGGTGTCCACGCCATACACGCCGTCGGCGGTGGATTCGAGGATCAGGCGGATGTTGGCTTCGGAGCTCGACAGCTGGGCGGTGCGTTCGGCGACGAGTTGTTCGAGGTGGTGCTGGTGCTGGCGCAGCTCGTCCTCGAGGGCCTTGCGGCTGGTGATGTCGCGGCACACGCCGAACAGCCGGTCGATGCGGCCCTTGTCGTCGAAAGTGGCGCTGGCCCAGTCGGCGACCCAGATGTAGTTGCCGCCGGGGCCGCGCAGGCGGTATTCGGCCGCGTAGTCGGGGGCGATCGCGGTCAGGCCACCGAGCGCGGCAAAGAAGCTGTTGCGGTCGTCGGGATGGATCAGCGCGAAGTATTGCTGACCCGAACCTTCGATGGGCAGCCCCCAGTGGCGGGTCAGGTCGCCGCCGCGGTGCACCCGGTCGGTGGAGGCGACGTATTCGTACGCATCCATGTTGGCGGCGTGGAGCGCGAGGCGCATGCGTTTTTCGCTGGCTTCGAGGGCGGCGGCGGCCAGCGTGCTGGCGATGCCGATGGCGGCGGTGTGGGTGGCGACGTCCACCAGCTGCTCGGCGGCGGCGATCTGCAGCGTCGGGCGCGGGCTGTACAGGGCGAAGATGCCGAGCAGGCGCCCGCCGGCGTCGAGGATCGGCGTGGACCAGCAGGCGTGCACTTCGGCGGTGCGGGCGGCGGCGTGCAGCGGTGCCCAGCGGGGGTCGGTCTGGATGTCGTCGACCAGCACCGCGTCGTGCAGGAAGGCGCCGACGGCGCCGGAGTGTCGGTCGGCGCCGATCGGCAGCCCGTCGACGGCGCGGTTGTAGGCGTCCGGCAGGCTGGGTGCGGCGCCGTGGCGCAGGGTGCCGTTCTTGGCGTCGAACAGCAGGATCGAGCAGCGCAGGCTGCCGGCCTGGGCTTCGATGCCGCGGGCCAGCTGGTCGAGAACCCGGGGCAGCGGGGCGTCGCTGGCGATCATTTCGAGCACGCGGTTCTGGGCCGCCTGCAGGCCGGCGGCGCGTTTGTGTTCCTCGATGTCGTGGGCGACGCACAGGTAGCCGGCATGGCGCAGCTTGCCGGTGGCGATCGGGGTGACGATCTGGGAGACCTGCACGAGGCCGCCGTTTTTCTGCCGGAAGGTCCATTCCCGCTGTTCGACGCCGGCCTGGTCGGGCACCGTGGTGAGGGTGCCGATGGGGTCGGGCGGGCTGTCGTCGGACCCGCCGAGTTCGGTGCGGCGGGCGGCGAGTTCCTCGGGCAGGTGGAAGTGGTCGAGGCGCATCTTGCCGACCGCCTCGGCGGCCGTGTAGCCGAGCAGGTTTTCGGCGCCGCGGTTGAACAGGGTGACGGTTCCGGCGCGGTCGGTCGCGATGATCGCCACTTCGGAGGCGGCGTCGAGCACGCTTTCGAGCAGGCGGTTGCTGCGCGCCATCCGCCCGTAGAAGAGGATCGCCGACAGCAGCGCCACGGCCACCAGCGCCGAGACGGCGGCGGCCCGCCACTGCCAGGCATGGAGGAGCTCGGCCCGCGAGATGCCGACCACCACGTAAAGCGGAAAGTGTTCGAGGCGCTGGAAGCTGGCGATCCGCACGATGCCGTCGAACTGACTGGTGCTGACGACGGTGCCGGAGGTCTTGCCGGCGACGACCTGCCGGTAGGCGGGGTGATCGGGATCGGGTTTGTTGATGCTGCCGGGCACCGGGGGGTGGCGGGTGACGATGGCGCTGGTGTCGAGACGGCGGATCGTCGCGGCGCCGCCGGCGCCGAGCTGGGCGTCGGCCAGCAGGCGCTCGAAGTAGGACAGGTCGAGGGGCGTGCTGACCGCGCCGAGGAAGCGCCCCTCGGCGTCGCGGATCGCGCGCAGCAGGATGATCGCGTCGCGGTCGGTGGTGCGCGAGACGACGACTGGCGAGATGATCAGCCCGGTGTTGGGCTTGTCACGGGCCTGCTGGAAGTGGGGGCGGTCGGCGACGTTGACCGGACGCGGCATGTCGTGGGTGGACAGGCGCAGTTCGCCGCTGGCGTCGAAAACCCGGATGCTGTCCACCTGGGGCACGCGGGCGAGGTAGTGGCGCAGGCGCTGGGCTTCGCCCTGCCAAGTCTGCCGCAGGGCGTCGGGGTCGTCGAAGTGCGGGGCGAGGATCGCCGCCGTCTCGGCCAGCAGCATGTCGGCCGTGATCAGGGTGGTGTCGAGGGCGAAGGCGTTGACGCGGGCGATGCCGCCGGTGGTGGCTTCGGCCTTCTCGATCGTGTCGTCGTAGCTCGTCCAGGACAGGTAGGCCAGCACCAGGGCAGTCGTCAGCAGGGCGACGATCTGCCCCCAGTACGCCCGCGGTGCCGGACGCCGGTCGATCTGCGTTGTTTCTCCCACCCTTCGTCCTCTTCGTTGTACGGCACGGCCTGCGCCGTATGTCACATCGGCCTTTTACGGCAGGTGGGGGGAAGTCTTGATGTCGCCCGGCGGTTACAGCACCTCGGCCGCGTGGTCGGCCAGCCGCGAGCGTTCGCCGCGTTGCAGCGTGATGTGGCCCGAGTGGGGCCAGCCCTTGAAGCGGTCGACGACGTAGGTCAGGCCCGACGAACCCTCGGTGAGGTAGGGGGTGTCGATCTGCGCGATGTTGCCCAGGCACACCACCTTGGTGCCGGGGCCGGCACGGGTGATCAGGGTCTTCATCTGCTTGGGTGTGAGGTTCTGGGCTTCGTCGATGATCAGGAACTTGTTGATGAAGGTGCGTCCGCGCATGAAGTTGAGCGACTTGATCTTGATACGGCTCCTGATCAGGTCGCGGGTGGCGGCGCGGCCCCATTCGCCACCTTCGCCGGTGGTGCCGTTGAGCACATCGAGGTTGTCTTCGAGGGCGCCCATCCACGGCGCCATCTTCTCTTCCTCGGTGCCGGGCAGGAAGCCGATGTCCTCGCCCACCGGCACCGTGACGCGGGTCATGATGATCTCGGAGTAGCGCTTGGTTTCGAGCACCTGGGTGAGGCTGGCGGCGAGGGTCAGCAGGGTTTTTCCGGTGCCGGCCTGGCCGAGCAGGGTGACGAAATCGACCTCGGGGTTCATCAGCAGGTTGAGCGCGAAGTTCTGTTCGCGGTTGCGGGCGGTGATGCCCCACACGTTGTTCTTCTGATGGGAGTAGTCGATCAGGGTTTCGAGGGTCACGCCGCGCCCGGCCTTTTCCTTGACCCACGCCTGCAACGGTTGCTCGCCGTCCTGGAAGACGAACTCGTTGATCAGCATCTCGGGCGTGTCGGGGCCCTTCAGGCGGTAGTAGGTGCGGCCGTCCTGCTTCCACGATTCCATGTCCTTGCCGTTGGCGTCCCAGAACGCGGCGTCGATTTCCTGGGTGCCGGTGTACAGCAGGTCGGTGTCTTCGAGAACCTTGTCGTTGAAGTAATCCTGCGCGGCGAGGCCCAGCGCGCGGGCCTTGATGCGCATGTTGATGTCCTTCGAGACGAGGATCACCTGGCGCTTGCGGTCGAACTTGTCGAACAGGTGCATGACCACCGCGAGGATCTGGTTGTCGCCGCGTACCGTCGGCAGCGCCGCGGGCAGCTTGACTTCGATCGCTTCGGTCTGCAGGAACAGGCGGCCGCTGGCCAGATCGGCCGACGGGCCGACGAGGCTGATGCCGTCCTCGATGCCTTCGGGGCAGCTGTTGACGATCTCGTCCAGCGAGCGGCTCGCCTGGCGGGCGTTGCGTGCGACTTCCGACATGCCCTTCTTGTTCGAGTCGAGTTCCTCAAGGGTCATCATCGGCACGAAGACGTCGTGCTCCTCGAAGCGGTACAGGCTGGTCGGGTCGTGCATCAGCACGTTGGTGTCGAGGACGAACAGCTTGGTGGCGGGGGTCTTGGACTTGGCGGGGCGTCGGGTGGCCATGGTCGGGGTCTCGGCTGTCGTGGGGGAATTACAGCGTGTTGACGTAATCCAGCACTTCCTGGGCGTGACCGGGCACCTTCACGCCGCGCCATTCGCGCCGCACGATGCCGGCGGCGTCGATGACGAAGGTGCTGCGCTCGATGCCGCGCACCTGTTTGCCGTACATGTTCTTCATCTTCATCACGCCGAACAGGGTGCACGCGGTTTCGTCGGGGTCGGAGACCAGGTCGAAGGGCAGTGCCTGCTTGGCACGGAAGTTGTCGTGGGACTTGAGGCTGTCCCGCGACAGGCCGAGCACGACGGCGCCGGCGGCGACGAAGGCGTCGTGCAGGTCGCGGAAGTTCTGGCTCTCGGTGGTGCAGCCGGGGGTGCTGTCCTTCGGGTAGAAGTAGAGCACCACCTTGCGGCCGTGCAGCGCCGACAGGCTGAGGGTCTGGCCGCCGGTGGCGGGGAGGGCGAAATCGGGTGCGGCCTGGTCGAGCATGGTCTCTCCGGAAACGTGGGTCTTCCGGCGCGAGCCTAATCCCAAGCCGCCCGACTCGCAATCGGCATTGCGTGAAGAGTGTGCGTCAGGCCGGATCGAAGAGCAGCGCGGCGGCGACGTTGCGGTGCTCGGCAACCAGGATGTTGTAGGTGCGGCAGGCCGAGCCCAGGTCCATCACGTCGAAGCCGATGCGGGCGTCGAACAGGGTCTTCAGCAGTCGTGGCTGCGGGAAGCGCTGGCGCTGGCCGGTGCCGAGGATCAGGATCTCGCAGCCCAGCCCGGCCAGGCGTGCGAAGGCGGCTTCGTCGAGGGACTCGAAGCCGCCGCTGTGCCAGTCGGTTTCGATACGTTCCGGCAGTACGATGAGGCTGGTTTCGTATCGGTTCGGCCCGATCATCACGTGGCGGGCGTCGTAGCGGGCGATGGTGTTGTACTGGTCGCTCTTGTCGAGATGGAGTTTCATGGTGGAGGCTCGTGGGCGATGGTGGGGCTGATTTGCCCGGTCCGGGTGGCTTGGGTAACATTATAGCTTTGCGTCGTTCCGCGCCCGCGTGCCGGCGACGCCCGAAGCAATGACCCGCCACGCCAAGTCGCGCGCTGCCAGACCGCCCGCGCCCACCCCCCAGGAAACGGAAACCGCCGTGCAACCAATCCGCAAGTCCGACAAACTCGCCAACGTCTGCTACGACATCCGCGGCCCCGTGCTGCAGAAGGCGAAGAAGATGGAGGACGAGGGCCACAAGATCATCAAGCTGAACATCGGCAACCTGGCCCCGTTCGGCTTCGATTCGCCTGAAGAAATCCAGCTCGACATGATCCGCAACCTGCCCAACGCGGCCGGCTACTCGGATTCGAAAGGCATCTTCGCGGCCCGCAAGGCGATCATGCATTACACCCAGCAGAAGCACATCAAGGGCGTGACGCTGGAAGACATCTACGTCGGCAACGGCGTGTCCGAGCTGATCGTGATGGCGATGAACGCCCTGCTCAATACCGGCGACGAAGTGCTGGTGCCGGCGCCCGACTACCCGCTGTGGACCGCCGCCGTGAGCCTTTCGGGCGGCACGCCGCGCCACTACATGTGCGACGAGGCCAACGACTGGCTGCCCGACGTCGACGACATCCGCGCCAAGATCACGCCGAAGACCCGCGCCATCGTCATCATCAATCCGAACAACCCGACCGGCGCGGTCTATCCCGACGAAACCCTCAAGGCCATCGTTTCCATTGCGCGCGAGCACGGCCTGATCATCTATGCCGACGAGGTCTACGACAAGGTGCTGTACGAAGGCATCGAGCACACCTCCATCGGTTCGCTGTCGGAGGACGTGCTGACCGTCACCTTCAACGGCCTGTCGAAGAACTACCGCTCCTGCGGCTACCGCGCCGGCTGGCTGGTGGTGTCCGGCGACAAGCGGCCGGCGGCCGATTACATCGAGGGCCTCAACATGCTGGCCTCGATGCGCCTGTGCGCCAACGTGCCGGGCCAGTACGCCATCCAGACCGCCCTCGGCGGCTACCAGAGCATCGACGATCTGGTCGCCCCCGGCGGCCGCATGCGTCGCCAGCGCGACCTGGCCTACGAACTGATCACCGCGATCCCCGGTGTCAGCTGCGTCAAGCCGAAAGCCACGCTGTACATGTTCCCGAAGCTCGACCCGAAGATGTATCCCATCGAGGACGATCAGCAGTTCATCGCCGAACTGCTCGAGGCCGAGCGCGTGCTGCTGGTCCAGGGCACCGGTTTCAACTGGCCCAAGCCGGATCACTTCCGCCTGGTTTTCCTGCCCCATGAGGACGACCTGCGCGATGCCATCGACCGCATCGCCCGTTTCCTCGACGGTTACCGCAAGCGTCACGGCACCTGACAGCGCGGGGCGCCGGTGGCGGTGCCCCGTTTTTACGACCTACTTCCCACACTCCACGCACCCATGAAACCCATCAATGTTGGCCTCCTCGGCATCGGCACCGTCGGCGGCGGCACCTTCACCGTCCTCAAGCGCAACGAAGAAGAAATCACCCGCCGCGCCGGCCGGCCGATCCGCATCACCGCGGTGGCCGACAAGAACCTCGAGCTGGCCCGCAAGGTTGCCGGCGATGGCGTCCGGCTCACCGACGACGCCTTTGCGGTGGTTTCCGACCCGGACATCGACATCGTCGTCGAGCTGATCGGCGGTTACGGCGTCGCCAAGGAACTGGTGCTGAAGGCCATCGAGAACGGCAAGCACGTGGTCACCGCCAACAAGGCGCTGCTCGCCGTGCATGGCAACGAAATCTTCGCCGCTGCCCAGCGCAAGGGCGTGATGGTGGCCTTCGAGGCGGCGGTGGCCGGCGGCATTCCGATCATCAAGGCGCTGCGCGAGGGGCTGTCCGCCAACCGCATCCAGTGGCTGGCCGGCATCATCAACGGCACCACCAACTTCATCCTGTCCGAGATGCGCGACAAGGGCCTGTCCTTCGCCGAAGTGCTGGCCGAAGCCCAGCGCCTGGGTTACGCCGAAGCCGACCCGACCTTCGACATCGAAGGCGTCGACGCCGCCCACAAGGCCACGCTGATGGCCTCGATCGCCTTCGGCGTGCCGGTTCAGTTCGACAAGGCCTACGTCGAGGGCATCAGCAAGCTCGACGGTGTGGACATCAAGTATGCCGAGCAGCTCGGCTACCGCATCAAGCTGCTGGGTATCGCCCGCCGCCGCGAGCAGGGCATCGAACTGCGCGTGCATCCCACGCTGATCCCCGAAAAGCGCCTGATCGCCAACGTCGAAGGCGCGATGAACGCCGTGCTGGTGCAGGGCGACGCGGTCGGCGCCACGCTGTACTACGGCAAGGGCGCCGGCGCCGAGCCGACCGCCAGCGCGGTGATCGCCGACCTGGTGGACGTCACCCGCCTGCACACCGCCGATCCCGAACATCGGGTGCCGCACCTGGCCTTCCAGCCCGACCAGATCACCGAACTGCCGGTGCTGCCGATCGAGGAGGTCGAAACCAGCTTCTACCTGCGCCTGCGCGTGCAGGACAAGCCGGGCGTGCTGGCCGACATCACCCGCATCCTGGCCGACCAGTCGATCTCGATCGACGCGATGCTGCAGCGCGAGCCCGAAGAAGGCGAATCGCAGACCGACATCATCATCCTGACCCACCTGACCATCGAGAAGAACATGGTCGCCGCGATCGCCAAGATCGAAGCGCTGGATTCGGTGAGCTGCCGGGTGACCCGGCTGCGCCTCGAGAACCTCTGAGCCGGATCGTCCGGCAGACGTGAAAAAGCCGCGGCCTGCCGCGGCTTTTTCACGTCTGCACGTTTGCTGCCGGTTCAGCCGGCCTTGGGCCGCACGGCCCTGGCCTTCAGTGCCGTGCAGTAGGACGTCCCGACAAGGCGCCAGCCCCAGCTTTCCTGGACCTGCACATCGGTGATGAAGTCGCCACCGGCCTGCGCCTCGAGGGACTCATAGGCGCGGGCGAGCCGGTCGTTGATGTTGATCGGGACAAACAAGAGGAACTGGAAGCCGCAGGCTTCGGCGGTGATCGTCCGTTCGGTGCCGGTGGGCGCCGGACCGGCGATCCGGGTGCCGAGGGCGACCGGTTTGCCGGCGCAGCCAGCCAGCACCATCATGGCGGTAAGGATGGCCAGTTGATTCTTCAGTGCCTTCATTTGATTGCTTCCCCGTCAATCGTGACGCAACGGCCGGTACCGAACAGCCACCAGTTCCAATCCTCCTTCATCGTTATGTCGGTCAGCGCGGTTGCGCCGGGCACGCTGGCCAGCGCTTCGCCGTAGGCGCGTTCGACCCGGCTGTTGATGCCCATGGGAACGAAGTAATAAGCCGTGGCAAGCAGGCCCAGGCTTCCGCAGGCAGTGCCTGTCGCCTTGCCCAGTCGTGTGTGCTGCGGCGGTGGCTCCGGCGCGACGTTGGTGAAGCCCGAGCTGCATCCGGCCAGCGCAGCGCTTGCCGCGATGGCCAGGATCATTGGGGAGCGGGTGCTCCATTTCATAGCTGAACCCTCGGTGAATTGTCTGATGGCCTGC
>WBZX01002737.1_pt1 | contig 11781 bp, 9 predicted proteins | sample 5204211 | NCBI WGS metagenome assembly WBZX01 (sample SAMN12344362, study PRJNA552823) | activated sludge metagenome | biome: Activated sludge suspended growth; feature: Nitrification reactor; material: Wastewater; isolation source: activated sludge from nitrification reactor of wastewater treatment...
CGATGGTGCTCATGGCCTGCCCCCGGTTTGCGAATCTGCACTTCCACGGCCGGACCTGCCGGCGCCCAGGTTCAGAAGACCGGCAACTTCCTGGCCGCGAACGCGGCAACCACGACGCTGTCGACCTACCGCATCACGCCGACCCTGACACTCACGCAGCCCTTGCTCAAGGGCGCCGGGCTCAAGGTCAACCGCGCCGACATCAACAAGGCCAAGTTGGCGGTCAACGCAGCCCAGGCCACGCAGATCCTCACCGCGCAGAACCTCGTGCGCGATCTGATCTCGGCCTACTGGGATGTGCTGTTCGCCCACCGCGACCTGCAGAACAAGCGCAACAGCGTGGCACTCGCGACCCGGCAGCTCGAGCGCACCAAGGCGCTGGTGGCCGCCGGCCGCACCTCGCCGGTCGACGCCAAGGCCGTCGAGCAGGCGCTCGCCGCCCGCGAGAGCGACGTGCTCACCGCCGAGAACACGCTGCTCGACCGCAGCCTCACGCTGCGCACGCTGATGGGCGAGTCGTTCGACGGCAGCGGCACCTTCGGCGTGCTGCCGGCAACCGATCCGCTCGTGAAGGCGCGCACGGTCAACCTGTCCGACGAGATCGATCGCGCGCTCAAGCAGAACCCGCAGGTGCGGCAGCTCGAGATCCAGATCGCCAGCGGCCGCATCGACGAGCTGGTCGCCGCCAACCAACGACTGCCGCAGCTCGACTTCTCGGGCAGCTTCACGCCCCAGGGCCGCAGCACCGATACCTCGGCAACCGCACAGACCGGCGACCCCGGCCGAGAAGGCAGCTGGGGCGAGGCGTTCCAGAACTTCTTCAACAAGAAGCGCGTGATCCAAGACGAGAACCGGCTGCTCGCCGACTGGACCCTGCAGGGTTCGCTCACGCTGACCTGGGACGTGCAGAACCGGACCGCCAAGGGCCGGCATCAGGCCGCCAAGCTGCAGATCAAGAAGGCGCAGGTGAACCTCGAGCGCGCCAAGCAGACCGTCGCGACCGGCGTGATCCGAGCGGCGAACGGACTGCGCACCGCCGGCAAGGTGATGGAGGTCGCGCAGATCTCGGTCGACCTCGCCAAGGACAACCTCGCCGCCGAGCAGGCCCGCTACGACGTCGGTCGCTCGACGAACTACGACGTACTGCTGCGACTCGACGAGCTCGACAAGGCGCAGGCGTCAGCGCTCAGTGCGCAAGTCGCCTATCTGAAGGCGCTCGCCCAGCTGCAGGCGCTGGCGGGCGAGATCCTCCCGGCCTACGGCCTCGATACGCCCTGACACGACACCGCGCTGGCCCGGCGCCCAGCCCGGCGCGCGCCCCTCGACCCATGCGCCCCCCTCGACCATGCGCCCGCACCGGCGCCGCCGCGCTTGTCCGCCGACGAACCGACATGCTACGGTGCCGTGCTGCCCCGTGAGCCCGCATCGGGCCACGAGCAACGGCGGCCGGCTCGCCGCTCGGTCGAGCCCCGACAGGAGAAGCGCACATGTCCTCCACCGACATCGCCGACAACAAGTGGGAAATGCAGGCCTCGAAGCCGCCGATCGCGAACATCGCGGGGCTCGGCTACCTGCTCATGATCGGCGGCGTGATCGTGCTGTTCGGCTACATCACCGCGATGTCGGTGGTGGCCATCATGTCGCCCAAGCGCGAGGCCGGCACGCTCGAGAACCAGTTCAAGAGCGACGCTCCGGCGGCCGCTCCGGCCGAACCCGCGAAGTAGTCACGCGCCGGCGCGCCAGCCGATGAACGCGAGCATCTGGCCGATGCCCGCGCCGTCGCGTCGATATGAGTAGTAGCGATCGGGCTGTGCGTGGGTGCAGCCGCCGACCCGTGCGGTCGCGGCCGCGGACACGCCGGCGCCCTGCAACTGCGAGCGCACCACCGCAACCAGGTCGACGTGGGGTCGCGCGCCGCGGCGGTCGACGTATGCGGCGTCGAACTGCGACGCCACCTCGGGCCCGACCTCGAACGCGGCCTGCTCGATGCACGGACCGATCGCGGCCTCGAGGGCGTCGGCGGGGATCCCAGCGGCGACGAGCTGCGCCACCGCCACGCCGACGATGTTCCCCGCGGTCCCGCGCCACCCGCTGTGCACCGCCGCGACCACGCGCCCCTCGCGATCGGCCAGCAACACCGGCACGCAGTCGGCGGTCAGCACCCCCAGCACGAGCCCGTGGCTCCGGCGACACCACAGGCCATCGGCCTCGACGCCCTCGGACGCGGTCGCGGCGTCGATCACGGCGACGCCGTGGACCTGTCGCGCCAGCCGCAGCGCGCCGCGATCGAAGCCGGCGTGATCGGCCAGCAGCTCGCGATTGCGTGCGACCGCGGCGACATCGTCCCCCCACTTGCTCGCCATGTTGAACGTGGCGTAACGACCTTCGCTCACGCCCCCGCGCCGGTCGGTGAAACCGTGGACGAGCCCGGGGATCGCGGCGAGGTTGTCGGCGACGTCGAACACCTGGCGCGCCTAGTCTGCCATCAGCGGGGCGGGCCGTCGCGCAGCGCGGCGACGACCGCCGCCAGCTCGGCCGGCAGCGCGCTGCGCCACGACAGTCGTCGACCGTCGGGGTGCACGATCGCGAGCTCGGCGGCATGCAGCGCGTGCCGCCCGAGGCCCACGACCGCCGCCGCCACCCGCGGGTCGGCGGGTACGTGGCCGTAGAGCACATCGCCGAGGATCGGGTGGCCGAGCTGGCGGGCATGCATCCGGATCTGATGCGTGCGGCCGGTGTGCAGCTCGAAGCGAACCACCGCGGCGCCGTGCAGCAGCTCCACCACCGCGGCATCGGTGATGGCGCGACGGGTCCCAACGGCGGGCGAGAAGCGGCGACGATCGGCCGGGTCGCGCCCGTGCAGGGTGTCGAGGTGCTGCGTCTGCCAGCGCGGCACGCCGTACACCAGCCCGAGGTAGGCACGATGGAGATCGTGGCGGCGGAACTGCGCCGCGAGGTGTTCCTGCGCGGCGGCGTGCTTGGCCAGCACCAAGAGCCCGCTGGTGTCCTTGTCGAGCCGATGCACGAGTCCCGGACGCGCGTCGTCGTTACCGGGCATCACCGGCAGCTGCGGCGCCACATCGGACGCGCGCACGAGGTGACCGAGCACCGCGTTCACGAGCGTGCCGTCGCTGTGCCCCGGACCCGCGTGCACTGGCATGCCAGCGGGCTTGTCGACCACGAGCAGATCGTCGTCCTCGAAGACCACCGGCAGCGGCAGGTCCTCGGGCCTCGCGACCAGCGGCGGCGCGGCGACCAGCACGACCTGCACCTCGATCGGCGCGCGCAGGGCCTGGGACGGCCGCAGCGGCCGCCCCTCGCTGGTGACCTGCCCGGCTGCGAAGGCGCGCTGCAGCGCGGAGCGGGTGAGGTTGGCGCCGCGTTCGTTGAGCGCGTCGAGCAGCGCGCGATCCAGCCGCGAACCGCCCCCGGCCGGCAGCGACACCGACCACGCCGACGGCGATGGGCCCACTACCAGATCGTCGACTTGAGCGCCGCCATCGGCTTGATCACGCGGTCGACGATGGCGCGGTCGTAGTAGTTGCGCTTGAACAGGTCGGGCGTCACCGCGGCGCGGAACAGGTCGCGACCCTCGGTGATCAGGTCGGAGAGGTCGGGATCGTCGAAGAACGTGTCGGCCAGCAGGGCCTCTTCGATCTTCTGCTTGTTGTACAGGTAGATGTCCGACGCGATCGCGCGGGCCTTCTGCTGCGCGCGCTTGTCATTGTCGATGAGCTGCGGACCCGCCATGGCCCCCGCATCATGCCACAGCGGCGGCCGCGGCGGCCAGCGCGGGGCGGGCGGGTGCGCGGCCGCGTCGGCGAGGCGAGCGGCAGGCCCGACCCCGGCGCCGGCGCCGGGCCGCTGGGGTCGGTGCGCGCGGGGTTTGCGGGCTACACTGGCGCGGACCTTCGCCATGCCCGCGACCTCGCTCAGTGAGAGCCTCAGCTCGCTGCTCGCTGCGACGGTGGCGTTCGCGATCGGCACCTCGGTGGTGCTGCGCGACCGCCGTCGCGACAACTTCGTGTTGTTCGCGGTGTTCTGCTTCAACCTGGGCTTGTTCCACCTGGCGCGGTTCTTCTTCGGGTTCTCGCAGCTGTCGATCTTCGGGTGGTTCGCGCAGACCATCAGCGTGCTGCTGCCGTGGACCGCCGGCCGCAGCCTGTCGTCGTTCGTACCGGCGGTCGGCGGCCGCAGGTACGAGAAGATCCAGCGCCGGCTCGGCACGCTGCTGGTGCTGGCGCAGACGGTGGTGCTGTTCTTCCCCAGCCTGCGCGAGCTGCCGCAGTGGGAGGTGGTGCCGATGCTGCTCGGCACCTACGTCATCGTCGGTCTGCTGCTGGCGATCACGCGGGTGTGGCGGGCCGCGCGGGCGGCCGAGGGCACCAGCGCGGCACCGCGGCTGCGCTACGTGTTCTACGCCAGCATCGCCGCGCTCGCGCTGGGCTCGTCGTGGGTGCCCGCGGTCGGGCCGATCGTCACCGCGGTGTACCTCTACTTCGTGGCGCAGACGCTGGTGCGCGAGCGCCTGCTGGATCTGCCCGAGGTCGCGCTGCGCATCGCGAGCCTGAGCGTGTTGGTGGTGGTGGTGACCGGCCTCTACGCGCTCCTGCTGCTGTGGATCCCGGCGCGCGACGCCAGCAACCGCTCGCTGTTCGTGTTCAACGCCGCGGTGGCCTCGTTCGCGGTGCTGGTGCTGCTCGAGCCGGTGCGCACCGAGATCGAGAGTCGGCTCGAGTCGTGGCTGTACCGCGACCGTCGGGTGATGCGCCGCATCCTGCTGCAGCTGCGCCTCAAGCTGCTGAACGTGATCGACCCCGACGAGATGGCCAAGCTGGTGGTGGCGGAGCTACAGGCCTCGGGCCGGGTGACCCAGGCGAGCCTCTACCTCATCGATCGCCAGGGCAGCGCGCTGGTGCTGTCGCGGCACCTCGGGCCGGTCCCGCTCGCGCGGCTCGACCTCGCGACCCGTCGACCGCTGCTCGAGCGCATGCTGCGTCACGGCACCCAGCTGCGCGACGTGCTGCAGCGCGAGCGCGAACGTGCCCGTGCCGAGGCGCAGGTCGAGCTCGACGAGATGCTCGAGACCATGGGCGCGATCAAGGGCAGCCTCGCGCTGCCGATCGTGGGTGCGCTCGGCCACGGCGATGACCGCACCGAGCCCGAGCTATTGGGCGCGTTGTTCGTCGACGACGAGCGCCTGCTCGAGCCCTTCTCCCGCGAGGAGATCGAGCTCTTCGAGGGCGTCGCAGCCCAGGCCGCCACCACCATCGCGAACTCCGCGGTCTACGAGGGTCGCAAGGAGCGCGACCGCCTGGCCGCGCTCGGCGAGATGGCGGCCGGTCTCGCCCACGAGATCCGCAACCCGCTCGGCGCCATCAAGGGTGCGGTCCAGGTGATGGAGTCGATCGAAGACAAGTCCGGGCCGCAGGCCCGCGAGTTCCTCGACGTCATCGTCGAGGAGGTCGATCGACTCAACCGCGTGGTCAGCCAGTTCCTGACCTACTCGCGCCCCTTCAAAGGCGAGCTGTCGCCGGTCGACCCCCGCGACATCGTCCACGCGACCGTACGCCTGCTGCCCGACGCCGTGCAGAAGCGGGTGAAGCTGCGGGCCCACGGTGAGATCCCGACCGTGCGGGCCGACGGCGACGCGCTGCGGCAGGTGCTGCACAATCTCGTGCTCAACGCGCTCGACGCCACCGCGGGCATCTCCGACCCGAAGATCGAGATCGCCCTGTCGGTGCGCCAGCGCGGGCTGCTGCGGGGCGACGCACTCGCCATCGACGTCCGCGACAACGGCCCGGGCCTGAGCTCGCGCACGATGACCAACCTGTTCGTGCCGTTCCACACCACCAAGAGCGGTGGCACCGGCCTCGGCCTGCCGATCTCGCAGCGCATCGTGGAGAATCACCACGGCGTCATCGAGGTCGCCAACAATCCCGAGGGCGGCGCCCGCTTCACGGTATTGTTGCCCGTGCAGCCCGAACTCGGGCCGGCCGACGCGGCGCCCCGCGACGCCAGCGCCGCGACGCCGCCGATCGTGCCGCACTCCCCACCCGAGGCCCGACCCACGTGAGCCACCATCGACCCCGCATCCTGCTCGTCGACGACGAGCCCAACCTCCGCAAGGTGCTCGGCGCGCTGCTGCAGCAGGAGGGCTTCGAGGTGCACGCCGAGTCCGATGGTGAGGCTGCGCTGGCGCGAGTGCGGACCTCGCCGTCGGGGACCTTCGACGCGGTGATCTCCGATCTCCGCATGCCCCGACTCGACGGCATCGGCCTGCTGCGCGCGTTGGTGCGCGAGGATCCCGAGCTACCTGTGGTGTTGTTGACCGCCCACGGCACCGTCGACTCCGCGGTCGAGGCCGTGAAGCTCGGCGCGTTCGACTACCTCGAGAAGCCTTTCGACCGCGATCAGATCCGTACCGTGCTGCAGCGCGCGGTCGCGACGCGGGCCCGGTCGGGCGCCTCGGTCGGGCCCGGTCCGCGCGAGCGCAGCGGCGACGAGCGCACCCGCGAGCCCGACGACGCCAGCGAGTCGCTGGGCATGATCGGTCGCTCGCCCGCGATCGGTGCGGTGCGCGAGATCATCCGCACCGCCGCTGCGAGCCCCTCGACGGTGCTCATCACCGGCGAGAGCGGCACCGGCAAGGAGCTGGTCGCACGCGCGCTGCACCTGGGCTCGCCGCGCAAGGCGGGCCCGTTCATCCGCGTGAACTGTGCGGCGATCCCCGCGGGCCTCACCGAGAGTGAGCTGTTCGGCCACGAGCGCGGCGCGTTCACCGGTGCAGTCAGCGGCCGCGCCGGTCGCTTCGAGCTCGCCGACGGCGGCACACTGTTCCTCGACGAGGTCACCGAGATCCCGCTCGAGATCCAGGTCAAGCTGCTGCGCGCGATCCAGGAGTCCGAGTTCGAGCGCGTCGGCGGCGTGAAGACCCTGCGGGTCGACGTCCGCATCATCGCCGCCAGCAACCGCGAGATCGAGGCGGCGGTGCGCGCCAAGGAGTTCCGCGAGGACCTCTACTACCGGCTCAACGTGGTGCCGGTCCACCTGCCGCCGCTGCGCGACCGACTCGACGATCTGCCGGCGCTCATCGAGCACTTCATCGTGCGCTGCAACGAGCGCCTCGCCAAGCAGGTCAAGGGCTTCTCCGACGAGGCCCTCGCTGCGCTCGCCCGCCACCCCTGGCACGGCAACATCCGCGAGCTCGAGAACCTGGTCGAGCGCATGGTGCTGTTCGCGTCGGGGCCGGTGATCGAGCCCGACGCCCTGCCCGACGCGTTCCTCGACACCGATCGCGACGGCGGCGACGACTCGCGCGACGGCGTCGAGCACGACGACGACGGCCCGCGGGCCCACGGCGGCGACGTGACGCGCAGCGACGGCGCCGTCGCTGCCGAGCGGGCGGCGTCCGCCGGCGAACATGGCGAAGGGCCACACGGCCCCGTGGGCACCCCGGGTGCCGACGAGAAGCTGCTGCGCTTGCCGCTGACGAGCCTGGGGTTCGACCTCAAGGAGGCCGTGCGCGCCGGCTCGCGCATGGTCGAGGAGGCACTGATCCGCGAGGCACTGCTACAGACGCAGTACAACGTGACCCGCTCCGCCCGCTTGCTCGGGATCAGCCGCCGCAGCCTGCAGTCGAAGATGAAGGAACTCGGCTTGCGACCCAGCGACGACGGCCAGGGCCGTTGACGCGGGCCAAGCGGCGCTGGTAGCGTCGCTGTCGGCTCCCATCATGCGTCATCCTGTCCACGGTCGCCGGATCCTGCCGGCGCTGTTGCTCGCCGCGGCGACAGCCGGTGCGGGCAGCGACGCGACGGCCGCCGAGGTCACCCGCGTCGCCAGCTCGTTCGAAGAGAACAATCGCTTCGACATCCACATGGGGCTGGCCTACACGTTCAACGACAAGCGGGCCGCGATCCTGCGCGAGTGGAACACGGGCGGCCCCAACGACACCCAGACCCGGCTCGTGAAGGACCTGGTCTACCGCCAGCAGCGGCACGTGCTGACGCCGACGATCGAGATCGGGCTGTGGCACGACCTCGCGATCTACGCGTCGCTGCCGGTCATCCTCGCCGACAACCGCAACTACGCCTTCGATCAGCGCGCCGACGACTGCGTCTATGGCGACGACGTGCCGCCCAACCCCTCGGCGACCTGCGTCAACAAGAACAACAGCACCACCATCCGCGACGGCATCATCCCGCGCGATGGCTTCGATGCCACCACCAACGGTGCCCCGTTCACGCAGTTCACCGGCCCCGGCACCGAGCTGATCTTCAAGGGCCCCACGCGGCGCGGCATCGACCAGTTCTGGGTCGGCCTCAAGTACGGCATCTTGAACCAAGAGAAGCGCGCCCACATGCCGAACTGGGTGATCGGCTTCGAGGGTCGCTTCGGGGTCGGTCGCGCGATGACCTTCACGCGCAACATCGATCAAGAGGATCCCGCGGGCAACCACCGCGTCGGTCGTCGCACCCACGAGCTGGGGTTGTGGACCACGCTGTCGCGGCGCCATCGCTTCCTCGACCCGTACTTCACGGCGTTCTGGCGGCAGGCGTTCAAGGGCGCCGCCAGCCAGTTCCAGGACTTCTCGCGCTTCGGCGCGCAGACCCAGAAGCAGCCGCAGTCGACCGCGGGCATGAGCTTCGGCACCGAGATCGTGCCGTGGGAGCGCAAGGCCAAGCAGTTCAAGGTCTCGGTGCTGCTCGAGGGCAGCGCGGTGCTGCACTACAGCGGTCGCGGCTACAGCGAGATCTGGGAGCTGTTGGCGGACTCGCCCGCCATGGTCGGGTCCAACGATCCCACCACGGCCGATCAGTGCGATCGCAACGCCGCGATGGCGTTCGCCGCCGACAATCCCGGCGACCCCGGCTACCTGCAGGCCGGCGGGACTTCCTGCGCACGCCACAACGGCGTCACCGATCTGCAGGACTACGGCACCTTCGGCTTCAACGGCGCGCTGAACCTCCACCTCGGGCCCCACGCGCGACTGATGGCGGGGTTCACGGTGCAGACCGACACGCGGCACTTCCTGACCTTCACCAACCGTGGCAAGGCCGACGGTGGTGCCGACAACGATCGCGTCGAGCCCGGCACCAAAGAGGTCAACCCGCTGCGCCGCGACGTGGTCGACAACGTCGGGCGTCGCTTCGTGATCGACGACGTCATCGACACCTACGCCTACGCGCGCTTCCTGCTGATGTTCTAGCGGAGGGCGCCATGCTCGGCGGCACGTCGCCTGCGATGCACGAGTGAGGGCGGCCGGTGGGTCGGAGGCTCCACGTCGTCGGTGCGCCGTCGCAGCTCGACTGCCGCAGCTGCGGTGCGTGCTGCCGCAACCCGCTCGAGAACCAGCGCGAGGGCGTGCACGCGTGGGTCGAGGTCGCCGACGACGAGCCGCTGCGTCGACGCGCGCGTGCTGCCGCGCTGCTGCAGCGCGACGCCGACGGGCGCGTGCACCTCAAGCTGGTCGCCCCCGACGACCGCTGCATCGCCCTGCGCGGCCGCATCGGCGCGAATGTGCGCTGCTCGATCTACGACGTGCGCCCGCGGGGGTGCCGACGGGTGGAGGCCGGCGACCGACGCTGTCTGCAGTACCGCGCCGAGGCGGAGCTTTCCCCGTAGCGCGCACGAGGCCCGCGAACATCGTCCGGCGCGACTGCTGGAACTCCGGTTGACCCTCGGGGCGAGCACGACTATGTCGATCGATGTCATGCAAGGCCTGAGTGACGATGGCGCAGTCACCCTCGACGCCATCCCGGCGGAGGACCTGCGTCTGCTCGTCGAGCACACCCCGGCGGCCGTCGCGATCCTGGACGACGAGCTGCGCTACGTGGTGGTGAGTCGCCGATGGCTCGAGGACTATCGGGTCAGCGCCGACGAGCTGCGCGGGCGCAAGCACTGGGACGTGTTCCCCGACCTGCTGGAGCGCTGGCGGGACGTGCACCGCCGGGCCCTGCGGGGGGAGTCGTCCTGCGGCGACGAAGAACCCTACGTGCGGGCCGACGGGCGCACCGACTGGGTGCGCTGGGCGTGCCGTCCCTGGCACCGACGCGACGGCTCGATCGGCGGCATCGTGCTCTTCACCGAGGTCGTGACCGAGCGCCGGCTGGCACGCACCGCCGCCGATGCCAGCTTGGCCCGGCTCGAGCGACTGCTGGAGACCACCCAGGACGCGGTGTTGTTCGTCGATCGCGAGGGTGCCGTGTCGCGCATGAACGCGGCCGCGCGCGAACTGTTCGGCGAGCGCATCACCGCCCCGCTGACCGACTTGCTGCCGCAGTGGCGCACCGAAATTGCCGCCGGCCGCGAGCGACGACCGCTCACCCGCGCCACCGCGGCACGTGACGCCACCGGCAAGCAGTTTTTGGCCGAGGTCACGTGGACGAGCTTCGACGACGACGACGACGTGCGAGCCATCGCGTTCGTCCGGGACGCGACCCAGCGCGAGCGCACGCACCAGTCGGCGGTCACCTCGGAGCGGCTCGCGACGCTCGGCCGCGCGGCGGCGATGTTCGCCCACGAGGTCGCGAATCCGCTGACGGGGATGGCGCTCCAGCTCCACGTGCTGAGCGAGACGGTGGCCGGTCAGAGCCTCGAGATCGACGCCGCGCTCGACGCCCTGCGCAACGGCATCGGTGACCTGAGCACCCTGCTGAGCGCGTTCCGCCAGCTGTCGCGGCCGAGCGCCGCTCCGCACGATCGCGTCGCGCTCGATCACGTCGTCGACCGCGTGCTGCAGGCGGAGGCGTTGCCGCTGCAGCGCGCCGCGATCCAGGTCTCGCGTGCGCTCATGCCCGCGTGGGTCATCGGCGAGGAGTCGCAGCTCGCGCAGGTCGTGCGCAACCTGTGCCGCAACGCCGCCGAGGCCATGCGTGATGGCGGCAGCCTCGTGCTCGAGACCTTCACCGACGAGCGCTGGGCACACCTGCGGGTGCGCGACGAAGGCTGCGGGATCCCACCCGAGTTCGATCCGTTCGCCCTGTTCGCGACCACCAAGCCGACCGGCACCGGCCTCGGGCTCCCCATCGTCGCGCAGATCGTCGCCGCCCACGGCGGCACCATCGAGCACGCGCCCGCCGAGGGCGGCGGCACGGTGTTCACGGTGTCGCTGCCCGCGGCGATCTGAGTCGCGGCTCCGCTCCGGCTGGGTCGTCGCGTCAGCGCCGGGTCGCGCGCAGGAGTCGGGCGCCGGCCCCGGTGAGACTGAAGCCCTCGCCCGCCGCGAGCTCGCGCGACTCGACGACCTCGGCGGTCAGGATGTCGACGATCTCGAGCGACAGCGGCACGCGGGCCTCGAGCGCGGCGTCGCCGACGATGCCCAGCGCCAGCGCCAGCACGCGCTCGCCCTGCTCGCTCTGCAGCAACCCCGCGACGCCGGCCTCGCCCCCGGCCTCGGGCCAGGTCACGTCGGGCACGTCGATGCCGCCCACCGTGGCGTAGATCCGCAGCGCAGCGCCGCCGTCGTCGTGGCGACGGCGCGTCCACGAGGCGAGGTCGCCGGGCAGGGTCGCGACGATCGGGGCGAAGCGATCGCCACCGACCGCGCCCGCGATGGGATCGAAGCCGCGCACGCCAGCGTTGCTGTGGAACACGTACGCCGGCCAGCCCGCGAGCCACGTCGCGAGCGCGGCCGCCACCAGCCGCTCGGGGTCGTCCTCGCTCGCCACCGACGCGCCGGGCCCGATGGGCTCGTTGTTGCTGGCCGGTGGCAGCGCGCCGCACTCGTCGATGATCCACGGCCGCAACACCGGACCCCAGGCCCCCGCGGGACCGCCG
>WBZX01000194.1_pt2 | contig 11778 bp, 8 predicted proteins | sample 5204211 | NCBI WGS metagenome assembly WBZX01 (sample SAMN12344362, study PRJNA552823) | activated sludge metagenome | biome: Activated sludge suspended growth; feature: Nitrification reactor; material: Wastewater; isolation source: activated sludge from nitrification reactor of wastewater treatment...
ATATGAGAGGAGGAAGAGTAGGTATTGACCTTAAATGTTATTTAGTGAGGCAGATTCAATGAACAGCCATCTTGCGTATGCAGTCGATGACCGTCCCGTCAACCCATTTTACGACCGCAATGATGTCCTCCTCAAACCTTGCTGCAGCAGGAACACCACATATTTTCTCAGCCTCATCCTTCAGTTGGTGTATAGTGCGAATTGGTAGTGAGGAGCCTTTGAACTTTTCGACCAGATCCTGGCGCAGGGGATTTATAGCTATGCCTCGTTCTGTCACAATCACGTCAATCAATTCACCAGGACCGCACAAGGTGGTCACATGATTACGGATCACTGGTATCCTGTCCCTAAACAGTGGAACGGGCAGGATCGTACATTTAGCAAAAAGACAATTTTGCCAACCACCAATACCATGCATGAGAACGCCATCTGAATGGGTCACCACGTTAGCATTAAACTCCACATCAACTTCTGTAGCCCCAAGGATGACTACATCAACCAGTTGTGCAAAATTACCTTTACTATGGTAGTTATAACTTGTGAAAGGACTTGTATCAACATGATTTGGGTTTTCACGCATTGAGCGCACACCTTCCAGGTCGAAAGTCTGACCATCCAGTATGTATTCGACCAGACCAGCCTCCAGCATTTCGACAAGGTATTTGTTGCTCCCTCCGCGTGCAAACCTCGATTTGATTCCTTTGGCCCTCAGCAGGTCTGCGAAATAAATGCCTATAGACAATGCAGTACCACCGGCACCTGCCTGAAAAGAAAACCCTTCTTTGATGATTCCGGCTTCTTCACAAAACCTTGCCGTGAGTTCGGCGAGTAATAAGCGATCAGGACTCTTTGTCATCTGAGTTGTCCCTGAAACTATCTTTTCGGGTATACCTACCTGATCTACCTGAACCACATGATCCACATAATTGCCTTGGATATGCCATGGCCAACAAGGGAAGGGTACTAAATGGTCTGTCACAACGATCACTTTGCCTGCATACTGTGCATCCGCCAGGGCAAATCCCAGCAATCCGCAAGCCGCGGGTCCTTCAAGACCATTGGCATTTCCAAACGAATCTGCAGCAGGTGCTGCTATGACTGCAATATCAATCTTTACCTCACCATCCTGAACAGCCTGATACCTGCCTCCATGTGAACGTAAAACACCAACCCCCTTCATCCTGCCTTCAGAGACAAAACGGCCGAGCAGACCATTCATACTTCCTTCAATATGATGAATGGTTCCATCTTCAAGAAATTTTATCAAAGGAGCATGACAATCAAATGAGGCAGATGGAAACCAAACCAGGTCTTTGATACCCAGTGCTGAGGCTATTTCAAAGATCTGGTTAGCGATGAGGTCCCCGTTCCTGAAATGATGGTGCGTCGATATCGTCATTCCATCCTTCAGGCCTGCCCGGATAAGTGCTTCTTTCAAGGTGGCCACTATTTTGTTGCCATCCCCGGGAAAATCAATACAAGTCGCAATAGGGGGACCATATTTATTTCCAGTGGGGCGATGCATACCAACACCCTTAAAAGGCACAACTGCCTCTCCGTTGACTTCGAGAGGCACTGATCTGCCGGCTGCGTTGATGGTTGTTTCGATGCGCTTCTTCATGATTCCCTGGTCTTCTATGTATCCTTGTTCATCCAGTCACGCTGCAGCCTGCCCATTGAAATAGCCAGGTCAATAGTGCGATAGGCCCGCTTTACCACAGGCGCATCAATCATCTTCGTACCAAGCGAGACGACTCCTAACCCCTGGGCACTGGCTTCTGCAAATGCAAGTACTATTCGTTTTGCCTTTTCTATCTCCTTTCCATCGGGAGCAAAATAGGCGTGGATTGTTTTTAGTTGTCGCGGATGGATACAACCGATCCCGTCAAATCCGATTGACTTGGATTGTATCACATAGTCCTGCAAGGCTTCAATATCCCCGACATCAGAAAATACAGAATCCAGTGCCTGAATTCCTGCTGCCTTGCATGCATTAATGAGCTGGCATCTTGCAAAGAGTGATTCCGTACCTTCATTTGTCCGGTTGATTCCGATATCCGCAGTATAATCTTCGAGCCCGATGGCAAGTGCTACAATATTGTCCGCAGCCATCGCAATTTCAAAACACTTGATGATTCCCATTGCGGACTCAATAATTGGTAACAGCCAGATTTTCTTTTCAGCATCACCACCAGATTGCAGGGAGGCAATACGTGCGTTGACTGCATGGACCTGCCCGGCATTTTCACATTTAGGGATAACCACGACATTTACATGATGCGGAATGATAAAATCGAGGTCATCCAACCCTGCAGGGACCTGGTTGATCCTGACCATTCGTTCAACACCAAGAAAATCAAGATGACGCAGTGCATTTCTGACCAGATAGCGTGCCTCCGCCTTTTTATGGTGAGCCACTGCATCTTCCAGATCAAGAATGATAGCGTGGGGAGCATGAAGACCGGCATTGATCATCAGGCCAGGCGTATTCCCTGGCAAGTATAGCCTTGAGATTCGATGGTGATCCCTGGCTGTAGGATATATATTTTCAGGAAGCATCTCGGGGAGATACTCCTTTCCGGTATCCAAAAGCTGATGGATAGCAGCTTCAATCCTGGCCGCCAGGACAAATGGAAGAGCCCCTTTGTCTTCGATCGTGAGATGGGCATGCTCAATTCCGAAGTGAACAAGGATCTCCCTTGCCAGGTCAAGAATTGCTACCCCATATAAAACCTCAACCTTGCTGGTGATGTCTATGACCAAGCCCCCGGTGGAGGTCAGCTCCAGAGAAACAAAACAATCTGAACGATCCCTTTCTCCTTTATTGCCAGCGCTTGCTATTGTATGGTTCATGATTAGAATAGTAATCTATACTGCTATGTATCAAGCAAAATGAGTTCCATATTCATTTTGACTGTTTTGTCTGTGGTGTTCCATGATCTTATCATCAGTTTTCATCTATTCATACTTCATTTATGCTCAGCACTCAACTTTTCACTTTATGAGGCCCATGAAGGCAACGCCGCATCAAATCCCAACCAAGGCATGATGATAAAATACATCATCAATACCAGGATGATCAGGCTGATCAGGTCCAGCCAAATCCCGCACTTTACCATATCTGCCACAGTCACCCGCTCACTTCCAAAGATTACCGTATTGGGCCCTGTTCCTGCCGGCATCATAAATCCAAGAGAGGATGCCACTGTAGCAGGGATCATGAGCAATAAGGGATTGATTGCAGCAGCTACAGCCATGCTTGCCAAGACAGGTAACAGAATATTTGCTGTTGCCGTATTGGAATTGAATTCCGTAAAGATCATGACAAAGCCAATCACCAGCAACACAACCATAAAGAATGGATAGTGGCTAATAAACACAAGTTGGTGTCCTAACCAATCGGCTAGTCCGGTAGCTTCGAATCCTGCAGCAATGGCATAACCACCTCCTACAATCATGGCCACCCCCCAAGGAACCTGACTTGCTGATTTCCAATCCAGAAGACGTTTTTCTTTTGTGGCAGGCAACATAAACAGCAATAGGGCAGCCACCAATGCAACCGTGCTGTCATGAACGAAATCCCCAAGCCCAAGCAATGTAGCCCAACCGGGAATGACCCAATCCCCAAAAAGAAGATCATCCCTGAATACCCATCCAAAAATGGCAAGCAGGCAAACATAAATCACCCTTCGCTCTCCGGGTGTAATCTTTCCAAGAGCTGTCAATTCATCCTTGATGATGGTATCGTTTTGGCTGAGATTTCCGGTGATGCCAAAATACCTGATCAGATAAAAACAGAAAACAGGTAGCAGCACAATCACCAGAGGCAGGCCTATCTTCAACCAGGTAAAAAAAGTAATCGGTGGCGCATCAGGAAATAGCTTTTCAAGAATGCCGATCAGGATGAGATTTGTCGGTGTGCCAATCAATGTTCCAAGGCCACCTAGTGTTGCAGCATAGGCAATAGCCAGCATCAACCCGGTGCTAAAAGTACTTCTACCAGTGCCTTCTTCTTCTTCTTTAGAAATGATGGACATAGCAATGGGAAACATCATTACTGCTGCTGTCACATTGGCGATCCACATAGAAAGGAATGCTGTGGCAATCATCATGCTCATCATGATCCGCTGACGGCTAATACCAAAAAGATTTATGATGATGAGGGCAATGCGCTTATGCAGGTTTTGGTTTTCAATAGCTTTCCCTAAAAAGAACCCACCCAGCATCATCAGTACATAGTTATGCCCATAATTTGCGGCAGTCTCATCAGCCGGCAAAATGCCTAGTAAGGGATAGAGAGCCAAAGGAATAAAGGCGGTAGCATAAACTGGTATCGCTTCCGTAATCCACCATATGCTCATGAGTATGACGACTGCTGCAGCACTCTTGGCCTGCAAACTCAGGGCACCCGGCAACGGAAGTGCCAAAATGAGGATGAAGGCAAGGATGCCAATCAATAACCCTTTATACCGGATGGATAGCATTATGACAGATTACTTCTTTGCGCTTTGATGGGTATTTTGATTTTCTTATGCGTGCCTTCCCCTGCGATCGGGAAATAGTAGTTTTCAAACCTATGGAAAAGAAAAGCGGCAGGTAACCACAAGATTTTATATTTTAGCAAATACAAAATAACCTAAAATTTCATATTTATCTGTTAATCTGCAATTTAAACACATATTATTAAGCCAATTACATAACTATACGGCAAATTTTGCATTAAAACTATGCATGGCCTATAACCGGATATCCAGCCAAAATGATCAAGACTGAAGCACTACTCTACCTGGTCAACTCAATGACAAAGCCTGAAAAAAAGGCTTTTATGATTGCTTCCGACAAGAAGGTATCCAATTACCTAAAACTTTACAACCTGATCATCAAAGACAGCGAAATCTCTGCGGATACGCTCCGCACCCGATATGCATCCATTTGCAAAGGTGCTTCCTTTGATACCTCCGTAAATTACCTGTACAGGATATTGCTGGACACCATGTTGGAATTGCGCAAGGAACAGGATAGCTATTACAGTCTGTTTGATAAAATACTTAAAGCCCGGATCCTGTTTGAAAAGTCGTTATATAAGGAATGCTTTGATCTGCTCCATAAGGTCATGCATAGTGCAAAGGAATTTGAAAACTACTATGCCCTGCTGATCTCGTCAAGGTTTGAGCTGGAATACCTTTTATCGCTCAATTTTCCTGAAACGGATGAGAAAACCTTACTGCACAAACATTTCAAATTGAATGAAACCCTGCGGTTTACACAGAAGATCCATCAACAGGCAGCATTGTATGAATTGCTCAGACACCGGATGATCTACAAAGGCAATGCGCGATCAGAAGCACAGAAGACTGCACTCAATGATCTTGTGGTCAGTGAAATGAGTATTGTGGCCTCCTCCAATCTCGAAAACCTGGAGATCAACAAGCTACACCAACTCTTCCAGGCTAATTACCTGATCAGCGTAGGGGATTACAAATCAGCCCTGCATTCCTTTTATGAACTCAACAACTTACTCGAAGGCAATAAACATCTTTGGTCGGATCCCCCAATCTATTATGTACTGACGCTTGAAGGCGTATTAGACAGCCTGCGCAGCCTTCACCAATATGAAGGCATGAGTTACTTTGTCAATCAGTTGAAGAAACTAAACACCCCCTCCCTTAATTTCAACACGAACGTCACCTGCCTGATCTTCCTGTATGAACTCTTTCCACTCCTTGACCGGGGTGATTTTAATGCCTGTGACCAATTATTGAAAGACTATACGGAAAGCCTGATCAAGAAAACACAACTTCTCAGCCTGGCCCGAAATGCTGAGTTGTCTCTCTACCTTGCCCTTATCCAGATCGGGCTGAAAGAGCCTCGAAAAGCACAAAAAGCCCTGAGTAAGATCATGGCCACCAGCAAAGGATTTACTAATCTTCCACTCTACCGAACCATTCGACTGGTCAATCTCATGATCATGTACGAACTACGTGAATTCGAACTGATCAAGATCGAGACGCGCACCTTTAAAAGGGATATGAAAGATGCCGGAAAGGAATATAAAATGGAAAAGCGCATCCTCAGTTTCGTCAACAAACCAAGCCTGCCCATCTCTGCGGTGAAACGCAGGCTCCTGTGGGATAAAATGCAAAAGGATTTTCAATTGATTCACCATGATGTCTATGAGCAACAGATTCTCAGGCTCTTTGACTTTTCAGCCTGGATGGAATCAAAAGTCAGAAAGGTATCATTGGCTGAAGTGCTGGCGCATCGGGAATGACCTCAAAATATGAATCTGTACCACAGGTAATCGAATTATTTCACAAGGTATCGCAATTGAACAAGCCCTTTTTCAAATGCCTTGCTGGAATGCAGTATCAACTTTTGCTCAGGACGACCGTCTTTAAATAGACTTATACCATCACCCAATAGGATCGGAATGACCGAAACAACCAATTCATCAATCAGCTTTAGCCTGAACAAGTGGTCTAAAATTTCGGCACCTCCATCGCAGAAAATATTCTTTCCCGGCCTGCTTTTGAGTTCACTGACGAGTGTGTTGAGATCTCCTGTATAGAACCTGATCCTGCCTTCGGTCGGACGATCATGCCGCGTGACCACATAGACATCAAGATCAACTTCGGGTCCGGGATATGGAAAGCCCATGGAAATAACCTTTTCATATGTCTTGCGACCAATGATGATGGTATCCACGGTCTGCATAAACGCTTTATAGCCATAATCCTCACCTTCCTGCTCCACGATAGACAAGAATCCAAGATCATCATCTATCCCCGCTATGTAGCCATCCAGGCTGGCCGCAATGTAGGAGATCACTTTTCTACCCAAGCCCATAGGCTAATAAAGTTTTGAATAAATACTTATCAGGTGCTGTGCTTCATTTTCCCAGGTGTATTCTTTGGCTGCTTCCCGGCAAGCAAGTGACATCGCTTCCCATGTTTCCGGATGTTGATCAAGATCTCGAACAGCCCTTACAATCTCCGCCACCTCCACCTCATCAATGAGCAAAGCGCATGGATACTTCGTTATGACCCTTGCATATTCAGGGTAGTTCATATTGATCGACGGTAGTCCGACATGGATGGCGTCAAAAAATTTATTGGGTAGTGAATAGTAATCATTGAGGCTGCCTTGCTCTCTCAGGTTGATTCCAAGCCTGGCCTGCTTCATCAAGGAATGTAAATGATCCGGATCGACCCAGCCCAAAAAAATAACCTTGTCTTCTATTCCCTTATCCCGGACAAGTGACTTCAAGCGACCAGTAATATCTCCTTCGCCTGCAAGCCATAAAATCCAGCCAGGGAGATCTGCCATAGCTTCGATACATGCCTCCAATCCCCGGCCAACATTGAGCGCCCCCTGATAAAGTAGTATTTTCTTGTGATGTGTTTTAACAGATGCTACTCCTTCAACATAATGAACAGGGGCAATATTTCTAATCACGTCAAAATGTACTCCGAATTTCCTGCCCATCAATGTGGCTAACTCCTCCCCTACCGTATAACACACATCAAAGCCTGGGATTGTCACTTTTGCGATCCATTCCCATACGGCTTTTACCCTTGGCCGAAGTGTTAGTTCCGGAGCCTCTGAAAAATACTCATGGGCATCATACACGGTCTTCTTTCTCCTGATCCATGCTGCCATGCGTATCGCCGGTGCCGTATCCAGGTCACAGGCACAAAGGATATCAGCATCCATGAAAAGCAAAGTGAAAAACAAACGGATATTGTACTCCGCATAAAAGAATGGCCCCTTATTAAACCAGCATCTGAAACGATAGCCATTAAACCTGAGTGGCTTAAATGCTATTGAATTACCCCTTCGCCTTCCTATCAAGGTAACGTTCGCGCCACCGTCACTCAAGGCAGTGCAAATCCTGCCCATCCGCCTGTCGTAGGTCAGGTCATTGGTTACCGCAAGTATGATTTTCCTATTATGCATGTCTATTTCTTACTACGGTATATCCTGTCTTCGACGATATGGATCCTGTTTTCGTCAGCCAGTTGCTGGAGCTCCTTTTTGATGGATGGTTGTTGTTCCGTTTGATATGCTGCCAGAAAATCCTTTACAGTAATCCCTTCGCGATCATCAAGTGTCTTATAAATGGCTTTGATCCACTTTGTATTGACTGGTTCATTTTGCAGGCATCGATCACAATGTCCACAAGGCGATGCATCTTGCTCATCAAAGTATTGCCGGATAAATACCTCCCTGCAACCCACATCGTCTTTCAGGTAGGAAAGCATAGAATGCATCCTTGCGAATGCCCTCTCCTTCCTGAAGGCATAAGCGGTAAGATTGATGGTAAAATTTTGCTCCGGCACTCTTTCCCTCAGCAGCGTAATCTGGTTTTGTGCAGTCCCTGTCCTGTAGTCTATCAAACCTAAGGCATGCAACCTGATAAGATGCTTCTTCACTTTCTTTTCATCCCATTGTAAAAACTTAGCCAGCCGCGTTTCCTGGATATGTACAGGCGAGGTCCAAAGCCCTTCATAGCCGCGCAATAACGCCTTGGTCAACATGTCAGTATCTGCATCCGCAACCTGGTGATTGTACAGGGATTCAGCATCAGTTATGATCTGCAGCATACTCCCTCTCATTGTAGATTCATCGATGGCGATCCATCCATCTTTGGCAAGGATATCCAAAGCTATATAGACTTCGGCAGTCCGTAAGCCAAATCTGGCTGAATACCGGTCGATGTCAAATTCAAATGTTTCGCCAAAACCGGAACCTACTGCAGTATCCAGATAAATATGAAGTGATTTGTATACTCTTCGTAATGCTTCGATATCCGGAAAACTACTTTCTACTCTTGTCACCAGATTGCTTTCACTGGATGGCTTGACCACGATGATGCAGTAAGCATCCCTTCCATCTCTTCCTGCGCGCCCAGCCTCCTGATAATAATCCTCGATCCCCGGAGGTAAATCTGCATGCACCACGAGTCGCACATCACTCTTGTCTACACCCATGCCAAATGCATTAGTAGCTATGATCACGCGGGCAGCACCACTGATCCAGTCGGCCTGGACTATATCGCGGGTTTTCATGTCCATGCCTCCATGGTAGGCAACCGCATTTAACCCCTTGGTGGAAAACCATTGGGCCAATTCGACACACTTACGACGTTGCCGCACGTAAACTATGGCTGAGCCCGGAGATTTCAAAAGCAATCTTTCCATGTAGGAAAGTTGGTCCTCTCGCGGGATCACATGGTAATGCAGGTTGTGCCTCGCATAGCTATCCCTGACGATCACAGGTTTTTTTAAATGAAGTTTCTCTATGATTTCAGCCTGCACCACCTTGGTAGCAGACGCTGTCAGGGCAAGCACCGGCACCCCTGGCAAAGCTTCCCTAAGGTCACCAACCTCCAGGTATGATGGCCTGAAATCATGACCCCATTGCGAGATGCAGTGGGCTTCATCAACAGCTATAAGCCTGACCGGCATGGTTTGGACACGTGCGCGAAACATGTCCGTCTTCAAACGTTCAGGAGAAACGTAGAGCAATTTAGTTTTTCCAAACCTGGCATTATCGAGTAGCCGGTCTATCTCAGCAGGTCTCATCCCTGAATAAATAGCTTCTGCATTTATCCCAAGGGACTTGAGCCTGTTGACCTGGTCCTTCATCAATGCAATCAGTGGAGAAATGACGATAGTGAGCCCGTCACATGCTAATGCCGGAACCTGGTAACATAAGGACTTGCCTCCCCCTGTTGGGAGCAAAGCCACCACATCCTCTCCTGCCATCACACGATCGATGATCTCCTTCTGTAAGGGACGGAAGGCAGCGTAGCCCCAATATCGTTTGAGTATGTCAGCAGGTGTATTCAATACAGGGCGAAAATAGGTCTATCAAAACTTAGGATTGGGAATAGGCTTTCTGTTGTTGTGCTGCCTTATCTTGAATTTCTGAATCGTAATCTTAATAGGCATACTTGCCTTGAGTACAAAGATCCCAAACAAATCCCTTGACTCTGGATTTGCGCGAGCGGTACCCGTAGGCACAACCACTGGACCAGTTCCAAGATATTCCCCCTGCCTGTTGGCCAGGGCAGCAGTGAGCGGGCCAGCCTTTTCAAGCAGTTCAGGATATGTCACATAGATGGTGCTCACATCATCCAGGTAATCTGTAAAGGTGTATGAAATCATCCCTTCGATGGAAAGGATAAGTTTAGGACTAGCCTTCCATTTGAGGCCTCCGCCAAACTGAAGGGAAGGCTGGAAACGAGAGTAACCTTTCTGGTCTGGGTAATCTTCCAAAAACTGACCTTCAGTGCCGAGAGGTTGTAAGGAGACTTTTTCTCCTTGATAGATCGTCCTGGGGTTGAAATAGAAAAAACTTGCGCCAACACTGCCATAAGGTGTAAAGACATTTGGGTTGTCTGCCCCAAAGCCCAGGATGTTCCAGTCCATGCCAATAGCCAACTGAACAACAGGGGCAAAGAAATCCAGGTTGCGCTCTTGTGAAAAAGGATTGTCACTGAGTGCATCGTCACCTTCAATACGAAGGTAAAGCAGGTCAGCACGAAGCTGAAACCTTCCGGACAATTCATATCCGCTGTGAACTCCCAACACTGGACCGACAAGAACCTTGAGTCCATCCTGCGTACTATATGAGGCAAGGTCTCCCTGGTAATTGGCAATACCGGTGAATATACCAACCTCTCCCTGCCCGCGAACCTGTTGGGGCAAGCTGGCAACAACTATATAAATCAGGACGAAGGCAAATCTCAATCTGGCTATCTTTTGGTCAAATGTCGGGTTATTCCCCTTAATCTGTCTCTTGCAAAGATATACAACGCTCATAATGTGCGGAATCTGCATGAAAAAATTTATAAATATACCCTGTGCCCCTTTTAAATCTGCCTTTCGTTGGGTTTCATCCAAAAAAAACACCCCTGACTGAACAATACCTTATCATTGTGTTTCATTTACCATAAGCGGTTTACCTAACAGCACAGCTATGAGCTTCTATCGTTCTATCACCTTTTCAGTCCTATTAGGATGCGCCTGCATTCTGACCCCATTGAAAGCACAGGAGGAATTTCAGACCTGGTATCAGCAAAGTGGCGATAGTCAGTTTCCTACCGGCATTGCCTCGGCGGAATGGTATAAAAACGCCCCTGCAGGCAAGCCAAAGACTATCGTGGTGGCCGTCCTTGATTGTGGTGTCGACATCAGCCATCCCGATCTAAAGGACAATATATGGATCAATAAAAATGAAATCCCCGGCAATAAGATTGATGATGATAAAAACGGGTACGTGGACGATATCCATGGATGGAACTTTCTCGGAGGTGCAGACGGACGCAGTGTTATCAAGGAATCGCTCGAATTGACGAGGCAATATGCTATCGAAAAGAAACAATGGGAAAATGTTGATACCGACAATCTCAAGGGGAAGAAGAAGGCGGATTATGAAGCATACCTGAAGAAAAAGGAAATCATTGACGCTAAAAGGGAAAGTGCCCAGGAAGTTATCATGCAGGTCAGTGAGACGGAGAACATCGTGATGAGCGCCCTCAATGCAGCAAAGAATGAACTAAATGGAGACTCCCTGGATATTGAAAGGCTGGAAAAATCATCCAATGAAGAAGTGAAAGTAGCTGCCCGTATACTCAGAAGCGTTGAAGACCAGGGAATGCCGGTAGAAAGTATAGATTGGCTTATAGATATTGCCAAAGTACAGTTTGAAGAACAGATTACTGCCAGTGAAGATGACCTCAACTACCTGTACAATCCGGATTATAATGCACGT
>WBZX01002738.1_pt1 | contig 11778 bp, 12 predicted proteins | sample 5204211 | NCBI WGS metagenome assembly WBZX01 (sample SAMN12344362, study PRJNA552823) | activated sludge metagenome | biome: Activated sludge suspended growth; feature: Nitrification reactor; material: Wastewater; isolation source: activated sludge from nitrification reactor of wastewater...
AGTGGATCGCGTGGCTCGACTGCGGCCATCGTCGACACCTTCGCCATCGTCCTCCGCTGTCGTCGATGCCGTGGTTGCTCGACGCGGCGGCCCGCGCCGCGCGGGTCGGTCAGCGCATCGAGTGCGGTCGTTGTGCGCAGTGCGAGCCCCCGTCCTCGCTGCGGGCGGGTCGGCTCGCCGCGTTCGACGAGCACACGCTGCCGGCGGGGCTGCGCGCCGAGCATCGGCTACGCGAGGGTGCGTGGGCGAGGCTCGAGATCGACGCCGGCGAGCTCCGCTTCGTGATGCCGATGCTGGCGATCGACCGGGTGCTCGGGCCCGGCGACGCACAGTGGATCCCGCCGGCCGTGGAGCACCACGTCGCGCCGGGACCCACCGTGCGCGTGCGACTGTCGTTCTTCCGGGTCGCGGACCGCGATCCGCAGCAGCAACTGGCGAATAGCCAACAAAGCTGACACCCTTGTCGGGTGATTCCTTGCAAAGCTGGGCTTGGGCTGGTGGTTCTGGTCGCGGTCGGGTGCGGACCGCAGGTGGAAGTGGGCGACGGCACCGGTGCTGGCACCGACACCAACGGCGACACCGGGACCTCGGTCGGCGGGACTGCGGCCACGGCCGCGACGACCGCGACGAGCACCGCCAACTCGACCGGGGTGCCGCCCAACCCGAGCGTGCCCGACACCGGCATCGACACCAGCATCGATCTCGGCAACCTCACGGACGAACCCAGCGATCCGAGCTGCGCGTTCCTGTGCGAGCCCGACGGTGGCGATACCTGGATCGAGTGCGACATCTGGGCGCAAGACTGTCCGCTCGGTGAGAAGTGCGTGCCGTGGGCGGCCGACGGCGGCGACGACTGGAACGGTGCTCGCTGCTCGCCCGTGGATGACTCACCGGATCAACCCGGTGATGTCTGCCAGGTGGAGGGTAGCGGCTTCTCCGGCATCGACACCTGCGCGCTCGGGTCGTTCTGCGTGGGCGTCGATCCCGAGACCAATCTCGGCACCTGCGCGCCGCAGTGCCAGGGCTCGGTCGTCGCACCGGTGTGTCCCGAGGGCTCGGCTTGCTTCGAGAACATCTACGGGGTCTTCACGGTGTGCCTGCAGGCCTGCGATCCGCTGCAGCAAGACTGTCCAGCGGCGTTCGATTGCGTGCCGGCCGAGGCCTCGCAGTCGTTCGTGTGCCACCCGACGCGGCCGCGGACGGGTGGCTACGGGCAGGGCTGCTCCGAGACCACCGACTGCGCCGAGGGTTCGTTCTGTGTCGACGGCAGCGAGGTGCCGGACTGCGTCGATGCGGCGTGCTGCACCAGCTTCTGCGATGCCGATGCGCCGATGGGCGACCAGCAGTGCGCGGGCTTCGATCTCGGCCAGGTTTGCAAGCCGTGGATCGAGATCGCCGGCTGGGATGCGGCGGTCGGCGGCTGCGGCGTGCCCTGACGCTCGCCGGCTACTCCGGTGCTCGTCTCGAGGGTGGTGACGCAACCAGGGTCAGCACGTCGATGGTCGGGACCACCGCGATGCGGACCGGCAGGATGCTGGTGCCGATGCCGGTCGCGACGAACAGGTGCCGGCCCTGCTCGATCACGTGTCCGGCCGCGTAGCGCTGGCCGAACTTCGATGGCACCACCGGCGGCCCCACCACCGGCACGTCGATCTGGCCGCCGTGGGTGTGCCCTGCGAGCGTGAGCGACACGCGCGTCGGGACCGACGGGAACACGTCGGGGTTGTGGGTGATCGCGAGCACCGGCGCGTCGTCGTCGACCGCCGCCAGCGCGCGCTCGACATCGGCCGCGCGGGTCCACAGGTCGGAGATGCCTGCGATCCACAGCCCGCGCTCGAGCCTCACGGCGCTGTCGTCCAGCACGGTGATGCCGGCGTGCTCGAGCGCGGCGGTGATGCGCGGGCCGTCGAAGCCCCAGTCGTGGTTGCCGAGCACGGCGAACACCGAGCCGGCGGGTCGCAGGCGCGCGAGCTCGGCAGCGATCGGCTCGGGGGCCACGAAGTGCCCACCCACGACCCCGTCGATCACGAGGTCGCCGAGGACCACCACGAGGTCGGGCGCCGCGTCGTTGGTGGCATCGACGACCGCGCGCAGGGCCGCGAGGTCGATGTGCGGGGCACCGACGTGGAGGTCGGTGAGCACCGCGACCCGCAGACCCCCGAGCGCCGCTGGCCATCGCGCCGGCGCCAGCTCGCGCTCGCTGACGCGCAGGCGCGCGGGCTCGATCGCGGTGCCGTAGACCAGCAGCGCGCCTGCGCCCACGAGCAGGGCCAGCACCGCGCGCATGAGCCACCTCGACCATCGACGACGCTGGGAAGCAGGCATCTGCGGGCAACCATGGGCACGTCGGCGTGCAGCCGCAGCCGACTGCACGAAATTGCCGCGAACTCGCCCACGGCCGCGCACGCCGATGGAGCCGGCCGACGGCGGCTCGGATGGTGCGAGTGCTCCGGGGAGTGGGGGTGCGCACGCAATCGAGCGCGACGAGCAGCGCGCCCGCGCGGTATCGTGGCCGCGGTGGACGTCCCCGGGCCCGATGATGCGGTGGTGCTGCAGCACGTCTGCAAGGCGTTCGGCACCCACAAGGTGCTCGACGACGTCAGTCTGACGGTGCGCAAGGGCTCGATCACCGTGCTGCTCGGTCCCTCGGGCACCGGCAAGTCGGTGCTGCTGCGGATCCTCGTGGGCCTGATGAAGCCCGATCAGGGGGCGGTGTTCGTGGGGCCCCACGACATCGCGCAGCTCGACGAGCGACGGGCCCGCGATCGCCGGCTGCTGTTCGACGTGCGGCGCAAGTTCGGCATGCTCTTCCAAGACGGCGCGCTGTTCGACGACATCAATGTCGGCGACAACGTCGCGTTCCCGATGCGCATGCACACCAAGATGGCGGAGGCGGAGATCCGCGCGAAGGTGCAGGACAAGCTCGCGCGGGTCGGCCTGCCCAACGCCGCCCACAAGTTCCCCTCCGAGCTCTCCGGTGGCATGCGCAAGCGCGTCGCGTTTGCGCGGGCCATCGCGCTCGAGCCCGAGATCGTGCTGTGCGACGAGCCCAGCTCCGGTCTCGATCCGGTGATGTCGGCCACGCTCGACGAGCTGATCATGGAGATGCATCGCACGCTGGGCATCTCGTTCATCGTCATCACCCACGACACCGCCGAGGCGCTGACCATCGCCGACACCATCGGCATGCTGGCGGGCGGCAAGCTCGTGCACTACGGGCCCAAGCGCGAGCTCGAGGCCCACTGCCACCCGGCGCTGCGACAGTTCTTCGATCGCTCGACCTCGGGACCCATCCAGGTCGTGTGACCTCCGCCTCGGACCATCCATGAATCGCACCCACATCGGCCTCGGCATCTTCGTCATCGCCACCGTCGGCCTGCTCATCTGGTTGGCGCAGTCGATCGGCGCCATCGGTGGCGGCGGCGGCAAACACTACGAGCTGCGGCTCGCCCACGCCGCGGGGCTGGTCGAGAACAACGCCGTGAAGATCGCGGGCGTGTCGGTCGGACGGATCGAGAAGGTCGGTGTCGATCACGACATCGCGGTGCTCACGCTGCGCCTCGACGGCGAGATCGTGCTGCACGAGGACGCGCGCGCCATCGTGCGCGCCAAGAGCCTGCTGGGCGAGAAGTACCTGCAGCTCGAGCCCGGCGACCGGGATGCGCCGGCGATTCCCGACGGCGGCGCCATCACCAATGTCGACGTGCCGTTCGAGATCGACGAGGTGCTGAACGCACTCGAGCCGATCCTCGGCGGCGACGATTCCATTGCCGCCGCCCTGGCCCCGCTGGCGGGGCAGCTCAACGATCTGCTGGCCGATGCCTCGGGCAAGGACGGCAAGCCGCCCATCATCACGCGCGCGCAGATCGATCAGATCGTCGAGGACTTCACCGCGACCTCGGCCTCGGTGCGGCGCATGACCGAGCAGAACGAGGCCGGTGTGGCCGAGTTGGTGAAGGACGGCAACCTGCTGGTCGACAACGCCAACGCGCTGCTCACCGGTCCGAAGGTCACCCGCATCGTGGGCAACGTCGAGAGCATCACCACCGAGCTCGACCAGAAGCTGCCGGGGCTGCTGGAGCGCGCCGACAAGGCCCTGGCCGAGGTCGAGAAGCTCGCCGCGCTGGTGGACGAGGACAAGCGTCGCAAGATCGCCACCATCATCGACGACGCATCGGTCGCGACCGCCAACTTGCGCGATCTCACCGACGAGCTGAAGGGCGTGTCCAAGTTCGTGGGGCCCCTGGTCAAGAACCTCTCGACCATCACCGAGCGGGCCAGCAAGGTCGACGAGACCATGATCCGGCAGTTCTTCCAGCGCGAGGGCATGAAGATCTACTTCGGGAGCAAGAAGAGGGCCGAGCAGAGCCTCGAGGACTTCCCCGACGGCGCGCAGTGATCGGTCGGCCGGCCCCGCGGTCGGCGATCGGCCGCGGTCACGCCAGAATTTCGCGCTTGCCGGGCCGGGCTTGCTAGCCTGCGTCCGAGGATGGCGAACGGAGGCGGGAGCTCGCCGATGCTGGCCGGGGTCAGCGGTTTGTTGCGGGCGCTGCCGGGCCTGCTGCCGACCCTACTGGTGATCGCGCTGCTGGCGTGCGTGCTGGTGCCGCTGCCGACGGCGCTGGTCGACCTGCTCTTGTCGCTGTCGCTGGCGGCCGCGGTGTTGCTGCTGGTGGCGGCGTTGTTGGTCCGTCGCACCACCGATTTCCTGGCCTTCCCCACGCTGCTGCTGCTGCTCACGCTCTACCGCCTGGCGCTCAACGTCTCGACCACGCGACTCATCCTCAGCCAAGCCGACGCCGGTCGCGTGATCGATGCGTTCGCCGAGGTGGTGGTCCGCGGCGACCTGCTGGTCGGCGGGGTGATGTTCGCGATCATCACGGCGATGCAGTACCTCGTGATCGCCCGCGGTGCGGAGCGGGTCGCCGAGGTCGGTGCTCGCTTCGCGCTCGACGGGCTGCCCGGTCACCAGGCGGCGATCGATGCCGATCTCCGCGCGCGGGTGATCTCTGCGCGCGAGGCCTCGGCCCGCCGCGCCCGGCTCGGTGAGCGCTCGAATTTCTACGGCGCGATGGACGGCGCGATGCGCTTCGTGAAGGGCGACGCGATCGTCGGGCTCGTCATCACGGCGATCAACCTTCTTGGTGGCATCGCGGTCGCGCGCTGGCGGCACGATCTCGGCATGGTCGACGGGCTGTCGCTCTACGGCCGCCTGACGATCGGCGACGGCCTGCTGAGCCAGATCCCCGCGCTCTTGGTCAGCCTCGCTGCCGGCGTGCTGGTGTCGCGCGTCGATCGGCAAGACGGCGCTCGGGTCGCGTTCGCGTGGTTGGAGCCCCGCATGCTGCTGGTACCGGCCGCGTTCTTGGCGTTGATGGCGATGGTGCCGGGCATGCCCACGCTGGCGTTCGTGGCGACGGCGATCGGCCTCGTCACGCTGGCCCTGTTGCTGAGCGCTCGCGAGCTACGACAGCGACCGACGGAGGCCGAGCGCGGGGTCGGCCGTCTGCGGCTGCTGCTCGGTGATGCCGCCGCGCAGGAGCTCCGCACGCTCGAGCGAGCGATCGAAGAGGTGTGTCGGCGCTGCGCGAGCACGCTGCGACTCGAGCTGCCGGAGCTCGACGTGCAGCCCGAGCCGACGCTGGGTGAGCACACCCTCGAGCTTTGGTTCGAGGACCGACGCCTGCTGCGCTGCACGCTGCCCGGTGGCGTCGCGCGGGACGAGACCGCGGTGCTGTCGGTGTTCCGCGCGCTCATGGATCACGCCGAGCTCTTCGTCTCGCTGCCCGCCGTCGAGCACGCGCTCGACGATCTACGTGGCGAGCAGCCCGGCCTGGTCGACCGCGCGCTGCAGGGGCGCGACGGGCTGGAGGTCGCCGCGCTGCTGCGTGGCTTCGTGCGCGAGCGCGTGCCGTGTCCCCGCCTCTCCGACGTGCTCGCGGCGCTCGCCGATTGTCCGCCCGAGCTCGCGGGGCGTCGCGATGCCGAGCTCGCGTTCGTGCGCGAGCGCCTGGCGCCGACGTGGCTGCCACCCATGCTCGACGCGCTCGCGCGGCTCGAGGAGCCGCGCTGGCTGCGGTTCGAGCCCGATGCCGAGCAGGAGCTCGTGTTGCACCGGGTCGGCGGAGCGCTGGGTGGTCGACTGCAACTCGACGAGGCCACGCGTGTGCGTTGGGTCGCACCGCTCACCGATGCGCCAGTGGACCTGCAGCGACGGCCAGTGGTCTTGTTGGCCACCCCGGCCGCGCGTGCGGTGGTGGCCGAGCTGACCCGCGGTGTGGTCCCCCACGTCACGGTGCTCTCGCTGGCGGAGCTGGACGCGGCTCGCTTTGCGCGGCCGATCGAGCCGCGCTGGCTTGCCATGCCCTGACCGGCGATGGCAGGGTCGGCTCTGCCCATGGCACGACCGCCGACCACGTACTGGGACTACATCAAGGTGGAGTCACTGCTCGCGCTGCAGAGCGGTGTGGACGACAGCGAGACTGCGCTCGCGAACGACGAGGTGCTGTTCATCACCATCCATCAGATCGACGAGCTGTGGTTCAAGCTGGTGCTGCGCGAGCTCGTGGTGGTGCGTGACTGCATGGCCCAGGAGCCGGTGCCCGAGCAGTCGCTCGCGCAGGTCGTCCATGGACTGCGTCGGGCCGTGCTGCTCATGCAGAACGTCGCGCAGCACTTCGCGCTGATGGAGAGCATGACTACGCGGGACTACCTGGCGTTCCGCGACAAGCTCTCGCCGGCGAGCGGGTTCCAGTCGGCGCAGCTGCGCGAGATCGAATTCCTGCTGGGCTTGGCCGACGAGGTCCGGGTCTCGCTCGGCGGCGAGGGCAGCTACCTCGACGCGCTGCGGGCCCCGGGCGGGGGCGAGTCGCCGGCGCTGCGCCGCGTGTTGAAGCGCCGCGAAGATCTCCCCACCATCCTCACCGCGATGCAGCATTGGTTGTACCGCACGCCGATCTGCGGCTCGCACCCCGGCGAGCCCGACGATGGTGCCCGCGTGCAGGCGTTCCTCGAGGACTACCTGCACGCGCACGCGAAGGAGGTCGACGGCAACCTCGCCCAGGCCGTCGCGCTGGCCACCAACGACAACGACCGCGAGCGGCTCGCGACCCGCTACCGCAAGGAGAAGGACGGTGCGCGCATGTTCCTCTTCGCGGAGGATCGACCGCTCGACGAGCGCGAGCGGACCAGTCGCATCCGCGCGGCCATCGTCTTCATCGAGAGCTATCGTGAGCTGCCGCTGCTCGCGTGGCCACGCGAGGTCGTGGACGGTATCGTCGCGCTCGAGCAGGCCTTTTTGGTGTTCCGACAGCGACACGCACGCATGGTCGAGCGCGTGATCGGTCGACGCACGGGCACGGGTGGTTCGGCCGGGGTCGACTACCTCGACCAGACCGCGCTGCGGTACCGGGTGTTCAGCGATCTATGGGCGGTCCGAACGCTACTCGTTCGCCGCGACGCACTACCCAAGCTGGAAGATACGAGCTTCTACGACTTCGCCGGGGGCCACTGACAGCCGGCCTGGCCCCCCGTCCCGTCCTCGTCGACGCACGTTCTCGTCGACGGGGTGGGGCGGGTTGCAGGTCGGGCAGGCAGTGCGCGGTGTGCGTGCCCCCACAGCCGGCCCCGGGGATCAGCCCCAGGTGGTCGGATGCGTGGGATCACTCACCGACTGCGAGATGGCCGGCCGGACGATCGGCGCACGTACCTTGCGGGACATGCGACGGATCATGCGGCGAAGCGACTTCGCAATCGCGTGACCGGTGGGCAGGACGACGGCGACGGTCTCGTCGCCTTCTCCCTGCAGGACCACCGTGTGCTGACCGATCACGAGACGGATCGTGCTCTCGTCGGTCTTCTTGAGGAGCCCCATGGCGGCTCCGAGAATGGGGCTCCACGTCTCTTCGCCGCGGAACTCGAGGTTGCCGGCCGGATCGGCCACGGTGACGGCCACGATGCCCGGGGCCGCCGCGAGATGATCGATGTTTGCTCGAAGACTCATGACACCTGCCTCTTGTATGGCCGCTCGGGCCAGTTCCTGCGCACCCAAAAGTCTGTTCGATCCTCGCCGGGATTCCAGTCGCCAAAGTCATTACGTGCGCGGTCTCGGTGCTGGATCGACCGTACGATGGCGTAGGTCACCGTCGAGGCACGCGATTGCAGCGTGAACACGGATCCGTCAGCGGTCCGCCATGCCGCCCGATTCCGCCACCGCGGCCGATGCGGGCACACGCGATCCGGGTCATTCCCCACACGATCGCGGGGGTTTATCCCGCGAACGCACACCGTCTCCACCGCGCGCACGATGGCTTGTATTGCGCAGAGGCGTCCATCGTTACACTACGACAGCGCTGTCACGTGTCACACGTGTCGCGGCGATCGTGGTGTGCTCACGCAACACAGTTGCGCGTGGCACAGCGAGCGAGCTGGATCACGCATCACACTGGGTCTGCTCGACGCAGATGCGCCACAGCTCGAGCAGCGCCGCCCGATCCCGCGCAAACGGGCATGGCCGCGGGGCACGATCGATCCAGAAGCGTCCGCTCTCGGCCGCGACCGTGGGGTCCGCCGCCACGAACGTCGGCGTGAGCGCGCCCGCGTTCGGTGACTTGAGTGCCCACCCCTGACCCATGCGGATGAGTCGTCCCAACCATCCGCTCTGCTCACGGAACAACCCGCTGCCAACCGCACCGGGGTGGCAGGCGTGCACGCTCACGTCGTCGTTGACCGTCAGCTCGGCGAGGCGCCACGCGAGCATGCGATCGGCCTGCTTGCTGGCGGCGTAGGCAGCCATCCCAGAGTACTTGCGTCGCTCGAACTGGACGTCGTCGAGCTGCAGGCCGCGGGCGAACGTCGACGCCACGTTCACCACCCGGGCCGGCCCCGAGCGTCGCAGGGTCGGGAGCAGGAGGTTGGTCAGCGCGAAGTAGCCGAGCACGTTGGTCGCCCACGTCTGCTCGATGCCGTCGGGACTCACGCGGCGATCGGCACACAGCACGGCGGCGTTGTTGACGAGCACGTGCACCGGACCGCCGGCGGTCACGTTCTTGACGAACGCGCGGATCGACTGCCGATGGCCGAGGTCGACCTGCATCATGGTCACGTTCTCGTTGCCGCTGTCCGTGACGATCTCGTGGAGTGTGGCGCTGCCACGATCGCGATCGCGACACGCGAGCACCACGGAAGCGCCGAAGTAGGCCAGGTTGCGCGCGATCTCCTTGCCGATGCCCGAGCTCGCGCCCGTGACGATGCAGCGGCGGTCGACCATGTCGTACTTCACGGTGCTCGCGAGGATACGCGGGGCGCTCGCGCGAGGGGAGCTTTGTTACACTCCGACCTCGTCGGCAAACCCCTCCGAAGGAGCAGCACATGGCGTCATCGATGGTCGAGTTCCCCGCGGACGGTCGCACTGCGACCGGCTACCTCTCGCTCCCCGCCAGTGGCCACGGGCCGGGCGTGTTGGTCATCCAGGAGTACTGGGGCCTGGTCGATCACATCAAGCAGGTCGCCGATCGCTTCGCTGCGGCGGGCTTCGCCGCGCTCGCGCCCGATCTCTACCGCGGTGAGTCGGCGAGCGGACCCGACGATGCCGGGCGCCGCCTGATGGAGCTCGACATCCCCGACGCCAGTCGGCAGCTCGGTGGCGCCGCGGCGTACCTGCTGGCCCACGCTTCGGTCACGCCGAAGAAAGTCGCGGCGGTCGGGTTCTGCATGGGCGGCAAGCTGGCCTTGCACGCCGCCGGCGAGTATCCCGAGTCGATCTGCGCGGTGGTCGACTTCTACGGCGTGCATCCCAAGGCCGAGCCCCGGCTCGATCGGCTCTCGGGCCCGGTCCAGACCCACTTCGCCGAGCACGATGACTACATCCCGGTCGCGCAGGCCCACGATCTGGTCGCGCGCCTACGGGCCGCGGGCGTCGAAGTCGAGGATCACCTCTACGACGCGCAGCACGCGTTCTTCAACGATCACCGGCCCGAGGTCTACGACGCCGCCGCAGCCAAGCTCGCGTGGGATCGCACGCTCGCGTTCCTGCGCAAGGCCCTGGCGTAGCACACGTGGACTCGCCCCGGGCATGGCGCAGGGCGCTGGCGCGCGTCGGCCTCGTGTACTTCGCGGCCTCCACCGTGTTGCTCGTAGCGCCGGCCTACGCGTTGCTCGGCAATCACGTCGGGCCGCGGGTGCTGGGCCTGCCGTGGTCGTTGGTCTACGTGCTGATCGTGGTCGCGCTCAACTGCGGCGCGCTCGCGCTGCTCTACGTGCTGCGCTGCGTCGATGATCGCGAGCACGACGACGAGGGCGGCGGCTGATGGCGACGATGCCGGCGCTGGTGGTGTTCGGCTACCTCGCGATCACGCTCGCGATCGGCATCGCGGCCGGACGCGTGGGCCGAGGTGACGTCGCCGACTACGTCGCGGGCGAGCGCGCGTTCGGACCGCTCGTGATGTACTTCGTGATGGGCGCGACGGTCTTCAGCGCCTACGCATTGCTCGGGACCCCGCAGCGGGTGGTCGCGAAGGGCTCGGACGCGTTCTACATCCTCGCCTACGGCGCGGTTGGCTTCGTGCCGGTGTTCTACTTCGGCGCCAAGGTGCGGCGGCTCGGTGCGCGACTGGGGCTGGTGACGCAGGCCGAGCTGATCGGCGCCCGCTTCGACAGCCGCGCGGTGACGGGTTGGATGGGCGTCGCGACGGTGCTTGCGTTCTTGCCGTACCTCGTCATCCAGCTCAAGGGCGCCGGCGTCGTGATGCAGGCCGTCACCGGCTGGTCGCCGGGGCTCGGCGCATTCGTGGTCTATGCCGTGGTGGTCGCCTACGTGGTGATCGGGGGCGTACGCGGGGTCGCGTGGACCAACGTGCTGCAGGGCGCGGCGATGCTGGTCATCGTGTGGTGGTTGGGCTTGTGGGTGCCCCACGAGCTGTTCGGCGGCGTGGCGCCCATGTTCGATCGCGTCGCACTCGAGCGGCCCGACGCGCTGGTGCTGCCGGGCCCCGGTCCGACCGGCTTCGGGCAGTACACCAGCGAGATCCTGGTGTCCGCGCTGGGCTTCTCGATGTGGCCGCAGGTCTTCATGAAGTGCTTCACCGCCCGCAGTGCGCGACTCGTGCAGCTGTCGGCGGTGCTCTATCCGAGCTTTCTGTTCTTCCTGGTGCCGCTGTTGTTCCTGGGCTACGCGGCCTTGCTCGCCGGTGGCCCCGCCGACGACTCGGTGCTGCTGTGGATCGTGTCGCGGCCCGAGCTCGGCGACACCCAGCTGGTGGTCGCGATCGTCACGTTCGCGGTGCTGGCGGCTTCGATGTCGACTGGCGACGCGCTGCTGCACGCCGGCGCCTCGATCCTCGTGCGCGACGTCGGCGTGGTCGGACTCGGCATGGCGCTCGACGATCGTGCGCAGACCCGGGGCATGCGGGTAGCGGTGGTCGTGCTGGCGATCGTCGCGTTCGCGCTGCTGGCGATCGGTGGCCGCGCGTCGGTGGTGGACCTGTTGCTGCTCGCGTACGCGGTGCCGATCCAGTTCCTGCCGCTGACGCTCGCCGCGCTGTACTGGCGCCGCGCCAACCGGGCCGGCGCGACGTGGGGGCTGGGCGCGGGGCTGGGCACCTGCTTCCTGGCCTTCGCATTGCAGCAGCTGACGCCCGCGTGGTACGCCGAGCTCAATCCGTGGTCGCTGCAGATCGGCGTGCTCGGCGTGGCTGCGACCGTCGCGGGGCTGGTGGCCGGCAGCCTGCTGCGGCCGCCGCTGCCGGACCAGCACCTCGCGCGCTTCGAGCTGTGAGGCCC
>WBZX01002740.1_pt1 | contig 11765 bp, 10 predicted proteins | sample 5204211 | NCBI WGS metagenome assembly WBZX01 (sample SAMN12344362, study PRJNA552823) | activated sludge metagenome | biome: Activated sludge suspended growth; feature: Nitrification reactor; material: Wastewater; isolation source: activated sludge from nitrification reactor of wastewater...
GTCGGGTTTGATATCCGTATCCTGGTTGAGGAGTACTTTGTACGCCACCCATTCGTCGTGGCGTTTGGGGTACAGGCTGTAGGTTCCCGGAAGGTCGATCAGGGTGGTATTGAGGTCGGGTGCTACCTGGCTGCTGCCGGTTTTCTTATCAACCGTAACCCCGGGAAAATTGCCTACCTGTTGCTTAAGTCCCGTAAGGTAGTTGAACAGCGAACTTTTTCCGCTGTTGGGATTGCCCACCAGTGCTATGTTGATATGCTTTGCCAAGTTTGGCTGCAAATTTAACCGGAATGCCCCGTTTGCGGTTACGAAATAGGAAAGATGGACGGGGAGATGCGGAAAATCGAGGGCGGAAGGGAACACATCGTCACGCGGGCTGTCTTTTGCTGTTATTAAATTTTACAGCCTGTTTACACAACCGGGCTTCCCGGCCAGTATCTTTGCTCATTCTTAAACCCGTTTTCATGAAACATCTTCTCTGGCTTACACTTGTCATTTCCTTTACGGCTACGGCACAAAAATTAAAAAAAGCGGATAAACAGGTTCTTTCGAGCCTGCAAGCGCATATCGGTTTTCTGGCCGATGATAAATTAGAAGGTCGCCGTACGGGCAGCGCCGGAGAAAAACTGGCTTACGAATACATCAGCAACCAGTTCCAGCAGATCGGTCTGGCCGCCAAAGGCGATAACGGTACGTATATCCAGGCTTTTGAAGTGAACGATGGAAAACAGATCGACCCGGCCACCGCCGTTACGATCGGGAACGCTTCCCTGAATCCGGGTACCGATTTTTTCCCGCTGGCTTACAGCGCCAACGGAAAACTAAGCGCCACCGCCGCCATCGCGTTACCCGAAGGAGGAACCACCTGGTTCTGGAACCTGAAAGAACTGCTGGAAGAGAATAAAAACAATCCGCATTTCGACCTGGAAGACGCCATCGCCAAAAAGATAGTAAATGCTGCTTCCAAGGGCGCAACAGGACTGTTCATTTATAATACATCCTCCATTAAAGATGAACTGAAATTCGACCCGAAGTCAAAGGCGGAAAAAGCGAAAATCCCGGTCATCTACATCAGCAAGGACGCCAGGGAAAAATACCTGAAGGATGAAACCGCTTCGTACGACATCAAACTCGAGGTGTCGATCAGCGAGAAAAAAAGAACCGGCCACAACGTGGTGGGTTATATCGATAATGGCGCTGCCACCACCGTGATCCTGGGCGCCCATTTCGATCACCTCGGTTATGGTGAAGACCACAACTCGCTTTATACCGGCAGCACACCCATGATCCACAATGGCGCCGATGACAATGCCAGCGGCACCGCGGCCCTTATCGAACTGGCCAAACAGGTGAAGAAATCTAAACTCCGGAACAACAATTACATCTTCATCGCCTTTTCGGGTGAAGAGCTGGGCCTCTTCGGCAGCAAGTATTTTACCGAACACCCCACCGTGGATATCAGCAAGGCCAATTACATGATCAACATGGACATGGTGGGCCGCCTGAACGACAGCACGCATGGCGTTACCATCGGCGGCTATGGCACATCGCCCTGGTGGGGACAAACACTCACAGCCAGCGACAAGTATTTCAAACTGAATTTCGACAGCAGCGGTACAGGACCCAGCGACCATACCTCGTTTTACCGTAAAGACATCCCGGTACTTTTCTTCTTTACCGGCGCACACAGCGATTACCACAAACCCAGCGATGATGCCGATAAGATCAACTATACCGGCGAGCTGATGCTGATCAGGTACATCTACAATGTCATCGACAAAACCAACGGCAAGGGAAAACTGACCTTTACCAAAACCCGGGAGGCGCAGGCACAGGGCAAGCGAAGTTTCGGCGTAAGCCTGGGCATCATGCCTGATTATACCTACAGCGGAACCGGTGTGCGGGCCGATGGTGTGAGCGAAGGTAAACTGGCGCAGCGGGTGGGCATCAAGGCCGGCGATGTGATTGTGCAGATCGGCGAACACAAAGTGAACGACGTGCAAGGCTATATGCAGGTACTGGGTAAGTTCAACAAAGGCGACGCGACCAAGGTAAAAGTAAAACGCGGCGCCGAAGAACTGGTCTTTGATATTGTATTCTAATCGGAATTGATACGATGGCGGTTCAGAAACTAAAGATCGACAACGAAGCACTGGCGGAAGAGTTCTTTGAAGACGCTTCCCTCCTCGGTATTGTGGCGCCGCAAAAGGATTACCAGTTCTGCTGGCAGCTGAACCAGTCATTGGGTTTTCATTTCCGGGTGAATAACGACCTGGAAATACAACTCACCAAAAAGAAACGCAGTTATTTCTTCAGCATTTTCGAGTACAAGGTTCCCGCCATCACACTTACCCATTATCTCTACAACAACCAGTACGATGGCGAATACCTGTTGCCCGAATTCAAGCACCTGGATTTTTTATGGCTGATCAAGGGAGATCCGGTTCCCGCTGAAGACCTGAAGAACCTGATGCAGTCGGTACGAACCATCCAGGGTGTGCAACTGGTTACCGAAATGACCAACGAAAAGATCAAGAACAAACAGCACCTGATCTTTTAACGGCATTGCGAAGACGTTCTGCCGCAGGCAGGTAACGACTGAAGCAATGCCAAACCACGAAGCGGGTTTATTAAATTTACGTTACAGGCCAGGAGATTGCTTCACTGCACCATCGCTCCGTTGGCAATGACGAACCCTTAAACCCTTCAACGATTCAGACCTTTAAACATTCTATCATGTGGAAAGAAGAAAACAACGCCCTCTACAGGAAATTCGAGTTTAAAAATTTCTCCGAGGCATTCGCCTTCATGACCCGGGTGGCGCTGGAAGCGGAGAAAATGGACCACCATCCCCGGTGGACCAACGTATACAACCGGGTAGAGATATGGCTGAACACTCACGACGCCGGCGACACCGTAACCGAAAAGGATCATACACTGGCCCGCCGGATCGACAAGCTTATTGCCTGACTTTCCACGCTATCCCGGCGCTGCCAAAATACCGGCGCTTCTCCTTATCTTTCCCTATAAATCAACCTGTATGAGAAAATTTCTGTTCCTGGCAATGGCAAGCGCCCTTGTTACACTTTTTGCCTGCAGCGGCGGTGGTAAAAAGATCAGCCTGCAACCCAATTTAAAGCCGGGCGAAAAATACAGCCTCGAGTATAAAGTGGTGATGGACCAGGACATGAAATCCATGAACAACAGGATCACCATTTTGATGGGTCACCTGCTGGATGTAAAGTCTGTATCGCCCCAGAAGGAATCGGACCTGGAACTGAAATACAATCATATCTCCATTGCCATGAAATCGGGGAATATGATCGATATGTCGTACGACAGCGACAGCAGCTATCCCGCGAAGTCGGCCATGGATATGCCGGGCGGCATGAGCGATATGCTGCGGGATATCTATGGAAAGGTATTCGGTTCGATGCTCAACAAACCCATGCAGGTCAAACTGGAAGCGAATGGCAAGGTTAAATCCGTAAGCGGGTACAAAGAATTACTGCAGTCGATCAAGGATTCGATGCAGCAGTACCTGGGCCCAGGTGGCAGCGCGGGCATGGATGGACTGATGAGCGATAAGCAGATCTCCGATGTGTTCCAGCAGTTGTTCGCTGGTTTGCCCCAAAAGCCGGTGAGTGTTGGCGAAAGCTGGATCGCCGATTTCGAAATGGAAAACAACGGCATCGGCATGAAGGTATCCAACACCTATAAGCTGGTGGAAGTACTGGAAAAAGAGAATGTGGCCGTGATCGATGTAAAAGGAAAGATCAGTTCGGCCGGAAATAAAAAGATAAACAATGACGGGCTGGAAATGACCATGGAACTCACCGGCACTTCCGAAGGGCGCATTGAGGTGGATATGACAACCGGCATGACCCGCTCGGGTAAGATTACCCAGGACATGAACGTTACCGTAGAATCCAAACAAACCGGCAAGATGCCGATGACCATGAAAACGGTCACCACCATCAACGGTAAAAAAAGTTAGGCCTTCTTATTTTGTTTTGATTTCTTTCAGTCCGATGTAGAACCCATTCTTCATCCGAAGGATGATAGGGAACTTAGCTGAATTGGCGACACTGAAATAAACTTCGTCGCCGGATTCGCCCCTGGCGACAAATTCCTCCACCGTTTCTTTTTCGCCATTGACCAGGATATACAGTTCTCCGGGGTCTTCTCCGGCCACGCTCATTTTCTGCGCCGATTCATTCGTATTCATTTTCAGCATAGCGCTCCGGCTTCCCTTGGTAAGGCTCATGAAAACATTCCTGCTGATCCATACACTCAGGGTATTATCGTCGAGCGTTTTGGCGCCGCCGGAAAAATAATTAAACATAGTATTGCCCGACAGCATGGCGGTGGCGGTATGGGTAATGCTTCCCCTGTTATTAACCGGCTCGGTCATTTCCCAATCGAATACAAGCGCCGGCGTAATGGCCTTGATGGTAACGATGAAGTCGTATTTCTGTTCATTGGCTTCCACCGCATACACCAGTTTCGCTCCCGGCTTCAGCAGGCTCTGCAGGTTCACCTGCGAAAAGGAAACAAAAGACAGCAGCAACGCAAGGGAAAGAAAGAATGTTTTTCTCATATTGATCGTTTGCGGTTCAAGTTGGTAATAAACGGGCATATATCCAATACCCTGCAGACGGTATTCAGACTTTCACCAAAATGGTTTTCTCCGCCGCAGGCGCCAGTTTCCCGATTGGCTCTATGAAAGCGGCGAGCCCGTTCTGCCGGAACAGGTCTTTCACCGCTTCCGCATCGCTTTCCCGTACCGCGATCAGCAAGCCGCCATTTGTTTGCGGATCGGGCAGCAGGTTGAACGCTTCCATTACATTCACTCCTTTTTCAAAACTCACTTTCTTACTGTAACTGTTCCAGTTCCGGTAGGTAGCGTCGGGCACGATGCGTTGCGCCAGGTATTCCCGCACGCCGTCAGCCACCGGCAATGCGGGGTAATTGATCTCCGCCGAAAGGCCACTGCCCTCCGCTATTTCGATCAGGTGGCCCAGCAAACCAAATCCCGTTACATCGGTCATCGCGGTAACGCCCTCCAGTTTGCCCAGTTTCTCGCCGATCGCATTCAGGCTGGTCATCTGTTCGATCATCACCGGAAGATGTTCTGCTTTCAACACACTTCTTTTTTGCGCAGTGGAAAGAACACCTACGCCCAGCGGTTTCGTGATAAAGAGTAAATCCCCTTCACGGGCTGTATTGTTCTTCTTCAGGTTCGGAATGGGAACCAGTCCATTTACCGATAAACCAAAGAAAGGTTCGGCCGAGTCGATGCTGTGTCCGCCCGCCAGCGGAATTCCCGCTTCCGAACAAATCTTCCTGCTGCCTTCCAATACCTGTTGCGCCAGCAATGCAGGCAGCTTTTCAACCGGCCAGCCAAGTACCGCGATCGCCAGTACGGGCTTTCCACCCATGGCATACACATCGCTGATGGCGTTGGCCGAAGCGATGCGGCCAAAATCGAACGCATCGTCTACAATGGGCATGAAAAAATCGGTGGTGGAGATCAAGGCGGTTCCGTTCCCGAGATCATAGACCGCCGCATCGTCGTTACTGCTGTTGCCTACCAACAGATTTTTTATGGCAACCGGGTTGCTGTCGCTTTTCAATATCTCTTCCAGTACCTGCGGAGCGATCTTACAGCCGCAGCCGGCGCCACGGGAGTACTGCGTAAGCCGGATAAGTTCTTCAGACATGCATAGTCGTTTTGCCAAAGTTAGTTATCTTGATACAAAGCATTTCGCATGGCAACTTATAAAACACCCGGCGTGTATGTAAAAGAAACAGGCAGAAACCCTCCCGCTTTTGATGGACAACCAACATCAATACCTGCATTTATTGGTTACGCCGGACCGGATGCGATAAGCAACATCTCGCCTGTAAAGATTTTATCTTTTTCCGAATTCGCTAACCGGTTCGGAAATGACGGCGGAGAAAAATTCTTTCACGAATCCATTGACCTTTTTTATAAGAACGGCGGCGGCGAATGCTATATCATCCCCATTGGAAATATCCACGACCCTGTTTCTCTTTCCGCTTTTTTGGCGGGACTTGAAGCAAGCAAGCCCCTTCCTGTTCAGTTGCTCGTGATGCCCGACGCCGGCTTGCTGCCCGAACCGGATTTTTATTCCCTGCAAAAACAGGCGCTTGCAGCCGCGGCCGTTTTGCACGACCGCTTTGTAATACTGGATACAGTTCACCCTTCGGGGAATTGCAAAACCGACCAGGATACTTTCCGTGCCGGGATTGGTAACGACAACCTGAAATGGGGCGCCGCGTATTATCCCTGGCTCAAACCCGGGAACGGCAGTGCGGTTCCCCCTTCGGGTGCGGTTGCCGGCGTCTATGCGATGACAGATCAAACAAGAGGCGTATGGAAGGCTCCTGCCAATGTTTCGCTATCCGGAGTAACCGATCTCACCAATCATATTACGAATGAAGAGCAGGAAACCATGAATATGCCGGTTGACGGTAAGGCGATCAATGCGCTTCGTTTGTTTCCCGGCAAGGGAATATTGATATGGGGCGGCCGTACCCTTGATGGTAACTGCATGGATTGGCGATACGTGTCGGTACGACGCACGATCACGTTCATCGAACAGAGTATTCAGAAGGGTGCTGGGTGGGTTGTGTTTGAACCCAATGATGCACATACCTGGGCTGCCCTGAAAGCAATGATCGAAAATTTTCTTCTCGGCCTCTGGCGCCAGGGTGCACTGGCCGGGGCAAAACCCGAAGAAGCATTTACGGTACACATCGGGTTGGGCACCAGCATGACGGCGGTAGATATCCTGGAAGGAATACTGCGGGTCTTTGTCAACGTTGCGGTGAGCAGACCGGCAGAATTCATTGTTATCGCGTTTCAGTTCCAGACACGCAAAAGCTGAGTTAGTATTCCCTTCGGCGGAATACGATCGCGGCGTTACGTTCCATGTCGCCGCTGAAGCGGATCTCGTAGCGGTCGTTTCCATCGTTCACGATCAGCAGGCCCGAGTTGGGCGGAAGGCTTCCGAGCGTTTCGGCATACATCACAATCTTGATACTATCACCCACCCCCTGTGTATAGATGGTTTTCCTGACCGCGTTGGTGGAAAGTCCGACACGGGGCATGATCACTTCGCCATTCATTACAATGCTCACCGTATCGCCGTCTACCTCGCCATTATCATATAACACGAGTTCGAGGCTATCGGATTTGAAATGCAGCGTTTGAATGGTTTCCAGTTTTCGCCTGGCAATATCCGCCGCGGCTGTGGGATCAACTTTCGTGGGTTTATTAACAACGACCGGTTTTGTTTCCACCGGTGTTTTTACTTCCGCTTTAACAACCGGCTGCGTTTCTGCTTTCGGCTGGGCAGGTTTGCTGGTAACAACGGGCTCTTGCTTTTTGGCAACCGGTTCCGCGGTTCGCGTCTGCTCCTGCGGCTTTTGCTGTACAGCCGCCTTTGTTTCCGCTTTCGCCACCGTTTGTGTTTCTGTTTTTACCGGTGCCGGTTTGCTTACTGCAGGTTCTTGCTTTTTTACAGCAGGCTCTGCCGGTTTTGTTTCCGCTTTGGCAACAACGGTTTCCTTTTCCGCTGGTTTTGTTTCCGCCGGTTTCTCCTGGCTCTTCATCGCGGTTTCCACCATTTTTTCTTCTTCGGCAACAGGAACAGATACCTGTACGGATGTCTTCGCTTCTGCCTGTCTTTTCTTTTCTTCGGTATAGAAGGTTAATTCTTTTTCCATTCCAAGTTCCTGCAGATGCGGGATGAGGGCGCTGTTGCGGAAGTCGTTCCTGCGTTCTACCCGGATGAAGCCTGTAGCCGGGGCGTATTCCCTCGTGCGGTTGGTGCTGAATCGTCCGCTCAGCGTCATTACATTATCCTGTATCTCGAAAACAAGTGTATTGCGAACATGCACACCCTTCGGTGGTTTGATGGGATAGTTGTTGGCGATGAGCTCCACGTCTTCGGCAATCAGTTCATCGCCGTCTTTTTTGATCTTGATACGCTTAACGCCGTGGTATTCCTTATCGTTGAGGATAAAATAGGTATGGGTGAAGCCGTACAGCTTTCCTTTGTTTTCACTGATGGCGATCTCGTAGCGGTAGTTCAACCGGGTGGTATCGTTGTACATAAACCCCTTCCACAGACCGGTAAGATCCACATCATCAAGGCTTTTATGCGTTTGGGCGACCAGGGAAACGGATGAAACGAGCAGTACAAGGGCCAGGATCAGGCGCTTACGGTTTTGCATGACAACAGATTTTGGACATTGGTTTTTGTATCAACGCCCGTACAGGGTATTTTATTTAGCAGGGAGGCCAGATTTTCCCTGTTATTCAACCCTTTGTTGTACCATTTATCGTAATACCGCAGCAAAATGCGGAAAGATTCGTTCAATTGCCCCTCCCGGAGATGGTTCAGGGCGTTTTTGGCTTCAAGTCCACCCAGGCGTTTTTCAATACGCAGGATCGCCGCTTCGAGCCGTTCTGCCGGGAGCTTACCGTATTCTTCGGTAATATAGGCCAGCCGTTCTTCAAACGGTATGTCGAGAAAAAAAACCGGGGCCCTGCGCATGGTATACCAGAGCGGCATTGGTATTTGCAGGTTGCCGATGCGCTGGCTTTCATCTTCAATCCAGATACAGGATGTGGGTTGCGGGATGCCTGATTCCTGATCCTGTATCCTGTATCCTGTACCGGCAAGCGCATGCGCCAGCAGATTTTCAAACATTTCCTGTTTGGGTTGCGGTTTCCCCTCTATGGCGCCAAAGGCCGATCCCTTATGTGAAGCCAGGGCTTCCAGGTTGATGATGGTATGACCTGCACCCGGTAATGCCTGGAGCACTTCGGTTTTACCGCTGCCGGTAAATCCGCCAATGATCTGGAAATTGTATTCTTGTTCAAACTGAGCAAGCGCCCATTTGCGGTAAGCTTTGTATCCACCCACCAGCGTATACACCTTGAAGCCATAGAGGTCGAGCAGCCAGGCCACCCCGGCGCTTCGCATGCCGCCCCGCCAGCAGTGAACGAGAACCGTGTTTGAGGTTTGATGTTTGTAGTTTGATGTTTGTAGTTTGTGATTGGCGGTTATTGATTCGGCTTCTTCCACCATTTTTTTCATCTTCACACCAAAATAATCCAACCCGATTTTAATGGCAGCTTCACGACTTTGCTGCTTGTACGTGGTGCCAACCACTTTTCGTTCTTCATCCGTAAACAACGGCAGACTGTAAGCGCCAGGGATGTGGGCATGGTTGTATTCGCCCGGACTGCGTACATCCAGTACCGGGAACTCTTTTGCGAGAGCCAGGAATTCTTCTATGGTCAGTTTCTTGATTGCCACGACCCGGAAAATTAAAAATTAAGCATGAAGAATTAAAAATTGTATTGACCGGAGATATTGCGGTAAAGAAAAGAGCCGCCATGCAGCAGCTCATTCTTACGTATATTCTTTATTTGGTAATTACCCATTCATGGATGTCAGGAACTCGGCATTGTCTTTTGTTCCTTTCATATTCTTGAGCAACAGGTTGATGGCCTCTTCGCTGTTCATATCGGCAATGTGCTTGCGCAATACCCACATGCGCTGGAATGTCTCGCGGTCGAGCAGCAGGTCGTCGCGGCGGGTAGAAGAAGCAACGATGTCGATCGCCGGGTAGATCCGCCTGTTCGACAGTTTGCGGTCCAGCTGCAATTCCATGTTACCGGTTCCCTTGAATTCCTCGAAGATCACCTCATCCATTTTACTGCCGGTATCCACCAGCGCTGTTGCCAGTATGGTGAGCGAACCCCCGTTTTCGATCTTACGGGCGGCGCCGAAGAACTGCTTGGGTTTCTGCATGGCATTGGCTTCCACACCACCACTCAGTACTTTACCGCTGGATGGGGCAACGGTATTGTGGGCCCGGGCCAGGCGGGTAATGGAGTCGAGCAGGATCACCACATCGTGCCCGCATTCCACCAGGCGCTTCGCTTTTTGCAGGGCCATGGTGCTTACACGCACGTGTTTTTCGGCGGGTTCATCGAAGGTGGATGCGATCACTTCCGCTTTAACGCTGCGCTCCATATCGGTTACCTCCTCAGGGCGTTCATCCACCAGTACCACCATCAGGTAGCATTCCGGGTGATTGGCCGCAATGGCGTTGGCCACTTCTTTGAGCAGCATTGTTTTACCGGTCTTGGGCTGGGCCACGATCAATCCACGCTGGCCTTTACCGATCGGCGTGAACAGGTCCATGATACGGGTGCTGTAGTTATCCGATTTGGTGCAGAGATCGAGCTTCTCGAACGGGAAGAGCGGGGTCAGGTAATCGAAGGGAACGCGGTCGCGTACTTCTTCGGGCGATTTGCCGTTGATGGTTTCCACTTTCAGCAGGGCGAAATATTTTTCGCCTTCTTTCGGCGGGCGAACGCTTCCGTACACCGTATCGCCGGTTTTGATGCCGAATAATTTTATCTGGCTCGGCGAAACATAGATATCATCGGGGGATGAGAGATAATTGTAGTCGCTGCTGCGCAGGAAACCATAACCATCGGGCATCATCTCCAGCACACCCTCGCCCAGTATCACGCCATCAAACTCGATGTTGAATGCCTGGTCTTTTCGCTGGCCGAATTGTTTGGCGGGCGTTACCGCTTCGTCTTCCAGTATTTCCTGCGGCTCCTGGATATCTTCTTCCTGCAGCATCTGCGCAATGGCCGGGGGCACCGTACTCTGCTCATCGGTAATGGGCATCAGGTCCATTTCCTCTTCCTCAATCGGTTTACGGGCGGGCTTTTTCTCGGCAGGGGCTTTTTGCGGTTTGGGTTCGGATTCCGCGGCCGGTGCGGATCCGGCTGCTGGTTTTACAATGCGTTTGCGCTTGGGTTTTTCTTCCTTCTTTTTTTCTGTGCTCATGCTTGTCTGGTTTTCCAGGATCTTATTGATGAGGTCCTGTTTGTTTAGTTTTTTAGCGTTGGGGATGTCCAATTGCTCGGCAATATCAAGCAACTCAGGAACGAGCAGGTCGTTCAGTTGGGCAATGTCATACATAACAAGTGAAAAGTGATTTTCTTCTAAAATCCCGGGTTAGGCTGAAATAATGATTGAGAATTTATATTGGCAGAACCGGCCTGGCGATAAAGAGAATGATTGGATAAACTTATCGGCTGGTTCCGGCTCAAAAATAGGGCTTTTTTCAGAAAGTGCAAGTTTTTTGAACCGCTGCAGGCCCGGAAAAGGCCGGTTCTGGCTGTTTTTCACTGCATTCGTCCCCATTTCTATTGTATCTTTGCCCCCCAATTTATTTTTATATGTTCAACAAACGAACCCGGGTAAAAGACCTGCTGGCCGGCGACAAGGCCAACTACGAAGCAACGGTGATGGGATGGGTGCGCACCTTCCGCAACAACCAGTTTATAGCGCTGAACGATGGCAGCACCAATAATAATATCCAGGTGGTGGCCGAACTCGGTATGTTCAATGACGACCTGCTGAAACGCATCACCACCGGCGCCTGTATCAAGGCTACGGGCGACGTGATCCCTTCGCTGGGCAAAGGCCAGAAAGTGGAATTGAAAGCCCGGACGATCGAAATACTGGGCGACAGCGACGCGGAAAAATTCCCGCTGCAACCCAAAAAACACAGTCTTGAGTTTTTACGTGAGATCGCACACCTGCGTTTCCGCACCAATACATTCGGCGCCGTTTTCCGCGTGCGGCATGCGCTGGCATTCGGCATCCACAAATTCTTCAACGAAAAAGGATTTGTGT
>WBZX01002741.1_pt1 | contig 11764 bp, 24 predicted proteins | sample 5204211 | NCBI WGS metagenome assembly WBZX01 (sample SAMN12344362, study PRJNA552823) | activated sludge metagenome | biome: Activated sludge suspended growth; feature: Nitrification reactor; material: Wastewater; isolation source: activated sludge from nitrification reactor of wastewater...
GGGACGCGGTAGCGGCAGTTGGCCTTCGTGCACCCGGCGAACTGCTCGGCCGTCACGTTGTTGGTGCCCGGGTGCCAGTCGTAGCCCCAGTTCCGCTGCACCTCGACTCCGGCGGCGACCGCTGCGGCCAGCTCGGCCGGGTCATCGCAGTAACGCCACCCATCCATGCGCTCGCTCATCGCTCGTTCCTCTCTGTAGGGTTTCCCTCACTGTAATACGACGGATGGTCAGGGTCAAGCCTCCACTTCGTAACGAGAGAACCGCGGACCATCTTCTGCTCAGGCACCAGCCAGCCAGACTCCACCTCCAGCGAGTCCCCTTCCGCGTGCTGGACGGCCATCCGTGGTGTCGGCCACCACCGGGCTCGTGGGTGCTTGCAGCGGTAGGCCGGCAGGACCACGGCCGAGTGTGAGCGAATCGCCCGCCCCTTGTAGCCGGGGTGCTGCGCCATCCTGTTGAGCACGTCGGACACCTTGTCGTACAGGCGCCCGGCGAGGACGGCGAAGTCCTCCTCCCCCCTGGACGCACCGAGGGTGACGGTGCGCCTCCGGTGGCACCACACCAAGAAGAAGTCCCACATCTCCGGCGTCACCTCGACTGCGTTCAGCGTGGTGACCCCGACGGTGACCGACTGCACGGGGCGGGAGATTGCAGCGAGCCACTCGACGGGGAGGGACCCGTCCTGGATCAGCGCCTCGCACCACGACTTGGCAAGGTTGACCCGTATCACAGCCCCAATGCCTCTCGTGCTGGCCCGACGCTCTTGTTCAACCGCCAACGCTCCCGCACCACGGCTTCGCCAGACGGGCAGCGGTCCACGTGGGGGCACCAACCACACAGCGCGCTGGGTCGTGCCTCTGGTGGCGACTCTGAGCGGATCTGGCGGTCGATCGCGAGCACCGCCTCGTCCCACATCGCAGCGGCCACTTCGGACTCGCCGTGGGGGTTCGGGGGGCCGAGGAGTAACTGTGACGGGGCATCGTGCGGGGCGAACAGCAGGCCATAGGCGTGGACCTCCCAGCCCTGCTCAGCCAGCACCGCGAAGTAGAGGGCCGGTTGGATCAGCTTCTCCATGATCTGGTCCTCGCACCACGGGGTGTGGGGCTTCGGAGGCGAGCCCGTCTTGAGGTCGATCACGAACACGAGGCGACCCTTGCGGGCCACCATGTCCACGAAGCCGTAGAACTCCAGGCCCCAGTTCCCCCACGCCCGAAGCTCCTCCTCCACCAGCAGCACCTCGTCCAGCTTGGACAGTCGCTCCACGGCTGAGTGGAGGGATGCCCGGCAGGTCTCGTAGAACTCGCCCGGGTCCGAGGTGATCGGCGTCTTGTCGGCCTCGTCGTGGGCGACGGACAGGCGGTAGTCGATGTCTGCCTTGGTCGGTGGCTTCACCGGGCCGACTGGGAACAGGGCCTCCACCGCGGCGTGGACGATCGTGCCACGCAACATCTCCTCGGACGGCGGGTACTCCGGCCACCCATCGACGTACTTGTGCCACCACTCCCTGGGGCACTGGCGCCAGGTGGCGAGACCCGACGGGGACAGATGGGTGACACCGCTCATCGGTTCCTCCAGGCGCGGGCGCCGAGGTCCGTCCACTCGGGGTCCCCCTCGAACACCAGGAAGCCAAGTTCTCTGGCTTCTTGGGGGTGACTGTGAATCCACTCATGACAGGGGTTGCGGCAGACCGGCACCACGTTGGCTGGGTTGGTGTAGGCCCCACCCATGCTCATCTCGCGGCGGTGGTGGAGGTCGTGGGGCTTGGAGAACCCACAGACCTTACACTTCGCTGACGGGTGCTCGACCAGCTTCTCGCGGAGCTTGCGGTACTCCTCGGCCTCCCTGGCCCGCTTGTCGGAGCGGACCTTGATCGCCTTGCGGCTGGTCGGGGATGAGGATGGGAGAGCCTTGCGCTTGAAGGGTGTGCGGCGCAGGGGGGTGGTTCGGCGCAGGGTCACAGCGGATGCCTCGATTCTTCGACGGTGAGCCACTTGCCGCCCTTGAAGTCGGTGACGACGTACCAAACCCACTCACTCGGAGAGGTGCGGGCCTCGCGGCCAAACGCCTCGGCCACAACTTCGATCAACTCGGCCACGATGATCGGGAACCGCGTGACCTCGATTCGGTAACCTCGGATGATGGGCTGGTGGCCGCACTCAGGCATTGAGGTGCCTCATCTCAGTGGCGGTGGTGTCTATCACGGGCAGCGGCACGCCCCACTCGGCACAGAGCCACTGGCGGTGGGTGTGGGGTAGGTCGTCCAAGCCCTCTTGATCCACGTCCAACAGTTCGGCCCCACCGGGGGTGAACTGGTCGCACTCCTTGGCGAAGAAGCCCCTGTCGTCGGGACGCAGCTCATACCACTGGTCCCATCCGGAATCAGGGTGAGCGTTCACCACGCAGTTGACCGAGGTGCCCGTCACCGTCCAGTTGGAGTAGCCCTCATCCACCAGGAGGCAGTTGGAGCACTCGTAGCAAGTCGTCTCAGGCATCTCAGAACTCCTCGTCGTGGTCGTAGTAGCTGGGCACCGCGACCTCGGGTTCGGGTATCCCGTTCGCCAACCAGTCCCGAGCTTGGTCTGCCCACGAACGGGCGGTCTCCTCGGAAGCCACCCGCTCCCTGAGGAACTCCGGCGAACGGTGCTTGCGCCGCCACTCCGAACGCTCCGCCCGGTACGCCTCGGTGCAGGCAGCCCGCATGTCGCCAGCGGTGCATTGCCGGCAGGCCACCACGTAGTTGTCCTCGGTGACCTCCTCCCATCCGTCGCGGCAGGTGCAGGAGGACTTCGGGTTGGCCTTCTGGCCGACCTTGATGCACTCCATTCGGAAGGTGGTGATGGACGGGAGGGCGTCGTAGCGGTCCAGGCAGTTCTCGATGGCTCGGATGCACTGGGCTCGGTCGAACGTGGCGATGGAGTCGCGCCAGAGGGTGTGCTCGTCGTCGGACATGGTGACCTCGAACTCGCCGGTCAGGCGGTCCAAGACCTCGGTCAGTTCCAGTGGCGTCACCGGCACGCCGCCAAATCGTCCAGGTGGACCACGTACATGAGGGGCTTGCCGACGGAGCGGACCATCACCTCGGCAAGCGGGACGTAGGCGTGGTGCTTCCACGAGTGGCCGAAGCCCTCGTCCCACACGTTGCCGACCCACCCCTCGGCCTTGAGGACCGTTCCGCCGAACACCCCGTCCATGCGAACGGTCTCCCCGATGCGGAGGGAGACGGGCACGCGCTCCCAGGTGACCGGGGTCATGGAGATGGGGTAGAGCCCGAGGCGGGGCGTGCGCGGTCCTCCCTCTGGAAGCGTGGAGTCGGGATGCCGCTCACGCAACTCCACCGAGTACCCGATGGGGTCCACGTATCGGCTGCTGTCACCGCGGGGCCAGACCTGACGCTTCCCGACGAAGCGGCGGTAGTGGTGGGTGAAGGACACCCGGTCACCGAACTCCATGTGGCTCTCCTTCGTCATTAGTAGGGGCTTTCATCTTCGCTCGTCGGGGAGCCCGAGTCAAGGACCCTCCCGTCGCCAGCACCGAGCACCGGGCCACCGAGGGCCTGGGCCGGGCCTGCCATGTGGTCACGGAACCGCGACGCGATGTCCTCGTAGAACCGGATGAAGTGCGCCCGGTCGGCCATCTGGTTCTCAGAGAGGCACAGGTTCATCCACCCGAAGGTCTCCACCGCCTTGAAGATCGCCGGGTGCGAGCAATGCTCGGCTTCGGGTGGGCGGATGTGGCCGCGGCGCTGGATCAACTGGAGCACCTCGGCCCAGGCGTCCGCTCCAGATGGCACTCCGCCGCTCCCGGTGACCTGCTGGCGCAGCGCGAGCGCCCGCTTACGGATCACCCCGACCACCGGAGCGAACTTCTCGCCCTCGGCAGCGAGGGACGCGATGGCAGCCTCGGCCTCAGGGGCGGTGATGCCGGCGAGGATCTCCTGCCAGAGCTTCACCCGTAAGGCGAGGCGGTCGTCGTCCACCTGCCTCTCCGAGTGAGGCCACAGCTCGTCGCACGCGGCCTGCACCCGGAGTACGTCGGCTCCGTTCACGAGGCTGCCCCGAGGCGGTTCAGGACTCGCTCGTACTGCGCCGACTTGTCCGCCAGGGTGCGGGATCGGCGGGGGGTTCGCTCGCTGGATGGTTCCAGCTCGTCCTCCCAGCAGCCCTTGTTGAGCCACACGTCCGGGTGCTTGATGAACCGAGGTTCGGTCTGGTCGGCCTTCGTGAAAGCGGCGAAGGCGGCGGCTCCGGCGATGACAGCCTCGGGGTCCACGCCGCTCTTGATGATGGTGGCCCACTTCCGTCGTGCGGCGATCTTCGAGACCTTGCGTGGGTAGTGCTGCCAGAAGCGGTCGAACGGGTCCTCGACCGGAACGGTTGAGGGAGAGATCTGGTTCTCGTTCAAGTGGTTCTCGTTCAAGGATGGTTCTCCTTCCTTGTCGCCGCAGATTTGCGGCACCTGTCGCCGCACGGTTGCGGCAGCAGTCGCCGCAGAATTGCGGCACCCCCCCGCTGCCGCAGATTTGCGGCCGTTGGCCTCGGCGTCGGCCTTCTGCTTGGCCCGCTCGGGGGTGATCTCGTTGGTGAGGGGGGTGTCCCCAGCGATCAGAAAGTCGTTGGATCGGTACCCGCCCGCACCCATCTTCGGCTCCACCCTGAGCGCCCCAGCGGCCTCCAGGCGGGCGATGGATCGACGCACCGTGTCGTCGCTCACGTTGAGGCGCGAGGCAACCGTGTCGGCCTTCGGATAGCAGCGACCCTCGGCGTCCGCCATGCGGGCCATGACGGCGTAGACCCTCACATCCGAACCAGTCAGATCGGGGTGGTAGATCACCCACTCGGGGATCATCGCGTAGCGGGAGGGGCGATTGTAGGTAGACTGCTCAGTCATCGGGAGACCGTGCCTTTCTCGATCATGCCCCCCGGCCGAGTCGAGCCGGCGCGGGGGGCTACCAAATCTTGGTGGGGACCCCTACGATGCACCCATGCGATCGCGAAGTCCAGTGCAGGCCGCACGCCCCTTGGCGGTGATGGCGTAGGTGGTGGCATGGGCGCCCGACTCGGTGTCGATGCCGACGCCGACGGCCTTGAGGAAGCCGGCCTTGACGAGTTCGCTGACCCGCTTCCAGGGGGACCGTTGGTGGCCGAGTCCCGCCTCATAGGACAGTTCTCGGGCGGTGAGCGGGGATGCGGTGTTCTCGGCGGCGAGGAGGATCTTCTCTCGGGCGGACCCGGCCTTGATCTCCTCGGGGGCGGCGCGGTGGCTGGTGGCGGGGTCGGTGCGCCGGGCGGGCGAGACCTCGGCCTTCTCTGTGAGCACGGCGATGGCGAGGTCGAGGGCGACGAGGTTGCTCGTCACCATGTCCGCCAGCACGTTGTCGTTGGCGGCGACCGCCCCGAGTATGGACATGGCCCCGGCCAAGTCGTCGCGCTGGGTCTGGAGGTTCTCGATGGCGTCGTTGAGGGTCATGGTGGTCATGGCGGTCTCCTTGGTGTAGGGTTCGTGGTCGCAGCGCCACCAGGAGTGGAGCGGGGGTTTGGCCTCCTTCCCCTCGCGGCCCCCTGGTGGAGTGGCCCCGGGTCGCCTTGTAGGGGGGGGACCCGGGGCCGGGCAATCCTCATGGGGTCAGAGGATGGTGGCGATGGACGTTGCGAGGGACAGCATCAGAACGGATCGCTCATGCCGTCGTCATAGGCCGACCCAGCTCCTTGCGGCTTCGGTCGGGAAGCGGGCTTCGTCCCGTCTCCCTTCGCCGCCCTGGTCACGTCGGCGGTCGCCCAGCGCAGCTCCGGGCCGACGTGATCGGCCACGATCTTCACCTTGGACCGCTTCTCGCCGTCCTTCTCCCAGGTGTCGAACTGGAGCCGACCGATGACCATGACGCGGGTGCCCTTGGGGCAGGACTCCGCGAAGTTCTCAGCGGTGGTGCCCCACACGGTCACGTCGTAGAACTGCCCGGGGCCGTCCTCCCATTCGCCGGCCTGGTTCTTCACGCGGTTGGAAACCGCCATCCCGAAATCGGCCACGGCCTGGCCTGACTGGGTGTAGCGGACCTCGGCATCCCTCGTTGTATTACCAACGAGTGAAACGGTTGTGTCAGACATGGGCAGTCTCCTTCTGGTTGGCCTGCTTGCGGAGTACGAGCAGGGTTGATGCATTACTGCGGGGGTGCACCTGACGGCGCGGTGAACCGTCGAGGTTCACTTGAGGTTGAGGGCCGGGCTTGCCGACGTGGGTGTAGATGGCCTCCACCTCGACGGGGAGGGTGGTGGCGTGGTCGATGGTCCGGTAGGTGCCGAGCCACAGCTTGCCAGAGGAGATGTAGTCCATCACCTTGACGAGCACGACCCCCCGAGGCTTGCAGATGCGGACGGCCTCCGCCAGCCCCAGGTTGATCCACTCCTGGTTCTCGGCGGGGGACTTGGCTGACAGGCCGCGGCCGTAGGCGTCGTTCATGGCCTCGACGGTGGAGGTCTTGCGCCCCCCCTGGCTCTGGTACGGCGGGTCGAAGGCCACGAGGTCGAAGCTCCCGTCGGTCCAGTTGAGGCGGGTGCGGTAGTCCTCGTGGAAGGCGCCGTACCTTTGGTCGATGTCGTTTGCCCACAGACTGGGCGGGCTCCACACCTTCCACCACTTGCCGGTGTTGTGGGTGAGGTCCATGACGAAATGCGCGTCGGGACAGTGAAGCCTCGCCACGTCAGCGATGAGGTCGGCGTTCGTGGGCCAGGTGTCGGCGGCGAGGACAGTCAGGGCTTCGCCTCCTTGGCGAGTTCCTCGGCCTCAGCGATGGCGGCGAGGAGTTCGGTGGCCTGGGCCTTGGTGACCTGCTCTCCCTTCTCGCCGGTGATGCCGATGCGGGCCATCTCGGCGTTCACCAGCTCGGACTCGAAGGCCGGCAGCCCTGCGATGCGGTCCATGAGGGACTTCATGGTGCGGGTGCGCTCGGCGGTGTTCTTCCACCCGTCGCCCCCGTCTGGCGCTCCGACTTCCTCGGCTTCCTCCAGGGAGGCCAGCCAGGAGTTGGCCTGGTCGCTGGTGAGGGTCTTGGGGTTGATGCCGTTGGACTTGAGCCACGACCGCAGGGAGTCCTTGGCCGGGTTGTCGTCGGAGAGGGCCTTCGCCCTGGCGGCGAGGGCACCGAACTGGGCCTCTCGCTGCTCCGCCGAGTCCCAGCCCTGCTCGGCGTAGGGGTCGGGCGTGCCGCGGTCGGTGACCGTCTCGTCGGGGTCGGGTTCGTCGGTGGGGATGGTGAGGGCTTGGAGCAGGAACGTCCGGTAGGCCACGCTCATCGCCTTGGAGGTTGCCTTGTCCCCGGCGTCCGCCGCCTCGCCCACCGACTGGCCGGTGAAGCCCTGTCCGTCGGGGCCGATGACCGAGTACCCGACGGTGACGATGGCCTCGTGCATGACGGTGCCCTTGGCGGTGGTGAAGTCGCGGTGCTTGGCTTCCACGGAGTTCGGGATGATGGTCACCCCGTGGTCCCGCAGGGCGGGGCCGACGGCGTTCATCACGGCGTCGATGCCACGGAAGTTGAACCCCTGCTGGGCGTTGCGGCTGTCCTTGCGGATCGCCTGCACGTCGCGCATCACTTCGTTCCAGGCTTCGTACACGGAAGTCATCGGGCGGTCTCCTTGGGTTGGTGGAGGCGAACGTACAGGTCGCCGCCTCGGGTCTTGGACTTGATCTTGTGGTCGGGGAAGTAGGTGCGTCGGAGCGTCACCAGGAGGGCGGCGTTGGTGGTGGAGCGCCCCTCGCTCGGGACGATGACCCAGTGGCCGGGCGGAGCCGAGCGGATGGCGTCGGCCAGGTCTCCCCACAGTCGGGGCCGGCCTCCGATCCGGGGCGCTTCGGGTGGGGTGGGGGTGGTCTCGTAGGTCACGTCGTGGCCTTTCGCTTCGGGATGGTGGCGAGGCGGGGCTTCTCCACCTCGTCGCAGTAGTCCTCGGGGTCGATGCCGATGGAGCGGAGCCCGCCCTTGTAGGTGCCGTCGGCGGACTTCTCGCCCACCTTCCACGAGGTCGAGCCGGTCATGCCGAGCACGGTGGAGATGGCGGTCTCGATGGCGCTGGCGACCTCGGCGGGTTCGGTGGTGAAGAACTCGCCGGTCTCGGTGTCGAGGATGGCTTCCATGATGATCCGGTTGAGGAGCTTGCGGGACTGCCAGTTCTTGCGGTCGAACCCGCCCTTGACCTCCACGATGCCGAGGTTCGGGACCTCCCGCTTGCGTTCGCCGGTCTCCGCGAAGATCTTCGCGATGTCGGCCTGGGCGGATCGCTTGATGGTGGACAGCTCGGAGGCGAGCAGGTCCACGTCGGCGGCACCGTGGGCGAGGGACTCCACGTCGCCGGCCTTGGCGAGTTCGGCCCGTCGGTCGTCCATCTGCGCGAACAGGAGGCGCAGGTTGTAGATGATGTCGGCGTTGCGGGACGGCTCGGGGAGAGCGTCCGTGGTGGCGGGCAGGTTGTCGGGTTCGATGGCACGGGGGTGGATCTGGTCAGACATGAGGGTGGTACTCCTTTGGGTTGAGGGCATCGTTGATGTTGTCGAGGTGGTCGGATACGAGCTTGTCGAACAGGCGGGTGCCGCCGGTGCTGCGTAGGGCGACGATCATCGGGACGGCGGTGAGGGCCAGGGCTCGGACCAGTTCGTAGTGGTCGTAGCCCCGGAGGGCCTCGGTGGTGAGAGCCCGAAGGTCGTCCTCGTTGTCGGTGAGGAACAGGTCCCACGCGACCCGGAAGTACCAGGACGGGGGGTCGGGGTGGTGGCTCAGCTCCACGGCCACTCCCTCAGCCGCTCCAAGGTGAGCCCGAGGCGCACGTCCCGCACGGTCCCGGGCACTGTGGCGAGGATGGCCCGCCACTCGCCGTTGTGGCGGCGTCGAAGCTCTGCCTTGGCCCACGGGTACGAGTGGCCGGAGCGGAGCAGGTCGTCGTACTCCAACGGGTACTCGTTGATGAGGATGCGGGTCGCCTTCTCGATCCGGGTGGAGTGGATGGTGCGGTATTCGGGGAACTCGGCGTTGATCTTCTCGCGGTACTCGGGCGTGGTCACTCGTAGGCCCTGTCCCGGTCGTAGTCGGCCCAGGCGGTCTCCCGGGCCTCCCGTGCGTCCTGCTCGGCCTCGGTGACCTGCCATGAACAGTCGAGGCAGAGGGGCCGCACGTTCCCGTCGTCGTCGGTGACGGTGCGGCGGTTGCGTCCGGCCAGGCTGGCCCGGTACTCGCCGGTGGAGTTCCAGGGCACCATGACGTTGCAGTACGGGCACTCGATCAGTACGAGGGTCGTGGGCTCGCCGGTCTGCCCCAGGGGGAGGGGGAGAGGTCCGAGGGTCTGGTCGTACTCGTAGAGGGTGTAGGGCTTCACGGTCTGGTCTCCTTGTTGCCGAGGATGAGGTACGCGATGGACAGGGACAGCAGGGCAATGGCAGGAGCGGCGTCCCACCCGGTGACGATGGCGAGGGTCATCAGGTTTGCCATGTTGGGGCCTCCGTAGGGGGTGGGGGTAGGGTCAGACTATCAGAAGTGAGTAGTTCCGTCAAGCGAAACCTAGGGCACATTTCGCGGGTCGGGGCCGTTGCGCGGGGCCTCATTCCGCCACCTCATCCCGCCATGCCCGCGCCCCCACCATGACGCGCTCGGCAACGATCTGGTCCTCGTGGTAGTCGTCGCCATCCCACCACCCGGCGCATACCCAGCCGTCCACGATCCACCCGCCGGGGGTCCGGTCGACCCAAACCCCGGATGGGGAGTGTTCGTCAGCGCCGATCCAACCGACTAGCCAGGGGGAGCCGGCGAGGGCCTGGCTCGTCGGGAGCGTTGCCAGTACCCGGGCCACCACGGCCACCCGCTTAGCGAGCGTTGCCTCGACTTCGGCGCGCTTCGCGTCGTCCAGCTCCGGGGGGAACTGGTCCCCACATGCGTGGCAATACCGCCCGTCGGTGCCGACGTGGAGCATCTCGCAGATGTAGCGGGTCATGCCTCTACCTCCGCGTAAACCCACTGGATGCCGCGATCGGTGGGCATGACTTCCTCAAGCCGAACGCCGATGCTTGCCGGGTCGAAGGACGGCGATCCACGATCCTCCAGCTCCGCCACGATGGCATCGCGAGCCTCCGCGGCGGGGGGGATGGTGGCCCGCACCCCCTCGGTTTCCAGGGTGACATGCCAGTTGCCGAAACCGTCGGCCCAGGTGTGGAGCACCTCGCACGGCGCGTGTCCGTCGTAGTTGTAGGTCGTCACGCCAACACCTCCGCGATCAAGTCCCCCGCCACCTCGCGGAGATAAGCGTCATCGGGGAAGGGTTCAATCCCCCCGAGAGCGGCCCGGTCCACCTCCACCGCGTGTGTCCCCCCGGTGGAGTCGGTCACCCTCTCGTGGAGCTTCACGACCACGTAGGAGTACCCGTAGGCCAGTAGGTCGCAGATCAACCGTCCGAACTCAACGACGCTCTCGGCGGGGATGTCGTCGGGGACCTGCCACCAATAGTCGCCGCGGTCGTGGACGTGGAGCTTGCGCGCCCGCCCATCGAAGCCGCCCGGCCGCGGTTCGGGGTGGATCGACCACGAGGGCCGTTCCACTGCGACGACCGGGCCGGTCCAAGTTCCCTCGCCCATGTCGTCCAGGGGGTCGATGTCGTCCGGCTCGACCGCCATCGTGAGCCATCGCCCATCGGGGAGGTCGACGCGGGAGGGGACGCCGTAGGTGGGATCGCCGGCCACGAGAGCCGCGGCGAGGTCGTCCACCGGGGGGAGGGGGGAGGGGGTGGGGGGGGTTTCGGTCATCATGTGGCACCTCCGGGGCGCAGTAGGGATAGGTGTATCTTACCTAGGTGACAGGGAAAGTCAAGCGATTCGATCGGACGATTCCGCCCATGTCACGATGGCGGACAGGATGTAGACGGGCCATCGGCCGACGCTGCCGACAGGGGCGGGGAAGTCCTCATGGCGCGCCGCCCAGTTGCTCACGCGGTTCGGGCGGACCCCGAGCAGGGTCGCCGCGTCCCCCAGGGTGCCGACATCCGACAGCACCTCGATCACGTCGCGGCGGGTGACGATGGGGAGCCACCGGCCACCCTGGCACACGTTGGCATCGTGCAGCGGGAATCCACCGCCGCAAACCGAGCACTCGACCTGCACGCTCACTCGATCCACGCGAGACCATCGACCGGCACGTAGCACGAGGCTTCGCCCAGCGCGTGCGCGTAGGCGGTGAGGGTCTCGCCGTGGTCCTCGCGGTAGTCGCCGTCCCAGTAGCCCGCGCCGTGACCCTGGCGCGTGAGCCATAGATCATGGCCCACCGCGTCCGCCCGGTAGCCCGCGAGGATCGAGCCGTGGCGGTTGCACAAGTCCGCGACCAGTTCGGATGCCGCGGCCAGGGTTTCCGCGTCGAAGGCGTAGAGAATGTCGACCGCTAGCGCGTAGGGGTCCGCGTCCGCGTGCTCCCCGTCGTCGGGGTCGCACCCGTCCGCCCACACCGCCGCGACGAGGTACCCGCGCAGCACTTCGGCCCGGTAGGCATCGCTCGCGGGGTTCACGCGTCCACCTCCGCGGCCAGTTCCTCGCCCCACGATTCGACCAGGGCCAGGGCGAGCCGCTCCGCGATCACGTAGAGGGCCACGCCGGCCGCATCGGTGAGATCCGCGGGCCATCCGCCGATGTCGCCGGGGTCCTCGTTGTACGCGGCGAGGTCCGCGAACACAGCCCACCGCTCACCCGTGTAGATGGGCACGGCACCGTCGGCAACCTCGTGCACCTCGCCCTCAAGCTCGCG
>WBZX01001078.1_pt1 | contig 11760 bp, 10 predicted proteins | sample 5204211 | NCBI WGS metagenome assembly WBZX01 (sample SAMN12344362, study PRJNA552823) | activated sludge metagenome | biome: Activated sludge suspended growth; feature: Nitrification reactor; material: Wastewater; isolation source: activated sludge from nitrification reactor of wastewater...
ACACGGCGGTCCACGAGCTCGAGCTCGCCGGCTTCCGCGTCGTGGACGAACCGAACTTTCTGGCACTGCAATGGTTTCTCGTGCTCACGCCCACGCCGAAGTGATCCCCGATCCCCGCCTCGATGCCGCGCAGGCCCACCGCCGCGCCATCGAGTGGCTCGCCGGGGCGCAACAGCCCGGTGGTGCCTTCGCCGGCGAGACCATCTGGAATCCGATGCTGCCGTGCCAGTACGTGATCCTGTGCCACATCCTCGGGCACACGATCTCGCCGGCACGGCGCGCACGCATCCGTCGCGCGCTCGAGCAGCAGGTCCGCCCCGACGGCGGCTGGGGCATGCATCCCGACAGCCCCTCGTATCTCTTCCACACCACGCTCGGCTACGTCGCGCTGCGCTTGCTCGGCTACGACGCCGATGATCCGCTCTGCGCCGACGCGCGGGCGTGGATCCGCGATCAGGGCGGCGTGTGGACCATCCCGACCTGGGGACGCATCTGGCTCGCGATGCTGGGGCTCTACTCGTGGGACACCATCCAGCCGATCGTGCCCGAGCTGTGGCTGCTGCCCGAGTCGGCGCCGCTGCATCCGCGGCGGCTCTACTGCCACATGCGACTCATCTACCTCGGGCTGTCGTTCGTGTACGGCCATCGCTTCGTGGCGCCCATGGACCACGCGATCGCATCGCTGCGCAGCGAGCTGTACCCCGAAGGCTATGACGAGCGCCGCTTCGCCGCCCATCGCGACGAGGTCGCACCGACCGACCTGTTCGAGGCCCCCAGCGCGGGCCTGCGCCGGGTGTTCGAGCTGGTGCGGCGAGCGCAGCAGGTGATGCCCGCCGCGGTCGCCAAGCCGCTGCGTCGTCGCGCCTTGGCCCGCGCGCTCGAGCACATCCAGTTCGAGCTGCGCAGCACGCAATCCGTGTGTCTCTCGCCGGTCAACGGGCTGCTGTTCTGCCTGGCCCTGCACATCACCGACCCCCGCCACCCGGAGCTGTCGAAGGCCCTGCGCGGGCTCGAGTACTGGTTCTGGGAGGACGACCAGGACGGCCTGCGGATCGCCGGCGCACGCAGCGACATCTGGGACACCGCGTTCGTGCTGCAGGCCTTCAGCGAGTGGGCGCAGCCGGAGGCCGTGCGCCCGCTGGCCGCCCGCGCGTGCAGCTGGCTGGCGAGCGCGCAGATCCAAGAGGAGATCGTCGGCGGTGCCGAGCACTACCGCGAGCCCGCCTACGGTGGCTGGGGCTTCGCCAACGAGCGTCACCCGTGGCCGGTCTCCGACTGCACCGCCGAAGCCTGCGAGGCGCTGCTGCGCTGCCAGCACACCGGACTCTCCGACGGCGCCGGCCGTCTGCAGCACGGCCGCGTGCTGGCGGCGATCGAGTTCGTGCTGCGTCGACAGAACGACGACGGCGGCTTCGGCTCCTACGAGCCCCGTCGCGGCAGCATGCTCCTGCGCCGCTACAACCCGGCGGAGATCTACGGCAACTGCATGCTCGAGTACAGCTACGCCGAGTGCACCGGCAGCTGCATCCGCGGTCTGGCCCTGGCTGCCCGCGCGCTCGGCAAGGAGCTCCCGCCCGAGCTCGCCGCGCGCGTGCGCAAGGCGATCGCCGCCGGTCGCGAGGCCCTACTCGCGCAGCAGGACCCGTGCGGCGGGTGGCTCGGGTTCTGGGGCATCAACGTCACCTACGGCACGTTCTTCGCGGTCGGCGGGCTGCTGGCCGCGGGCCTCGGGCCCAGCCACCCCGCGATCGTGCGCGCGTGCCGATGGTTGGTCGAACACCAGCGCGCCGACGGCGGCTGGGGCGAGAGCTACCTCGGCAACCTCCACGACCGGCCGATCGCCCTGCCCGAGCACGTGGGCTCGACCGTCACGCAGACCGCGTGGGCGCTGCTCACCCTGCTCGAGGCCGCACCGCACGAGCGCGAGGCGATCGATCGCGGCATCGCGCTGCTCTGTGCCCGTCAGCAGGACGACGGCGACTGGCCGCGCGAGCTGGCCGCCGGCGTGTTCTTCAACACCGCGGTGCTGGACTACGCGCTCTACCGCCGGCTGTTCCCGATGTGGGCGCTCGCGCGTTACCAGCGAACCTACGCCTGAGCTGCGCGCCGGCGTCGCGCAGCCGCCGGATCGACGACGCTACTCGTCGTCGTCGTCGTCGTCGTCGACCTGAACCTGCTCGACGCTCACGCGTAGCACCCGGCGATCGTCGGCGGCCAGCACCTTGAGCCGCAACCCCTCGACCACGAACAGCGAGCCGGCGATCGGCATCTGCCCAGCCAGCTGCGTGAGCAGGTCGCCGACGCTGCTGACGCCCTCGTCCTCCTCGAACTCGATGTCGAACATCTCCTCGAGCTTGCGCAGGCTGGTCTGGCCGTCGAAATAGTGGATGCCGAGGCCGTCCTGCGCCGGCTGTGGCGCGTGGTCGCTCTCGTCGAAGATGTGACCGACGATCTGCTCGAGCACGTCCTCGAGCGTGACCACGCCGACGGTATGCCCGCCGTCGTCGACCACGATCGCCAGGTGGACCCGGCGCTCCTTGAAGCGTTCCAGCAGGTCGCTGATCATCAAGCTCTCGCTGACGAACAGCGGCGGCCGCATCAGTCGCTGCACGGTCTCGCGATCGGGGCCGGCGGCACCGACCAGCTGCTTGATGTGCAGGACCCCGCGGATGCGCCCGAGATCGCCCTCGTAGGCCGGCAGGCGGCTGTGGCCCGAGGCCTGCGCGACCTCGATGATCCGCGGCACCGACCACGCGAGGTCGATCGCGGTCACGCGATCGCGCGGGACCATGATGTCACGGACGATCTTGTCGTCGAACTGGAACACGCGCCGCAAGAGCGCCGCCTGGTCGGCGGGGATCGAGCCCTCGCGCTGCCCGACCTTGACCAGGTAGTCGAGGTCCTCGGAGGTCACGCGCTGCGCCGCCGAGTCGCCATCGGCCGTGCGCAGCACGAGATCGGTGAGCTTGGTGGTGACGAACGTGAGCGGCGCGAAGGCCTTGCCGAACACCTGCAGCGCGGTCAGTGCGGGCAGCGCGACGCGGTGCGCGTACAGCTTGCCGACGGCCTTGGGCAGGATCTCGCCGAACACGATGGTCAGCCCCGCGGCCACGAACACCGCCAGCGGGACGCTGTAACGCGACAGCTCACCGCCGCCGACGTGGCGGATCACGGTCGCGGTCGTGACCGCGCCGATCAGCGTGTTCACGAGGTTGTTGCCGACCAGGATGGTCGACAGCACGCGCACAGGGCGCTCGACCCACTCGCGCGCGACCCGGGCCGGACGGCCGCCGTCCTCGACCAGCTTGCGCCACTGGTGATCGCCGAAGCTCGTGATCGCGGTCTCGCTGCCCGAGAAGAACATGCTGCCGCCGAGGCACAGCACCATCACCAGCGCCGCCAGCAGATCCGCGTCGGTCACGTGCGTTCCAGCTCCTGCGCCAGCACCAGCGCGAGCGCCTGCGTACGACGCCGCAGGCTGGTCAACGAGCTGTACTCGCTGGTCTGATGGAAGTTCTTCCCCCACGGCCCGAGGCCGTCGATGCTGGGCACGCCGAACGCCGCCAGCAGGTTGCCGTCGGAGCCGCCACCCTGGCGCGGCGCCTCGCCGACGCCCAGGCCGACGGCGGCCGCGCAGGTCTCGTAGCGCAGGCGCAGCGCCTGGCTCGCCGGCGAGGGCTCCATCGGGGGCCGCGTCATGGCGCCGCCGAGGCTCGCGCGGACGGTTCGTAGCTTGTCGGGCACGTCGTCGTCGGGACCGAACGGCTGCGCCGCCCATGCCTGCAGCTGCGCGATGACCCGCTGGGCGTCGGCGAGCGTGTCGAAGCGGGTGTCGAGCAGACACCGCGCGCGCTCGGGCACGGTGTTCTTCGAGCTGCCACCCTCGATCACGCCGACGTTCACGGTCACCCCACGGGCGTAGTCGGTGAGCCCCTCGAAGCGGGGTACCAGCAGTGCGAGTGCATGGATCGCATTCACGCCAGCGGCGTGGTCGTTGCCGGCATGGGCCGCGCGGCCGTGCACGGTGAACTCGAACATGCCGCCGCCCTTGCGCGAGGTGACGATGCGATCGGCGTCGCGACCGGCCTCGAACACCAGCGCGGCGGTGAGGTGCTGCGCGAGCTCGCGCAGCAACGGCTCGCTCGACGGCGAGCCGACCTCTTCGTCGCTGTTGATGATCATGCGCAGGCGCAGCGCCTGCGCGTCGTCGCCGTAGACCCGCCGCAGCGCCGCGATGGCGCCGAGCATCGCGGTCAGCCCCGACTTCATGTCGAGCACGCCGGGGCCCCGCACGAGGTCACCGGTGCCGGGGCCGTCGGGGCCGTCGTCGCGCGCGAACGCGAGAAAGCCGAGGCTGCGTGGAAACACGGTGTCGATGTGGCCGATCAGCGCGAGGCTGCGGTCATGATCGCCGCACGCCGAGGTGGTGTAGACGCGGTGGTCGGCGTAGACGCCCTGCGGGTCGGGGACCCGACGCATGCGCAGGCCTGCGGCGTGGGCGGCCTCGTCGAGCACTGCGGCAGCGGCCTCCACGTCGGCCTTCGCCCCGGTGTGGCTCGGCATCTCCACCAGCCGACGCAGCAGCGGCACCTGCTCGCGCTCGAACGCGTCGTCGACCGCCGCGCAAAGCTCCGACTGACGAACCGAGCCCGTCGCCCCCGGAGGTTCGTTCACGGGTGCCCCCCGTCCTCGACGAGCACCGTGCCGCGGGCACCGGGCGAGCGAACCGCGTCGTGCAGCGCCCCGGCGCCCAGGATGTGCACCGCGCCGATGCCCTGCGCGAGGTTGTCGAGCGCCTCCTCGACCTTGGGAATCATGCCGCCGGCGATGATGCCGTCGGCGATCGCCTGACGTGCAGCGCTGCGCGTCAGCGACGGGATCACCGAGTTCGGATCCTCGCGATCGCGCAGGACGCCCGGCACGTCGGTGACCAGCAGCAGGTGATCGGCGCGCAATGCCGCCGCGATCGCGGCCGCGACCGTGTCCGCGTTGATGTTGAACACCGCACAGGGCTGCCCCGGCTCGGCCTGCGCCGCGACCCCCAACGAGTTGACCACCGGCACGAAGCCGCCACGCCACAGCTGCTCCAGCACCTCGGTGCGAATCGTGTCGATGTCGCCGACCAGGCCGAAGTCAACCGGTGCCTCGCCACCGCCACTGACGCGCTTGGGCGGGCGACGGTGCGCGGTCACCAAGCCCGCGCTCACCCCCGAGAGCCCGACAGCGGGCACGCCGGCCGCGAGCGCGGCCGCGACGACGTCGATGCTGACCTCGCCGGCCAGCACGCACTTCATGATCTGCAGCGTCGCAGCGTCGGTGATCCGGCGCCCCCCGACCTTCACGGTCTCGACCCCGAGCCGCTGCTGCAGCGCGCTGGCCTGGGGCCCGCCGCCGTGGCAGAGCACCACCGCCGCGCCATCGCGGCGCAGCTTGGCGACCTCGGCCAGCAACCCCGACAGCTCGGCCCGGCGCGCCACGACCTCGCCGCCGAACTTCACCACCACGCGCAGAGCCGACGCGCTCATGGCCACAGCGGCACCGCGTCGATGCCGGTGCCGTCGCGCAGGCCCAACATCACGTTCATCGATTGCACGGCCTGCCCTGCGCCGCCCTTCACGAGGTTGTCCAGCGCCGATGTCACGACCAGGTGCCGAGTGCCGCCGACGCCGATGGGCCCCAGCGTCCACGACAGATCGGCCCACATGCTGCCCTTGACCGCGACGACCTCGGCCTGTCGCTTGCCACCGCCCAGCACCCGTACCAGCGGCGAGTCGGCGTAACAGCGCGCGAACACGTCCGCGACCGCGGCGTCGTCGACCTCGGCCGGCACGTCGACGAAGCTGTTCGCGAGGATGCCCCGCGACAGCGGTGCGGACACCGGCACGAACAGCAGCTGCACCACACCCTCGTGCCCCGCGAGGGCGAGCGCGTCACCGAGGGTCTGTTCGATCTCCGGCGTGTGCTGGTGGTCGAGGACCTTGTAGGTCTTGAGGTTGTTCACCCGCACCGGGTGGTGCGTGCCCTCGCTGGCGTACGCCCCCGAGCCCGACGAGCCGGTCGCCGCGACGGTCCGGATCGGCCCCCGCAGCCAGCCAGCCCGCACCACCGGCAACACGCCGAGCGCGATGGTGGTCGCGAAGCAGCCCGGCGAAGCAATGCGCCTGGCGCTGCGGATCGACTCGCGATGCAGCTCGGGCAAGCCGTACACGAAGCTGCCCAGCAGCTCCGGGTGGGGGTGCACCTGGCCGTAGAAACGCTTGTAGGTCTCGGCATCGCGGAGGCGGAAGTCGCCCGAGAGATCGATGACCCGCGCCTCGGTCTGCTGGATCGCCGGCGCCAGCGCGGCCGTGACCTTGTGGGGCAGCGCGAGGAAGACGACGTCGACGTCGCGCATCGCCTGCTCGGGCGGCGTGTCCTCGAACCGCAGCCCAGTGGGGCCCAGGTTGCGGTGGACGGCCTCGAGCGGCTCGCCGACCGCATCGATGCTCGTGACGCGCACGAGCTCCACGTTGGGGTGCACGTGCAGCAGTCGAATCAGCTCGGCGCCGCCGTAGCCGGTGCCACCGATGATCGCCACACGGACCCGACCAGAGAAGGACGCGTGGTTGGTCACCCGGGACGCTTAGTACACCACGCGGGGCCGGCCGTCCCTACGCGAATGCTCACGGAGGGATCTCGCGCGCCAGCGGTGCGGTCGGCGGGCCCCGCGACAAGCCTGTCACGGTGGCCAGTGCCGCGCGCGCCACTTTCGGACATCCGCGTCATACCTAGCGCGCTCCGCTCCGGAGGCCGTGCGTGCCGTTCTGGCAATTGCGCAGTTATTCCGCGCCACCATGTCGGTTGGCCCACCCCCTGCACATTGGCCCGCCGCAACCTGGCTTGGCTTTCGGGCTCACGCCCACTTGGCTTACGCGACAACTTGACCCTTGGCTTGCTGCCCCTTGGCTTCCCGCTTTTTTCTTCGACTTGGCTTCTTTGGGTTTGGCTTCGACGTCTCGCGCTTCGCTCGCTCGTCTTAGATTTCTTGGCTTCGCTTTCTGCCGCCCCACTTGGCTTCTCGAGCTTGGCTTCGAACCTTCCTTGATCTGACGTCCCTTCGAGCTTGGTCTCCGATCCTCCGTTCCTGCCGGCCTGCTTCCTTTGATCCCGGCCAGGGACGCGGCTTCGTTGCTCTCGCTCGAGCGCGTCGCCCGTTCGGGCGCGCACGTGTTGCGGTTCGCCGCGACGGGTGGGTACCGAACGAGGTGCAGTACGCCGGCGCTCCTTTCATCGGGGGCGCCGCGGGTGCCGCATCGTCGACGCGGACATGAAATTTCCCGGTCCCGGGCGCCTGCACGGCGAACGCGGCCCGGGCGGTGAACTTCGGTGCATCCGTGAGGACCTGGGGAGACCCAGGACGGCCTGGTCCGCTGTCCTGGGTCTTCGTTCGTCGTGCAGCCGACGCTCGCGAAGCGCGTTCAGTGCCGGTGGTCGTCGGGCTCCGCGACGTGATCCGCCAGCCGCGTGAGCCGATCGTGGCGCACCACCGACTGTAGGGTTGCGAGCGTGTCCTCGGCCCCGAGCACGTCGTTGACGAGCAGCCGCGACCGCGCGAGCACGACGTGCTCCCGCGTGGCGCACGGGGCCGACAGCGGCAGGCCGTGGTGGGCCGGCACCGCGCCGCGGCGTCGCAGCGCCTCGGGGTCGAACCCGATCGCCGCACCACAGCGCGGACACGTGACCGCGCCGCCGCAGGCTTCGTCGGCGACCGCCAGCAGGGGGTCGCCGCTGCGGGCCGCACCGCGAAGCCCCGCGAACACCCCGGAGAGGTCCGCCGGGAGCACGTGGGCGGCGAGCCACGCGGCCGCGACGTAGTAGGCCGGTCGCGCCCCACCCTCCCCGTCGCGCGCCTCGACGAACAGCGCCGGCGCATCGAAGTGGGTGTCGGCCCGCCAGGCCGCCACGAGGCTGTCGTGCCGAGCGCCGTCACGGGTGACGAAGCGATGCCCCACGACCACGCGCGTCAATCGATCGGCGAGCACGAACAGCACGTTGTCGAGCTTGCGCCACGGATCGATGTCGCCGTCGCAGACCTTGAGCTTGTCGCACACGAGCCCGGCGCGCGTGCGCCAGACCGTCAGCAGCTTGATCTCGATGCGCCGCTCCCAGTCGGGCTCGGCGCGCGCGTCGTGGGGCGACAGCCCCAGGTGCCACTGCAAGGCATTGCCGTGACGACCCCGGGATCGCGGTGAGGCGATCGCGGCCGCGGCCGCCCCGAGCGGCAACCCGCGGGCGGCCGCGACGAGCCGCGCCAGATGATCGCAGTTCGCAACCTCGGCCGGCGCCGACGGTGGCGGATGGACGAGCGGCAGACGCATGGGGGCCGGGGCGTCGCCCGCGTCACTCCGGGGTCTTGGCCGGGGCGACCTTCGACTCGCCCTTCTTCTCGTCCTTGCCCGCGGCCTTCTTGTCGTCCTTCTTGTCGTCGTCCTTCTTCTTGCCCGGCTGCTCGGCGCAACCGAGGGCCAACGACGCCACCACTGCCAAGATCGTCGCTCGTGCGAACATAGCGGGCGCTAGCGTAGCACCGGCGTGATGGCGTCGGGTCCCGCAGGCTTTGCCGCCGGCCCGCCGCGAGGGCGCGGGCCGCCGCCCACGTCACGGCCGCGGCATCGCGCGCGGGCGTCCCGCGTCGTCGATGTGCACGTAGACCACCTCGGCCTGCGTGACGTCGCGCTCGGGCTCGCCCCGCGCCTGCGCCGTGGGCGACTGCGCGACCACGCGAACGATCGAGGTCACGCTCGTGCGCCCGACCCGGACCACCCGCACCCAGCAGCTGACGAGGTCGCCGACGTGGACCGGCTGCTTGAACTCGACCTCGCGCATCGCCACCGTGACCAGCTTCTCGGCGCCCAGTGCGTGGGCTGCGATCGCCCCCGCCTGATCGATGAGGCTGAGGATGTGCCCACCGAAGATGGTGCCGTGCGCGTTGGTGTCGCGCGGCATGACGGTCACGCGAATCGCGAGGATCTCGGGCTGTACGTCGGTCACGCGACAGCGATGCTGCCCCATCGTCGCGCGCGCCCGCAAGCCTGCGCACCGCGACCCGCGACGCCGCGCCGGCCCAGCGCGAGCGCAGGGGTCAGGCCGAGCGACCGACCGCCCGCAGGATGACGGTGCGGATGGTGTTCGCGTCGGCGTAGTCGGGACAGTAGCCGAGCGCCGGATCCCGCTCGCTCAGGGTCCGGAAGCGGCGCTCTTCCGGCCCGAAGTCGTAGCTCAGGATGACCGGCCCGCTCCAGCCGCTCTCCCGCAGCGCCCGTAGCACGAACAGCCCTTGGTTGTCCTGCTGGAATCGCCGCGCCCGCGCGACGTCGCCGTTGAAACGCGCGACCAGCTCGACCATGTTGCCCAGCAGCTCACCCTCGGGCGTGCGATCGAAGCGCATGTCGAGGTACACGAGGTCAGTGTGCTGCTCCGACACCATGCGGCACGCGAGCGCGCCGCTCTTGGCCTGCCGGTAGTGGATGCCCTCCGACACGAAGGTCGAGAGGTTCGTGACGTACTCGTCGCCGTCCTCGACGACCAGCACCTCGACCGGCGCAACGCTCATGCCGCCACCGTCGCGACGCTGGTGCCGTCGTCCTCGAGCATGAAGAATCGTACCACCACGGCCTTGTTCCAGCCGGGCTCGGGCTCGACCGCGATCGAACCGTCGTAGCGCGACAGTAGGTCGACCGTGATGCCCATGCCGCGCTCGACATAGCGGCCGCGGAGCATCTCGTTGCTGAGCTGCTCGAAGGAGCGGTCCTTGATGCGGATCGCGAGCGTGCCCAGGCCGGTGATCTCGTCGAGCTCGGTGATCAGCTCCACCCCGAGCCCGACCGGTGGCTGTGCATACGACAGGCTCGAGCGCAGCGAGTTGCGGATGACGTTGGCGAGGATGTCCTCGAGATCGGTCCGGAAGATCCGCACCGGGGCCCCGAGGCCCGCGCACTGCAGCGGCGCCAGCGACGAGCTGGCGAACTGGGCCTCGCCGGCCACCTGGGCGTAGGTCGCCTCGATGAAGCGTGCATCGACGTTGACGATGCACAGCTCGCGGATGAGCCCGGACAGGCGCTCGAACGCCTGCCGGCCCAGCACCTGCGCGCTGCGGCGCAGCACCTTGGCGAGCTCGAGTCGCCGGCCCGAGCGCAGGCCGTGCACCGCTCGCAGCTCGCCCGCGCGCGCGGCGAGCTCGTCGAACGCGCGAATCATGGGGCCGAAGATGGGGTCCTTGCGCTGGAGGTTGAGCGTCACGCGGTGGGCGCGGCCGACCTTGTCGAGCTCCTCGACGTAGCCGAGGAAGCGCCCGTAGATGCCGGGCAATCGCGCGGGCTCGCGGGCGCCGACGCGACCGGGAATTTGGTCGCCGAACATTCGCTGCGCGAGCACGGCCGCGCGGGCCTCGGCGTCGGGCGCATCGTGCTCGAGCGCGCGACCGACGTCGCCGAGGAACGCCGTGTTGTGCTTCAGAATCTCGTGCCGGATGAGGCTGAGGATCCGCGCGACCTCGGGGAAGCTCTTGGGATCGCGTTCGAGCAGCTGGCGCAGGCTCTTGCCGCGCAGGCGTCGATAGATGCGCCAGGTCGGCCACGACAGCAGCGCGAAGAGGGCTGCGCCCGCGACCAGGTAGAACTGCAGCAGCCGGCGATCGATGGTCTCGCGCAGCGCCAGCGCGCGCTCGTAGTCGAGGTCGTAGTCCCCGGCCACCTCGAGATAACGGTCGAGCTCGGCCGATGCGCGCCACGGGCTCGGCTGCGCCCACAGCAGCTCGGCGAGCACGTAGCGCGCCGTCAGCGAGCCCAGGTCGGCGGCGCGCTGCAGGTGAGCGATGGCCTCGTCGGGCAGCTGCGAGCGCAGCAGCAGCCCCAGGCGCTCGTGGACCTCGACCTGGTCCTCCTGCAGCGCGAGGCTCTGCTCCCAGTACTGGCGTGCGTCGCCGGTGCGATCCTGCGCGAAGGCCATGTGCGCGAGCTGGTTGTAGACCACCGGCTCGGTCGGGAAGCGATCCTTGGCCTCGAGCAGGATCTTCTCCGCGTACGCGAGGTCCTGGTACTCGGTGCTGCGCAGGTACGCCTCGTTGATCATCCGCTGCAGATCGGGCGACACCGAGCGCAGCGACTCCTCGGCCGGTGGGGGAATCGCCGCGGGCTCCTCCTGTCGGATCTCGCGCTCGAGGTCCTCGAGCGCGCGGCGGGCCTTGGCGGCGTCTGGATCGTCGACCGCGCTGGCGCGCAGGAATCGCTCGTAGTGCTCGCGGGCCTTCTCGCGATCGGTGCGGGCGTAGAGCTCGCCCAGCAGCAGGTGCAGCTGCGAGAGATCCGGCCGCAGTCGCAGTGCCGCGGCGAGGTGCTTGATCGCGAGCTGATCCTCCGCGCCGCCGAACTCCTTCTTGTAGAGCAGGCCCAGGGTCATGTGCGCCTGGTGATCAGTCGGCGCCATGTGGATCGCACGCTGCAATGCCTCGACCGCGAGCCCGAACTCGGCCTTGCGCGCATGGGTCACGCCGAGGGCGTAGTGGGCGCGCGGGAACCACTGCGTCGCCTGGACGGCAGCCTCGAACTCCGCCTGCGCGGCGCCCAGATCGCCGGCGCGCAGCAGCTGCAGCCCGCGACCATAGGCCTCCAAGGCCTCGTCGTTCGGGCGAATGCCCTGGGTCGCATCGAGGCGCTTGAGCTCGCGCTGCATCTCGAGGTCGCGGAGGATCTTCGTGACGCCGGTGGTCGCGCTGGAGTCCGG
>WBZX01002742.1_pt1 | contig 11757 bp, 3 predicted proteins | sample 5204211 | NCBI WGS metagenome assembly WBZX01 (sample SAMN12344362, study PRJNA552823) | activated sludge metagenome | biome: Activated sludge suspended growth; feature: Nitrification reactor; material: Wastewater; isolation source: activated sludge from nitrification reactor of wastewater treatment...
AATTCGTTGAGAGGCATCTCCTCGAAGCGGTCGCCGTACTTTTTGCTCAGGACGCTCATTCGCTGCGCAACATTGCTCACCGGTGCCCCTGCCAGCTTCGGCACCAGGGAATCGTTCTCCAGCGATAGGGTTAGTCCCGTGCGAGCACCCGGCAGCAAGCTCGCCATGCCCACGAGGGTAATGGTCGGTAGCTGCGCATAGGCCGCTTGCAGCTCGACGGGACCGTCTTCCGCCAGCAGCTTTTCGAGGGCCACGCCCAACTCGTAACGCAGGGCGTCCACCATCAGGTAGGCCACCTTGCGCCCGCTTTCCTTGAGGCGATCTGCCACAAGGCGATCAAAGGCATCGGCGTTGGCCAGTCGCCCAGTCGGCGGCCATCCCGTAGTCTCGACGTGCCTCACGAACACGCCCTGGACCTTTTCGGCCAGGCGCCGGTAGCGGGCCCGAGCCTGGCCGATAACCTCATGCATCAAGCCATGTGGGTCAAGGAAGTCGCCCGCCGCTTGCTCAAACTCGCGCTGCAAGCGATCTGCTTCGCGTAGGCTGCCCAGGTAGAAGTCGATCAGCTCCGCTTGCGAGCGGGAGTGATCCGGTAGCTGGCGCTCAAAATCGTCGCAGGCCCCAACCAGGCTCAAGCCAGACCGCACCAACTCCCACTGGGCCTGGCTTTCGCCCTTGCCGAGCCATACCGAGCTCTTATGGCGAGTCAGCACACGGCGCGTGGCATCGGTGTCGCCGCTGACAATGCCCTTGATCGCGGTGCGTAGGAAGGTCCGCTCTTCGAAGGGGAACGTGTCGCGCTCGCCCAGGTCTTCAATCGCACCGCACAGATCGGTCAGGTTGAGCTCCGCCTCGGTGGTCTCGGCGCGCTCGATGTATATCGCGCGTGACTTCGGGTCGCTGCGCAGACGGTCGCACACATCCTCGACGATGGGTCTGGCTTCCATCGGTGCGTGCGGCACACCTTTCAGTGTGTCTGGCAGAGCCACTGGCAAATCGAACACGAATTCACTGAACAGCACATAGCGCCACAGTTCGTCCGCCAGGGCAGACCAGGTCTTGCCGCGGGTCTTCACGCTCAAGCCCAAGGTAGCGCGGAGGAAATCCCGCGCCTCTTGCACCCAACCTTCCTGCCCCTTGAGCGCTTCGGCTTGGCTGGTACTCGGGGCCAGCAATGCGGCCAGAATCTCGCGGCCGGACTCCACCCGCAGAGTGGCTCGCAACTGGGGCCAACTCACACCGCCGCCAATGGCATCGATCACTGCAAAGGTCGGCCCAGAGGGAGAGGTGGCAAAGACCTGCCGGATCTCGGTCGCGTGATCCGGCCTGGCGCGCAGGCACAGGCTCAGGTACTCGTCGCCATCATCTTGCGGGAACACCGCGCCGCATTCCGCGTAAAGGGCGAATGGATCAGCTTGCTTCTGCTCGTCGGTTTCCGGGCGCTTAGCAGGTACGTAGATCAACACACCTTCAAGCGGCGCCTTGGGCTGACCCACCTCGCGCAGTGCCAGCAACGCTGCCTCACGGCTTTCGATGCTGCTCTCAGACGCATCAACCACTCGCACCTTGTCAGCGGCCAGATCGAAACACTGCTCGCGGTAGCGCTTGTCGGCGTCGTACACCACCAAGGCGCCAGCTTGCTTAAGGCGCGGCCGCAGCACGCTTTCTCGAATGAATTCTGCAATCGTCATTTGTCACCCCGCAGGCTCAGGATGGACATCACCTCCTTGAGCATCTTTTCTGTTCGCGCCGTAATGGCGGCCTCGTTCCAATCATCGCGGCTGGCCAAGTCCGCATTCAGGTACAAGCCGTTGCGGTAGCCAATGAAATCGCCCTGGTCGTTCTTGCGATCCCGCTTTTTCAAGAACTCCATCGTGCCGAGCTTCGAGTTGTAGCCACTCAGGGTCAGGTTGCCGAGCTGATGCGCACAGCGCTCGCGAATGGCAGCCGCAGTGCCTTTCTGATCGCCTTCGAGCATCGTCACCCAGCCCGGCCCCAAGTTCTCGGTCTTCGGCAGGATGTGTTCGACAGTGAATACGGGGCGATCATTGGCGTCATGCACCCACAGGTCGCGTTTGTTTTCCCGGGTTTGGTGTGTCTCTTCCAGCTTGCACAGCATGAACCGCGTGGCGTCGTAATTCTCCAGGTACACGTCACCCTTGAGGCGCGACTCACAAACATCCTGCGGGGCTGCCCGTCCTAGCAACCAATCACTGCTCTGCTGGATGAAGCCGTCCAGCGCCGTGATCTCGCCACTGCGAATCTGCGTCAGCAGGTGGCTGACCAGTTCCATGAACATCGGGTCGAGTTCGCGGGTGGGCGGCATATCGGTGAGGTTCCGCCAAAAGAACCACTTGGTGAGCAAAGTGGCCAGACGGCTCACTGCATCACCCTCAGTCCATTTCTGGCTCTGCGCCACCTGGCTGGCCCACAGCAAGAATGCGTAAGCCGGCGCGGCCCCCAGGCGCTGCAGGTCTTGCAAGGCCGCTGCGGCAGCATCGCCCCATTCCGCGCGTGCGACGGTGGGGTTGAGCAGCGCCGAGTAGGTTTTGCCCTTGGCCTGCAACGCGCCGAACAGCCACACCGGGCGCTTGCGCAGCAGGGTGTCGTAGATGGTGATCAGGTTCGAGCGCGTAGCGCGGGTACAACCTTTGACCTCGACCCGCTTGAGGTACTTGAACATGTTGTACAGCTGGCGCAGGAAGCGCTCCTGCACCGCCGGGTCGGGCAACAGGTCGATCAGGTCTTTCCACTCGTCAAATGCCCGGTCAATGCCATAGTCCGGGCGCTTGTCCAACTCGGCCAGCAGGTTGTTCTTAATGATGTCGATGGCCGAGAGCGGGATACCCCGGTTGTTGATCGTCTCGAAAAGCACAAAGGCATCCGAGTGGCTGGGCACCTCGATATTGACCAGGATTGCCGCCTTCAGCTTATCCAGCAGCCCCAATGTTTGCTCGATACTCAGCGGCTGCAGGCGCTCGCGGAAATAGCTATACGCTTTGGCGATACGGCGATTGCCGAAATAACTCAGGCCCTTGGGCGCGGAGACTAGCTTCGGGAAGAGGTCACTCAGTACCTTCTGGAAGTCGGCCTTGTTCTGTGCCTGTTCGCTGGGCTCAAAGCGCCACTGATTGGTCGACTTGATAAAGAGCCGGTTCTTGAGGTTTACCATCTCAACATTGAAGTCGTCATCCGGGTCAGGATGGACCTTCAGCCGGTCGTAGAGCGCGCAGAACAGCAGGCTGATCGTGGTGAAACGCTGCTGACCATCGATCAGCTCCAGACGTCCTCCTGCCATCGAATCCTTCTGGTTGTTCACGCAGATGATCGAGCCCAGGAAATGCCCCTTGGGGGAATCCTCCAGATCATTGAACAGCGCCTCCCAGTCCCTCGGTTTCCACACGTACTCGCGCTGATACTTTGGGATAAAGAACCGCTGCGCAGCATCCGGGTTGAAATAGTGGCTGACCGGGTAATCCTGAACACTACTGATCATTCGTCGCCCCCAGCCTTCTTCTTGCGTGCCTTCTTCGGCGCTGCCTCGGGCTCGATGTACAAATCCTCCAGCCCGTGCGCGATGGCCAGGCTCTTATCGGTTTTGCACTTCTCGCGCACGCGCTCCGGCCAGTAGTTCATGGCCAGGTGCGCCCAGTCGTACTCGCCTTTTTCCAGCTTGCCCCAGGTGTCTTTGAGCACCTTCTGCCAAGGTTTGTGGCGGAACAGCGACCACAGTGGCGCGGCACTGATTTGCACGCCATCGTCGTGGTTGGGCTTGTAGGTAGGCGCGAGCTTGAGAAGTGTGTCGCGCAGCTCGATCAGTTCCAGCTCGAAGGCTTGCAATGCCTCGAACTGCTTTTCGTCGTCGCGTGTCCGAGCCGAACCCTTGTTGCGCTGCGTCGTCACGTCAGCGCCGACTTGTTTGAGTTTGGGTTCAACGAAGTCGTTGATCGCCGAGTAGAGCGTCTGACTGGTGAGACTGTGGTAATAGATCCAGAGCGTGTAGCTGCCGGACGTTGTGCCCACAGGCCAATAAATAGGTGCCTGTCTGCGACTTTGGCCGTAAACCCCAAGATGGAAGTCAAAGAATTTTTGCTCGAGATAGGCTTCAAAAGAATTTGCTCCAAGCCCTGAAAGTAGCTCCAGTTCGATTCTTTGTGAGCGATCGCCCCAGATTTCATGAGCAACCTTAGAGATCCCTAGGGCCAGATCAGATGTGGTTTTGATCTTGCCGCCATCAATGCTCGACGGCAGAGCGCCAGGCGGCAGTCTGGTAAGTCGAGCAAATGGATCGGGTGGATTTGGCCAATTCTTACTGTTCTTGGCGAAATCAAGGTTCCATCTTGAAAATTCGCAACCAACCATATAGCTCACGACATGGGATGAGAACGCATCCAGCGTCGGGATGGAAAGGCATGCTGGCTCGATTTCGCTGTATCTTTCAATCTCGCGTTGTATGAACTGGAGATCGGATTGATCAAAAGAATAATGATTTGCAATTGATGAATCAACCTCAGCAAGTAACGACTGGAATTGAGTCTTTGCTTTTAGTCGCTCTGCACTTACGCTACGCCAAGAATCTTCAATGGCATCAAATTCGCCCAAGCGTGCTGGCGCCACAAAATACTGCGAAGTTTCTCTGTATTGAGAGAGCCTGGTCAGGGAAAAGAGTGTTGCTCGCAATGATGAAACATTTAGTCTATCCAGAATTCCTGGCAGATCTATGGGCAAGCGTGAAACCACTCCCTCGCCATATGAGCGAGAGGAGTTCTCCGCGGCCCCAACGTATGTATCAATTAATACTTGCGAAAACTTCGAGTTTAGGATCGCGGCTAAGCCAATTAGAGTGTCGTTCGTGTCACCCTCAATCTTGACGTCATCACTAAATATTGCGGATCCTTTAGTGTCGAAAATGGAACCTGCTGGCATAGCTCTAGGCCCAAATCTTGATGACGTTCTTGTTGGATATGTCAAGCCAGGCCGGTCAAGATATTGCTTGGCATTTTTCGTTACCAAGCATGAAAAGACTGTTGTATTTCCATTGAAGAAGCGCTGCCATTTTTCTCCCCATGCGACTACTAGGTGAATATCGTAAACGAGGGGCGAGTAATCGCCTCCCTTTGAGTAGGGGTGCCAATCGCCGTAAATATGGCAGGGTGGTATCTCCCAAAGCAATCTCAGAAATCGAAAATTATCGCCAGTCGCGATTCCTTGGCGGACCTCCACACCATAGCGATCCAGCCCTATATTTGAGGTCCTGATCTTAAGTATATTCTTCGGAAGCCAGTAAGAGAACTCAAATCCTTCCGAATCAAGAAAATTCCTTGCATCAACCAAGAATCTGTTATCTGCATCAGGATTGACTATTCGCTCAAGCAGGAACTCATCTTTAAGTTTTGCGTTTGTTGCTCGAATGAAGACGCAAGCACTCGGGACGTTTTTGACTTTCTGAAACGTGGCTGCCGCGGCCTCCACCATTGCATCCAGAACATCAGACCCCAGATCTGAAAATGATCTAACTTCAGCGCTCTCCAATAGAGTCTCTCGGAATTTGGCGAGTCGAGCGAGATAGTAAATCGTTCTATTTGACAGAATCCCCACTAAGCCATCATTCGACAGAAGCCTCAGCGCTCGATCAAGAAACACCGCACCGAGGTCATACCGGCTTGCCGGAAAGTTCTGTTCTATGTATTCCTTGGCCTCTTGAGTGCCTTCGCCAAAAGGCGGGTTCATCACCACCACATCAAACACCTCACGGCACAAATCGATTAGCCGTAGACCCTGCAAAGCATCCTGCGCAAACAGGCGCCCCTGGTACGTCGACTTGGCCGCGTGGGCGAACTCTGTGAGTGCCGTGCGCAGCCGTGCCTCCGCCTGTTGCCAGTTCCCTAGCTCCTGTTCGGCAAACAGGCCCGTGCCTTTACCTACGTAGACCTGGCGGATCAAGTGCGGCAGCTCGCGTTCGACCTGGAGTAACACCCCCAGCTCCGGCAGACCCTTGAGCATCTGCAAGGTCTTCTCGAACAGTTCGGCATCGCGCTTGTCCAAGCTGGCTACGAACTGCTGGCGCAGCTCACGCTCTGCCGGAGGCGCGATAGCGGCGACCACATGGCCCCGCCCAATCAGAGGACGGTCTTTGGCCTTAACTTCGGCATCGTGCCAAGCCCGTTGCGCCCTCAGCCACAGCGCCAGCGAGGCAATCTGCGCGGCGCGTGGATCGATGTCGACTCCATAGATGTTGTGCTCGATGATCAGGCGCGGTATGTCCCGCAGAAACGCCGCTTCATATTCGTAGGTCTGGCTCAGTGGCTTGAGCGCCGCCTGGGGCTGGGTCGAGACATCCAACGAGCCGGGGCCGTGTTCTTTCTCCCAGGTCCAGGCTTCGCGGTAGATCTCGGCGAACAGGTCGAAGGCATACAGGCCGAAGTGCATGGAGCCGCAGGCAGGGTCCAGCAGCTTCAGTGTGCGCGGGTCGCGCAGCTTGGTGGCAGCTTGAGGCGTTTCGTCCGATTTCACCAGCAGGTATTGGCAGCGATCGCGCAGGCCGCTGGCCCCGCCCGTGGCGTTGAACCAGAGTCGCCCGAGGGTGTTGTCCACCAAAAACTCGACCACATAGCGCGGCGTGAAGAACTGGTTGCGTACCGCCAGTTCGCGGCTGTTGCGCGGCGCCTGCGAGGCATCGCGCATGGCCTTGCGCTCTTCCTTGGAGTTGAAGTACTGGTAGATCCAGCCGATGGTTTCGTCCTCGCTCCACAGCGGAGCGATGTCGGCATCGTTGATTAGGTTCAGCACTTGCAGCAGCGCGGCTTCGCGCGGGAACAAGCGGCCCTGCGGTGAATAGCGGTCGAACAGACCCGGCAGATCTTGGGCGAGTTCATCAAACACACTGAACAGGTACACGCGGTAGGCATCGCCGGTTTCACCTAGGCCGGTACCGGCAAGCCGAGCGAAGAGCTGAAAGCCCTTGGCCTGGAAGCCGTTGCCCACCGATTCGACCAACAAGCCACGCGCCTCGGCCATGCGCAGCGCGGCCAGTCGGTTGAGCACGGTGAAGGCCTGCTCTCGGACGATGCGATCCAGCCCCTGCGTGGCGTTCATGTCGCCACTGGCGGTGTAGTGCGCCAGGGTGTCGCGCAGGATACGGGCGGTTTCGCGCTGGGCGTCATTGATATGCCGCAGGCTGGCCAGCTCGGCGACAGATCCCGCATTCGGGTCCATGCCGTAGTCGTTCTGCAGCTGGCGAGTGAATTCCTCTTCCAGCACCCGGCGCGCGTCGTTGACGAAGCGCTGGAGGCGGTTTCTTGTTGTTTGGTCGAAGGCCATCAATCGATTCCTATTGTTCTGTGACCGCTTGGAGTGATTCGGGCGCTTGCCAGTCCTGGCCAAAGTGAGCGCGCAGGCTCTCGATGGCGGGTGGCAAGGCTCCGTCGCAGGTCACGCCCAGGTAGGTGGCCGCACGCGTGGTGCCCACGTACAGATATTTGTCGAAAAGCGCTGGATGCAGCGCGGCGAGCTGGTCGATGCCTACGAAGAACACCGCTTCGAACTCCAGCCCCTTGATGTGCTGGATGTCGAACACGCGCACGTTGCTTTCCTGGCCCACCGCCTGACCCTCGCGGCAGGCAATGACCTGGATGTTGTGTTCGGACAGGGCTGCGTTCAGCGCCTCAGCCACAGGTGCCACATAATCTTCGGCATTCACAAAGATGGCGGTGGATGGCAGCTGACCGACGAAGCGCTCGATCTCACGAATGCGATTTGCCAGCCAACTGACCACGATCGCTGTCTCGGTGGCATGCTCCAGGAGCGCGGGCGCTACGCCGCCACTATCCACATGCGCAGGCAAGCTGACGTTCTGTTCGGTGCCGCCGACGGCACGGATCATGGCGCGAGCGAGATCGTTTAGTTGCTTGCTTTGCCGGTAGGAGACGGTGATCTCCTTGATGTCGAAGTCGGCAAAGACCCACTTCATTTCGTCGGCGGAGCGCGCACCCCAGGTGGTCAGACGTTGATTGAAGTCGCCGCAGGCAAAGAACGAGCGCAGCCGTGGATGCGCCAGGGCGGCCATGCAGGCCAGCTGGATCGGCGAAAAATCAGTCGCCTCATCCACCAAGACCTGGTTGCGGTAATGGCCCAGGATGGGCTGAAGTGCCGACCAAGCAGGGCTGTCGATATCACGCTGAATATTGGGCCGGCTGATCAGGTCGCCTGCGGCGCGCAGGATGGCGAGCAGCACAATGTCCAGTTCGAGCGGATGGATATCGCGGGCTTCGAAGCCTTCGTTGTGATACCAGTTCTCGGCTTGCTGGCGTTCGCGCCGGAACGCGCGGTAGCGCTTGGGAATGCCGTCGAGATAGCGCTTGACCGGGTTCACGAAGCGGCGCGCGTTGGTCTGCACCAGCAGACTTGCACCCACATCGGCGCGGTCGGCTTCCGTCAGGCCGCGATCGGCCAGCCATTCGATGATCTTGCCGTTGCGCGACGTTTTGCTGACCGCGCGCTTGGATGCGGCTGCTCTCGCTTGGGCGCGTACCGCTTGCATGTAGGCGTTGAGAGCGGCTGCACGACCTGTGCGCGGTGCAGTGGTGTCTTCTTCCTCATCGGCATCAAGCTCGTCTTGTTCGTCGGCGTCGGTGGTCTGGGCTTGCTGCAGGCCGTCGATGAAGCGCGCCAACTCATCCAGGAACGCCCGATTGCGATTGAGCTGGAGGTTGAGCGCTGCCTTGATCTTGCCATCAGAGGCTTCCTTCAGGCTGGCGACGAGCGCCTGGACCTTGGGGAGCTCGGCTGCCAGCGATCCGAAGGTGGACGCCAACGCGCCATCGCCCGCTTGCGTAAGGATGTTGTGCAGCCGCTCGCCCAAGCTCTGGACTTCTGGCACCTTGGCTTCGCGGAGCATGTTGGCCGCTTCATGCAGCTCTTGCACGTAGGCCTTGCGCTGCCACGTGTTGAAATCGTCGAACCACTGAATCGGGCGATCCAGTGCCTCTGCGTTCAGGCTTGGCAGGCTGTCTTTCAGGACAAAGGTACCGCCACCCGATGCGGTTCTGAGGACGCCGAAAGCGTTTCTGGCCAGCTCGCGCCGGTAGTCCTGCCAGGTTCTGATGCGCAGATCGGAGGCGGGAACGCCTTCTCGCGCAAAAGCCTCCTTTAGGTACTGCTTGAGCAGTTCGGTGGGCGTGAACATCAGCCAGCTGTTGGCGTGCGAGACGCCCTGTGTGGTGGCCACCGTCTCAACCAGACGTTGTTCGCCTTCTTCCAGAAAGGCAGTGTCGAGCTTCTGGCCGAGACGACGGATCAAGGTTGTCGTCTTACCCGTGCCGGGCGGACCAAGAATCAGCAAGCGCTTGTCGAGGGGAAGGCGAAAAATCTCATCTTGGTATTGGTCCAGAACTGGCTGATCGCGCAGCCCCATCTTGGTAATGACGCTGCGGCGTACGCCGTCGATTATGTTGGCCTTGACGGTTTCTTCGGCCAGCAGTTGACCCAGGAGGTCTTCGGTGACTTCTTCTCCGGCAACCTCAGTCAGTAGCGCTCGCAACGACTCGATGGTGAGTGGGCCGAAATGCTCGGCTTCCACCACGGTGTCGCGCGAATCCCAGCCGTCTGCCAGAGCCGCAGGCCTGAGTTGGGCGCGCTCCAAGACCTCGACGACGGTGCCATTGGGCAGGGTGAACTCGGCCCCGATCGCCAAAGAGGCCAAACGACCGACCGGGGCACGGTAACTGGCCAGATTCTGGAATCCCGAAACCGGCGTGGTTCGGCAGATGTAATAGGTGCGCTCTTCGCCTTCCTCATCTACGACAACGACACGGGCGATTGCAGGCTCGGCTGCCAATACCTGATAGCTCTCGCGGTTGGCCTGACTGATCTGATCCAGTTTCTGGATGGCCGAACTAGACGTCATCGTATTGACGCTCGCCAAGGCATCGGAGCCCAGCGTTCGCCCATCGTGCAGATAGCGTTTAGCAGCCGTAGCGATGCTGTCGAGCTGGGTGAGCGCCTCGCCGGCGACCTGCTCGATGTGTTGCCTGGATTCGGTGGTCAGCTCCATGCTTAGCTCCCACCTGTTCCAGGCTGTTCACCCAGGACAAGAGACACTTCGATCTCGGCATACAGCGCGAGCTGAGCCTTGATTTCGTGGAGCTGTTGAATCAGCGCGTCGATGTCTGCCGCCGAGGTCATCTTCACCGGCACGGCGATCGACTTGGTGAGCTTGGCGGGGCCTTTCTCGCCTGTCTTGGCCCGCTCTTCCTCCATGCGCTGGCGCAGGCGCTCCTGGCCCTGGCGCTGGATCGACCGCTTCAGGTCGTCGAGGGTGCTGTTGATGTCGTAGTCGCGGGCCAACAGCTTCTTGAGTCCAGCCAGATCCTGCGTTGCTGCCAGGGCGAGCCCGTCCAGCCGGTTCACGGCGTTGCCGCGCTCCTCCTGGGTGAGTTCTTCCCACTCGGGGATGCGCTGCAGATCCTCGACACCTTCTTTCAGGCGCAGCTTCTGCTGGTCGGAGAGCGTGATGACTGCATCGCGCACGCGCCCTTTGAGATGGGTGAGCTGTGAATTGAAGTCGGCGGTGTGTCTGTAGAAGTCCTCTTTGCCCAGGCGCTCAGACAGAGTTCCCAGGTCTTCGGCAAGTTCGCGGCGCAGCTCCCCCGGCACGCCGGTGTCCGGCAAGGCCTCAATGTCACGGCGATGGGCTTGAAGATCCCGAAGGGTTGCATCGAGCCCGTTATCGAGTACGCGCTTCACTTCGAGCGCCCACTTGAGGTTGTCGTAAATGGCGGAGGTTTCTGCGCCCAACCGCTGAGGCGCATCGGAAGCGTCTGTGAACAGGACGTCGGCAATGTCCTGGTTCAAAGTACGGATGCGTTCGCTACCCGCCAGCCCAAGGCCGCTGAGCTTTTCGGCCAAGGAGCCGTAGTCGTGCTGGAAGCGCGGGAAGTGCTTGGCCGCCGCCTTGCTGATCTCTTGCTCAAGCGGGATCACCATGTCGCCCACCAGTTCGGTGAGCCTTTCAGCGGCACGTCCGAGCGTTTCGATGGACGGGCGCTCGTCGCGCAGCGCGACGCCGATTTGCTTGAAGGAGTTGTTGGTCTTGAGCGCGTCGATCGCCTGTTGCCCAGCAGCTGTGACCTCACGACCCGAGACCTTGAGCTTGATTTCGCCGGCCATCAGCATGGCGGCCACGATGTAGCGCGTGGTATCGGGTGACCAGCCAAACGGATCGCTGCTGAAGTCATCGAGCAGGCGCTTGCCATCGACCGTGCCGCGCTTGTCGATGTAGTCGCGGATGCTGATCATCGCCTTGTGGTCGGTCTTGAACGAGGCGCGACCGGCCACGGTTTGCACCAGGCCGAGCGGGTCCAGCGCACTGCTGATGGCTGCGGGGTTGGCGACCTTCAGGAATTTCTCGGCGGTGTCGGTTCCGGCACGTACTGGGGCTTCTACGTACCGGTCGAACACCTGGTCAGCTACGTCGGAAAGCAGCTTCTTGGCGGCCTCCAACAGGTCGGCATCCAGCGCCGATACCGCCGTTGCCTGCCCACGGAACACAAATGAACCTGCCTGCAGGGTTTGCTTGATTTTGCTCTGGAGCTGGGTAGCCAGCTTGGCAGCACGGTCGAGCTGGCCGGTGCAGTAGTCCTTGACCTCTTGGTCAGGCTCGTTGCGATGCAGTTCGGCGATGCGCTGGCAGCGATAGATTTCGTTTGCCAGATCGTCGAGTTCGGAATTGGCGCGAGCCAGGAGCCCGATGACATTCCG
>WBZX01001692.1_pt2 | contig 11755 bp, 6 predicted proteins | sample 5204211 | NCBI WGS metagenome assembly WBZX01 (sample SAMN12344362, study PRJNA552823) | activated sludge metagenome | biome: Activated sludge suspended growth; feature: Nitrification reactor; material: Wastewater; isolation source: activated sludge from nitrification reactor of wastewater treatment...
GGCGATCCCGACGACCGCTTCCCGAGCATGGACGCGTTGCTCGAGGCGCTCGCGCCCACCACCCGCGATGGCGGACGAAGGCGGCCGTGGTTGCTACTGGCGGTCGGCGGCACCGCGGTCGTGGGCACCGCCGGGGTCGCGCTCGTGCTGGCCCGCGAGCGCCCATGCCAGGACGCGCAGCGCAAGCTCGTGGGCGTCTGGGACGCTGCGCGCCGCGATGAGATCCGCGGCGCCTTCGAGGGCACGGGGGTCTCGTACGCCACCGACACGGTCGACCGCGTCGAGCAGCAGCTCGATCGCTATGGCCACGCCTGGGTCGAGGCGCACGACGCCGCGTGTGCGGCCACGAAGATCCACGGCGAGCAGTCGGCTGCGCTGCTCGACCTCCGCGTCGCTTGCTACGACCGCCTCCGCGGCGACCTCCAGGCGCTGGTGGATGTGTTCGCCCAGGCCGATCCCGCGACCGTCGAGAAGGCCGTGCGCGCCGCCCACGGCCTGCGGGAGATCGACGAGTGCAACGCCAGCGCCGAGTTGTTGTCGCTCGCGCCGGCCCCCTCCGACGAGGCCTCGCGCGCCGAGATCGCGGAGATCGAGGCGGGCATCGCCCGCGCCCGCGCCCTCGGTGCGGCTGGCAAGGCCCACGCGGCGGTCGAAGTGCTGGAGCCGCTGGTCCCTCGCGCTCGCGCGCTCGCCCACCGCCCGCTCGAAGCGCGCACGCTCGAAGCGTGGTCGGATGCCCTCGGCGACGATGGCCAGCTCGAGCGCGGCCGCGAGGAGGCCATCGCGGCGCTCGCCGCCGCGCTCGCCGGACACGCGACCCGCACGGCCGCCGAGGTCGTGCTGTCGCTGCAGTTCATCGAGGGCTACGACCTCCAACACACCGCGGCATCGCGCGAGTGGTACCGACTCGGTCAGTCGCTGGTCGAAGCGCTCGGGGGCGACGAGCGCATGGGCATCGCCCTCGACAACGCCGAGGCGATCGTGTGTGCCATCGACGGCGACTTCGAACGCTCGCAGCGCCTGTTCGACGACATCCTCGGCCGGCTGCGTGCCGGCGCACCCGACGACCCCAAGCTCGCGGTGTTGGTCGGCAATGCCGGCGCACTCATGGCCACCCGCGGTCAGTACCCGGCCGCGCGTCGCTATCTCGACGAGGCGCTCGGGCTGTACCGTGACCGTTTCGGCAGCGATCACCCCGACCTGTTGCGCATCGAAGCCAACCTCGGCGCCGTCGATCTCTTCGAGGGCCACGTGCCCGAATCACTCGCGCGCCTGCAGGACGTCGCCGATCGTCAAGAGCGCATCCTCGGGTCCGAGCACCCCGAGTTCGCCAACACCCTCAACAACCTCGCGAACGCGCTGCGCCAGGCAGGCCGGCCCGACGAGGCCATCGCGCTGCACCGCCGCGTGCTGGCCATCCGTGAGCACGTGCAGGGATCCCGCTCCGCCGCCGTCGCGCAGACCCTCGACAACCTCTCGATCGCGCTGCGACGCAAGGGCGAGCTCGCGGAGTCCCGTTCGACACACGAGCGGGCCAAGGCGATCCGAGAAGAAGTGCTGCCGCCGGACCATCCCGACCGGGCCGCGAGCGCCCTCAGTGAGGCCGAGCTGTGCGCCGCCGAGCGGAACTGGGTCTGCGCCATGCCGGCGTTCGAGCGGGCGCTGACGTTGCGGCGAAAGATCCTCGGGCCGAACCACGTCATGGTGGTGTCGACGTTGTCGGCACGTGCCGACGCGCGCATCGAGCAGGGCGACACCAACGGCGCGATCGATGACCTCGAGCAGGCCGTCGCGAGCGGGGTCGCCGGTGGCGTCAGCCCGCGCGTCGTCGGGTTGGTTCGCTTCCAGCTGGCCAAGCTCGTCGGCGACCCCGCCCGGGCGCGCCAGCTCGCCGAGCAGGCACGCGAAGCCTACGCCGCGCTCGAGGTCCACGACCGCGTGGCCGAGATCGACGCATGGCTCTCGGCGCGTGCGAGCGCAGCCCCGCGCCGCGGCCACTGATCGAACGGCCATCGGGGTGGGGCCCTGCGAAGGACCGGCTCGGGGCCCTGCGAAGGAGCGATCCGCCGTCGTACACTCGCTGCCGCCGCGCGAGACGACATCGCCGGCGGAGTAGCACTGCGATGAAAGTGAAGCAGGACGCGGCGTACCGTGCGTACATCTCTGGCCTCGAGGGCACCGAGGCGGTGCGCATCAAGGATGTCCGCGAGCAACCCGTCGTCGTCGGCGGGCGCACCACCATCCGCATGTTCGTCGGCGAAGGCGATCGCGGCCACCCGCGCATGCTGACCGCGATGCCGCCCGCGACCGACGCGAATCCCCCCGCGCTGGAGTTCGATCCCGCCACCATCCCGACGAACGTCGACGAGCTCCGCGCTGCGCTCACGCAGGTGCTCGGCAAGCACCGCAAGGCGCTCGACCCCGAAGCTCTGCGGGGCCTGCCAGAGGAGGGCCGCCGCTACGCACGCAACAGCATCATCGCGCAGCGACGCCTGCAGTTCTTCGCCAACGCCCGTAGTGCGCTGGCGGCGTGGGTGAAGGCGCGCAAGTTCCCCCGCAACCAACAGGCCGCCGGTCTGCGTGCGATCCGCGAGCTCGAGGACGCCAGCTTCGTGGGCGTGATCGAGTTCGACGACGAGGACACCGATACCTACCACTCGTACAACCACGATGCGGCCTTCGTGCACTACCTCGAGCAGATGCTCGCGGGGCTTCCGCTCGACGGCACGCCCGCGATGGCAGTGCTGTCGCCGGCGTCACAGGAGTCGGTGCGACGCCAACGAGCGCAGGCGACCGCCCACCTCGACGCGATCATGCGCTCGAAGTACGTCTTCGAGCCTGCGCTCGATGAGCGCGACGTCGAACAGGGAGTCGGTGCGCTGCTCATCGACCGGGAGACCCGGATGATCGCGTCGGTGGTGCCCGCTGGCGATCCTCTGGTGCCGGAGTACGAGGTGCTGCGCGTCGACCCGGCCTCGCGCCATCGCCACGCCGGCGCTTGGATCTACCGCGATGGCGACACCCTGCGCCTGCAGGACGGGACCAAGGTCAGCGTCGACGACGACCTCGTCCGCAGCGCCAAGCGTGATGCGGAGCAGCTCACCTTCATGCGCGCACCAAAGGACAAGCGTTTGCGGCAGGACGTCGCGCTCGACTGGGACGGCGACGGCATCGTCTCCACCGAGCCCATCGAGTGGGTGTCGTGGGCCGGCCACTGCGACGTCAAGGGCGTGATGGAAGCGCTCGGCCTCGCGCTGCGCGAGCAGCCCACGCTCAGCGAGTACCGCGCCGACACCGCCGCCACCGAGACCTACGACCGCAGTCTCCTGCTGGAGATGGTCGCCAGCGTGATCGAGCTCGGCTCCGACTACCGATCACTCGACGGCACCGACGAGGGACAGACTGGCGAGAGTTGGTTCGGCGGCGCCCGCAACGACAGTCGCAGCGATCAGCTCGCGTTCGCGACCAAGACCGGACGCGCCTTCACGTGGCCACCACGCAGCCGCGGCGACGCATTCGAGGTCGTCGGCCTGCAGCTCGACGGCACCAAGGTGCGCGACCTGGACGGCGCGTTCGGTCGCTTCCTGCCCGACCTCGCCAAGGTCGACTTCGCCGACAATCCCCGCTTCGTGCGCACGCGCGACGGCGATGCCAACGAGATCGACGTCACGGACGGCGTCATCCAGGCCGAGATCGATCTCTACCAGCTCGATCGTACGGGTGAGATCGAGCGCGTCCGCAAGCGCATCACCCTCGACCTGCGGGCCGGCGCGAAGGGCCCCGAAGACGGCATGTTCTTGCTGGGGTCGCAGGTCGCCGACGCCGGCGAGCGGCGCATCACGAAGGTGTTCTACGACCCGCGCGACCGTAGCATCGTCAAGCGCGACGAGTGGGCCGAGCACAGCGGCCGTCGCGTGCGCGTGCGGATCTCCGCCGACGAGCACCGCGTGGCGCTGGCGGCCAAGCGCAACGTGACGCTGATGCGAGAGGCCCGCTACGACGATCCCGGCATGTACCAGACGCTGCTCGATCATGCGCTGCGCAAGGGCCAGCCGATCTGCGCCGACACCGACGAGCGCGCGCCGGTGTGGAACGGCATGGTCACGCGCCTCGAGGTCGAGCGGGTCGCCATCAACGACGCGGCCGGCGTCGAGCAGTGGCGGATCACGATCGACGCTCGGTTCGGTCAGGCCCAGCTCGAGTACCTCATGCGGCGCGGCGACGACGGCGAGCCCGCGGCGTGGTGCCCGGTACGGCGGGCCAACGCGCAGCTGGGCTGGCCCGATTTCCTGTGGCAGGACCTGCCCGACATCGCCAGCAAGGCACTGGTCGACGGCCGCTGGATGGTGAACACCACCATGTTCGACCGCGGCATGATCACGGTCGAACGCGATCGTTCCGTCGAAGGTGGCTTCTACGTCCACGACGATCATGTCAAGAACGTGTTCGAGCTCGTGTGGTGCACGCTCTCCGGTCACCACTGGACCATCATCCACGACGGCAAGCGCCATGGCTTCACCGACAAGCGCGCGTGGACGGACGCTCGCAAGGAGCTGGAGCGTCTGCGCAAGGCGCTCGCATTCGCCGAGTGACGCCCCTGGCCGGCGCGCGTGGCCGGGCCGACGACGTCGGTCGAATGACCGACGCACGCAAGGGGCCTCGCACGCGAGGCAAGGCACCACACCGCCGCGACATCGCCTACTCGCGTTCCCGGACCGCTGACGAACCAAACCACGCACGAAGCTGCGCGCTTGGTGTTGTCGGCGACGAACAAACCTTTGGCGGGCGTGCGCCGCATCGTGCGATACCGAGGAAGGGGATCCGCGATGCCACGAACACCACGTCCGAGCGCAGCCGCGATCGCGCTCGCGATCACCTCGATCGCGAGCGTCGGCTGCTACGCCGGCATCGCGCACCCGCCCGGGGCGGGCGACGCCGCGGGCACTGCCGATGACGACGGCGCCGACGCGGGCACCGACGATGGCGACACCGGTGGAGAGCCGGGCTGCGAGGCCGCCGTACCTCGCTTCGCCGCCCGCGTGCCCGACCGCCACGTCGCCAACGCCGTCGCGAGTCTCCTGGGCGTCACACGTCCCGAGCTCGCGACGATCCCCGGCGACGCCGAGCGCTTCGTGCCCGACCAACCCTCCGCCGTGACCGGCGCGGTCGCGAGCAAGTTCCAGGTCATGGCCGAGGCCGCCGCCGCGCAGGCCACGGTCGCAGGCGCGCCCTGGATCGCCTGCGAGGGCGAGCTCTCGGCCTGTGCCGACGCCAACCTCGACGAGCTGGCTTCGCGCGCCTTCCGTCGCGCGGCCACGACCGCTGAGCTCGAGGGTCTGCACGCGGTCTACGACGAGGGTGTGAGCATCGGCGGCGACCATGCCTCGGGCATGCGGCTGGCAATCGAGGCCATCTTGCAGTCGCCGTCGTTCCTCTACGAGATCGAGGCACCGGCCACGCAAGGCGATCGCTACGATCTCGACGCCGAGCAATTCGCCGGACGCCTCGCGCTGTTCCTGACCGACACCGTTGCCGACCACGAGCTGTGGCGAGCCGCCCGCGATGGCGAGCTCGAGTCCGACGAGCAGATCGCGAGTCAGGTCGATCGCCTGCTGGCGACGCCAGCCGGCGCGCAGCAGCTCCGCGTCGCGTACGGCCGCTTCTTCGACCTGCACCGCATCTCCGAGCTGACCAAGCACGACGTCGACCCGGCCTTGTTCGCCGCCATGCGGGTCGAATCCGAAGCGCTGGTCGACACGGTGCTGTCGCGCCCGGGTGGATCGTTGACCGACCTGTTGCTGTCGCGGGAGGCCACCGTCGAGGACGCCGCGCTGGCCGAGCTCTACGGCGTCGCCGTCACCCCGCCGGGACAGACCGTCGAGCTGCCGGCGACCGAGCGCGCCGGTCTGCTGACGCGCGCGGGCCTGATGGCGCTCGAGTCCAGCGCCGACGAGTCGTCGGTGATCCACCGCGGCCTGCTCGTCACGCGCAATCTCCTGTGCGTCTCGCCACCGCCGCCCACCGCCGACAACGTCGCGCAGGGCCAGGAGATCAACGGCATGTACGAGACCGAACGCGAGCGCATGTTGGTGCGCGCGAGCACGAGTCCGTGCGCCGGTTGCCACCGCCTGTTCGATCCGTTGGGGGTCGCGTTCGAGCACTACGATCGCGTGGGCCGCTACCGCGACGAAATCGAGACCTCGATGGGGCCGGTGGCGATCGACAGCGCGTGGGACCTCGACCTGGCCGACGTGCAGGCCCACGTCGACGACGCGCTGCAGCTGTCCGCCGAGCTCGCGGCCAGCGAGACGGTGCACGCGTGCGTGACCGAGAGGTTCGTCGGCTACGCGCTCGGACGCAGCCTCGAGCAGGCCGACCGCTGCGTGGTCGAGCCGCTCGCGGCCGAGTTCGATGCCTCGGGCGGAGACCTCGCGGGCTTGCTCCGCGCCATCGCACTGTGGCCGGGCCTGCGCCAGCGCACCGGAGGTGAGCCATGACCGTGATTCTCGACGCGCTCCGCAGCTTCCGCCGCGATCGCCGGTGGTTCTTGAAGGTCGCCGGTGGCTCGAGCGTGCTCGCGTACTGGCTCGCCGAATCGATCGGCCGCGCCGAGATCCCGGCGGGCCCGAAGCGGCTGGTGGTGGTGTCGCGCCCCAACGGATCGATCGACGAGAACTGGCTCGTCGGTGACACCCGCGGGACGATCCTGCAGCCGTTCGACGGCGTGTGGGATCGCGCGGTCGCGCTGCGCAACGTGAACGTCGAGGCGACCGTGCAGACCGACGGCGACCCCCACGGTCTCGGCTCGATCACGCTCATGACCGGTGCGCCGCGCGGTGGCGCGATGCTGCCGGGCAACGACAGCTACTGGAACACGCAGGAGTCCCTCGATCAGCGACTGTCACGGGATGCGCCCGCGCTGTCGGGGCGACCGATTGGCTCACTGCAGCTCGGCGGTTGGAATGCCGGGCCCGCCGGCGACGAGCCCTCGCGCGCGCTGTCGTTCCTGGGCGCCGCGAGCCCGCTGTACCCCGAGACGAATCCTACCGCCGCCTTCGATCGGCTGTTCGCCGACCTCGACCCCGACGCGAACGGCCAACCGAGCGCGCGCGTGCGTGGGCGTCGGAGCGTGCTCGACTTCGTGCGCGGCGACCTCACGCGAGTGCGCGCCCAGGTCCCGGCCGAGCGACGCCCGGATCTCGACGCCCACGAGGATGCGATTCGCGAGCTCGAGATGCAGCTCGACGGCGTGTTGCCGGCTTGCACACCGCCGACGCTCCCCGACGGCTTCGGCGACGCCGCCGGCTCGGCCGACGCACTCGCGGCGATTGGTGAGGCGATGTTCGCAATCATCGTCGCCGCGTTCCGCTGCGATCTGACCCGCACGGTGACCTTCATGTGGGCCGGCAACGCGGCGGACAACCATCTGTCACCGGTCAACGGCTCGAACCACCACGATCTCTCGCATCAGAACGACCGCGCTGGCCTGACGACCATCGACCGCTGGTACTCCGAGCAGACCGCCAAGCTCATCGCCGCCCTCCGCGACGCCGACGATCCCGTGGTCGGTGGCGCGCTGCTCGACAACACCCTCGTTTGGTACGTCAGCGAGATCGCGCAGGGTGTCGATCACCGCCACACCAACATGCCGTTCGTGCTCTTCGGGGGTGACGGCGTCGGCCTCACCAACCGCGGCATCGTCTTCGACGGTGGCGGCCGCAACAGCAACGACGTCTGGCGCTCGATCGCCCCGGTGATGGGCATGGCGCTCGACGATCTCGTCGAGCCCTCCACGGGGCCGATCCCAGGGCTGTTCGACACCTGACGAAGCTCGCGCCTACAGATCCAGCGCGCCGTCGAAGACCCCGTAGCCACCCGGGATGAAGAAGTCGGCGCCGGGCTCGAGCCCGAACGCCCGGATGACCGTCGCCGCGATGTCCTGCGAGGTCGGCGGTCGCACGCTGGTCTCGCCAGACTCCTCGATGAGGCCCACCGGCGCGCCCAACGGCGAGCCGACCGCAGCCTCGTCGTAACCACCGAGCATCTGATTGCCGCGCACGCTGCCGCCCACGAGGATGCCGCAGGTGGCGGGGTGGTGATCGGTGCCGTCCTCGCCGCTGCGGGCGAATGTCCGACCGAAGTCGCTGTAGATGTAGACGAGCGTCTCGTCCAGGAGGCTGCCGTTGCCGGAACTCGCGGGTGTCAGCTGCATCTCGTTCAGCATCTGCCCGATCGCCTCGAACGCGATGCGAAGGTGGCTGGTCTGCGCGCGTGCGCCACCCGAGAAGTGCACGTCGAAGCTGAAGTTGGTGATGCTGGTGGCCCGCACGGTCAGGCTGGTGACGAGGTCCGACTTGAGCAAGCGCAGTGCGAAGTCGAAATCGGCGCAGGAGCGGATCGGGCCGCATGAATCCGCCGAGCCGATGCACGCCGTCGCCATCGCGCCGCCGGAGTAGAGCGCGTCGTCGGCGAGATGCTCGAACCCCACGGTGTTGTCGAGCGCGGTCAGGACGTCGCGCGCGATCGTCTTGCTGACGCCGACGTTCATGTCGTACAGCTGGGCGTAAAGCGCATCGCTGCCGCTGCTCGAGGCGCCCTTGCGAGCGCGGATCGCCGACAGCACCAGGTCATCGGTGCGCGTCAACGGCATCGTGCCGTCGGCGGGTTGTCCGTTGCAGTCGAGCGCGGGCACGTTGGTGCGCTCGCGCAGGCCCGCCCACGCACCGTCGCGGCGATCGGAGATGGTCGACTCGACCATCGCGAGACTCGACAACCCGTACGGGGACGCGGTCGATGGCAGCTCGCCCGACAACGGCGGCGTGCCGCCGAGGAACGCATTGGGGACCGGCCGGTCGGGGAAGTACGTCGACATGTAATTGGCCACCACCGCCTGCACCGACGGCGCGCGGAAGGTCGAGCCCGCGACCCCGCACATGCTCGCAACGATGCCGCTGGCATGGGACGCGGTGCCCTGATCGGCGCCGACCAGCACGCACGCGCGCTCGTACAGGCGGTACTTGGGATCGACCCACGAGTAGCCCCATGGTCGGAAGGTCTGCGTGCCACCGGACAGTGGGTTGCTGCCGGTGGTGTCGGCTGGGTCCGCGTCGTTCCAGAACACCGGGCCGCAGATCTTCCGCACCGTCGAGGTCGATCCCAGATCGGGCTGGCTGCCATCGAAGCAGCGCACCATCTGTTTCGAGTAGCCGAAGGGGTGGATGCCACCCTCGGGCGGGCGGATCAGCTTGTCGATGCCCGCACCGCTGAACGGCGCGAAGATGTGCTCCCAGTTGCAGCCCCCGTCCAGCCAGATGCACAGCAGCTTGGTGGGGCCGTTCGGGATCGGCCCGGCCTTGGCCGAGCGGATGCCGAAACGCTGCAGCAACGCCAGCTGCAGCGCGCCGAGCGAGCCCAGGAGGAGGTTTCTGCGGGTGGTCTTCATCGGTGCTCCATGGTGCGGTAGTGCGGAACCGTGTCGTCGCGCGACGCAAGGCGTCAGTAGAAGACCCAGTCGGGGTGACGGATGAAGTACGAGCACGTGCCGATCCACGCGGTACGGCTGTCGGCTCCGGTTTCCAGCGGCACGAACAGCTCGTCGAACACGCGATCGACCTCCGCGGGATCGGCCTTCGCGGCGTGGAAGTGCAGGAACCACCGCGTGATCACGGCCTTCACCGCGGCCGCGTCGGCGCTGCCGGTCGAGCCGGTGGCGCCGCCGTCGAAGAGCGCGGTGTTGTCGGCTTTGTCGATGGCCATCGCGCACCACCGCTGGGAGACCTGCGCGAGCGTGCCGGCGAAGCTCGGCGACAGCGTGGGGTCGGCCTTGCGCTGGAACATCGCCGAGCCACCGCCCAGCGAGGCGAAGCGCTCGACCGGCAGCGACTCGAAGGGCGCCGGGATCGCCTCCGCCGAGCTCATCGGATACTTCTCGTCGCCCTGCGCGGTCTTGTGTGGCACCGAGTAGTTGCTCGCAGGCGCGAAGAAGTCGTCTTCACCCAGGCCGAGCTGCTGGTAGAGCGAGCGTTGGATCTCGGGAGCCGACATCCGCGTGATGCGTGGCGCGCTCGCCAGCGGATTCGGGTCCTTCGCGTGGTCCCCGAGCTCGGTCACCCACGCGCGGATGTCGGCCATGTCGAGCTCGTAGAGCCCCGCGTCCACGAGATCGGCGTAGGTCGGTCCGCCCGGAGGCATCTGCGTGAACGCCCCTTCACCCTTGCCCTCGAGCAGCTTCACCAGCGGGCTGCCGTCGGGATCGCCAGCGGTGACGACCGCGGGGTCGTAGGCCACCAGCGCCTCGAAGGACTCGATCGACGCGAAGTACCCGCGCGCGCCAGTGATGTGGCAGCCCTCGCACGCAGGCTTGAGGCCCTCGAAGATGATGAGGTTCTGCTCGCGCTCGTCGGGCGAGGGGCCGTCTGCACAGCGGGCCTGCGAGGGCACCGCGCCGGCGTGATCGCAGCCGATGGCCGGCGACGCCAGCACGATCCACGAGATCGCCAGCAGTGTCGTGTGGCGTGACATCAGCGGCCCCTCCGGAACGAGTCGCTCTTGGTCAGCGACTGGATGAACGTTCGCACCACGCGATCGCCGGCGACGAACTCCTGTGTGAGCGCCTCGAGGTAGCCCGACTCGAGTGCGGGATCGATGTCGCGGCCCATCACGCGCTCGTGCAGGCGTCGCACGACGCAGCGATCGAACGCGCCCGCCGCGACGATCATCTTCGCGAAACCGAGCGGGCCCACGGTGCCATCACTGGTCTGCCCGAGCAGGGTCTCGTCGGGCGGCAGGTAGTCGAGGAACAACACATTGGGGTCGGCCTCGGCCTCGGCCGCGCTCACCGGCGTCATCAACGTGTCGGGCGCGTACCACTTGTTCCACTGCGCGAACGGCTCGGCGTGATACGGGTAGTCGCCGGTGCGCCACACCGGGTCGAACTGCCAGCGTTCGCCGACGCCAGGCATGTAGTAGTGCGCGCCGAATCCCTCGAACGCGGCGCCGGCCTTGGCGTAGCGCTTGAAGTGCAGCGCGGCCGGGTCGATGCGTCGATGGCAGTTCTGACACGGGCCCTCGCGGCCCGGGTCGCTGACGTAGGGGTTGAACTCGACGCCGGCGGCGGGCGGCAACAGCTGCTCGCACGCAAGCACCTCGAGCGCCCGCGCGGCCCGCAGGCGTTCGCGTGGATAGGTGGCGAGAAAGCCGATCGAGGTCAACATGCCCGCCGCGGGGATGCCCTGCGACGGCCCCGCGTCGTCGCGCGGATCGTAGTGATAGCTGCGATCGGCCAGGAAGAACGGGTTGCGGTCCGGCACCTCGTACTCGCGCCAGGCCTTGGGATCGCCCGCCTCGTGCAACGGATCGACCGGCTCGGCGGCGTAGTCGGATGGCCGCCACCACCGCGTGTCGTCGGCGAGCTCGTTGCGACCACCGGCGATCCCTTGCACGACGTACGCGACCTGCACCTCGGTGGGGCCCACCGAGTAGGTGCCGAGCACGAGGTCGGTCGCAGGCCGGTCGTGCCACACCAGATGCGCGAACAGTCGCGCCGGCTCCTCTGCGAGCAGGCGGCGTTGTCCGTCGGGGTTGCCCTCGAGATAGGCACCGTAGCCGGGGTAGCTGCCGGGATCGAGCCAGCACGAGCTCGCATGGGGCCCGCACCCGCAGCTACCCGCGGCCTGGTTGCCATCGCTGCATACGATCTCGATGGGGTTGCCGTTGGAGTAGCCGGTGCCGGTGTCCGAGGTGTTCGGTCGGCACG
>WBZX01002743.1_pt1 | contig 11752 bp, 11 predicted proteins | sample 5204211 | NCBI WGS metagenome assembly WBZX01 (sample SAMN12344362, study PRJNA552823) | activated sludge metagenome | biome: Activated sludge suspended growth; feature: Nitrification reactor; material: Wastewater; isolation source: activated sludge from nitrification reactor of wastewater...
CGCAGATCGACGCGCTGATCGGCCGCGAGTGGGATGCGGTCGTCGACACCTCGGGCTACGTCCCGCGCATCGTGAAGGCGTCGGCCAGTCTGCTGGCCGATCACGTGAAGCAGTACGTCTTCGTCAGCTCGATCTCGGCGTACGCGAAGTTCGACGTCGCGGGCATCGACGAGGGCGCCCCGGTCGCGACCATGCCGGACCCAGAGAACGAGCGCGTGATGGAGTTCTATGGCGCGCTCAAGGCCCTGTGCGAGCAGGCGGCGGAAGCCATCATGCCCGGTCGTGTCACCAACGTGCGGCCTGGCTACATCGTCGGGCCGCTCGACCCGACCGATCGCTTCACCTACTGGCCGGTTCGCATCGCCCGCGGCGGCGACGTCATCGCGCCGGGCACACCGGCGGATCCGGTGCAGTTCATCGATGCCCGCGACCTCGCGACGTGGATCATCGGCGCGATCGAGCAACGCCACGTGGGCGTGTACAACCTCGTGGGCCCGCGGGAGCCCACCACCGCCGGTGACTTCCTGCAGCAGTGCATCGAGGTCAGCGGCAGCGATGCGAAGCTGACGTGGGTCGACCACGCCTTCCTCGAGCAGCAGAAGGTCGAGATCGGCGCGGACCTACCCATCTGCGTGCCGCCGGTCGGCGATTTCCTCGGCTTCGCGCAGGTCAGCAACGCCAAGGCGATCGCGACCGGGCTGACCACACGCCCCGCCCGCGAGACCATCGCCGACACCCTGGCGTGGTTCGAGACGCTGCCGGAGCCGCGCCGCAAGACGCTGCACGCGGGGTGGCTGCCGCAGCGCGAGGCCGAGGTGTTGGCGGCCTATCGCGCGCGCGATACGGGCGGCGCGAAGTCCAAGCGCAAGCGCGCGGCGTGACGCGCCGCGCGGCGCGGATCAGAAGCCGAGTTCCTTCTTGCGATCCTCGGCACCCGGGCTCGGCGTGCCCTTCTCGTTGACCACCGGCAGGCCCTTGGCCTTGTCCGCGTTGGTCTGCTTCCACACCTGCTGATCGTCGGGCAGCTCGGTCTCGTCGTAGATCGCCTCGACCGGACACTCGGGCACGCACGCACCGCAGTCGATGCACTCGTCGGGATCGATGTAGAGCATCTTGTCGTCGCCGTGGAAGCACTCCACGGGACACACGGCCACGCAGTCCGTGAAGCGGCAGCCGTTGCAGTTCGAGGTGACGACGAAGGTCATGGACGCTCCTTGGAAGCGCGCCATCGTAGCAGCCTTGGCCGGCGGTCCCGGCGCGAAGGCGCGGGGCCCACCGCGCCCGCGCGCGCGAAACCCACATCGTCCTACGTGGGCTCCAACCGGCGGTTTGGCGGCATTTGGCCGATCGGACACGCCATCCACAGTCGGTGGACGGCCTGTGGATGGGGCGGGGATGGAGCGCGTGGGCACGGGGGATCTCGCGGGCCCTGGCCGGTCGACATTGCTCCGCCTTGGCGGTCGCGGCGACGGGGGCGGTGCGATGATGCCCCCCGCGATGAGCCGACGGGCCACCCGCTCGATCTCCGGTCCGATCATCTACGGCTCGTTCGCCGTGGTGCTGACGACCGCGCTGCTGGTCGGGTGGATCTACGTCATCGTGCGCTCGCAGGGGCTCACGCAGCAGTGGGCGTCGAGCAACCTCTGGCTGCTGGTCGCGGGCACGGTCTCGTTCACCGCGATCATCGCGGTGTTGGTGCTGTTCTCGGTGGTGCTCGCGCGCTCGATCCTCGAGTTCCGTCGCCAGACCACGTTCGTCGATTCCGTGACCCACGAGCTGCGCAGTCCGCTGGCCTCGCTGCGGCTGTGCCTCGAGACCTTGCGGCGGCCGGAGCTGGTCGAGTCGCAGCGCGACCGCCTGCACGAGATGATGCGCAACGACGTCGATCGACTCGCGGGCTTCATCGACGACATCCTCGAGGCCTCGCGCATCGAGCATGGTGGCCGCGGGCACGCGGTCGCAGCAGTCGACGTCCGCGCGCTGGTCGACCGCTGCGCGGCGCTGGTGCGCCGGCGTCACGGCGTCGAGGTCGACGCCGTGCATCTCACGATCCCCGACGGACTCGTCGTCTACACCGACCCGACCGCGTTCGAGATCGCGATCAAGAACCTGCTCGACAACGCCGTGAAGTACTCCGATCCCCCCGCCAAGGTCGAGCTCACCGCGACCGACGGCAACGGCTACGTGCGCATCGAGGTCCGCGATCACGGCATCGGGATCCCGCGTCGGGCGCTGCGGCGGGTGTTCGATCGCTTCTATCGCGTCGACGAGGAGGCCGTGCGGGCCCGTCGGGGCACCGGACTCGGGTTGTTCGTGGTGCGAGCGCTGGTGCGCGGCATCGGCGGGCGGCTGACTGCCGATTCCGACGGGCCCGGCACTGGGACGCGGATGACGATCGTGCTACCCCAACGCGAGCCCACGCCGGTGTCCCGACCGACCCCATCCGCGGGCGCGGCCCCGGGCGAGTCCCCGTCTCGACCATGAATGCCCCCGACAAGCCGCCCACACGCATCCTGCTGGTGGAGGACGAACAACACCTCGCGGCGGGCCTGAAGCTGAACTTCGAGCTCGACGGCTACGAGGTCGAGGTCGCGGGCACCGGTCGCGAGGCCGCGCGCCTGCTGCTGCAGGACGCCCACTACGACGCCATCGTGCTCGACGTGATGTTGCCCGACGTCGACGGCTTCTCGCTGTGCCAGAAGCTCCGTCTCAGCGGCAACACGACCCCGGTGCTGATGCTCACCGCGCGCGGCAGCACCGAGGATCGCGTCGAGGGCCTCAACGTCGGCGCGGACGACTACCTCACCAAACCCTTCGACCTCGAGGAGCTGCGCGCGCGCCTGCGATCGCTGCTGCGTCGGCGCGCGTGGGACGGCAAGCCCACCGACGTGGCGCGCCCGAGCAACGTGCTGCGCCTGGGCGGCGCCGTGATCGACTTCGACACCCACGTGGTCACGGTCGCCGGTCAGCCGGTGCACCTGACCGCGCTCGAGCTCGAGCTGCTGCGCTACTTCGCGGAGCATCCGGGGCGGGTGCTCGGCCGCGAGGAGCTGCAGCAGAAGGTCTGGAGGCTCAACGACTATCCCAGCCAGCGGATGGTCGACAACTTCATCATGCGATTGCGTCGGCACTTCGAGCCCGACCCGCGTAATCCAGTGCTATTCGTCTCGGTGCGCGGCGCGGGCTACAAGTTCGTACCGCCTTGAGGCGCGGCCACCAGGAGAAAGAGCGTCATGGCCATGGACTACGATACGGTGGCGCGCACACTGGCGGCCTTTGGTGAGCCGCCCGATCAAGAACCCGCTGCGTGGCCGCGCTACGTGCAGGCCACCGGCGTGGGCGCAGCCGATGTGCCGGTGCTGCTCGAGCTCATGGCCGCGTGGGCCGATCCGGATCATTTCGAGGGCCGCGACCGCGACGATGTCGGCGTGTTCGCCCCGGTGCACGCGTGGCGGACGCTGGCACAGCTCGGCGCGCAGGAGCTGATCCCGGCCGCGCTCGATCTGCTCGAGCCGCTGCTCGACCTCGAGGACGACTGGCTCGCCGAGGACCTGCCCGACCTCGTGCTGGTGCTGGGCGCCGACGCGATCGCGCCGCTGCTCGACTACGTCGACGACACCGCGCGCGAGGACCAGATCCGCGGCATCGCGTGCGCGGCCTTGGTCGAGATCACGCGGGCCCACGACGAGCTGCGCGCGCGCGTGCTACCGCGCTTGCTCGCACGCCTCGAGCAGGCCGACCGCAGCGCGCCGGTCACCAATGCTGCGATCATCGAGGTGCTGGTCGAGCTCGGGGCCAGGGAGCACGTCGACGTGATCGCCCGCGCCTACGCGGCCAACGTCGTCGAGACCGAGGTGATTGGTACCTACAACGACGTGCTGGTGGAGCTCGGCCTGCGCACGCGCCACGCGACCAAGGCCCACGGCGGCGCCAAGGCCGACAAGCGCGCGAAGCAGCGACAGAAGGCGGCACGCAAGGCCAACCGCCGCCGCTGACGCGCGCCCGCGCGCGCCCGCGGCCGCCGTCGCGCAAACGCTGCCGGGCGCGCAACGGGGCGCACTGGCCCCGCGCGCCGTCGCGGTGCTACCGTCGCCGTCGCCCGTGAGCCTGCCCGGAATTCTGCTGTTCATGTTCGCTGCGTCGGCGGTGGTCATCACTGCGCTGTACGCCGCGTACCGCTCGCGCATGTTGGCGCCGTGCCGCATCAAGGAAGACCCGACCCGTCGCGTGCGGGGCTTCGGGCTGTGGGCCCGCGTGGTCGGCAACGCGACGCTGTCGGCGATCTTCGTCGTGGGGCTGTCGCTGCTGCTCGAGCGCGTGTTCATGCACGGGGGCAGCGACCCGTGGTGGCGCGTGCTGTGGCAGGCGGTCGCGATCCTGCTGGTCTACGACTTCCTCTACTACTTCATGCACCGCTACGCGTTCCACCAGTGGGCGTGGCTCAAGAAGGTCCACACGGTGCATCACCTGGTGCGGCACCCGACTGCGCCGGACTCGCTGTACCTGCACCCGATCGAGAACCTGCTGGGGCTGTCGCTGCTGTTCTCGTGCATCGCGTTGTTCGGGCCGGTCTCGCTGGTGACCTTCGGCATCGTCATCACGGTGCACTCGCTGGTGAACGTGGTCGTGCACTGCGGCCTCGACGTGCCGGTGTTCGGCATGCGCGTCATCGGCTACCTCGCGCGCAAGCACGACCTGCACCACACCAGCATGCGCGGGGGCAACTACGCCTCGATCACGCCGTTCTGGGACAAGCTGTTCGGCACCGCGGAGTGATCACGGCGCTCGCGGCGGCGTCTTGGCGCGCGGTGCCCGAGGGCGTGCGGGTGCCGAGGGGGCGACCGGCTCACTGCGCGTGCGGCCCTTGGGATCGACGCGATCGAGCCGCGACTCGAGCCGCCGCATGGCCTCGTCGAGGCGCTCGAGCTGCTGCTGCACGGCCGCGGGATCCTGCAGCGCCCAGCCGGCGCCGGGCGGCGCGACGACGTTCCAGGCCGGCCCCTCGAGTGCGTCGTCGGTGAGCTCGGCGCGCAGCTGCACGCGCTTCTTGCTGCGCAGCACGACCACCTCGACGATGTCACCCGCGGCGTGATCGGCCAGCACCTGCGCGACCTCGGCGGCATCGGTGATCGGCTGCGCATCGACCTGCACGATGACGTCGCCGACGCGTACGCCGGCCTTGGCCGCGGGTGTGTCGGTTTCGATGCGCTGCACGAGGATGCCGCTGTCCTCCGGGGCGCCGAAGAAGGCCCGCAGCTCGGGGGTCATGCTGGTCACCGACACGCCGAGTCGGCCGCGTCCGAACGAGAACGAGAACGCGTGCACGCCTGGGGGCGGTGACGGTGGCATCGGGGGTGTCGGCGCGGCGACGGCGGCCGGTGGCTGCGGTGGCGTCGGCGGCGTGGCGGCCACGCGGGGCCGAGCGTGGGCGAGCGGGGTCACGAGACACATCGCGACCAATCCGAGCAAGGGCGAGCGGATCGACATCAGGCACTCTCCAATCGAATGGTGGGTGGGTTCAGGTCGGCGTCGACGGTGGCGCAGGCGCCTCGGGGGCGTCGGCACACCCGGGGGGTTCCGGCGCAGCGACCTCGAGCCACGTCGGTGCATCCGGGGCATCGATCTCGATCCATGTCGGCGGCTCCGGGGCATCGATCTCGAAGTCGGGCACCTGCATCTCGATCCACGCCGGCGCCTCCGGGGCTTCGAGCTCGAACCACGCTGGTCCTTCGGCAGCATCGACCTCGATCCACGCAGGCGGTGTGGGGGGTGCCGGCGGCGCGGGTGGTGCGGGTGGGGCCGGAGCTTCGCGGCGGCGCCGTGCTTCGTGGCGCGCGGCTTCGGCATGGGCCCGCGCCCGCGCGACGTCTTCGAATGCACGCCGCCGCTGGGACGCCGCCCGTGCGCGTGCGTGCGCGGCCTGTGCGTGCGCGGCCTCGATGCGTTCGCTTCGCTCGGCCCGCGCGGCGCGGGCGTCGAGGCCGGCGCGCTCGGCATGGGCTCGCCGCATGGCTTCGATCGCCTCGGCGTCGACGCGCATCCGCAGGCCACCTTCATCGAGCACGATCACGAGCGACTCGCCGTCGCCTGGGGCTGTACCGAGCGCGCGCGCGAGCTCATCGAGCTCCACGTCGCGATGCTCGTGACGTGCTTGCGCGATGGCGCGACGCAGCCGACGTCGCGTGCTGCGTCGTTGCTTTGCCGTGCTCGGCGTGCCCTGTGCTTCGGCCTCGCCGTGCGACGCGAACGCGCCCACCACCACCGGCTCCGGTGCCGCGTCGGGCACGTGTGTTCGCACGAACACCAGCGGCGGTGCCTCGCCGAACGACGGCGCGGGTGCGGGCGCAGGATCGCGGGCCGACGACACCGTCGGTGCGAGCACCACCAACGCAGCCCCGGCCGCCGACATCGCCGCGAGCGAACGCAAGTGCACGCGCGGTGCCGCGACGGCCGCGGGCTCGAGCAAGCGCACGACCCGGCGACCGAGGATCGATTGCGGCTCCGGCAGCGTCGCGGCCAGGCCGATGCGCACCGCGGGGGTCCAGGTCGCGATCTCGGTCAGGCACCGCGCGAGCTCGATCGGTGCCTGCGTGCGCGCGGCCGCCCAGCGATCGCACAGGTACTCGGCGCTGTGCTCGATGCCCGCCCGTGCGACCCGCAGCAGCGGCTGCACGAACAGCACCCGCTCGAGCAGCGCGAGCACCAAGCGCCACGCGGGATCGCGGCGACGGACATGCGCGAGCTCGTGGGCGAGCACGGTGCGCTGCGCGTCGCTCGAGAGCTGCAGCACCCGCGGTGGCACCACGATGTGCGGCGCGAACACCCCGGTGGCGATCGGCACCGCGACCTGTGGGCACAGCGACAGCCGCACCGGCGTCTCGCCCCGCTGCAGCTCGGCCAGCAGCTGCATCATGCCGGGTGGCGCCGGCACGCACGTGCAGAGCGCTCGCCGCAGACGCCACCACGCACGGGCGAGACCGAGCAGGCCGGCGGTGGCGATCACCAGCCACGCGGCGGCGAGCCAGGCCCACGCGCTGGTGGCCGGCGATTGTCGCTGCACGGCCGGGTGCGCGGGCTCGGCCGGGCGCAGCTGGCCGACCACGGTGGCGCGGACGGGAGTCGTCGACGCGTCGTCGCGATCTCGCGGTGCGTGCGGCAGCGCCGAGGGCTGCATCCGCGCGGTGATGCCGATCGTCTCGTCGCGATCGTCGTCGCGCCGCGGTGGCGTCGGTGCGGTGGTTCGCACGACGCCCTCGGGGGTCGCGATGTCGGCGGAGCGTGCCGGCGCGAGCGCACCGGCGGGGCGCACCACCGGCGGCGTCGCGTCGGTGGTGAGCTCGCTGGCCGCCGGCGCAGACGCGACCGAGAGGCGTCCACCGGCGGGGTCGACCCCGAGCGCGGTCTGGACGCTCGCGCTCACGAGCGCGCCGACGATCGCGGTCTTCCACACGACGTCGACGATCTCCGGACGCGGCTGAAAGCGGCGGTGGACGAGGTACGCGATCGCGAGCAGCACCGTGCTGTGGATGACGAAGGTCGCCAGCCATGCCACGACCGCGAGCGCCGGCGCCTGCCAGCTGGTGAACGCCTGAAGCATCATCGTCGCTTCTCCTTGCTCGCCGCGGCGGCTTGCGCAGCGGCATCGATGCGTTGCTTGAGCTCGAGCAGCTCGTCGCGATCGACCTGGTGGGCCTCGAGCAGGTGGGAGACCAGTGCCGCGGTGCTGCCATCGAACAGCCGCTCGGCGAGGTCGCTCACCATCGAGCGGCGCACCCCCTGCTCGGTGACACATGGCCGGTACACGAAGCGGCGGCCGTCGGTGCGGTGCTCGACCACGCCCTTGGCCTCCATCTTCTTGAGCATCGTGGCGATGGTCGTGAGTGCGAGGCCGTGGCTGGCCTCGAGCGCCTGCTGCACGTCCTGCACGGTCGACTCGCCGTGCGCCCAGAGCACGCGCATGATGGCGAGCTGCAGCTTCCCGAGGTGTTCCTGGCCCATGTGCGCCCCTGCGTCGGAGATGAGTACTACCGAGTTAGTACTACCGTGGTAGTCGAGTGTCAAGCCGCGGGCAGACCAAGAACGACGTGGGCGACCGGTGGTGCATGGCCGCGCGGCCACTCACCATCGGAGCAGCTGTCCCCGCGGGCCAGCTTGCGTGATGTGCAGCGAGCAGGCAGCTTGAACGCTCTTCGTTCGGATGACGCGGGCGATCGCGACGTTCTGGTCCCACGAGGCCGATTGGGAGCTGTTCGAGCCCGATGGCGGCGTGCCGGGTGCGTGGCACGTCCGTCGCGAGTATCGCGACCTGCTCGAGCGCCTGTGCGCCGCGCAGCGGGGCAACCGCGTGACCCTACGGCGGCTCGCGCAACAGCGTCGCTTCGGCCTCGCGCCCGACGACGGCGATCGCCAGATCGTGGCGGCCCTCGCGGCCCTGCTGACGCGCGGGCTGCTGCGGCTCGACGAGCACCCGCGGCGGCTCGCGGGCGCGTGGCCGCAGCGGCCGACCGTCTTCGACGAGCCCAGTGTGCCGCTGCGAACGCTGGTGGTGGATCCGCAACAACCCTACGAAACCGGCTGGGTCGCCTTCATCCTCGTCGATGAGGGCGGGTTGCCCCTGCGTGCGCACCACGACTGTGCGATCGACGTCGAGCGCCGCGAAGGTCGCTATGGCGGCGCGGTGGTCGAGTACCGGCCGATTCGTCGCAACGCGCGGGTGTCGTTGACGATGGACGACGTGTGCTGGCCGAGCGACGACGCGTCCGCGCAGGCAGGCGCGGCCGCGGGCGCGGGCGCGGGCACGATGGACGGCGAAGGTGTCGTGGAGCCCGTGCCACCGCCGGGGCTGGAGGGGGGCGACACGGCCGAGCCCGTGCGGCCCAGTGACCTGCCGGATCCTTCGATCGACACGCCGAGCATCGTCGTGTTCGATACCGGCGGTCTGTGCTTCGCGTCCGACCGCGAGATCTTCGTGCCCACGCGAATCGATGGCCCGAGCGCCGACGTGAACTATCACCATCTCACCGGCATCGACGCGATTCGTGAGGTGGTGGAGCACGCGCGGGCGCACCCCGGGCAGCGTGCGTGCGTGGTGGGTCACGCCGACAGCGTGGGCACGGCCGCGAGCAACCTCGGCCTCTCGCAACGCCGTGCGCAGACGGTTCATCTCTTCCTCGCCGGCGAGCGCGCTGCCTGGTCGGCGCTCGCAGTCGAGCATCAGTGCGTCGCCGACTGGCAGGCGTTCCTGCAGTGGGCGCACCTCGTGATGGGGATGAACTGTGACCCCGGCGAGATCGACGACGATCTCGGCGAGCAGACCCAGGCCGCGATGCACCGGTTTCGCGCGAGCTACAATGCACGGCACGACGGGCGGCTCGCGATCGAGGGCCCATTCGTCGCAGACGACTGGGGTGCCGCGTTCGACTGCTACCGCAAGAACCTGGCGGAGCAGCTGGGCGAATCGTGGGCGTCCATCGGCGCGGTGCTGGACACGTTGCGCTTCGGCGAACCACCGATCCTCGCGTGCGGCGAGGCCTACCCGGCCGAGTTCCCTGGCGTGGATCGGCGGGCATCGGCCCGCAATCGTCGCGTCGATGTGATCTTCTACGACGCTGCCGCCCTGCCCGCGCTCGGGGGCGCACCGACGCCCGCGGCGATCTACGGCGACGAGGACTGCCGCCGCTCCTACGGCACCATCGCGTGCTCGCGATTCGCGATGGTGCGGCTGTGCCTGCAAGACGAAGGTGGGGCGCCGCAGGCCGGGCTCGCCTGCCGTCTCGCGCTCGGCGAGGCGAGCCACGAGGCGACCTCCGGTGCGGACGGCTACGTCGAATTCCGCGTTCCCGCCGAGGCCCGCGACGCGACGTTGTGGGTGCAAGCGCCGAACGGGCGCGGCCAGGAGCGGCAGCTCGTGCTCGGCGGCCTGCGCCCGGTGCAGGACGAGGTCGGCGTCGAGGCACGACTGCGCAACCTCGGCTTCGACACCGGGCCTGCGCTGGGGCAGCCCGATGCGGTCGCGGCGGCGCTGGCCGGGTTCCAGCGCCGCTGCGCAATCGAGTCCACGGGATCGGCCGACGACGACACGCGCGCTCGCCTCGCACGCGAGCACGGCTGCTGAAGGGAACCACGCCGATGACCACGCTCACCGCCCTGGGAGGTCTCAACCTGCTCCGCAGCGACGGCGTCCATTTCGACGTCGACGTGAGCGTGCTCGACGGAGTCCTCGCACCGCTGGTGATCGGTGAGTCCGAGGCCGGCGCCGCCTCGCTGCAGCCGGGCGCGCGGTTCGAGATCACCATCGCCAAGGCCTACGCGGGCGGCGACTACGGCTTGGACAACGTCACGATTCGCGTGTTCGTCGACGACGAGCGCGTGCACGAAGAGCACCACGATGGCGGGCCGCTGACGCACTTGGGCACGCACGAGTGGACGTGGAATGGCTTCACCGACCAAGGGAAGTACTCCACGTGGGATCTGGTCGGCACGCGAATCCAGGTGATGGTCGTCGCCCGTCACTATCCGCTGGCGACCGGAGACATCGGCTACGTCGACCTGCGCGCGAACCGGGGACGCTGGCGAAGGTGGCTGTGGGTCGAGATCGACAAGGTCAAGAAGCAAGCCGATGTCTGGATCCGGTTCGGCCTGCAGTTCATGGACGACCATGCGCGACGTGGGAAGAGTCGCTACGCGAGCCTGTTCGTCGGCGGCGTGGAGAAGTACTGGTCACGCACGCATGCCGACGGGCCGGAGATCGACGGGGATCGCTACGCCGTGCGCGTGCATGCGGAGGCGCTGACCGACGCCGACGAGAACACGCTGGACTTCGAGATCTATTGGACGAATGACAAGGACTATGTGCGCTCGCACAACACGGGGATCATCGACGGGCACGTGTTCTACAACGCGGGAGCCTTTGCGACTCAATCAGATGCTGATGCGCGTTTCGAGTACACGTCGGCGCACGAGTTCGGGCACACTGTGCTGCAACTCGCCGGCAGCACGCACTTTTCGTGGACGCACAAGGGGAGTGCGGCGCTGAGTCAATCGGCTCATGATCAGAGCCCCGTGTATCCGCTCGCGCCGAATGAGATCGAGCTGATGCTGTACTTCAAGGACAACGATCCGGCCGACCTGTGTCAGCGCGCGCGCGCGTCCAAGGCCGACATTCTCAGGCTCATTTCAATTGGCGACTTGGAGCTCGCGTGATGCATCGATCCACCAGTCGTCGAGTCTTCTTGATCGCCAGTCTCGGCGCCCTCGCGGCGTGGGAGGCGTATCCAGTCTTCATTTTTCTCATGAACGCGACGGACCAGGCGGTGAACGGTCGCCTGAAAGGAACGTCTGGATGGGGCGAAGTCCCTGCCGGTAGTGAGCGGACCATCGGAGCCTGCAAGTACCCCGGCCTCTGCAAGCCGCCCGAGCGCTGGCTCTCCGACGACTTCGACGGCATCGAGATCAAGCTGGCCGACGGTACGGTGATCGAGGTCTCCCGCGCGGACTTCGAGGCGGCGGCCGAGTGTCGCCATCTCGCTTGGCACTACCGCTTCGAGGGCCGATGACGGCTGGAGCCTCGGCGGCTTCTCGCTGGTCACGCCGTGGGAAGGGGGCTTCCATCACGGCTCGGATCGCGGCGGAGCTCACGGCGTCGTCCGACATCGTGGGGCGAGGCACGCGCCTCGGGCGCTGGCGCACGACCTCTCCGAACGGGCGGGAGGGCCCGGAGTTCGTGCGGCTTTCATCGAGTCGTGACCAAGTA
>WBZX01002744.1_pt1 | contig 11749 bp, 8 predicted proteins | sample 5204211 | NCBI WGS metagenome assembly WBZX01 (sample SAMN12344362, study PRJNA552823) | activated sludge metagenome | biome: Activated sludge suspended growth; feature: Nitrification reactor; material: Wastewater; isolation source: activated sludge from nitrification reactor of wastewater treatment...
GGATCACAATCGATCTTTCCTCCATTGCCGTGGCGGCAGGCGCATTCAGCCTTTGTGCCATCGTCTACCTCTTCGGCTTCAAACGCTACGAACCCATTGCCCGCACAGCCACTTTCATCGGTTTTACCGGGTATAGCATGGCTATGATGGCTCTTCTGCTTGATATCGGCCGCCCCGACCGCTTCTGGAAATCCTTCGTCTATTGGAACACCCATTCCCTGCTTTGGGAAGTGACCATGTGCGTTGGCCTGTACTTTACCGTACTCGTCCTTGAAGTGTTGCCCATTGTGGCATCCTTTGAATGGCTGCGCAAGAAATTCCCGCGCATTGCAGAAAAAATGGAACACCTGCATCATTATGCGCCAGTGCTTGCCATTTTCGGTCTGGGTCTTTCAAGCCTGCACCAATCCTCGCTGGGAGCGGTGTATGGCGTCATCAAGGCCCGCCCCATTTGGTATCGGCCAGAGATGTCGGTTATGTTTATGTTCACCGCCATTCTGGGCGGCGTGGCGCTGACCTTGTTCGCCTCCATGCTTTCTGCCCGCCTGACTCCCAAAGCCAAAGTGAATGACATCCTGATCGAGCGCGTGGCCCAAGTCCTTGGCTATATGATGATCGCCTACCTATACTGGCGCTTCTGGGATTGGCTTGCCCAAACCTACACCTACGAACCCGGGCGGACTGAAGCCTTCAAACTGCTCACCAGCGGGACTCTCTCCTTCAACTTCTGGTTCGGCGAGATGTTATTCGGCGCGCTCATCCCGACCGTCATCCTGCTCTACAAACCCACACGTTTATCTCCCTTCTGGCGGATGCTTGGCCTGGCGATGATCGTGGGCGGCGTGGTGGCCTTCCGTTTTGATACCAACATCGTCGGTTTCCTTGCGGTCATTCCCTACCTGCCCGGTGAAGCGGTCGTTTCCTACACTTCTTATTCACCATCGCTTGTAGAATGGGCAGCCGGGCTTGGCATCATTGCCTTTGGCCTGCTGGCATTCTCCATCGGCGTGAAATACCTGCGGGTGGTGGATCACCGCCTGACCAGTGAAGAATACGAAACTGTACACGCCATGGCAGATGACACCGTAAAAGCCTAGTCATTTCTAAAGCATAAAATAAAAAAGAGTCGCCCAAAATGGGCGACTCTTTTTGTGTTTTCATCCATCTTAATTTTCAGGAGCACCAGCAATGATCCAGTTGATGACGTTGGTTAGTTCATCCAAAGTGAAATTTGCAAAGTGATCAGCCGATTGGATCTGAACAAGCAGGCTGTTTGTAGAGTCACCAGCAATGATCACGGGGCCGTTCTCACTGCCTTTCATAATGGCGGCATAAGTGGAAAGGTCCAATCCTTCAGGGGCTGCATCACCTTCAGTATGACACCCCGTACATTTGACGGTGAACAATGCTCCAATGTAATTTTCGTAGGTCGGGTCGCCGGTCAGCACAGGTACTTCCAATGCGGGTTCTGGCGGGGGCAATTGGCTCTGAATGATCTCACGCAGGGCGGGCGCATCGAAACCGGCATACGTGAACACATTCCCATGGCAGGCGCTGTTGGAGCAGAAGGATGTGTTGCTCGTGCCGCCCGGGTCCTTTGTGTTGTGGCAGTTTGTGCATGACGGGCCAAGAGTCTGGTTGTGCATGCTGATCCAGTTCGGGTTGAGGTGGGTCTCGGGTTCTGGTCCACGGCTGATCTCAATGCGGGTGACAAAGTCATCGGCATTGGCTGTCACTGGAACAGCATGGCAAACATTACATTCAAGGCGCACAGCCTCATTTTCCGCATTCAGATGCTTGCCATCGTGGCAGCGGAAACAGCCGGGCGCGTCAATATGGCCGAGGTTGTTCGGGTAGGTTTTCCAGTCAATCTTTTGGTCATGAAAGACAGTGCGGTCATAAATGGCTTGAATTTCAACAATGGCCTGTTGAATCTTCTCACCGTTCTGGCTGTACACATCGAATAGGTTGCGTTTGTATTCGTCTTCAATGCCAGCAATGGCTTTCACAGCTTCATCTCGTGTGGCATATTCCGTGGTGAGAACTTCAACCGCCTTCTGACGAATGAAAGGAATGGACGGGTCGATCAAACCGCTGGACATTGATTCATCCACAGATTTGGAGGGTTCCTTGAAATTATGGGTGACACGATTATGACAGGTTACGCAATCCATTTGTTTGAGTTGGCTCTCATCAATGGAGGCTGGGTCAAAACCTGATTCGATGTCAGTGTACTCAGTGAAGGTGCCATCTTCGTTATACACACGTACGTATGGAATGGTCTGGCTTAGTTCATCATCAGAGTAATACAGAACTTTGCTGGTGATATGCCAGTGAATTCCACGGGCATTCCCTTCGCGGGTATCACCACCGCCGGTCTTCATGATCAGGTACACGCTTGAAGCAGTATTTTCACGGTCACTGGCGAAGTGATCGATTTTACGCAGGCTGTCATCGGAGAAGGTTTCAGGACGATGGCATTTCTCACAGGTATCGAGAGAGGGACGCAAAGCCCTGGCGCGGATGGGGTATTCATAAAGTTTGAATACCTCATAATAGGTTTCCTTGATACCCTGAGTTTTGCGCATGGCCTGGTCGAGGAAGGATGCGCGGCCGATATGGCATTCTTCACAGGTTACATTTGCATGTGGTGATTCTTTGTAAACTGTATCTTGCGGCGGCATGGTGTGGCAGGCTGTGCCGCAGAACTCAGGCGAGTTGGTGTATTCCCAGGTATGAATGCCGCCAAACGTGACCCCGATAAATAGCAGGATCAAAACAGCATAGGGGAGAACGAGCACCCAGAAAGGTGAGCCCGGGTCGGGATGAAAAAATTTTGCAATCCTTTGGCGCAATTTCATTGTTCCTCCAAAAACTCAGACCCTGCAGGCTTTTAACAAAAGCTGCAGGGTCTGGCTGATTACGGCTGGGGTGTTTGTTGCGGCGCGTATATTTCAGACTCCGTCAGCGGAGTGATGGTGGTAAGAGCAGTTTCTTCAGAGTTGATAAAGCCAAAGATTCCAGCGAGCATCCCCAGTGTCACGATGGCAGCGATCGGGTAGTAGATCATCTTGCGTTTGCGCAGAGTCGCATCATCAGGGCGTCTATCAGTGATGCCAGCTTTCATGTCCGCAAGTTCAAGCGGGTGTTCATGAATCATCTCTGCTTCGGTTTGGGTTCCGGTGAACATGGCCTTGTTGAAGCGTTTGATATGCACACCATACATGTGCCAGATGATGATGGCCAATACCGCAAGAACCGCTTCGCCGCCGTGTGCGGCTTTTGCAGCAGGCACGAATTGGCCAGGCAGATACTGGGTGGCTGTGATCGGATTCCACATCAGGAAGCCTGTGATGCCCATGACAGCCGCACCCCATACGAAGGCCCAATATTCCATTTTTTCTTCAAATGTGTAGCGACCCATTTGTGGATAGGTTTTAGCGATGCCGATGTTGTAAAGCAGCGCTTGAATTCCATCCTTGGCATCTTGAATGGATGGGAGCATGGACATCTGGTCTCGCAGCACAAAAACGCTATATCCCATGACGAGGATGTGCCAGGCAGTTCCAAACATCATTACAATCGCGGCGATGTGGTGGATGGTGCGAAGGCTTTCGATGCCGCCAAGTGCCTTTAGGATTGAAATGGCCACTGGATGTTCGGAAAACTTTTGAGCAAGCCCTGTAAGGCCAAGGGTGGTGAATGAAAGCATCATCACCCAGTGTTCGATTCGGCGCGCAACAGGGAAGCGCATGTAGAGATTGGCAGAGGATTGGCTCATGAGTGCTTGACTCCTTTGACACGATTTATGATACGTCGGTAAATATCTGTGATGATGAAGAGGATCATTCCTCCCAATACGGCGGGAATGAAGAATTTATAGAAAAGGTTGACATAGTAAACAAGCGGGAAATTCTCCGGGCTGGGTTCGTAATGGCTCATCCAGGCATCGGGGAAGTTTGAAGTGGCATCTGGATGACAGCGCTGGCATTTTTCAAGAAGATTGTCTTTCAGGGCGATGCCAGTGTCAGGATCGTCCACTTTCGAGATGTTATGCACACCATGGCAGTCGGTACAGACAGGTTTGTTGGTGGGTTGACCGGGGAATTCTTCTTCAAAAAGCTTTACGGTGGTGCCGTGGAAATCTGCCACATAAGAATTGAGCACGTTCGTGGAGATGCCGTATTTGTCCATGATCTTGGCATCAGTATGGCAGTTTGCGCACAGGAAGGGCGTACTGTTGCGGAATGTGACAGTAGTAGGATCCTGAATGTTATGTACACCATGACAGTCGATACAGGTTGGTACGTCGGTATTACCTTCTTCTGTCAATGCGTTTCCATGAATGCTGGTCTTGTATTGATCGTAAATGGTGCTGTGACACTGGGCACAGGTTTCGGGGATTTCCACTCGGGCAGAGGAGGTGAGTTCTCCGCTGGTTTTTCCAGTTAAACGGGTTTGTGTGTGTGGATTATGGCAATCCATACACACAGCGGCATCTTTGTTGCCTTCGTCAAAGGCGCGTTGGTGTACGCTGTCGTGGGCTTTATTGTATTGATCTTCGTGGCATTCCTTGCAGGTATCGAGGAATTCCAACGTAAAATCGCGGGTGTTTTTTACTTTAACATCAGGGTGGGGATAGTCGCTGATGTCCTGGTGACAATCAACGCAGGCGATTTCCTCTTCACCGTGAACTGACAGCCCAAATCGAGTGGGGTTGATGGTGACGGGGAGTGATTCGCTGCCCAATGTTTTCTTGATCCCCTCTTCCTGATGGCAGGCAAGACAGAAATCATTTGAGGGTTTATCGTCTTGGTAGGATGGAGCAGCCTGGGCGGGGGTTGTGAGAGCGATGAGGGCGAAAAGAAAAAGCCCAATTCCAAAAAGCAGACTCACGGTCCAAAGATGATGCGGGCGGAGCGATTTTCTAAAATTCATCACATTCTCCTATTAAAGGAAATTTTGTCCGATTATACGCCTGAATAAAATGCGTCATGGGGCGATTGCCCCATATTGTAAGAGAGGTCATCACAGGCATATAGTGCTGAATATCACTGTTTTGGTGTGATTAATAAGGGATTAAAAAAGATGACGGACATTTCTGTCCGCCATCCTTTTTCGTACTGGAAATTATTGTCTTACTGAGCGGGAGCTGGAACTTCCGGGCGTGTGTAAGTGCTCACGGTACCACCAAGATCCTCGATCGAGTCGATCAAGATTTGGATGATGTATTTCGGATTATGTACGTAAACACCTGGGTCCTTCTGGCTATATTGATAGTTGAAGGCCGCGCGGAGCAGGCGGGGTGTCCATGTTGCATAGGATTTACCGTCAGCGCCGAAGAAGTACGGGTAGGCGGCGGGGTTGTATTCGATTGCGCCACCGTTTGCCGCAGCATAGGTCTGCAGTTGAGCGTAGAGAGCTTCTGCGAGTGTATCAACTTCACCCTTGATGCCTTCGGTCACATCGCCGTCACCGTCATAATCCACTTCACTTTCGCGAATGGTGGTGGGGTCAGTGGTATCGTGGCAGGTTTCGCAGGACTCAACCTTGGGTTCGAGGGCGTGAACATCGTGACAGTCCTGGCACTTGTTCATCTTGCCTTCTTCGTCCGCATGCATATTCTGGCCAAGATATTCCTTGCCTTCGTACTGATACGCACCTTGAGCATCGTTGCCGAAGATGGTAGCGCCAGCTGCGAAGTAGTGGATGTTCTTGAAGCGGATCTTGGCATCAACTGTGTCCGGATCCTTGCCTTTGAGGGCGTTGTTCACACTTGAGGTGGATTCGCGGCCCATGTGGCAGGAAATGCACAAATTGGCGTCGTCAGCAACCCAGTTACCATCGGCATCTTTGCCGCCAAAGGAGACGGTCTTGCCGCTTGGGAAGACAACATTGGTGACGGCATAGCGTTCTGGCCAAGCTTCTTCGTTATGGCATGTAGAGCACATAAAGCCATTGCTTGAGGGCAGAGACTGTACGCCAGTAGTGGAGGTTGTTCCGTTGGAAGTTACTACGGTTGTGCCGCCATCCTTGATGAAGGTGGGCAGGCCTTGGGCTGTATGGCATTTCACACAGCCGAAGGGCACCATGTAGTTGGGTTGACCATCTTCGGTCAGATCCCAATCGCGGAAGGGCATGGTGTTGCCAGCGAAGTGGCCAGCATCGGTGCGGGCAAGTTTGCTGGTATCGCCACCGAGGTCGGTGATCGAATCGAAGAGCAACTGAACGATGTATTTATTGCCGTGTGCGAACGCACCGGGATCCTTCATGGAAACCTGGTAGTTGTAAGCGGCTTTGAGCAAGCGGGGGGTCCAGTTGGGGTAGGCTTTACCATCGGCGCCCATGAAGTATGGGTAGGTGGCTGCATCGTACTTGATCTCAGCGCCAGCGGTGCCGGCAGCGTACTTGGTGATCTCGGCCATGAGGGTTTCCTGCAGGCCTTCGATTTCATAGTACATGCCTTCTTCAACATTTCCATCGCCATCGTAATCGGGGGCGGAGGAAACCATGCGGATGTTCTTGAGGTCTTCCACAGAGGCAACGCCTTCGTGGCAGTTCGCGCACTGTTCAACCTTCACTTCGAGAGTGTGGGGGTTGTGACAGCCCGTGCAGGAATCATAACCTTCAACATGGGTATTCTTGGAGTCGTAGGTCAGGCCGTCATATTCATAACCGCCGTGGGTCATGCCACCATAAAGGGTGGCTGCTGCGGCATAGTAGTGAACATTGCGGAAACCAAGCACAACATCCTTGCCCTGATCGTCTTTCACAGGAGCGGGAACAGCATCGGGGTCAACATTCTCACCAAATTTGGCGATGAGACCATCAACACTGACCTTGGATTCGCGTCCCTGATGACATTCCATACAGCGGACATCATCACCGGCTTTGATTTCTACGCCGGAGGGGAAGACTACGGTTGTCTTGGAAATGGTACCAGCATTGTGGCAGGCCACACACTGAATGCCTTGGGCTTCAGTAGCGGGAACGGCTGCATCAACTTTGCCAGCTTCAGAACCGTCGAGGCCGAGGTAATCCTGGTAGCCAGCGCTGGTATGGCACTTGGCACAGGTGGTGGGCACACCATCAGGATTTTCGGTTGCATCATCCCAGTGACGGAATGGTTCGCCGGCTACGTCATTATGGCCTGAACTCTGCCAATCGGCCAGGTAGGGGGTTTCTGGCAATGGGGCAGTGGCTGGGGCTTCGGTTGCTTCCGGGGATGGAGCGGTGGTGGGGGTGCCGCCGCAGGCCGCTAAAATAGCGCCGACAACAATCATCACACCGAGCAGTACTAACATTTTCTTGAAGTTCATTTTGCATTCTCCTTTATCAAAATTTTGGAAAACATCTAATATTTCTCGTTTATTTCTGTGCCGCCTCCTTTAGTGAAATAATGCTCAATCTATACTTGGGCATTTCGAGCAAATACCTCCGAATTCTATGTTTTTTGAAGATTAAAAACAAGTTAATTTGCGCTATTATGCACGTGACTTATGTCACATATGGCGCTTTTGTAATTGCCTCAAACTGGCGAGGGTGTGAATAAAACGGTTATTCAGACGTTGTTTCCACCCTCACAAGAATGATAAGCGGGTTAATTGACGCAATGCCACCTTGCATGTATAATTTTCATCCAGTCATCCATGGATGGCGAATATAGAGGATATATGGCCCTGCGTGGAAATTTACGTGATTTTACGATCACCCAATTACTTAATTTGATCAACCTTGCCAGCAAAACCGGGACTTTAATTTTAGATGGTCCTTCGGAGCAGGCATATGTTTCCTTCCGTGATGGGAAGCTTGCTTATGCCCGTATCGGCAAGGAAGATGGCAGCCTTGCATTAGTGTTGCATAAAGCAAACAAGATCAATGTAAATCAATACCGTGCAATTGCGGACCGTGCAGGCCAGATGACCGATAAGGAACTCGGCCTGCTTCTGATTAATGCCGGGTATGTAACACAGGAAGATATCCTGCTTAACCTGCAGGGGTATTTCACCGAGGTTGTAAGGAAACTCTTCACATGGGTGGAGGGGATTTTCCGCTTTGAAAATGAAATGCTTCCACCCGATGATCGCATCAATGTTCGCCTTGACCTTGAGAACATTATTATTGAAGGTTCGCGCCAACTCCGTGAGTTGGAGCAGTTACAGGATGAAATTCCGAGCCTTGAGATGGCTTTGAAATTTACAGAACGCCCGCTTACCAATGTCAACCTCAGCATTGAGGAATGGAAAGTGGTTAAGTTTGTGGACCCGAAAAATACCATGCGCCAGATTGCAAGCACGAACAAGTTGAGCGATCTTGATATCCGCAGGATTGTGTATGGGTTGTTGCAGGCAGGTTTGGTTGAGTTGGTTCGTCCGCAGGGTGCTGTTCCGCCTCCCAACCCGAAGCAATTCCCAGTCCAGAATAAAGAAGAACAGAAATCGTTGATCAATAAATTGATTGGCCGCATTCGAACAATGTAATCATCAGGGCTAGAAGGATAGAAATTATGCAAACGGTCAAAATGGTAGTGACAGGTCCATTCAGTGCTGGCAAGACTCAATTCATTCAGTCTGTCAGTGAAATAGATGTAGTTGCAACGGAACGCAGGATTTCTTCTGACGAAGAGCGTTCTGTTAAGTCTGCTACAACAGTGGCAATGGATTTCGGACGCATCACTGTGGACGAAGACCTGGTCCTGTATTTATTTGGTACGCCTGGGCAAAAACGCTTCGACTTTATGTGGGAGATTCTTTCAGAAGGAATGCTGGGTTTCATTGTTATGGTGGATAGCACCCGTCCTGAAACTTTTCGTGAGGCTCGCTCGATCCTTGAAACCTTCCGTGCGTATGCCCCGACCCCTTTTGTTGTTGCGGCCAATAAGCAGGATGTGGACGATGCCTGGGACCTTGAAGATGTGCGCCATGCCTTGCGCCTTGATGGCGATACAAAGTTATTACCCTGTGTGGCAACGAACCGCGATACCGTCAAAACGGTTTTGTTGGAGTTGTTATATAGCATCTTAAAAGAAATGGACTCCGAAAAATAGGGTCAGGTTGTATCCTTGCTGTGTCTTCAATTACTACTGATCAGGGAATAGTTCATTATGAAGTATACGGGCGGGGGCGCCCGGTAATTTTGCTGCATGGCTATCAAGGCTCATGGGGGTTGTGGCAGCAAACCATGGGATATTTGGGTGCTTTTTATCGCACCTATGCTTTGGATTTTTGGGGGTTTGGCGAATCTGGTACAAAACGTGAGACATATGCTGTAAAAGATTTTGTTGGCTTGGTCAACCAATTCATGGAGCAATTGGGAATTATCCGTGCTCCGTTGGTTGGGCATAGCATGGGTGGCACCGTCAGCTTATTGACAGCCATGCAATACCCGGAACGGGTTGAAAAAGTGGTTGTGATTGGCTCACCAATTGCAGGTTCCTCTTTGTATTTTTTTCCACGTGTGTTCGGATATCGTGCATTTGGCTGGCTTACTTATCATAATTTGTGGATTTATAAATCCTTCTATCGCATTCTTGCTCCCTACTATTCAAAAGATAAACATTGGGCCGAAATGATGGACCGGGATGTATCTCGTACCACATTGGAAGCTTTCTTTGCAAGCATTGGCTCGCTCAGAAGAACGGATCTACGCCCCAGTCTCCACACCATTCAAGTCCCTGTAATGGGTATGTATGGAGACAATGACATTGTGGTAAACCCAAACCAATGGAAACCACTGCAGGAAGGTATTGCAAAGTCTCATATTGAGCGCTTTCCAAAAGCCGGGCATTTCATCATGCTGGATGAGCCGCTTGAATTCACCCAAAAACTAAAAGCATTCCTAGACCAAGAGAATCCTCCTTCATGAGTCCGCAGAAATACTATCCTCAGAAAATGGGGAGAATCATCCTGCAAGGCATGGAAGAAGTAATGGGTGTGAACGGGGTGGACACAGCCCTTCATCTTGGGGCCCTTGACCATATCATCCAAAACAGACCAATAGCTACAGCAGACCGCACCTTTCCGTTTGAGACGGTCAGCGCCATTTTGGCATCTCTTGAAATGGTTTACGGTCCACATGGTGGTAGGGGGGTGGCGCTGCGTGTAGGCCGATCCACCTTCCGATATGGATTAAAGGAATACGGGTCAATGCTTGGATTGACCGAGATGGCGTTTCGTCTTTTGCCTCTTCGTACCAAGCTACACACAGGTGCAAAAGTGTTTGCTGAGCTTTTCAACAAGCACACCGACCAAAAAGTGCGTGTGGAAGAAGTAGAGAATAAGATCTATTGGATCATTGAAAGCTGCCCGCTTTGTTGGGATAGAAAAGCGGATGAAGCAATTTGTCATCTTGCAGTTGGTGTTTTGCAGGAGGCTTTGTATTGGTTAAGTGGGGGGAAAGTGTTTAGTGTGGAAGAAACAGAGTGTATTGCGCGAGGCAATGCAACCTGTACCATTGTGATCGACCAAATCCCGCTTTCATAACAGAATAATATCTGATTTTAACAGTTTTGTTTGATGGGCAATTTGCCTCATACTTTGATTTATAATCATACATTATGCTTAAAGTTGTCCTGCATGCACCCAATCCGATCATGCCGTTTTGTGAACCAGCGCGCGAATTGCGTATCCAAAACTCGCCTCTTTGGTTGCATCAGCGCAACTTATTGGCTCCATATGTAACGCGTGAAATGGAACTTAAACAAGGGGAACGTTTACAGCCTGTTCGTGAACAGGCCATTGTTTACCGGGATAATCTCTTCTTCGATAAATACTATATCCAGGCTTTCATGGATGAAGCCATCCGACTCAACAGACCTGTGCGAGCTGCTTTCCGCTCCGACGACCCGGCTTTCCGTGAGCATGCCCTGCCGCTTTCCACTTCATACACCCCTGCAGGAAGTTTGTACCTTGCGGATCTGTGGTATTACCCTAATGGCCCGGTAGCCGGGGCAGAGCCGCTTGTTATTGACATGCAGGCACGCGAAATTGGGTATTACCATGTACCAACCTACATGGGAGACCGCAGTGGTGACCTTGTTTTTCAGGTGCCTTTGCGTGCCATGATGGCCATTGATTCATGGGTGCATGTTTTTATCGCAGATATGGTATTTGGGCAATTTGCCCATGGCGCCCGTTTTGAAAAACGCCTTAACGAAGAACTCGGTTTTAAACTCAAGATCATTGGGAAGGCAATTTATGAAGGCAGGCAGGTTCTTGAATGTTCAGAATTGGTAAAGGTGGGGAAGGGATGTGTCATTGATCCCAGCGCTGTCATTCATGGCCCGGCCATCATTGGTGATAACGTGACCATCAATGCCGGGGCGGTTATTGAAAACAGCATTATTGGAAATAATGTCAATATTTCGCAGGATGTGCAAGTGATGCTTTCAGTGGTGGGAGATGGGGCATTCCTGCCTTTTCGCGCTGCATTATTTATGACCACCATCATGGAAAATAGCATGTTGGCACAAAATACTTGTTTGCAAATGTGTGTGGTTGGAAGAAACACATTTATCGGAGCGGGATCTACATGGACTGACTACAACCTTATCCCTGCACCCATTCGTGCCCGGGATGGAAACGGAAAACTGAGCTTATCCAACCGACCTGTAATGGGAGGATGCGTAGGTCATAACTGCCGTATCGGTTCAGGGATGATCGTTTATCCGGCCCGTACCATTGAATCAGATGTTGTATTGGCGGCTTCCAAGGAGCGCCGTGTCATTGACCGGGATATCGCATTCGACGAT
>WBZX01002745.1_pt1 | contig 11747 bp, 11 predicted proteins | sample 5204211 | NCBI WGS metagenome assembly WBZX01 (sample SAMN12344362, study PRJNA552823) | activated sludge metagenome | biome: Activated sludge suspended growth; feature: Nitrification reactor; material: Wastewater; isolation source: activated sludge from nitrification reactor of wastewater...
CGGTCGGGTCGACGAAACGGCCGTAAGCAGCAACCTTTTCGGCCGACAGGTCGAAACCGACGGTCTTCATCTTCTTGCCGAATTCGACAGCGAGGGGCAGGCCAACGTAGCCAAGGCCGATAACTGCGATGGTGGTCATTACTGATATCCGTATCTAAAAAATTAAGCTGCGGCAAGACTTTGGAGTTCAGGGGGCGGAGCAGGGAGATTCGAAAATACTCTCCATGCGATTCGGCTCTTGGGAAAGATCACCACCCATGCAGTCACAAAAATGACCATGAAATAGTTTCGCAGGGTGGCGTTTTTTACATACCACTTTTCAAGCTCACCCTTATATGGCGCAATGATCTGGTCGTAGAATTGCGTCGGATTGGCGGCCTCATGGAGCAGATCTTCTTCGTCACGGAAGAAGATCGAACCCACGCCCGACAACCCAGGCTTCACCTTGATGATCTCCCGCTGAACATCTTTCGGGAAGGCATCAAAACAACGCTGGGCTTGGGGACGAGGGCCAACAAGGCTCATGTCGCCAATAAGGATGTTAATTAGCTGGGGCAGTTCATTGATCTTTGTCTTGCGAAGAAACTTGCCCATGGGCAATACCCGCGGATCGTTCTTTACGGTAACCGTACCAGTTCCGATGGTGGCGCTGTTCTTGAGCATAGTTGCAAACTTCAGTAGCCCGAACATGCGTCCGTCAGAGCCAACTCGTTGCTGAATATAAAACACCTCCCCCTCCCCCGTCAGCCTCAAAAGGAGCGCGATTGGAAGAAGAAGCGGAGCAAGGACCAGCAGTGCCAAACCCGAGAAGAGGACATCGAAGAAACGCTGCATCTCACATTCTCCCGTCGAGATACTTCCCAGTCTCTTTGTGGTTGAAATCGGGAATCATCTTATTAAACAGATCAACGAGTTCCAGCTTATTCCACAATCCTCTGCCCTTCATGGCGTCAATTGACACGAGGAAGCCATCGAGCACGGTCGAGTCGTACGCAGGATCGTTCTTGATCACACCGATGCTCTCGAAGCGCTCCATGTCGAGCACTTCCTTGTCGGTAAAGAACTCCTCAAAATCCTTCTCGCCGGTGGTGTCGCTGTTGAAGAAATAGCAGGGCCACTTGCGCTGGGCGATAAGTTCGGCCGCACGGTCGCGCGCCTCATCTTCGGATGCGCATTCGTAGGCTTCGTACCCAAGCCCCTCCAGATAACGCACTGCGATATTTGAAAAGGTGATCAGGTGAAGCTTCTCGCTGAGCTTCGGGAAGAAGATGTCCCGATTTTCACCCAGCAGACAGGAGCTAAGACACAGCTCGCCGGACTCCTGGGGCGTCACGAAATAGCGCCTCACATCCCGGGGAGCCGAGATCGGCTGACGCTTGGCAAAGCGCTGGTTGAAACCATGTAGCAGGCTGCCATCGGAGAAGGCTACGTTGGCAAAACGCGCTGTGGAGATCGGAAGCGACTCACTCGCCCGCATCAGGAACATTTCCATGATGCGTTTGCTGGCACCCATCATGTTCACCGGATTAGCTGCCTTGTCGGTCGACACACAGAAGTACTTGCGGGCGCCATACTCCTTTGCTAGGTCGATTGTCTTGTTAGTGTTGAGCACGTTAACGTCGACCATGCGCATCAGCGTGAAGGGATCCTTCTCGCTACGCACATGCTTGAGGGCTGACAGATTAAGTACGTAATCATAGCCCCCCGACCATTTCATCAGCGCATCGAAATGCGGCGCACCGCAGTCGATGGCAAAGGTGCTGAAATCACCGTCGATATAGCCGAGCGTGCTGCGCACGTCCCGGACAAGCTCGACCATGTTGTTCTCGCTGATATCGACAACATGAAGAACCTTGGGCTTACGCTTGAAGATCTCCCGCGTAACAGCTTGACCGATCGACCCCGCCCCCCCGATCACCAGAAAGCGGGAAGACGACACCATTTCGGAAAGCGCCTTTTCGTGGCGCGCGATGTCATGCTCGAACAGTGCCTCACTACGGCCGATCAATTGGAGCAGATTCATTTACGAACCTCCTCAAGGGCCAGACGGAAAGCTGCAATCACGATATCGACCTCCTCATCGGTCATGGTTGGATAAAGCGGGAGCGTCAGCTCACGGGCAGAAATGCGACGGGCCAGGGGTGTCTCGTCGAGCTGATAACCCTTGAACGCAGAGAAGTCCTGCATCATCGGGTAGTGAATGCTCGACTGAACGCCTTCACGCTTCAGAATCTCGATCACCTGCATGCGGTCCACGCCCTCCGGCAGCATCGTCGGGAAGATGTGATAAACCGGCTCGATATCCGCTTGGTCAACGAACGGAATGACCAGACCCTCGATGTATTTGAACGCCGCGATATAACGCTCGACGATGCTCTTGCGGCAGCGATGGGCGTCGGGCAACTTGTCTAGCTGAGCCAGACCGATCGCGGCGCGAATCTCATCGATGCGGTAATTGAGACCAGGCCGCATCACGTCGTAGGAAATCGCCCGCCCCTTGTGGCGGTCGAGGGTCAACGCAGTCATGCCATGCGCCCGCACATAGCGCATTTCCTGATCCATCTCGGTGGAGGTGGTCGTCACAGCCCCACCCTCCCCCATCGATAGATTCTTGTTGGTGAAGAAGCTGAAGCAACCGATGTCACCAAAGGTGCCGACCGGCTTGCCTTTGTAGCGGGCTCCCGGAGCGTGAGCGCAATCCTCAATGAGCTTGAGATTGTGACGCTTGCAGATATCGCCGATGGCGTCCATGTCACAAGGGAAGCCAGCGTAGTGGACGATCATCACCGCCTTGGTATTTGGCGTGATCTTGCGCTCGATATCCGCGGGATCCATGTTCCAGTCGGTTTCCGAGCGACAGTCCGCCAGCACCGGCTTGGCACCCACCAACAGCACGGTGTTGATGTCCGCAACAAACGTAAGCGACGGAATGATCACTTCGTCACCAGGACCTATGCCTAGCGCGAAAAGAGCGAGGTGAAGGGCTGCGGTTCCGTTCGAGACCGCGGCTACCTTGGCATCGCCACCCAAAAATTCAGCAAACCGGCTCTCGAACTCCTTGGTCTTTTCGCCCATCGTGATCCAGCCGCTGCGCACGACTTCCTCGACAGCCTTGGGCTCGGCTTCATCGTAGTTCAATTTAAACAGCTGAACTTTCCACACGATATTTTCCTCGAAATCAAATTAAAAAACTTCGGCGAATAGGCAACTCGAAAAATATCACCTTCCAAAACACCGAATAGTCCAGTAAATAATTCACATAACGCCGCAACAATTCGACAGTCTTCTAAACGCGTTCAGATACAGTTAAAGATCACAACTTAAAAGTCACTACTTAAAAGTCACTACTTACCGCTAACACGAGTTAATTTTGTAAATGAGTCGCTAACCCCTCTGCGGAGGACAAGAAAATCAAGAACACCTCTCAAAAAACCTGAACCGTAGCCAAAATGGTACGCAAAAAAAACCATCGGCATAACCGGCAGCAAATCCCAACGCTTTTCCTTTCCGCAACAAAGCAACGAGGCGAGAACCGTTCCCGAAAAATAGACACCAAGCAAAACAAACAACCCAATTGCAGCTTCGGGGGAAAAAAAAGCCAGAAAAGCAAGAAGCCCAACTATACCAACGAATCCTCCCGGCACGAGGTGTCGTACTGCGGCGGGAATGCGATGCTTCTGAATAACTCGCACCTTCCAATAGCCATATTGCTTGTACTGCCTAAAAAGAGCAAGAATTGAATTTCGAGGGTAATACCAAGAGCGAATTGCTGGCGACTGCCAAATGCGCCCACCGTTTCGAACAAGTCGTAAATTTAGCTCATCATCTTGATTACGAACAAACTCTTCATCAAACATGCCCAGCTCAATTAAATACTTTTTGCGCCAGCATCCCAAATATACGGAATCTACCTCGCCCTCGAAGCCGACATCATGCGACCCAGCACCGCCAGATGAAAACGGAGACCTAAACGCTAACGCAATCGCAGATTGAATATAATCTCGTCCGTCAGCATTCCAAGGCCCTCCAACATTGTCTGCACCCGATGCCTCTAAGACCTCAACACAGCGCCTGACATAGTCTTTTGCGTACTCCGTGTGGGCATCCATGCGGACAATTATTTCGCCGCACGCATCTTCAATAGCTGCATTCAATCCAGTTGGAACAATTTTCCCTGGATTATCGATCACACGCAGCCGACCATCTTCTTGAGAAAGTTTCTCGAGAATTTCCAGAGTAGCATCTGTACTACGACCATCTGCGACTAAAACCTCTATTCCGCCCTCCACGGCCTCCTGCGCTAGCACTGATCTAACAGCAGACTCTATATATGCCTCTTCATTACGACAAGGCATAACAATAGAAACTCTGGGAATACTCATCTACTCCACCCTTAACAAAAGACTCGGGATAAAAATGCGCGGAACGCACTTTCATGCAAAACTCGACCGTATAGTTATGAGATTCACTCTGACAAAAGCACTAATCTCTTCGATACCATGTCGAGCGTCTCCATCAATATAAAATTCGAAAATTACTATCTAGCTCATCCAACCGAACATTCATAACTGCTAAAGTTACGAGTCTAAACCACGGTCCGACCCAACACGGCGCACTGTTGCTGGAACACCCGCAGCAAAGCAATGACTCGGCAAGTTGCGGGTGACAACACTATTAGCGCCCACCAGCACTCCCTCGCCGATATAGACACCAGCGACGACAGTTGAATGCGCACCAATCCAGGTTCCTTTTGAAATGACAACATCACTCTCTGCTCGGGGGCCGAACCTGTAACTTCCGTCGATAATTGTGTGATTGCCATCAGTTACTACTGAATAAAATGCGAGCTGAACGCCATCACCTATCGTTACGCTCTTACCGGCAAGGAGTACAGTGCCCGGCGCAAAATAAACATCGTCACCAACAGATATATTCTCTAACCCTCTAAGCATTACGTTGGCTCCAACTTGAAGGTTTTTTCCGCAATCTCTCAATCCAAACGAAAATAGCCAGCCGCGGACCCGCATTACAAACGGCATATCGTTATTTGTCAAGGAAGATGTCACGGTCTTCAAACAGCGGTCTCGGTCTCTTTCGGCCTGTCAGGCGCGGGATTGAGCCAGACGACTCCGGGTCTGGACCAGTCCCTCGTCGGGCCTCGCCAGCGCTCAGGTCGAGCCGCCTTGGCCTGCTGATAGAGACCGTCCCGGGCGAGCAGGACGGCAACGTCCTCTCCCCCGTGTCGTTGGGCGGGCGTCACGAACTTGATCGCTGAATGACGATGCTCGAAGTTGTACCAGGACACGAATTTGCACACCCATTGGCGAGCCGCATCCAGCGTCAGGAAGCCCTTGGTCGGGTAGCCCGGACGGTACTTCAGGGTGCGGAAGAAGGCCTCGGCCTGGGCATTGTCGTCGCTGACACCCGGGCGGCTGAACGACGAGGCAATGCCCAGTTTCTGGAGCGTCGCCAACATCGTGGCCCCCTTCATCGGGCTACCGTTATCCGAATGCAGGACCAGCGGCTCGAGACCCCGCCTCTCGGCCAGGCTCGCCTTGCGTAACACTTGGGCCGCGCAGGCCGAGTTCTCCTTGGCGAAGATTTCCCAGCCGACCACCTTGCGCGAGAACAGATCCAGCATCAGGTAGAGGTAGTAGTAGGTGCCTGCCACCGGTCCGGGCAACCAGGTGATATCCCATACCCAAATCTGATTGGGCCCATGCGCCTGGTGACGGCGTGGCTCGCGTTTGCTCGGGGCGGCGGCCCGCCCACGGCGATGCTGCAGGCCATGGGCGCGCAGAATGCGGTAGAAGCTCGACTCACTGGCCAGATATGTTCCCTGATCCGCGAGCGCCGGGACGATCTGCGAGGGCGGCAGGCTGGCAAATTCAGGTCGGCAGACAAGGTCGAGCACGCGTTTGCGCTCGGCCTCGCTCAACGCATTGGCAGGCGTCGGACGCGCAGCGTCAGGGCGCCGATCCGACTGAAGGGCGCCGCCTTGCTGCCACCGACGGTAGGTCCGTTCGCAGACACCCAGTTCCTGGCATGCCCGCGCACGTCGGGCTCCGGCCTTTACCGCCTCATCGATCAGTTCAATGGCGTCCTGGCGATCTTGGGTGCTGATCATTCTTCCTCTTTCTCCCCCCAGATCGCTGCCGCTTTTTTTCGGAGTATCAGCAACGCCGCGGCTTCCGCCAGTGCCTTCTCCTTGCGGTGGAGCTCCTTCTCAAGCTCCCGTATCCGCTTGCGCTCCACCTTCACCGCCGCCGCGTTTGAGCCGGCTGCAGCCGGCTCAAACGCCCCTTCGCACTGCGAGCGCCACGCCTGTACCTGCTCGATATACAGGCCCTTGCGCCGGCAGTACTCCGCCAATTCGGCTTGCGGCAACGAGGCCGTCTCCAGCACGACCGCAAATTTCACCGCCCCCGACCACTGCTCAGGAACGGCACCCGTCCCGCCCACCACTGCGCCTGCCTTCAAGGCCTCACGCCGCCACGCGTACAGCGTCGCCTCGGTCACGTTGAACTCTTTGGCCAGCATACCGATGGTTTCATTTCCGGGCGCCATCATGCGTTGCAGCACCATCGCCTTCAGTTCTTTGGGATACCCCACTGCGTCCTCTTCTTCACCCCAGATTCAAGACCCGATTTTAGATCGGGATCAGAGGACATCTATCCTGACACCTAGGGGCACCATCATGATGAAGGGATGCCATCTGGACATATTGCCGAGTTCAATGGGAGAAAGCGGCCACAGGTCATGCACCTCGAAAACAAGCTTGGCCTTGGCAATATTAGCAATACGCTTAGCTGCCCAAATATCCATCGGATAAGTGCTGGACGCAATCACAACATCGGGTCGTTCGGAACGCGCCCAATCGGCAGCCCCTGCATAAAGCTGTACGACGAAAGACGCCATGTTCTTGACTCGCCCGAAGCCATTACCCGTATAAGCTGGGGTTTTAAGCCAAGAGTAATTGACGCCCTCAACCATTTCATCCATACGGGATTTCTGATCAAGAGCAGGCGTCACAGCTCGGATATGAGAGCGATCAGCAGCAACGATTCGCACATCATGCCCGGCACGAACCCATTCGCGGGCCATATAGAAGGGCCGATACTCCATCCCGTAGGACGGAGAACCGGCGTAGTGATTCAAATACAGAATTTTCATTGCACAAGAACTTTGACAATGCCCTCGGATGCCTTGCCGTCGCCATAAGGCGCAATATCGGAACCTTGCGAACCAATGGCCTCCAGAGCGACACGTACAAGCACATCCACATCGGTAGGCGACACAAGGCGATTCCAGCCGGCCTCAACCAGTTCGACCCATTCCGTTTCATCGCGCAGAGTCACGCACGGAACGTGGTAAAAGAAAGCCTCCTTCTGCACGCCACCACTATCCGTCGTGATCAAAGCCGCGGATTGCTCCAGCATCACCATATCGAGATAGCCAACCGGGTCGATTAGCAGCACTCTGTCACCCAGCATATCCTTAAGGCCATCCTGCTCCAGTATCTTGCGAGTCCTAGGGTGAATCGGCCACACGATAGGCATTTTATCGGCGATCTTCTTGAAGGCCGCAAGAATGACCTTCAAACGTGACAAATCGTCGGTGTTTTCTGCACGATGAATGGTGGCCAGCACGAATGCGCCGGCTTCGAGTCCGTGTTTTTTAAGAATTGTCGACGACGCCCGCGCACGCTCTCCAAAAACCAACGCTGCGTCATACATCACGTCCCCGATCTGATGGCATTTCGCGGCTTCGACACCTTCATTAGCCAAGTGCGCCATCGCTGCAGCCGTCGGTGCAAATAGAAGATCGCTGACGTGATCGGTCACGACACGATTGATTTCTTCAGGCATGCGACGGTTAAAGGAACGCAAGCCCGCCTCAACGTGCGCGACAGGAATATGCAGCTTTACCGCGGCAAGGGCGCCGGCGAGGGTAGAGTTGGTATCGCCATAAACAAGAACATAGTCGGGCTTTTCCTTGACCAGCACTTCTTCAATACCCGCGAGTTGCGCTCCAGTCATCGCGCCGTGCAGGCCGCCACCCACGCCGAGATTGTATTTGGGAACGGGTATCCCCAACTCCTCGAAAAACACGTCGGACATGTTCTGATCATAGTGTTGGCCGGTATGGAGAAGAATCTCTTCCACACCACCCACTTTGGAAAATGCATTGCTGACAGCAGCAGCCTTAATAAACTGCGGACGCGCGCCGATAACAGTGATGATTTTCATGTAATAACCTTACCAATCAAATAAAGAAAATTTCGAGCCCGCAGTCGGTGCGCAAATTAAAAAACCAAGGCATCAAGACTCAGCTCGGACGCAGCGACTGATACAGAGAGGTCAACTTCACAGCCTCTGCCCCCCAATTATATTTTTCATAGACGGCTTTCTTGCCCCTTTCCCCCATGGCCCGCGCCTCATCAGGGTGGCTAACAACATAGTCGATAGCCTCGGCTATTGCGCCGGGGTCAAGTGGATCAACGCACAAGCCACATTGATTACCTTCTACAATTTGTTTCCACAAGGGAAAATTGGATGCAATCACAGGCAATCCAGAAGACATGTATTCAAACATCTTGTTGGGCTGCGCATCAACATGATTGGGAAGGGGGTAAAAAGTCACCAGACCAGCCAACGAGCGGCCCAGAATTTCCCGAACACCATCGCGCCCTACTACACCGATTGCGTTGACACGATCCCATCCAGGAATCGCACGCATTTCCGCCTCAAGCCCCGCCTCAGAGATACCCCCAACCAGATTCAAGCGGGCATCGGACTTTAATTCGTTGCATGTGGCAACAAGTTCCCGGGCACCACGAATACTTGACACGCCGCCGACATAGCACACCTCACGCCGCTTATCCGCCCACGGCACGGCCGCGTCAAGCTCTCCGATCATGGGGAAGTTATTGATATCCACGGACTTACAGCCCATTGCGACGAATTTGTCGCGAATGAAGGGCGTCGCGGTAACAACAACATCAAATTTCGGGCATGCATAACGCTCGTAAGCTGAAAAAGTCCAAGACAGAATGCGCAATAGAAACGGGTTGAGATAGGGCTTCCCCAACAGTTGCTTGGGCAAATCCTCGTGCGCATCGAAGATCACGACCTTACCTCTTCGCTTCAACCTCAAGCCAATCGGGATCAACTCAGGATCATGAAAGTGATAGATATCCGCATCGAGTTCGATGGCCTTGGCTAATACGCGTTTCGTTGTATCGAACATACGACTCCAACGCCCCTTCGACGCGCCCACATCGAAGATATTCACTGACCCGTCAACAGCGTTGCCTTTTCCATCGGCGACAACCAAGCTCACGTCGTACCCTGCCGCAGCCAATGTTCGACACTGTTTTATAAAGATTCGAATGTCGCTGCGCTGGTGTACAGACGTCAGGTGTGCAACACGCATATTTCCCATGACTAATAAATCCTCGGGTGATTCGCCAGTTCAAGCCAACAACACAATTCATTCAACTAGATTTTGCCAATCGCAAATAATGCCAAGCCAGAAAGAAGAGAACCCACAAAATGAAATCCCAATAAAAAACCTTGGAAACCACAACAAACGCTGCAACCAGCAATCCAGAAAGACCTGCCTTGCTAAAAACACCCAAGTAAAAAAATGAGAAGGCTACAACAGCAAACAGGACGCCAGTTACAACGGAAAGCCCAATAAAGACACCAGCATCCTGTGGAGCCAGGCAGAAACGGCAGAAATCTGGAGCGAAACCTTGGCCAAGTAACAGAATGCTGTCGAAGATGCGGACAAATTCGTTAATCGCCACGACCTTGGAGTCGCCTGAGTCTGATTCCAACGCAGATTTCGTCTCGATAAAATCGAGGACATCGGAGCTGAGCACCCAGGAAATCGCCAATCCCACCCCCGCCAACAGGGGAATGCCGGATAACGGTGCAGCACGAAGCGCCCCTGCCGCGCTGACCAGGAGTATGACCAGACCAGCAGCAAGACCCCATGCCGACACGGACGCGACCATTGCAGCACCAACCAGGAACATGAGCCAATGCTTGGGTCGATCAGACAATAATCGATAGGCCACAACGAAAAGGCAAGTCCAGTTGGCGTAAGTGCCGGGCTCGATGAATACCCCGCCCATCCGGGCAAAAAAAACGTGATCCTCAACACGCGACTCGCTAAGAGGAAAGACGAATTCGTGAATGTGCACAATTTCGCCAGTGGCTTTCCAGATCGCTACTTGCACAAGCAAGGCCAACGAAGAAATCACGAGTAACAATTCAAGAGCACACAAAAAATTGGCACGAAACTTGATGTCGTCGCGTATCGCGCAAGAGATAACCGCCCCCAAAAAAACAGATATCCCCAGAATGAAAACTCGCCCGCTGGTTGAAACAATCGCGGCGAGAACGGCCATTGACAGAACCAATACAGCGATTGCAAGCGTGGAGCGATCAAGACTCCACTTCGCGGTGAGAAGCGCGTAGGCCATTAGCAGAATGGCGCCAACCGAGCGAATCTGAAGAGCAAGGCCCTCCGAGGCTGTCTCGAACGGAATGAATGTATAAACAAACAAGACGAACAGCAGCAAACGCTGCCCTCCACCATCAGTCCAACTACGCAAGCTTGCCTTTATGCCAGTCAAAAGCACATCTCCCGCTGATTATTCTTGGCAAACAAAAAATAAAATTATAAAGAGGCTAATGTATTGGCAAAATCTCGGTAATTTTTTGCCGCATTGTATTTCTGCATCCACACTCGCCTTGCGGCGGCTCTCGCCGAACCATCTCGGCTTTTCTTCAGCAAGTTCAGCACGGCTTGTGAGACGTCAGAAAGGGTGGCATCAACGTCAACGAGTATTCCCGCCCCCGATTCAACAATCTCGGGAACACCGCCTACACGAGTCGCCACCACGGGAATTCCGTAAGACATTGCTTCCATTATCGAGACGGGCACACCCTCACTCGTACTTAGATTGATAAAGCAATCGACATAATTCTGCTCATAGAAGCCGTGGACATCGTCGTTTCCCATGAAGCCTTTTAAAGTCACAACAAGATTCGACTCAGCCCTTTGTTGAATATATAACCTCAAGCTTTCCTCCAAAGGGCCAGAGCCTATGTGAACCCATTCGATCGAATCGCCCGGATTTTCTTTTGCAAGAAGATTCACTACATCAAAGATTCTGGAAACGCGCTTTATCGAATTTATTGATGAACATGAAACAATGGTTGCGACACCATTTCCAGAACCAGGAACACTTCTTGGCTCACGAGAGCCCAAGCGCGAAACCTCAACATTTTTTGCGCCATACTTTTTTCGAATATGTTCAGCACCGTTATCCGATATGCAGAACACACGTGCCAGACAATTAATTACCCGACGCCGAAAAGGGAACTCGGATATTCCATGCACGGCTTCATACACATCAGAACCATGGGCACGAGTCACAATGGACAAGCCGTCCATTTTGTATTTTTTCTTGATATCAACCAGCCCAACAACCACTGGATAAAACCAGTATGAGTAAAAAACTACTGCCCCGTCTTTTGAGCGGAGAGACTCACATAATTTGTAAAAATACTGCCCTGATCTATAAGCGTAGTAGGACGCAACGAGGTAGGATTTGATATCAGCAGACTTTAGCGGAAATATATTATTATTTTTTGCCCAATAAAAAATCGCCAAAGCAACTCTCTTGAGAGCCCCATCCTTGGAAACCAGCGTGGCAAATCCCTTATCCACAA
>WBZX01002746.1_pt1 | contig 11744 bp, 8 predicted proteins | sample 5204211 | NCBI WGS metagenome assembly WBZX01 (sample SAMN12344362, study PRJNA552823) | activated sludge metagenome | biome: Activated sludge suspended growth; feature: Nitrification reactor; material: Wastewater; isolation source: activated sludge from nitrification reactor of wastewater treatment...
GGCCAATACATCGAGGATGTACTGCATGGTATTGTATTCGCGATTAGATAGTTCAGGATGGGCATGCAGGTGCCTTCTCCAGCTAATCAGGTCCTGTTCCACGGCTTTGATGGTGGCTTCTACTTCTTTGTCGAATGTGTTTTGGGAAGACAGGGCAGTTGTGAAGATGAGCAAACCCAAAAAGAAAAGGTAACGCATAAAGATTGACTTTGATGATTGTATAAAGATAATATATTCACCCACTTTTTTAGGAATGCAAATCGGCTGAATGCATCATCCTGCCCAGCCCTCTCGATCGAGGTTGCGGTAATGGATGGCTTCGGCGAGGTGTTCGATTTTGATATCCTCACTTCCGGCCAGATCGGCAATGGTTCTGGCTACTTTGAGAATGCGGTCGTAGGCGCGGGCAGACAATTGCAATTTTTCCATGGCGGTTTTCAGCAACAAATTGCCCGCCTGGTTGAGTGCACAAACTTCGCGGAGCATAGCGCCATTCATCTGGGCATTGGCATACACTTCATCCATACCTTCAAAGCGTTGGGCCTGGATTTCCCTGGCTTTGATGATGCGTTGCCTGATCACATCGCTGGACTCTCCCTTTACTTCGTGGTTGGCCAGGTCGTCGTAACTCACCGGTGTGACCTCCACATGTAAATCGATTCTATCCAACAGGGGTCCGGAAACCCGTGACAAGTATTTTTTGACCACCCCCGGTCCGCATACGCATTCTTTATCGGGGTGATTGTAGTAGCCGCAGGGGCAAGGATTCATGGCCGCAATGAGCATAAAGCTGGCCGGATAGTCGACTGTCGTTTTGGCTCTGGAGATGGTTACTTTGCGGGCTTCCATGGGCTGGCGCATGACTTCCAGTACAGCTCGCTTAAATTCCGGCAATTCGTCTAAAAATAAGACACCGTGGTGGGCCAATGAAATTTCTCCGGGTGATGGGTTGGATCCTCCGCCTACCAGCGCTACATCACTGATGGTATGGTGGGGTGAGCGGAAGGGTCTGGCCGTGATCAGGGAAGTGTTGTTGCCGAGCTGCCCGGCTACCGAATGAATTTTGGTTGTTTCCAGCGCTTCATTGATGGTGAGTGGGGGTAGAATGGTGGGCAATCTTTTGGCCAGCATGGTTTTGCCCGCACCGGGCGGTCCTATCAAAATGACGTTATGGCCACCGGCTGCTGCAATTTCCATAGCGCGTTTGATGTTTTCCTGTCCCTTGACATCGCTGAAATCGATGGCGTATTTATTTTTTTCTTCTTCGAAAAAATCACGTGTGTTGTGGAGTTCCGGATGAACAGTCAGGGTGCCATTTAAAAAGTCGACCACCTGGCGAAGATTTGAAACACCATATACCGGCAGGTCGTTGACGATAGCGGCTTCTCTGGCATTTTGTTTGGGAAGGATGAGTCCTGCAAATTTTTCCTTTCGCGCCTGAATAGCTATGGGCAGGGCGCCTTTAATGGGGCGTAGCTGACCGTCCAGCGCCAGTTCACCCATGATGACGTATTTGTCCAGCTGGGCATTGACGATTTGACCGGTAGCGGCCAAAATGCCAACGGCAATGGGTAAATCATAGGCAGAACCTTCTTTGCGGATATCGGCGGGAGCGAGGTTTACTACCATAAAGACACGGACAAAGGGAATGTTGTTGTTTCTGATGGCAGATTCAATGCGGGAAAAGCCCTCTTTAACGGCATTGTCGGGCAGACCGACCAATTGATAATAGGGTTTTCCTTCTTGTGGCTTGCCGCCTGTATTGACTTCTACGGTAATGGTGGTGGCTTCAACGCCATGGACAGTGCTTGCGTTCGTCTTTGCTAACATAGATTTCGGATTAGAATGCAAAAATAATACATTTTAATATAGCCTGCCCGGATTATTGAATCTACCCAATACAAGTTCATTTCTACCCAAATCACGGTATTTTAAGAATTAACGCTGATGATTAAACGAAACCCATTAACTAAAATAAAGATATAAAAAAGCACAGAAAATCAATGCACAATGGATGCCGCCTTTGAGCATATATACAATGCTTTAATACGATCACTCAAAGACGGGTAAGATCATATATTATGAAAAAATGGCATGGCATCATTTATGGAATAAGGGATATACCAAAGCTAACCAAAACTCATGAACACACATTACGAAGGCCTCTACAAGGACAGCCGGTTTTTGCTGGCCATTTTTCTGTTCGGGGCATTACTCAGTTACCTGTTGAGCTCTATTTAGGGCTTAACAGGTATTTTATTTCAAAAAAGAGGTCCGATCATCGGAATTTTACTAAAACAAAGTACCTTTAACCACAATTTTTAAGAGGGCAGCGAGTGATTTCCTTATTCAGACGAAATATTTTCATCAACAGCATTCTGCTTCTTCCGTATTTGGTGTTGATCAGGATTAAATCCCTCGTAAACCCCGGAATTTATACCACTGATGATTTCGATGGCCTTCTTACCCGGGGTGTATTCCATCTTTTCGAAGGACAGCCCACCTCCCAAAGCGTCGTAGCCATTTTAGTATTATTTTTGGATGCATTGCTGATCAACCGCCTGGTGATTAAAAGCCACATAGGCAGAGAAAATAACCTGGTGAGCGGTATGTTGTTTGTTTTATTAGCCTCTATATTACCCCAAAACCTGGGATTAAGTCCGGAATTGTTGGCGACACCCTTTGTGATTTTGTCGATCAATGCCATTTTCAACAGTTACAACAACCTGAAGTCTGCAGACGATATTTACCTGTCGGGTTTTTATATGTCGGTGGCATCCATGTTTTACCCACCTATGCTATTGCTGATTGTATTTACTTATATCGGCTTTATGATTATGCGATCTTTCAATGGATTGGAGCGGCTACAGCATCTGACCGGATGGACAACCCCCTATTTTTTGTTGTTTGTGGAAGAGTATTATCTGGGTCAAACCATATCCTGGAATTTTCTACCGTTTAGGTCGGGATTTGGTTTTTTCGGCGTGCTGGCGAATGATTTGGGCATTACCGGCTTGTTGGTGCTGGCTGCATTGATCGTAATCATTTTGTGGATGTTGGCCAATTTTGGCAATTACATGGGAAAGAAAGTGATTGCGGCTCAAAAGAGGATCAGTATCTTGTATTGGTTTATGTTGTTTGTGGGCATCATCGCATTGACCCAAAGTCATGCTGACTACAATCTGTTTCTATTGCTCTCGATTCCGGTATCGATCTTTGCCACCTTCAATCTGTTGGACATGAAAAACAGGATGTGGCCGGAATTGATACACCTGTTTATCATCCTGGTGCTGGTGATCATCCACCTTGAACTGATCAAACTGGCCGGTTAAATTCGCTTTTACTTATTGAGGTAATTTTTTTCGAAGAAAGCCCTGTATTTGGAATGGCTTTTTTCCTGCATCAACTTTCTGTAATTGCGCGTAGTAATCGGAAAGATCTCGAATGCTGCAATGGAGGGCGGAATGTAGGCCTCTTTGCTTTTCATCACCCCTTCATAGTACCGCATAGCTTTGGTGGCGTTGTCAAAACTTCTCACCAAAATAAGTTGGGTTTTTTCTTCTTTGCTGAGAAAGTTTTCGCCCAACTGCAAGTTTTCTATGCCGTGGAATTGTTTGTTGTATTCAGAAACGGCAATTTTAGCTTTATCGAAAGGGTCTGCATCTCCTGTAAGGACAATGACGGCCACATAATGCCTGGAATCGTTTTCTACTTCAAAGATTTTGTCAACTTCCTGAATGTCCACCTGGTCAAAGGCAGTGCCATCCCCCACCAGGAAACGCATAATTTCTTTGGCTTTGGTTTCTTCAGGTGATTTTGGATACCTGACCACCACTTCCTGCAAGGCTTTGATGTATGCCTCCTTGCCCTGGGTAGCTCCCAGACACATGGCATTGAGGAGAGAAAACTTGGCCATCAGTTTATTTTCTTTTCCAAAAGCATCAATGGCATTCTGGATTCTGCCTACTACTTTGTCGTACTGACCTTTTTGGAACATTTCATAACTCTGGTCGTAGTAGAGGTCCAGCTTTTTGGCATCTGCCGCCAGGGCCGCAAGGTATTGGGCATCGCTGGCGATTTTGGTGAATTTGTCATCCGGATATTTGCTCAGCAGCAGGGCTTTGTAGCGGTCTGCCATAGCTGTATTTTTCAGATCCGTGTAATTCATAAACAGGTAGTAATATGTCTCAGCTTCAAATTCACTGCCCGGATAATCTTTGATCAGTTTTTCGAGTATATCCACCGAAAGCTGGTACTCCTGGATCTTGTCGCGATAATCCTTGCCGAGTGCAAAGAGTGCTTTTTTCATTTCAGTGCGATACTGTTCTTTTTGGAGTGTGTTTAAAGGCACATCCGCCATTACTCTTTTGTATTCAGCATCTGTAATATCGACCGATTCGTTATCACCTGATTTTTGTTCCGTTACCGGATCGCTGTCGGTCTGGTTGTAGGACTTATTAGAGCGTCGCCAGTTGTCTTCCGATTTTCGGGTGCCCCAGGTGTTTTTGAAACTGTTTTTACCTGCTTCTACGGCGATGGGGTTATAGGCAAAAAAGTTGCTCAAGCCAAAGCCCCCGCTTTTTTGGGTGTTGGCAAAAACACCCGGTTTGGTACCTGCAGCCGGTTCATCGGCCTTGCCATTTTTTCTTTCATTTTCAAGTCTGCGTTTCGCTATTTTCTGCAGTTCTTCCGGTGAAAGCTCGCCCATGGCCAGAAGGCTGTCGAGCCTTTCAACCGTTTGCGCATTTTTGGCTATAGATGTAAGGTTGTTGGCCATGTTTTTGACATAGAAATACCGTTCATCATTTTTGGGGAGATTGATCAGCGTAGTATCAAAATAACTTTTGGAAATGTGGTAAACCTTTTCATTCAGGTTGATTTGAGCCAAATAGTAAGAAGACTCGGTTTTAAGTGAGGTGTTGTTGCTATTGGCAGCAGAACTTTTCATAAAATACTCCTTCGCCAGTGCCTCATCGTGAGGATAGACCGTTTCTCCAAGGGAATAATAAATCTGGTCTTTGAATTCACTGTATTTATCTTCTTTCAAAAACTTTTCCAACTGTTTGACGGTAGCTTCGTGTCCTCCATTGCCTCTTGCTGACAAAGAGGTAGCATACGCCAGCTCAGACATAAATTTCAGTTTGAAATCTTTGGCATATTTTTTAGCTTTCAGAAAATAGGCAGATGCGGCGGTTGGGTTCTTCTGCAATCTATGGATTTGTCCGGCGATGAAAGCATATCGCGCTTTGTTGTTTTTAGAAGCATTGCCTTCGATGGCCTGGTCAAGGTAGGCGAGGGCGGGTTCAAAATCGCGTTGTTTGATCAGCAAATCGGCCATTGCCGGCGCTATTTCATCCCTGACTTCTTCTTTGATACCAGCATTTTTTTCCAGGCCTTTCAACAGGAATTCGGCGTTGGAATATTGTTCTAACCTTGTATAGGTTTTGGCCAACCATACCAATCCTTCACTGTACGATGTCTTGTCTTCGGTGGTTTTTTTCTTTGTTGCAGCAGCATCGGTGGTCACTTCTTCTTCTTCCTCTTCTTCTGCAGGCAGGGTTGGTTTTACTTCGGGCTTGCTTCCCTGTTTATTGGTATTGTTGGCAGGATTGGGCACGTTGGCTTTAACAGAGTCCTGTTTGGTTTCTGTTTTTGTTTTGGTGGTTCGTTTCCCTTTCTTTTTCTGTTTTTCTCTTTCTTTCTTTTCTTGTTCCCTTTGTTTTTCTCTCTGTTTCTTATCTTCCTCTCTTTGTTTTTTCAGGTCTTTTTTAGCTTCTTCCTTGATCTTCTTTTCTTCTTCTTTTTTCTTTTCCTCGGCCTCTCTTTTTTCCTCTTTCTTTTTCTTTTCCTCTTCGCGTTTTGCCTCGCTTTCTGCTTTTCTTTGTTTGGCACTTATTTTTTTCTTCTTGAAGTTCCTGCCGTATGGGTTTACCGGGTTAAAGTCTTCTTCAAAATACTCCAGTGTTTCCAGGGCACTTTCATAATCTTGCTTGAGGTATTGTGATTTTGCCATTAAGACATAACAATTGTCCACCCAATCACCCGGTTCGTGGATGGCGGCAACACGGGTCAGTTTTTCTATGGCTTTATCCAGATCAGGGTTGACAATTTTTGCATCGGGCACCGACAAATAATCATAGACTTCCAGAATTTTGGTGTAGTTGTCGTTGTTTTTTTCTCTAAGGGTGAGTAAACTGGCTTCATAGAGCTCATTGGCGTTGAAATAGCCATTGTATTCGGAAGTGACATTGTGATAGAACTTACCGAGCTTGGAAACCTCGTTTTTTCGCTTTCTGGAAACACAGCCCGAGGTAAGCACAATACAAACAATGAGCAGGGCTGAAATCAACCCCCAAAAGCGATTACTCCTCATTTAATTTTTATTAACAGTACTATTAGTTTATTTATAACTAATTTTGCGCAAAATTATTTTATTTTTCTGAAAAACAATGCATAATGTCCGCGGAGGAAGGAACTAAAAGATCATTGTTAGAGCGACTTCAGGACAATTACAGACTGGTAATACTGGACGAAGATGATTTAAGAGAGGTTACCTCTTTTAGTTTCTCATTATTGATTTTTTACATCATTGCCAGTTCATTTATTGTTTTGATGACCGTTATGGTGGTTTCATTCATTGTTTTTACCCCTGTAAAGCGCTGGATTCCAGGCTATGGGGATATCAAAGAAAATACAGAGTTTGTAGAACTTACCCAGCGGATCGATGAGCTCGAGAAGCAGGTTCAGGCGCACGATACGTACACCCAGGGACTGAAAAATATGTTGAAATCCATTGAAATTTCCGAAGCTGAGCAAAAAGCCGGGAAGCCGGAAGCGGTCAACAATCGCGACGTTGTGGAGTCTCTCAAAACCAGAGAGCTGGATCACCTCGTTTTTGCCTCTCCACTTTCGGGAAGTATCAGTGCAGAGTACGATCCCAGCAGAGAGCACCTGGGCACCGATATCATTGCACCCAAGGGCACCGCTGTAAAGTCCGTGATGGAAGGCATTGTACTGAGTGCAGAATGGTCGGCAGAATCGGGCAATGCGGTCATCATTCAGCATCCCAGAAATATAGTTTCCGTTTACAAACACAATTCAGCCAATCTGGTGAAGCCGGGGCAAAAGGTTCAAACGGGACAGGCAGTGGCCATCATTGGCAATACCGGTGAAATGTCGTCGGGACCTCATCTACATTTTGAGCTGTGGTATGATGGTCAGGCGGTGAATCCCAAAAATTATATTTCATTCAACTAACAAAACTTAGAACAAAATAATGAGCTCATTGAAAGCACTTACGGATGAACATGGAAATGCACTAAGTCCCATTCTCGATAAAAGCATTAAAAATTTTTTAATTGATATCGATGGTACCATTTGCGATGATGTTCCCAACGAAGAACCGGAAAGAATGGTCACTTGCGAACCTTATCCGGATGCACTGGAAATCATCAATAAGTGGTACGATGAAGGCCACATCATCACCTTTTTTTCATCGCGTACAGAAGAGCACAGAGCCATTACAGAGACCTGGTTAAACCAGCATGGCTTCAAATACCACGGCATCCTCCTGTGCAAGCCGAGAGGTGGCAACTATCACTGGATCGACAATCATTTGGTGAAGGCTACCCGATTTAAAGGAAAGTTTACAGAGCTTGTGAAAGCAACCGCAGAAATCGAGGTATTCGAAAGCTGATCAATATCGAAAAGCTCCTTCCAGGTTAATTTTAGACAAAAACACATCCGATGCAATCTTTTTAGCTGATAGCAATTGGCTTGCCTTTTGACCAATTTCTTCAGCAAGATGCGAATTGTCGCACAAGGCAAACATAGACGGTCCGGCACCACTGATCGAAAAACCAAGACAGCCGGTTTGCAGCGCCATTTCCTTGATTTCATAAAACCCGGGTATCAAAGAAGCTCTTTGTGGCTCGATGATCAGATCTTGCAATGATCTTTTCATTAACCCAAAATCGGCTGTGTACATGGAAGCTATAAAGGCCGCGAGGTTTCCGTTCTGCCGGATAACGGTAGGCAGTTCAACGGTAGGAGCCAAAACCGCTCTGGAGTCGCGTGTCAATACGGTGATATGTGGGTATATTACCACCACAAAAAGTCCGGGAGGCACGTGAATTTTCTTAAAGTCCAGACTTTCGTTGTCCCTGATCAAGACCAGACCACCCAGGAGTGAGGGAGCCACATTGTCGGCATGGAAAGCGCCGTCTGCTATTTGCTCGCCTTCAACGGCAAAACGGAGGATTTCCGCTTTGGTGAGGCCGGTTTTGAGCCATTCGTTTACCGCAAAAACGCCTCCCACTGCGCTGGCTGCTGAAGATCCGAGGCCACTGCCGAAGGGCATTTTTTTGTGAATCTCCATCTCAATGGGCCTTTTCTCTTCACCCAGGTGCTGGAGTAGTCGGACTGCGGCGTATCCCGCTGTATTTTGGTGAATATCCAGCGGCAGTTTGTTTTTGGCGCCTGTGATGGTGGTAATTTTTAGACCCGGTTCGGTGCCCGGCCTGATGATGATTTCGTCGCCCGGTTTTTCAAGGGCAAAACCCAAAATATCAAAGCCCACCGCCACATTGGCAACGGAAGCAGGGGCGAAAACTTTAATGGTTCCTGACATACGGATACTTTTCAGAAGGCAAAAGTAGGCTTAAGCCTGCATAATAGCGTAGCTTTCGATGGCTTTGTTTTCGGCTTCTCTCATTTTCATAGCCTCAGCTTCGGTTTTGTCACCCAAGCCTGTGAGGTGAAGCAGGCCGTGAGCCATCACCCTCAACAATTCACGGGCATAATCTCCATCGGCGAATTCTGAGGCATTTTCCTGCACCCTGTCGAGACTGATGAAGATGTCACTCTCCAGTTTTTTTCCCTGTTGGTAAGGAAAGGTGATGATGTCAGTATAGTAGTCGTGCTGAAGATAATCCTGGTTAATGGAAAGCAGGTATTCGTCGGAGCAAAAAATGTAATTGAGCTGGACGATGGTCACATCCAGTGAAGCTGCCAGCTCATTAAGCCATTTAACCAATCGGGGCTCATCAAAAAAATCAGGCAGTGAAACATCTTCAGCGTGGAAGATTATGGTTTCTTCCATCAGCACAAATTAAAAAAGATTTCTACGGTGCTGCCATTGTTTTTGTATGCTACCTTGTCAGCCAGTGCGTTCATAATGTATACGCCCCTTCCTCCGCAACACTCCAATTTCTCGGGTGAAGTAGGGTCGGGAATGGCCTGAGGATCAAAACCGGCACCTTCGTCAATGATGGAAAAAGAAATACCTGTTTTGCTGCTTTTACAGGCCACCTTTACTTCTTTGCTGCTGTCTGATTTGTTGCCGTGTATAATGGCATTGTTTACAGCCTCTGTAAGGCTTATAAGGATGTCTGGAAATTTAGATGCGCAGGATTCATTTTCCATGAGGATGCTCTGCAAATAATCTTCAAGGGCTGCAATACTATTGGGAGATGACGTAAGTCGTATCGTTTTTTTAATCATGTGTATTATCTGGATTTAAGAGCCCTATAATATTCGTCTACCAATTGTCTGTAATGACTCTTGAGAGAGGGTGACACAGTTTTGTACATCGCAGCCTCTGCCTGTCTTTTCTTAAGGTATGCCTGAAGGGCCGGCGGCAAGGGTCTTTGTTTTTCTTCTCCGGTTTCTGCTTTTCGTTTTTCGTCCAACTCTCTTTGTCTTTCTGCCTTTTCTGCTTCCAGCAATCGGGTGAGAATATCCTTTTGTCGGGCCAAAGACTCTGCGTTCAATCTTTTGTTCACCAGGTCGGTTTCCACCTTATCCATCTGGTTTAGGATGTCCTGCAGACCGTTGTCTCCTTTGCCTTGTTCTTGTTTTTCTTTTTGCAGATCCTGCAATGCTTTTCTGAGTGCGGCTTGTCTGGCTGCGGCTTCCCCAAAGTCTTTTGCGGTTCCCTTTTTGCCGTCTTTCATTTTATCGGCCATTTTCTGAAGGTCAGAGTTTAATCCCTGCTGGCCGTCAGTAATTTTATCCATAGGTACTTTTCCACCGGACTTACCTTCGCCTTTACCACCCGGTTTGTTGCACATCTGGCTGCCGGGCATGGATCCGCTCATTTGCTGTTGCATATCTTTCATAGATTCACTCAACATTAATGCCAAATCGTTTAGATTGGTCATGGTCCTGCGTTGATTTTCTATGGCGCGGTTGGTTTGTCTTTCTTCCAGCTGCTCAATGCTATGGTTGATGTTGTATTTGATTTCGGTAACTTTTTCGGTAACGAAACTTTCAATTTTATCCACCCGCATAGCGAGGGCACTTAAACTGTCTTCAATTACAGAGAAATCTCCTTTGATTTTGAATTGTTGTTTTACAAGATCAACGTAGCGAGGCGTGGTGGTAGGTGTTGTACCAATGTCTTTGGCCAGTCTTTCCTGATCATAGGAAACGGTTACCAGGTTTTCCAGCAATTGGCGAATGGTCTTGATGTCTTCGGCCTGTTGGTCCATTTCGGCGCCTTCCATGGCAGCAGACATTTCTTCGGCCATTTTTTTCATTTTTTTGGAAGCCTCTTTTTGCTTTTTAGCGGCTTTTTTGTTGTCGCCCGACTTGCTGTTCAGCTCTTTTTTACTGTCGTTCATGTCGTTTTTGATGTCCTCCATTTTTTCCTCATTATCCTTGCCGAGGTCTTTTGGAGGCGACAACTCCTTATTTTTCTTTTCGAGCTCATCCATTTTCTTTTCGAGCTCATCCATTTTTTTATTGAGGTCCTCCTGTTCTTTTTTCAGTTCCTCTTTTGGTGCGTTTTCCTTTTCTGTTTTATTGGCCAGTTCTTCCTGTTTTTCGGCAAGATTTTCCAGTTCTTTAATTTGTTCTTTAACCTCCTTTTCCATTTCGAGCTGCTTGTACAGTTCAAGCAGTCGTTTCATGTCTTTATTGGAGTTTTCGTTGTTCATTTCAAACTGATCCATCATTTGCATGGCATCTTCTTTCTCCAACTCCTGCATGAGTTCCTGAATTTTATCCATCAGTTCCTGTTGTTCCGGATTGATGGCCTCTTTCATCAACTCCTGCATTCTCTCCTGCTTTTCTAAAACTTCAGGATCGGGTTGCTGGAATTCTTCCTGGTTCTTTATGTTTTCCTCCAGTTTTTTCTTGCTTTCCTCCAGTTTTTTCTGGAGTTCTTTCTGTTGTTCCAGGAGCTTTTCCAGCTCTTTTTTAGTTTGCCAGTCGAGTTGTTTTTCCTGCAGGAGTTTTTCTTTCATTTTCCTGAAATTGTCCTGCATTTTTTCAAGATTTTTAATGGATTCCTTCAGGTTGTCTTTGATCAGCTCCTCATTTTCATTTTCCTGTTGTTTGAATTCCTCGAAGGTTGGTTTTTGGTATGACAGGACTCCGGTTTTACTGGTCTTGCTGCCATTTACAGCATCGTTGTCTGCTACCTGGAAGAAATATGTGATGTTGTCTCCCGCTTCCAGGCCGAGCTTGTTTAAATCCACGGAATATTCATAAGAAATTTCCTTGCCTTCAGGGCGGGGAACTTTCATCATCATTTCAGGCATTGACTTGCCATTGGCCTTGATTATGGTATAATGAAAATTCAGATTCAAGATTCCGTAATCATCTGAGGCTGTGCCAGCGAAATAGACAAAATTGCGATTGCTGCTATCGATGAATTCTTCGACGGCAATGGTTGGATACTGATCTTTTACCACATTGATGGTATAATTGACAGAATCGGGTATGGGCAACCTGTTATTGGC
>WBZX01000743.1_pt1 | contig 11742 bp, 13 predicted proteins | sample 5204211 | NCBI WGS metagenome assembly WBZX01 (sample SAMN12344362, study PRJNA552823) | activated sludge metagenome | biome: Activated sludge suspended growth; feature: Nitrification reactor; material: Wastewater; isolation source: activated sludge from nitrification reactor of wastewater...
ATCGCCATCCATCCCGATCAGGTCGCCGTCATCCATGAGGTCTTCACGCCGAGCGCCGGCGAGATAGACTGGGCCAAGCGCGTCGTGGCGACCTTCGAGAGCAACCCCAATGCCGGCGTTCTGACGATGGACGGCAAGATGCTCGACAAGCCGCATCTCGTGCTGGCTCGCCGCCTGCTCGCACGCGCAGGCTAGAGCCGTCGACCCGGGGGCCGGATGAAGGACAATTTCGGTCTCTACACGACGCTCGACCGGCTGTTCGGTGGAGACCCGGCGTCCGTCCTGACGCTCGACGAGTTCCTGAAGGGTCTCGAAGGCCGTTCCTATGCCTTCGCGATCATGGCCCTAAACATGCCGAACATCGTGCCGTCGGGTATTCCCTGGCTGTCGACGGTGACCGGCGTGCCCATTCTGTTTCTGCTGGCGCAGTTCTTTGCCGGCCGCCCGGTTCCGTCACTGCCACGCACGATCGGCTGCCGCGGTCTCTCACGCAGCAAGCTGCAGAACTTCCTCAAGCGGGCGCGCCGGTACATCGACTGGCTCGAGAACGCCGTGCACGCCCGCTACGAATGGTGGGTGAACGGCATGCCACGGCGCCTGCTGCTGGCGGCCTGGGTGAGCAACGCCGTGATCCTCGCCCTGCCGATTCCCTTCGACAACCTGTTCCCGTCGATCGCCATCCTGTTCTTCTGCTTCGCCTTGATCGAAGACGACGGGCTGATGGCCATGTTGGGCTGGCTGTTCACGGCGATCACGGCGGCCTGGACGATTTTTCTCCTGATGGTCGGCCATGCGGCCATCATGGCCGCCATCAGCATGCTTCACGACTTCATCTTCGGGTGACATTACATGCTCCAAGTCGATGAAACGGCGTCCAGCCTGCTGTCCGCTCTCGATAGCGGGGAATCGCTACCCGCTCGCTGGTACACCGATCCTTCGATCACCGAGCGGGAGATCGTGCGTATTTTCCGCAAGAGCTGGAACTATGTCGGCCCGCTGTCGCAGCTCACAACACTCGGCGACTACGTGACCGGCTATGCCGGCGGCGTTCCGGTGGTCGTCGTCCGCAACGAACAGGGGCTGGCGGGCTTCGTGAACGTCTGCCGACATCGGCGGCACGAGGTGATGAAAGGACGCGGCAACGCCAGGCTGATGCAGTGCGGCTACCACGCCTGGACCTACGATCTCGCCGGCGGCCTGCGGCAGGTGCCGCGCTCGGCGGCCGAACCGAACTTCCGGCTAGAGGACTATCCGCTGTTGCCGATCCGCACCGAAGTGCTCGGCCCCTTCGTGTTCGTCCACCTCGATGCCGATGCGCGGCCGATCCACGATTACTATGGGCCGATCCTCGATATCATCGCCGGCAGCGGCGTCGTGCTCGATACGCTCCAGCCCTACAGCCGCGAGGAATGGCAGTCCTTCGCCAACTGGAAGACGATGCTGGAGAATTACCTGGAGTGTTACCACTGCGCGGTCGCTCATCCGGGTTTCAATGCGGCGATTGACGTCCGGCCGGACGCCTACACGCTGGCCGCCCACGGATGGTTCTTAAGTCAGAGCGGTCCGGTGCGGCCGTCGGCGCTGCAAGGCAAGAGCAAGATCGAACTTTACGATGTCGCCGGCGACGTCGCCCAGTCGCAGTATCACTTCCTGTGGCCCAACGTGACTATCAACATCAATCCGGGCTTTCCCAATCTGTCGATCGACGTCTGGACGCCCGACGGACCGAACGCGACCAAGGGGTTCTCCGAACAGTTCTTCGGTCCCGGAGTCAGCGAGGACTTTGCCCGGTCGCTCGTGGCGTTCAACAAGCAGGTCGCCAGGGAAGACGACACGCTGACCGATTCGGTGCAGCGCGGTCTCCTGGGCGGCCTACCCGATCGCGGCCGCTTCCTGACGAACAGCGAGCACCTCGTCGTCCATTTCCAGAAGATGGTGGTGAACGCCATCTTCGGACAGTCGGCGGAAGCTCCGTAGCTCCTGCTATCGGGCCTCTCGCTCAGTAGGAGCGCGGCAGTCCCAGCACATGCTCGGCTACGAAGTTCAGGATCATGTTGGTCGAGATCGGCGCTACCGTGTAGAGGCGCGCTTCGCGGAACTTGCGCTCCACGTCGTATTCCTCGGCAAAGCCGAAGCCGCCATGCGTCTGCACGCACATCTCGGCAGCCGCCCACGAGGCTTCCGACGCCAGCATCTTGGCCATGTTGGCCTCGGCGCCGGCATTGATGCCCGCCTCGTACATCGTCGCCGCCTTACGCACCATCAGGTCGGCCGCCTCGATCTGCGCATAGGCGCGTGCGATGGGATACTGGACGCCCTGGTTCTGGCCGATCGCGCGGCCGAACAGCTTGCGCTCCTTGGCGTAGTTCACTGCCTTTTCGACGAACCACTTGCCGTCGCCGATGCACTCCGAGGCGATCAGCACGCGCTCCGCGTTCATGCCGGAGAGGATGTAGCGGAAACCCTGCCCCTCCTCGCCGATCAGGTTCTCGGCCGACACTTCCATGTTGTCGAAGAAGACTTCGGTGCTGTTGTGGTTCATCATCGTGCGGATCGGCCGGATGGTGAGGCCCTTGCCCAGCGCCGCGCGCATGTCGACCAGGAACACCGACAGGCCTTCCGTCTTCTTCTTGGTCTGGTCGCGCGGCGTGGTGCGCGCCAGCAGAAGCATCAGGTCGGAATGCTCCGCGCGACTGGTCCACACCTTCTGTCCGTTCACGACGTAGGTGCTGTTGTCCTTCTTCACCGCCGTGGTGCGCAGGCTCAGCGTATCGGTGCCGCTCGACGGCTCGGTGACGCCGAACGCCTGCAGGCGCAGCTCGCCGGTGGCGATCTTCGGCAGGTAGCGTTCCTTCTGCTCCTTGCTGCCGTGCCGCAGCACCGTGCCCATGATGTACATCTGGGCGTGGCAGGCCGCGGCGTTGCAGCCGGCCTTGTGGATCTCCTCCAGCACCGCACTCGCCGCCGAGATGCCGAGCCCCGCGCCGCCATATTCCTCGGGGATCAGGATCGACAGCCAGCCCGCCTCGGTCAGCGCCTTCACGAACGCGGTGGGATAACCGCGCTCGCGGTCAAGCTCCCGCCAGTAGCTGCCGTCGAACTTGAGGCAAAGTTGGCGAACGGCATCGCGGATTTCGGGATGGGTCGGGGCGTAGGGGTTTTCCATGGCGGCGCAAACTAGTCCGCTGTCTGGCCCCAGGCAATGCGGCCAAGCTCGTCGACCAGCGGGCCGTGAACGTCGGGCCCGAAACCGTCGACGGTCGGTTCGCGCAAGGCTGTGACGCCGTCGACGGCGCCGGCCTTGTCGACGATGGCACGCGTGACGGCAAGGTCGCGTTCTGCTGTCAGGAATTTCGCAACCGTCGCCTGCCAGTCGGGCCGCAGGACCGCCAGCGCCGCCATCAACCCGTAGGCCCCCCAGTTCGACACGCCGGCGACGGTCAGATGATCGCACGAGGTGGCGCAGGCGATCTCGGCGCCATTGGGAACGGTGCGCGCGATCAGTCCTGCCGGCAGCCGGCCCATGCCGACTTCGTTGCCGCCGTCGCCGATGGCGAGCTTCTTCCAGGGCCCGCCCAGGAAGAGGTCGTCCAGCGGCGCCGTCCAGGGCGAGACATCGACCCCGCGCATGTTGCGCGGCTTGCCGTCGGCGGCGCGGCCGCATCGCTCGATGGCCACCGCATGGCTGAGCGAGGCGGCCCGCCAGTCGACGATCAGCCGGTCGAGGGCAGCCTGGTCGGCAACGGCAATCTCGTCGACGGCGACGGCGACGCCTGTGGCGGCAACGGCCGCCCGCACCGCGTCGGCACACGGCGTGTCCGTCGCGATACGGACAGGAACGCCGCATGCCGCCAGCGCTGCCGCCAGCAGGGCGGTCCCGACCGGGCCGTCGGTTTCGGGCGCCGCAACATCGCCGCGAGGCACGAAGAACCCGGTGATAAGTCCGACCGATGTCGCCTGTGCCAGTTCCCGCGCCGCATCGCCGAGCCCGCCGGCGCTCGCCGCGATCAGATCGGCCGTCCTGCGGCCGACGTCGCGACACACCAAAGCTTCGATGGCGGCGAGGCGCCTCGTCCGTTCGCTTACCTTTGTCGACATAAACCAGCACGCCCCCTCGCGAACTTCACTTTACGAAAGGATGCGGCGCGAGCCAAATAGCGCACCTTGTCAAATGTTCCCGCGCCGTCGCCGCTGCATGGCATCTACTTCAAGCTGAGCGCCCTCGTGTTGTTCTGCACCATGGACGCCATGGTGAAGGCACTGGGCGGCACCTACGGGTCTTTCCAGATGATGCTGTTCCGCAGCGGCATCGCCCTGCTCCCCGTGGCCGTCATGATCTGGCATGCCGGCGGCTTCCGGGCCGTCCGCAGCACCCGGCCGGGCCTGCAGGCGGTTCGCGTCTGTATCGGCATCTGCAGCATGTTCGGCTTCTTCTATGTCTTCCCGCGCATGCCGCTGGTCGACGCCTACGCCATCTCCTTCGCCTCGCCCCTCTTCATGGTCGCGCTGTCCGTGCCTATACTGGGCGAGCCGGTCGGCTGGCGGCGCTGGACGGCCGTCGCCGTGGGCTTCGTCGGCGTGCTGATCATGCTCGATCCCTGGGGCATCCAGTTCCACGCCATCTCGCTGATCGTCCTGGCGGCGACCTTCTGCTACGCCCTGTCCACGGTGATGGTCCGCCTGCTCAGCCGGCACGACAAGGACGTCGTCACCCTCTTCTGGTTCGCCTTCTGCGCCAGCCTGGTGTCCCTGGTCGGCGCCATCCCCGAATGGCAATGGCCGCCTTTGCTCGACTGGGTGTGGCTGATCACCCTGGGCCTGCTGGGCGGGTTCGCGCAGATCCTGATCACCCGCGCCTGGCGGCTGGCGCCGGCCGCGGTGCTGGCGCCCTTCGACTATGCCTCGATCGTGCTCGCCGTCGCCTTCGGCTACCTCTGGTTCAAGGAAGAGCCGTCCTGGACGGTCTGGTACGGCCTGCCGCTGGTCATCGGCTCCGGCCTGTACATCCTGTACCGCGAGCGGGTGCGGGCTCGCGAGCGGGCAAAGGCCGTTTCGCCCTGACATCTCGCCCTTTTCCCTAACCGATCTAAGGGTATGGCCGAGTTCCAATGCGCAGCATTGACGAACCGGCCCGCCAACCACATCTTGTAGGCATGACCGATACCTCTTTCTCCGTGACCCCGAACGCGGCCAAGCGGATCGCCTTCCTGGCCTCCAAGGAGGCCAAGCCCGTGATGATGCGGGTGGCGGTGCTGGGCGGCGGCTGCTCGGGCTTCCAGTACAACTTCTCGTTCGAGGAACAGCGCAACGACGACGATCTCGTCATCGAGCGCGACGGTGCTGCGGTGCTGGTCGACAGCACGTCGCTGGAACTGCTCCAGGGCAGCGAGCTCGACTATGTCGAGGAAATGGTCGGCTCGTCGTTCCAGGTGAAGAACCCGAACGCCACCTCGTCCTGCGGCTGCGGCAACTCCTTCAGCGTGTGATCCCACTGCGATGAAGATCGCTACCGCCGTTTAGCCTCAACTCTCCGGAGCGGCCGCCCCGACATCGCGCACCCTACGGTCAGCGGCCTTGCCAGTGCAGCATCCGGCGCTGTGCCGCACTGAGGGCTAGTTCCCACGCCAAACCGATAATTCCGATCAGCACGATACCGATGAAGGTCGCCGGAATATTGAAGTATTGAGCCGAATCGAGAATTATGAAGCCCAGGCCGGCTTGAGCGCCCAGCAGTTCCGAGGCGACGACCAGGGTCCAACAGATCGACGAAGCGGCGCGCAGCGCCGTCATGATGGCCGGCATCGCCGCCGGGATGATGACGTGAAAAAACAACTGCGATCGGCTCAGTCCCATGTTCTGGCCAGCGCGGACCAGCATCTCAGGGACGGCGCGTACACCGTCCGCACAATTCAGCACCACGTACCAGAAGGCCGCCATGAAGATCAGGCCGATTTTCGAGGCTTCGCCGATCCCGAAGTAAAAGACGAACAGGGTGACAAAGGCGATCGGCGGGATGGGCCGCAGGAAGCCGATGATCGGCGCGACCATTGCACCCACGACCTCATGCCGGCCGATCAGGATGCCAAAGGGCACACCCAGCGCCACGGCTGCCAGGAAGCCGCTGAAGGCCCGCATCACGCTCATGCCGACATGCTTCCACAACGGCGATCCGCCGTAGCCATCGCGCAACATCTCAATGAAAGCGGTGGCGATCTTGGACGGGCCCGGCAGAAACTCCTCGCGTACCAAGCCCGAAGCCGACACCGCTGCCCAGAGCAGGACGAAGCCGACGACCGATGCCAGACTGATCCAGCGCAACCGCGTCGCACGAGTCATGCCTTGTCACCTGCTAAGGGAGCCCCTGCCGCCGCCGTCCATTCCTCGCGCAGCATCTCGACGATGCGCGCTCGCAAGGCGGCGAAGTCCGCATTGCCGATGAGCCCGTAGCTGCGCGGCCGGGCGAACGGCACTTCGATTTGCGCTTTCAGCCGACCGGGGCGACGCGACATGACATAAACCTGGTCGGCGAGGATCAGCGCCTCCTCGACGTCGTGTGTGATGAAGAAGATCGTTGGCTTGTACTCAGCCCATACGTTCAGCATGACTTCGTGCATGACGATGCGCGTCTGGGCATCGAGCGAGCCGAACGGTTCGTCCATCAGAATCACGTCTGGACTGGCGACAAGTACGCGCGCGATCTGCACTCGCTGTCGCATGCCGCCCGACAGCTGATAGGGATAGTGCGTCTCGAAGCCAGCCAGGCCGACGCTGGCCAGCACGCGCTCGGCGTTCCTGGTCAGCCCGGCGCGGTCGGCGCCGCGCATGCGAGGACCCAGCACGACGTTGTCCCAGACGTTCAACCAAGGAAGCAGCGCGGCCTGCTGGAAGACGACACCCCGCTCGGGGCTGGGCCCAAGTATCGGCATGCCCCGTACGCTGAGCTGCCCGGTACTCGGCTGCTCGAAGCCGGCGATCATGTTCAACAAGGTAGTCTTGCCACAGCCGCTCGGCCCGACAATGCAGGCTACCTCATGTTCGGCGATCCGCAGGTCGAGCGACTCCAACGCCACCGTCGGCGGGTCTCGGTCGAGCCGGCCGGGAAACTCCTTCCGCAGGCCGCGCGCGACGATCAGGTCAGTCCCCACCTACCGGCCTACTTGCCGAGAGCGTATTTGGCGGGGCGATTGTCGAGATAACTGCTGATGTTGCCACGCTTGGTGATCATCTGCCCCCATAAGGCCGGTTCCTCGACCCGGTCCTTCAGGATAAACGCCGCGCCTTTGGTATGATCGGCAGGATTGACGATGTTCATCGCAAAGTCGGGTTTGAGATGGTCCTCCAAGGTATACCACTCGACACCCTTGATAATGGCCGTGGCCAATGGCCGGTCGATGCCGGTGACCGACCGAATCTTCTCGATCGTCGGCTCTGGGTCGGTGGCGAAACGCTTCTGACCATCCGCCAGGGCACGCAGCATCCGGCCAGCCGCTTCCACGTTCTTTCCCTCGGTCAGGAATTTCGTGGTCATTGTCATGCCGAACGGGTCGTATGCGCCCAGCTCCTTGTTGATCACGATACGTCTGGCGCCCTTGTCCATCGCCTGAGTAACGAAGGGGTCCCAGAACCATCCACCCTCGACATCTCCGTTGATCACTGCCGCGAGGCCTTGCGGCGGTTGCAGCGGCACGACCTCGATGTCGTTGAGGGCCATGCCGGCGCGTCTCAGGGCGTAGAGATGGGCCAGATGCTGCGTCGATCCGGCCGGATAGGTGATCTTCTTTCCCTTGAGTTCCTTGAAGTCGCGGACCTTGCTGTCCTTGCCGACCACCAGTCCTTCGATCGGCGAGTAGTCGCCGTAATTGTACACCCAACGAATGTCGAGACCGCGCGTGGTCCCCATGTAATAGGTCGTCATACCGCCCTGGGCAGCGTCTATGCTGCCGGCCTGCAATGCCTGGAAAGCGGCCGGCCCCGAGGTGAACTTGATGAGCTGGAGGTCGACGTTCGCCTTTTCGAGTAGGTCGTGGGCGATTGCAGCGAACAATGGCACCGTAGGCACAGGAAGATAGCCATAGCGGATGGTGATCCGTTCCTGTTTGCTTTGGGCGTACCCCACTGCTGGCGCCGCGATGAGGCCAGCGAGTAGAATTTCGCGTCTCCGAAGAAGCGAGAACCGCATTTATTTCCCCTCCCTTGGCAAGTAGTTCTTTATGCGATCGTTAACATGCCGCCCGTAATCCTATTCGCCGACTGTCTCCAAAAGGAAGCTGAAATGTCGAATGTACCCAGAAAGGAGAGGCAGTGAGTGAATGTTGAACCCCATGTTCGACAATGCGACCGTCGTTGCTTTCGCCCGGCCTGCTTTCGCTTCGCCCTGCGGTTCGTCTACATTAGGCAACACGCTCAGGGCTGACGTCTCGGCGCCTGTGCAGTCGACGGTACAGAGACCAGCGGTGCGCTCGGTTGATGCATTGAGCTGAAAGGTATGGGTACTTTCTCCAAATGAAGATCGCGACCTGGAACGTCAATTCAGTCCGCAAGCGGACTGGAAATCTGGTTTCGTGGCTGCAACGCGCCAAGCCGGACGTCGTCGTCCTGCAGGAGATCAAGGCGCAGGAAGCACAGTTCCCTACTCTCGAGGTGGAGGCCGCCGGCTACAAGGTGGCGATCGTCGGCCAGAAGGGATTCAACGGCGTCGCCCTCCTGTCCCTGCACCCGTTCGACATCACGGCCCGCGCTCTGCCCGGCCATGCCGAAGACGAACCGGCGCGTTACATCGAAGGGCGTATCCACACGCCGCGCGGGCCGCTCACCGTGGGCGGCATCTACCTGCCCAACGGCAATCCGATCGGTACCGAGAAGTTCGCCTACAAGCTCGCCTGGATGGAGCGCCTCTTCGGCCACGCCCGCGAGTTGCTGGCGCGCGAGGAGATGTTCGTGCTGGGCGGCGACTACAATGTCTGCCCGACCGAAGTCGACGTCTTCAACCCCGCTGCCTTCGCCGACGATGCGCTCTGCCAGCCGGAGTCGCGCGCGGCGTTGCGCAAGCTGCTCAACCTTGGCCTGACCGATGCCGTCCGCGCCTTCCACCCCGAAGATGCGCAGTACACCTTCTGGGATTACCAGGCCGGCGCCTGGCAGAAGGACAATGGCCTCAGGATCGACCATCTGCTGCTCTCGCCGCAGGCGGCCGACCGGCTGACCGCCGTCGGCATCGACAAGGCCGAGCGCGGCAAGACCGAGCCATCGGACCACGTGCCCGTCTGGTGCGAGCTCGACGTCGCGGCCTGAGAGCCGCATTTCCAGCATGCTGCTGAAGCGCCGCTTCCTCGACGGGATCGCGGGCGGATCGATTTCGCTCGTGTTCCGGCGCTGGCGTAAGCCGACGGTGAAAGCAGGCGGCACATTGAAGACGGCAGTCGGCGTCCTCGCCATCGACGAAGTCGAGAGCACTCCATTGTCGAAGGTCACGGCCGTGGACGCCAAACGTGCCGGCTATTCCTCGCTCGACGAGCTGAAGGTCGAGCTTTCCAAACGCAACGAGGGCGACGTTTACCGGATCAAGGTCCGACATGCCGGCGCCGCCCCGCGGATAGCCCTGCGGAGCAAATCGCGGATGGGTAGCGGCGAGTTCGATGCCCTTCTCGTGCGCCTCCAGCGATTGGACGGCACTACGCCCTGGGTGAGGCGCATCCTCGACTTGATCGCACGCCACCCCGGCCGGCGTGCCGCCGAGCTGGCGGCCGAACTCAGGCAGGAGACCGCGCCCTTCAAGCTCAATGTCCGCAAGCTGAAGGCACTTGGTCTGACGGAAAGCCTGGAGATCGGCTATCGCCTGTCGCCGCGCGGCCGGGCCGTGCTGGCCCGGCTCGGAATGTAGCCCTACTCGGCGCCGGCGCCGATCACGCCACCGTCGGCGATGATGCACTGACCGCAGACGAAATTGCCGGCCTTGGAGGCCAGGAACACGGCGACGCCGCCGATATCTTCGGGCTGACCGATACGCTTCAGCGCAGCCTTGTTCTCCTGCGCCGCACGGATCTGCGGGTTGTCCCACAGCGCCTTGGCAAAGTCCGTCTGGATCAGGCCGGGCGCGATCGCATTGACGCGGATGTTGTGCTTGCCCCACTCCATGGCCAGCGACTTGACCAGCGAGAGGTCGGCTGCCTTGCTCATGTTGTAGGCCGCGATATGCGCCGAGCCGACCAGGGCGCCGATCGACGACACGATGATGAAGGCGCCGTCCTTACGCTCCGCCATCTCCGGCCCGACCATGTTCATCAGCCAGAGGTTCGACATCACGTTGTTCTGCATGATCTTCTGGAAGACGTCCTCCTTCAGGCCGGTGAGCGGACCGAAATAGGGATTGGACGCTGCGTTGCAGACCATGATGTCGATCTTGCCGTAGGCCTTGCGCGCAGCGGCGACCAGATTCTCGAGCTGCGCCTTGTCCGAGATGCTGGCGGCCACCGCCGTTGCCTCGCCGCCCTTGGCCTTGATGCCCTTCACGACTTCCTCGCAGGCCGGCAGCTTGCGGCTGGACACCACGACCTTGGCACCGTGTGCCGCCATCTGTTCGCAAATCGAGCGGCCAATGCCGCGGCTGCCGCCGGTCACAACAGCCACCTTGCCGGAAAGGTCGAACATCATCGGTCGTCTCCTGGATTCATTTGGTCAGCAGGGCTACGAGCTCAACATGCGCCGACCAGAGGAACTGGTCGATAGGCATGAGTTTCTCCAGTCGGTATCCACCTTCCTGCAAGGTGCGGACATCGCGGGCGAAGCTGCCCGGATCGCAGGATCCGTAGACGATCTTCTTCACCTTGGAGCGCGCAATCTCGGCGCATTGTGCGGCCGCACCCGCCCGTGGCGGATCGAGAACGAGCGCGTCGAACCCGTCGAGTTCGGCCGTCGTCAACGGATTGCGGAAGAGATCGCGCCGCTCGGCCACAACGCGATTGCCGCCGAGCTTGCGCGCCGCCGCGTCGACAGCCGCAACCGCGGGCTTGTCGCTTTCGAACAGAGAGAGCTTGCCCGGCCGGCCGAGCGAGAGGGCACCGATTCCGGCGAACAGGTCCGCCATATGTGCCGCATCGCCGATCCAGGCATTGACCGCGGCGCGCATCGTCAGCTCGGCGCGCTTGGTCGCCTGCAGGAAAGCGCCGGGCGGCGGTTCCACCGTCGCATCGCCCAGGATCAGGAACGGTGTCCGGCGCGTCACCACCGGCTCGGCCGTCGCACGATCCCCCCAGCTCAATCGTGCAAGGCCGGCGCGCTCGGCAAGCGCGACCAGCGCCTCGCGCATCTCAAGCTTGAGGGCGAGCTTTTTGTGCGGCCGGATCAGGACGTCGAGGCCATTGTCGGTTTCGTTCACGATCGCATCGGCTGCGGCACCTTCCGGCAGGATGTCGGCCATGCTGGCACGCAACGTCTCGAAAACAGCGCTGACCGCCGGCCGCGCGACGACGCACGTGCCGATATCGACGATCCTCTGGCTGGCTCGCTCGTGAAAGCCTGCCAGCACCCGCCGCCCCTGGCGACGCAGCACGATATCGGCACGCCGCCGCTCGCCCGGCTCGCAGGCAAGCGGCTGCTCGAACGCTGGCGCCCGGATACCCTGCTGCTTGAGTGCCCGTGCGATGAGTTCGACCTTCCAGTCCAGATAGATGTCGCGCCGCCAATGCTGCAGCGCGCAGCCACCACAGACGCCGAAATGCGCGCACGGCGGCGTCTCGCGATGTC
>WBZX01002510.1_pt2 | contig 11741 bp, 11 predicted proteins | sample 5204211 | NCBI WGS metagenome assembly WBZX01 (sample SAMN12344362, study PRJNA552823) | activated sludge metagenome | biome: Activated sludge suspended growth; feature: Nitrification reactor; material: Wastewater; isolation source: activated sludge from nitrification reactor of wastewater...
TCACATCCTGGGGCTGTAGCCGGTCCCAAGGGTATGGCTGTTCGCCATTTAAAGTGGTACGTGAGCTGGGTTTAAAACGTCGTGAGACAGTTTGGTCCCTATCTGCCGTGGGCGCTGGATATTTGACGGGGGCTGCTCCTAGTACGAGAGGACCGGAGTGGACGTGCCTCTGGTGTACCGGTTATGACGCCAGTCGTATCGCCGGGTAGCTAAGCACGGAAGAGATAAACGCTGAAAGCATCTAAGCGTGAAACTCGCCTGAAGATAAGATATCCCTTGCACCTCGAGTGCACTGAAGGGTCGTTGAAGACCACAACGTTGATAGGCTGGGTGTGGAAGCGCAGTAATGCGTTAAGCTAACCAGTACTAATTGCCCGTGAGGCTTGATCCTATAATTTTGAGAAGCAGTGCTGCAAAAACGCAGCACGGTGTGTAGCCGATACAACCTCAACCCAACCTTCTTCCAGACATGCCGCCCGCCGGCAGCATGATCGAACAGCTCCCCAGACAATCCGAATGCGGGGTCCAGTCCACCGACTCGATCCCCACCCCTTTGTCTGACGACCATAGCAGAGTGGAACCACCCCTTCCCATCCCGAACAGGACGGTGAAACGCTCCCGCGCCAATGATAGTAGGCTCCCGCCTGTGAAAGTAGGTCATCGTCAGACTCCTTACAATGCGCTCAACACGCAGCCAAAACCCCTCCCTCAACAGGAGGGGTTTTTTATTGCACAGATGAAAGAAAAAATGACGGGTCTGAAAAATATTTCCATTAATAATCAATATCTTGTCTTATGGCTACAACTAAAGTTGTATGGCGGAATGGGCCCGCTGGGCATAAGTTGATTCCGTGACCATGTGGTCACATTCAACTTGAGGAGAGGAAACGATGAAAAAACTGATCAGTGCCCTGCTGATGGTGTTGCTTGCCATGCCGGCATTCGCCGCGGTGAATGTGAACACCGCCACCCAATCGGAGCTCGAAGCAGTCAAGGGGCTCGGCCCTTCCAAGGCGAAGGCGATCATTGCCTATCGCGAGGCGAACGGCAATTTCAAGAGCCTGGACGATCTGGACAAGGTGAAGGGTTTCGGCAAGTCGTCTATCGACAAGCTGAAGGATGAACTCACGGTCGGGATGGAGAACGCCAAGAAGAAATAAGCGTTGTGCCATGCGTTCGCAATGCGGACGCATGGCGTTGTTGCTCCGCGCCTGCAGGGAACAGGTGCACGCGTTGACGGGGTGCCCGGTATAATCCGGGGTTTTTCCGCCGCCACGAAATTTTCATGTCCACTCTTGTAGTCATCCTGATCGCGACGGCCGCAGGCAGTGTATTGAGCTTGGGACTGGCCGCAGTCTTGGCCTTTTCGGCACGACCGAGCTGGGTGCCCATCCTGGTGAGCTATGCGATCGGGGCCTTGCTCGGTGCTTCGCTTCTGGAAGTCCTGCCGGAAGCAGTCGAGATGGGCGGGAATGTCGCGACGGTCGCGAAGTCGGTCCTGGTTGGAATCCTGCTTTTCTTCATGCTGGAAAAACTGGTGTTGTGGCGACACTGTCATGAGGAAATATGCGAGGCCCACGGGGGGCAGGAGCATGTGCATGATCACGGCCGCTCCGGCATGATGATCACGGTGGGCGACACCTTCCACAATTTTGTCGATGGGGTGATTATCGCCGGCGCGTTTCTGGCGGATTTCCGGCTGGGGGTGGTGACCGCGCTGGCGATCATTGCGCACGAAATCCCCCAGGAAATCGGCGATTTCATGATCCTGCTGCATTCCGGCTATACCCGTACGCAAGCCCTGCTGCTGAATTTCGTGACGGGAGTCGCGACGCTGTTCGGTGCGCTGTTCGGCTATTTCTCGCTGAAGGCGATGGAAGGCTGGACGCCGGTGCTGCTGGGGCTGGCCGGCGCCAGCATGCTCTATGTGGCCATGTCGGACCTGATTCCGGGTTTGCACAAACGCGCGGAAATTCGCGCGACCGTGCAACAGGTCGTGCTAATCGCGCTGGGAATCGGTACCGTCGCGCTGACCGGCTACCTGATCGATCATGGTCACTGAACGCTTGCCGGGCCGGCGACGGCCGAAGGCATAGACGAAGAGGCCGAGCGGCAGCACGCCGAGGAAGAACAGCACTGCCAGACCCTTGCCGAGGCTGTTCGAGGTGATTGCCATCATCAGGATCACGTAGGCCCAGCCGATCGCCACGATATACATTTGATGCTCCAACCGTATCGACGCACATGGTAACCAAAGCCAGTTCCCGCCGCACCCCGACCGTAGGATTCGTATCGCTCGGTTGTCCGAAGGCCACCGTGGATTCCGAACGCATCCTGACGCAGTTGCGCGCGGAAGGCTACGGCATCGTCGGGACCTATGACGATGCCGACGTGGTCGTGGTCAACACCTGCGGCTTCATCGACGCCGCCGTGCAGGAATCGCTGGAGGCGATCGGCGAGGCGCTGGCGGAAAACGGCAAGGTGATCGTGACCGGCTGCCTGGGGGCCAAAGGCGACGTCGTGCGCGAAGCGCACCCCAAGGTACTTGCCGTGTCCGGGCCGCACGCGCTCGACGAAGTGATGACGGCGGTCCATGCCGCATTGCCCAAACCCCACGATCCGTTCGAGGATCTGATCCCCCCCGGCGGGATCAAGCTGACGCCGCGTCACTATGCTTATCTGAAGATATCCGAGGGTTGCAACCATCGTTGCAGTTTCTGCATCATCCCGTCGATGCGCGGCGATCTGGTTTCGCGGCCCATCGGCGATGTGATGCGCGAGGCGGAGGCGCTGGTCGGGGCCGGGGTGCAGGAGTTGCTGGTCGTTTCGCAGGATACGTCGGCGTACGGCGTGGACGTGAAATACCGCCCGGGTTTCTGGAATGGCCGCCCGCTGAAAACCCGCATGACCGAACTGGCCGGCGCGCTCGGCAGCCTCGGCGCCTGGGTGCGCCTGCACTACGTCTATCCCTATCCCAGCGTGGATGATGTGATCCCGCTCATGGCCGACGGCACCATCCTGCCGTATCTGGATATTCCATTCCAGCACGCGAGCACACGGATCCTCAAACTGATGAAGCGCCCGGGTGCGGTCGAGAAGACCCTGGATCGCATCCAGGCCTGGCGTGCCGCGGTGCCCGACCTGACCCTGCGTTCGACCTTCATCGTGGGCTTCCCCGGCGAGACGGATGCCGAATTCGAGGAACTGCTGGCGTTTCTGAAGGAAGCGCAGCTCGATCGGGTGGGCTGTTTCAAGTATTCGCCCGTCGAAGGTGCAGCGGCCAATGCCCTGCCCGACCCCGTTCCGGAAGACCTCAAGGAGGAGCGGCTGGAGCGCTTCATGGAGGTGCAGGCCGAAATCTCGGCGGCAAAACTGGACGCCAGGATAGGCCGCGAAATCGAGGTCATCGTGGATGAAGAGGATGAGGTCGGCACGCTTGCGCGCAGCCATGCCGATGCGCCCGAAATCGACGGCGTCGTCTATCTGGAAGGCGTGTTCGGACTGACGCCCGGAACGCGCCTGAAGGCGGTGGTCGACAGCGCCGACGAACATGACCTGTGGGCCACGCCGGTCGAGACCTGAATCAAGAGAGTGCGGCATGCACGCATCGGGTGCATGCATCCCATCCCCGACCACGGTGATCCCCGCGTTTCCCGCATCCTGCAAGGCGTAGCGGCCGGCAGCCGGCATGGCACGTCTCCTGCTTCCTGTCATGGAGCCTTCATCGTCCCGTCGCATCATGGCGGGACATACAAGGGAGACGACATGAATGCAGGTGTGATGGGGATGGGCATGATGCTGGCAGCCGGTCTGGCCCTGGCGGACGGGAAAGTCGCCACGCCGGATGAACGGGCGTGCCAGGGTGCGCAACCGGTGATGCTGATGACCCCCCTCGAGTGCCGGACGTATGTCCAGCAGGTACGCCGGCTCGAGGCGCAGGGCAAGACCGAGACCCTGGCGGAACTGAAGCGCCAGCATGAACGGCTGCTGGAGGAACGCGCCACTGCCTGCCCCTGCGTCATTCAACCCCATGTACGGGAACCCACCCTCGTGGTGGCCGGGGATTGCTGAGGCGTTTGCAAGTCGACAGACGCTGTCGAGAATTGAACGGAATGCGCCGGCTGTCCATGTTTCACGCATTGATATAAAAGGATATTTTCGACGCGCGCCGCAGGTATGCGCGTTGCAGGCTCCTGCGGGCGGCCTTGCCGCTCGACAAGATTGGAGACACGCATGAAAGCAAGACAGCGCAATGTCGTGATGGGTCTGCTCGGTTGCATGGCCCTGTTTTCGGCGCACGCCGCACGTGCCGAGAGCGATCTGGAAGCCTGCCGGGGCGGCTACAAGGTCCTGTTGATGACGCCCGGCGAATGCCGGGCTTACCTGCACGACCTTGGCGTGGCCAGGGCGCGCGCGGATTACGCTGCGGTCATGGACCTGCAGGAATGGCACACGAGCTTGCTGTTCGAGCGCTCGCAGAGCTGCCCCTGCCGTCCGGGCGGTTCGGGCGATCAAGCCGAGCGTGCCGCCGGCCTGCGCCTGCCAGCCCAGCTCGCCAGCTCAGGCAATCCGTGAAAGCAGGTCGCGCGGCCGGCGCCAGAATTTCCAGGCGTCGGCCGGCCGTAGCGCCAGTCCGCGGCCGTTGACCGGGTCGACGATGCGCAGGCCGCGGTTTCCGGTCTTGCGCAAGTCGCGCGCCAGCGGCGCAAACCAGTTCTCCTCGAGCGCCAGCATGGCGGCACGCCAGGCGAAGGCGTCGCCCATGCAGGCGGGGCCTGCTAGTGCGTCCAGCAACAGGACGGCCGGCGTGGCGAGCAGGGCGATGTCCAACCTGGCCGGAAGGGGCTGGACGTGGGCCCGGCAGGCGTGCGCAAAGGCGCGGACTTCGTCGTTCTCCGCGTAAAGCCTCACGCCACCATTCGTGATCGCGGGCTGCACGCCGCCCCCCCAGACCCACAGCCCGTTCACCGGCAGGCAGCCGCGTGCCTCGCGGGCTTCGTTGACCGGGTGGGCATGCAGGAGCATCTGCAATTCGTTCAGCTGGACGCGTAGGGCTGCCGCATCCCGCCCGCTCGGCAACAGCGTATCAACGGCCCGCCCGATGCCCAGCGAAGGCGGCGTCGTGACGAGTTCCAGGGGAACGGGGAAGCGCAGGTACCCGCGCTGCGGATGCGGCGCGAGCAGGGGTAGCGCGGCGCCGAAATGGCGGCCGATGGCGTCGGCCAGGGCATGCGCTTCTTCGGGCGTCAGGTCGGCCGGCCCGGTCGCAGCGAGCACGATGCGGTCCCGCATCAGTTGGAAGCAGGCCGGGTCGGCGCGCAGCCAGTAGGCGGCGCCCGCCTCGATGCCGTCGGCCTCCAGGGTGAGCGGCGCCCACGGCCAGTCGGATTGCCGCGCGATGCCCAATTCATCGCACAGCGCCGCTTCCGTGCCCGCGGCCGGTGCGGAGCCGTGGGTGCCGCGCCCCAGCAGGGTTTGCAGGCCGGGCAACTGCAGGCCATGCGCGGCGACTTCCAGCAATCGTGCGTCGGCGAACAGATGGGGAACGAGCCAGAGCATGCGCCGAGTGTAGCAGGCCGTAGAATGCACGCATGCGCCAGATGCTCACCCAAATCCGCGTCGCCACCCGGGGCAAGGGGCTCTTCGCCATGACCGCCGGCGTGACCGAGTGGGTGCGAAACAGTGGTATCCGCGAAGGCCTGCTGACGCTGTATCTGCAGCATACTTCGGCCAGCCTGCTGATCCAGGAAAACGCCGATCCCAGCGTGCAGACCGACCTCGAACGTTTCTTCGCCCGGCTGGTACCGGAGGGCGATCCGCTTTACGAACATGTGCTCGAGGGCCCGGACGACATGCCGGCGCACGTGCGTGCCGCGCTGATGCAGACGCACCTCGTCATCCCCGTCGTCGACGGCCTGCCTGCGCTCGGCACCTGGCAGGGCATTTACGTATTCGAACACCGCCGCGCCGCGCAGTCGCGGCAGGTCGTGCTGCATCTCCTGGGCGAGTAAGGGCCTGTGGCATACTCGCGCATTCTTCAAGCGAGTCGCGCCTTGCTTCCCTTCGAACTCTTTGTCGGCCTGCGCTACACCCACGCCAAGCGCCGCAATCATTTCATCTCCTTCATTTCCATCGTGTCGATGGCGGGGATCGCGCTGGGCGTGATGGCGCTGATCGTCGTGCTGTCGGTGATGAACGGATTCCAGGAAGAGCTGCGCGCCCGCATCCTCGGCGTGGCGGCGCATCTCGAGATCAGCGGCCCCGGGGATCGACTCGCCGATTGGCGGGGCGTGCTGGCCCAGACCCGGCAGAACGGGGAGGTCGAGGCCGGCGCCCCATACGTGAATACGCAGGGCATGCTGGCCAACGGCGACATGGTTCGCGGCGCGATCATCCGGGGCATCGCCCCGGCGCTGGAAAGCCGGGTCGCGGATTTCTCACGGCACATGAAGGCGGGACGGCTCGACGACCTGAAAGCGGGTGGCTTCGGCATCGTGCTCGGTGCCGAACTCGCGCGCGCGCTGAACGTCTTCCCCGGCGACAAGGTAGTGCTGCTCACGCCGCAGGGCAATATCACGCCCGCCGGCGTGATGCCGCGCATCAAGCAGTTCACCGTCGTCGGCATCTTCGAGGCCGGCATGTTCGAGTACGACTCGGGGCTGGCCCTGATTCACCTGCAGGACGCGCAGAAACTGCTGCGACTGGGCGACGACGTATCCGGCGTGCGCCTCAAGCTCGACGACATGCTGCGCGCGCCCTTCGTCACGCGCGCGCTGACGCGCAGCCTCAAGGGCGACTTCTACCTGACAGACTGGACGCAGAGCCACGCCAATTTCTTCCGCGCCGTTACGATCGAGAAGCCCATGATGTTCCTGATCCTGCTGCTGATCGTGGCCGTCGCCGCGTTCAACATCGTGTCGACGCTGGTGATGGCGGTGACCGACAAGCAGGCGGACATCGCCATCCTGCGCACGCTGGGAGCGCGGCCCGGCTCGATCATGAAGATCTTCATCGTGCAGGGCGCGTTCATCGGCGTGTTCGGCACCCTGCTGGGCTTCGTCAGCGGCGTCCTGCTCGCGCTCAATCTCGAGACGGTGGTGCCGGTGATCGAACGCATCGCCGGGGTGGACCTGTTCCCGGCCGACGTCTACTACATCAGCAAACTGCCTTCCAAACTGGTGTGGAGCGATGTCGCCATCATCACCGGGGTGTCGCTGCTCATCAGCCTGGTGGCGACCCTGTATCCAAGCTGGCGCGCCTCGCGCATCCAGCCTGCGGAGGCGCTGCGCTATGAGTGAGACGGTCTTGCGCTGCGCGGGCCTGGGCAAGACCTTCCGCCAGGGGAAAAGCGATGTGCCGGTGCTGACCGGCGTAGACCTCGAAGTGCGTGCGGGCGAATCGCTCGCCATTGTCGGCGCTTCGGGCTCGGGGAAAAGTACCTTGCTGCACCTGCTGGGCGGGCTCGATAGCCCGAGCGCGGGGCGGGTGGAACTGCTCGGTCGCGATCCCTTCGCGCTGTCCGAGAATGCGCGCTGCGACCTGCGCAACAGTGCGCTGGGCTTCGTCTATCAGTTCCATCATTTGTTGCCGGAATTCACTGCGCTGGAGAACGCGGCCATGCCGCTGATCGTCCGCCGCATGGCGCGCAACGCGGCGCTGGCGCGCGCGGCCGAAGTGCTCGGCAGCGTCGGGCTCGGCCACCGGCTCGGCCACCGGCCCGGCGAACTGTCGGGCGGCGAGCGCCAGCGCGTGGCGATCGCGCGCGCGCTGGTCACGCAGCCAGCCTGCATCCTGGCCGACGAACCCACGGGCAATCTCGACCGCCAGACCGCGGATGCCGTGTTCGACCTGATGCGCGAACGCAATGCGCGGCAGGGCGCCAGCCTGGTCGTGGTCACGCACGATGCCGCACTGGCTGCCCGCATGGATCGCCAGTTGCGGCTGGTCGACGGGGTGTTGCAGGCGCCCTGATCCGTCCCGGGAATGCGAGCCTATCTCATCGCATTCTGTCTGGGCATCGGCCTGCTGCAGGTGCAGCCGGCCCTGCCTTCGGCCCGCTGGCTGGCCCTGCCGGCGTTGCTGTCGATCGTCCTGCTGCTGCCGCGTCGACCGCACGCTGTCCACGACACGCTGCGTCGCACCGGCGTCGCCGCGCTGTGTCTGGTGCTGGGCCTGGCCTGGGCTGCCTGGCGGGCTGACCAGCGCCTGTCCGTGCGTCTGCCCGAACACTGGCAGGGCGTCGATATCGTTCTGATTGGCGTGGTGAGCGACCTGCCGCAGACCGATGTCCGCGGCGAGCGCATCCTGTTCGACGTCGAGCGGGTGCTGACCCCGCGCGCGCCCCGGCTTGCGCGCATCCAGCTCGCGCGCTACTGGCCGGCAGACGGGGCGCACGCCGCGCTGTTCCATGCGGGCGAACGGTGGCAACTGACGGTGCGCCTGAAGCGTCCCTACGGTACGCACAACCCGCACGGATTCGATCTCGAAGCCTGGATGCTCGAACGCAACATCGGCGCGGGCGGGTATGTGCGCGCGCAGCCGGCACCGTGGCGTCTCGATGCGCGGGCGGCCGGCCCCGCGGCATGGCTGGCGGCTGCGCGCGAATCGCTGCGCAGCCGCATCCGTGCCACGCTGGGCGACGCCCCCTATGCCGGGGTGATCGCGGCGCTGGTTCTGGGTGACCAGAACAGCATCCCGCACGACCAGTGGCGGGTCTTCACGCGCACCGGCGTGAACCATCTTCTCAGCATCTCGGGACTGCACGTCACCATGATCGCGGCCCTGGCCGGCTGGGGCGTCGCCTTCTTCTGGCGCCGCCTGCCGCGCGTTGCGGAACGCTGGCCCGCGCGCCAGGCAGGACTCGTCGCGGCGGTGGCGGCCGCACTGGCTTATGCCCTGCTGGCGGGCTTTCAGGTACCGGCCCAGCGCACGTTCTTCATGCTCCTCGTCGTGGCGGCGGCGTTCTGGGGACGGCGCGAAGCGCGGCCGTTTTCCGCCCTGGTCTGGGCGGTGTTCGTGGTGTTGCTGATCGACCCCTGGGCGGTGCTGTCGGCGGGTTTCTGGCTGTCCTTCGGCGCGATGGCCGCGATCGTTTGGGCGAGCTTCGGCCGGCTCGCCCTGCCCGGCAGCCTGCGCGGCTGGGCGACGGTGCAGCTGGCCGTGACGCTGGCGCTTGCCCCGGCGCTGCTGCTGCTGTTCCAGCAGGTGTCCCTGGTCTCGCCGTTCGCCAATGCCGTCGCGATTCCGGTCGTGAGCTGGCTGGTGACGCCCCTGGCGCTGCTCGGCGTGATCGTGCCGCCCCTGTGGCATCCGGCCGCCTGGCTGATGGCGCAGCTGGGCACGGTCCTGGCCTGGGCGAGCAGCCTGCCCTGGGCCAGCCTGGCGCGGCCTGCGCCGGAAGCCTGGGCTGTCGCGCTTGCCCTGGCAGGTACGCTGTGGGCACTGTTGCCGCGCGGTTTCCCCCTGCGCCCACTGGGCTGGCTGCTGTGGCTGCCGCTGGTGCTGCCGGTACGTGCGGACATCGCGCCGCGCGATTTTGTCGCGGACGTGATCGATGTCGGGCAGGGCACGGCGGTGCTCGTCAGGACGGCACGCCATGCGCTGCTGTACGACACCGGCCCGGCCTTCGCGGACAGCGACGCGGGCGAACGCATCGTGGTGCCTTACCTGCGCGCCGCGGGCGTGGGCGCACTGTCCGGCGTGATCGTCTCCCACGACGACAACGACCACAGCGGCGGCTTGCGCTCGGTCGTGCGCGACATGCCGACCGGCTGGCTGCTGCATGGCCTGCCGGCCTCGAGCCCGCTGCTGGCGCAGGCGCCCGCGCCGCGCCGGTGCGTCCGCGGCCAGCGCTGGGTCTGGGACGGCGTGCTGTTCGAGATCCTGAATCCGCCGCCGCGCGCCTGGACCGAGCGCGGCCGGCGCGACAACGACTTCAGCTGCGTGCTCCGGGTCAGTCGCGGACAGGCGCAGTTGCTGATCACCGGCGATGCCGAACGTCGCGGCGAACTGGAACTGCTGGAGTCCGGCGCGGATCTCGACGCCAGCGTGCTGGTCGCGGGACACCACGGCAGCCTGACGTCGTCGATGGCCGAATTCGTCGCGCGCGTGCGGCCCGCCCGGGTGGTGTTCACGGTCGGCTACCGGAACCGCTTCGGGCATCCGCATCCGCAGGTTCTGGCGCGCTTTCTGGACAGCGGCAGCACGGTGCTGCGCAGCGACCGCGACGGACTGATCCGGCTCCGGTTTGGCGAAGCCGGGGTCGAGGCCTCACAATACCAGGCAGTCCAACGCCGTTACTGGCAATCCGCTTTTCTTCCATGAACGAAGCTGTCCGTCCGCGCTGCATCGAGCTTGTCGATCTGGAATCGGCACGGCAGACCTTGGCACGCGCCCTGCCGGTGGCGGAGAACGACCTGCCGTGGCGGGCGCTCGAACATGCACACGAAAAACTGGGAGAGACCCCCGCGTTCAGCCACGCCGTCGGCGCCGCGCTGATCGTCGCCGAATTGCGCCTGGGGGCGGATGCCGTTGCGGCGGCGCTGCTGCAGGCCTGCCTGGACGACACGCCCGAATTCGACCAGCGCTTCGGAACGGCGGCGAAGCTGGCGCGCGGCGTGGCCGCCATGGTGCGCATCGAGGCGCTGGCGACGAGCGCCACCGACCGCCGCCTCGACCCGCATGCGCAGCTCGAGGCCCTGCGCCAGATGGTGCTGGCAATGGTCGAGGACATCCGCGTGGTGCTCGTGAAGCTGGCCGAACGCACCCACGCCCTGCGCTGCGCAGCGAAACAGGACGACGCCACGCGCGTACTGCTGGGCCAGCAGGCGCGCGAACTGTTCGCGCCGCTGGCGAACCGCCTCGGCGTGTGGCAGATCAAGTGGGAAATGGAAGACTGGGCGTTCCGCTTTCTCGAGCCCGAGGCCTACCGCAACATCGCGGCCCAGATCGACGAGAAGCGCGCCGACCGCCAGGCCTACATACTCGGCATCATCGAACGCCTGCAGGCGGAACTTGCACTGCACGGCATCGAGGGCGAGGTCAGTGGACGGCCCAAGCACATCGCCAGCATCGTCAACAAGATGCGGCGCAAGCATCTGTCGTTCGAGCAGCTCTACGACATCCGCGCCGTGCGCGTGCTGGTGAAGCACGAGATCGACTGCTACACCGTGCTCGGCATCGTGCACAACCTGTGGCAACCGATCCCGGGCGAGTTCGACGACTACATCTCCAAGCCCAAGAGCAACGACTACCGTTCGCTGCATACCGCCGTCATCGGGCCGGAAGATCGCGCGCTCGAGGTGCAGATCCGCACCTTCGACATGCATCGCCACGCCGAACTGGGTGTGGCCGCGCACTGGCGCTACAAGGAAGGCGGCAAATCCGACGCACAGTATGAAGAGAAGATCGCCTGGCTGCGCCGCATCCTCGAATGGAAGGATGATGTTGCCGACAGCGGCGAATTCAGCGAGCAGTTCAAGACCGAACTGTTCCAGGACCAGGTCTACGTGCTGACGCCGCAGGGCCGCGTGGTGGCGCTGGACCGTGGCGCCACGCCGGTCGATTTCGCCTATGCCGTCCATACCGACCTCGGCCATCGCTGCCGCGGCGCCAAAGTCGATGGGGCGATGGTGCCGCTCAACACGCCGCTGGAAAACGGCCAGCGCGTCGAGATCGTCACCGCCAAGGAGGGCGAACCGAGCCGGGACTGGCTCAATCCCGCCCTGGGTTATCTGGCCACG
>WBZX01002747.1_pt1 | contig 11739 bp, 9 predicted proteins | sample 5204211 | NCBI WGS metagenome assembly WBZX01 (sample SAMN12344362, study PRJNA552823) | activated sludge metagenome | biome: Activated sludge suspended growth; feature: Nitrification reactor; material: Wastewater; isolation source: activated sludge from nitrification reactor of wastewater treatment...
AGACCGCTGTTTTCCAATCATCAAAGCATTGCAAAAGCTCTCTAAGGCACGTAGGACCAGCGGTGTCTTCGGATTGAAACCCAACGACGATGAGAGCAGTTTGTTGATGGCTTCGAGGTACTGCGCAAAGATGGCCGTGATGCCATGAAAGCCACGAGGCAGGCGGCGCTCTCCGCGCTGCTGGAGCCCAGCACAGAGCGTCTTCAGGAACAGCGGGATCCGAAACTCCGGTGCCAGGAGCGGCGTCGACGGAAATTCCAGCCCGTAATGAACAAAGAAGGTCCGTGCTGCATCATACTCGTGACCCGCAAAGCCTTCGTGGACGATGCAGGCCGCTTCTTTCTGTACCTCCGCTGGAATGACAGAGTCTACGTATGATGATCTAATGGACAGCGCGACCGCTATCCAAGGGGAGCGTGCGACCTGGGCCAGGAAGGCCGCCAGGTTGCTCGGCCAGATGCGCTTGCCCTCTCCCTCGTTGAGTGCATCGATGATCAGGAGGGCTCGACAATCAGCGGCCTGAGCTACCGCTTCCAAGGCGCCAACGAACTCCTCCGCGCGCAGGGAGGCCAGATCGAGCTGCCGCAGTGCTTGCCCCCATGGATCAGCATCGCCGAATCGTTGCCCCATGAGCAGCACGGTTGGCTTTCCGGCGGCGATCCGCTGTTGCGCAATGTCACAAAGCAGATGGGTTTTCCCCGTGCCGGCCGCGCCGGTAAGAAGCACGAGTGATCCGCTCGCTAATCGATCTGCTTGGCGCAGCTTCTTCTGGGAGTCCCGCAGCGCGGATATCAAGGTCCCAAGCAATTGGCGCTGCTCTTGGTACGCATCCGCCTGACTACGCTCGCGAGCGTGCGGTTGTTCGGCTGATGACGGGTTGCAGGCGCGTTCCTTCTCTTTGAGCAGAACTCTTACCTGAGATCCCGCAGCCAGCGACTCGTCAAGGAGTCCCGCAATCTTCAATAACGGAAGTTCTCCAAGCGCTTTGACGGCTAGGCTGCCCAACTCGTTGAGGATCTCTTGAATCAAGCTCGCCAGTTTCTCGGTGGCTGCGGACAGCCTTACATCTGTCTCTTTGCGCGCTGAAGATTGGAAGTCCTCATACGCTTGCCGTAGTGGCCGCGCGCATCCTTTGATCCGATCAAAGAAGGACTCGGTACGTCCAAGCGCATCAAACTCGTCCGCAATCGGTAGCCCGACGTGGACTTTAAGAGTGTAGCGAGGACCGGCCGCCTTTATCGCTTCGGAAAGGCGAACCGAGAACCACTGCGGATCGAAGGCGTGAACGTCGAAGAACAACTGGACGCGGCCAGCATGCTCTGGGCGCTGGAGTCGAACCCACAATTCATGTTCACCCCAATAGACGAACTCCACGGACATACCGCGGGTAGCGGCCCAGCCAGACCACTTCGTGACATGATCATTCCATCGGTCCCTCGCTGATTTCTGTCCATCCTTTCGTGCGTCCGGCAGGTTCAAGGGGATGCAGACGAAGTAGCGGACCAGCCTTGGATGCTTCTCAAGAGCGGTCTTCACTGACTCATCAAGCTGAGACCACTGCGAATCGACGAGGGACTTGAAATACTTGGCCTGCCATCCCCACTCTGAACCGTCCGCAAACACCGAATAGCACTCGACGCCAGCATCCGGTGAGCCCTTGCGCTCAAAACGGCTGACACGAGTACATTCCTCGCGAGCAAGCTGAGCGCAGAGCTCCTCAAACCCTTCAGCTCTCGATCCGTTCAGCGGACGAATGGCGTTCCAATCGAGGTTGATCCCAGCCATGCCAGTCAATTCTCCCCTGCCGAGCGCACAGAGCTACCACGAGACGGCGGCGATGGCTACTTCACGAATCGTCGGAAGCCACTTGGGGCAGTTCAGCCTGGCTCAGAAATTGACGCGCATGCCGGCGGTCACGCCGCTCAGCACCTCCACGTTGGGCGTGAAGGCGAGGGTGCTGGTAGGGCTCGGGACAGAATCACAACTATCGCCGATGTCGACCCACCGGCAGCGTCTGCAGGGACTCGACCGGCAGATTGTTGATCTTCATCTCGTAGGGAATCACTTGAATGAAGCGCCCGGCGTCGTCCAAGTGTGGATGCGGATATAGCCGGCTGACAAACCTGATTTCATAGTTCGTCGCCAGCGGAACAGTGGGAGGCTCGAACGGATCGAGGAGGAAGAACTCGGCCGTGGTGCGCTTCCGGTAGAACGTCATTCGCGTTTTCTGCTTACCGTCCCTGCGCTCCCCGGAGGGCACGATGGGAAACCACAGATAGCTGCTTCCTGTCCATAGACCCGTCTGATAGCCCCCGGCATTCTCCGGCGCATGCGCTCGCACGCGCTGTTCAAATTCCCGAATCCAGAAAGCAAATCGAGTCGAGAGACTCTGTTCGTAGATGTGCCTTTCTCGATTCTTCTCTCGACGATCGGCGGCAACTACGATCCCTCGGCACTTGTCTCCACAGTAGACGGAATCCGCTCGCTTCGTCGCGTCGATGGGCCTCTGACATCGCTTGCAGAGCTTGATTCCGCTCGTCATGCTCGACCCTCTTCTATTCAGCAAGGGTAGGCTCGGCGCGCTGTTGAAGGCAACATGCTCTAGGAACAGCAACATAGTCATGGACATGGCGGCTGACCCGGAGGTGTAGCGGATCCACGATCCAGACCTGGAGGTTGGGCGTAGCGAGCCTCCGATGTGGGCCACAGCCTGAACCTATTCAGACCGGACCCGATCCGCAGCCGTGCGCGATCTGATGATCGAAGCTGATTGAAAACGGGCCGATAGCGCAGGACGACGCAGCGAAAGCGACTCGGATAGGGATCGGCTCCAGCTTCGGAGCGACCTTTCTGGAGCCCCGCAATCGCGAGGGTAGAGCTGCCGAGCGGACTGGCTGAATGGGACTGTTAGCGACGCTTGCACTGTGCGGATTGAGTCCAGTGATTAGCCTCATTGCGAATTGGGATTTGCATGAAGCGTCTGTTTGCAGAGACCAGGACACGCTGCGGCTGCGCCGCCGCCGGCGTCCATTTGCGCTGGCTTCAGAGGCGCAGGCTGATCTCGATACGTTTGGCAGAGTTATGCTGTCGTCGACGACGGGCTGTCCCTGTGCAGAGGATCACGGTATACTGTTTCTTTTCGGAGCAGCAGCAATGGGCAGCCTGCGGTATTGGAACATCTCACATCACGGCCAGTGGCAGATCGAGCAGGCACTGGAAGTTCTGCGCTGCCATGCCCCCACGCACCACGCGCATATTCTTGGGGTCATTGAGGGTGTGAAGTACATGGGCGGCGATGGCTGTGGGACAAATGCCATCGCTTGCACTGCCGGGCCGCACGGCCGCTGGATCGTACTCACGAGCCCGCCCGAGTCCTCAGCGCTCGTCGAGCTGGCGATCACGCTCAGCCACGAGTCCAGACACTACGCCTTCGATATCTACGGCCGGCTCGTCGAAGTCGCGCACACCTGCCGGGACTGCTCGGCGCATCATGAGCGAAGCCGCGATCCCATCTACCAAGAGGACGAGCGGCTCCGTTCGCACTTGACGTGGGCGCTGACCCCACAGCAGCCCATTCCCGTCGCGATCGTGCCAGCCTGGCAGCGCGCGGTGCCAGCCTATCCGGCGCAGGCGCAATGGGTTCCGGCAGCCCCGGAGCCTACGCCGAATCTCCTGCCGCTCGCCGCCCTGGCCCTCCTGCGGCCGGCAGTGCCCCCCGAGGCAGTGGCATTCGGCCTCTTGGGGTTGGCGCTCAGCCTGGCCGCAGCTTCTCAACGTCGCCGGTAAGCGCAGTCGCCCGACTGTCGAGGGCCGTCGCAGCGCGGGGATGGCTCCCGCTCACAGGACGATGGGGTCATCCGTCGCGCACATGAAGTTGTCGAAGCTCTCGAAGTCGGAGAACCCCAGGCTCAAGCCGCAGACACCCATGAACTCGGACAGGCCCGCCAAGGTCGCTTCGGGATCGCCCTGGGAAAGCCCATCGTCAATGCTTGCGAGGCTGGCGCGGAAGAATTCGCCGCGCTCGGAGAGAAGCGAGCGCCAGTTCTGCTCAAACTCGTCCTTTTCTTCTTCGAGCTTTCGTCGCGCCGCTTCGAGCAACGCGACGGCGCGGCCCGACTCTTCCTCAGCAAGCCGCGCTCGCTCCAGAATCGCCATGCACGACTGGTATGTATTGGTCGCGATCAAATAACCGGCGAGCGAGCCAAGGAGCACCCCCACCGGCCCGAGCGCAGCGCCCGACACCATGCCGCCGTAGAGCCCGGAAAGCGTGCCGCAGCCGTTCTGGCCGAGCCGATGTCCAAGCTCCTCCGGCGTCAGCTCGCCTTTGACGAACGAATAGACAGCGGCTCCGGCATCGATCAGCCCGGCGGCCATTGCCGTCGAGACATTGGCTTTGGCGAGGCCCGGCAGCCGGGTGGCATGACGCATCGTCGTTGCCAAAGTCGCCGTCGCCCCACCGTGGAGCGCTGACTGCACGCTCCCGCGGGCCACCACGGCAAAGGCACTCGGCGCACCACCCATAGCTGCGGGACCGGCAAAGCCAACCTTGGCCAGCTCGACCGCGCCGCGAAGCAGGCCGCTGGCCACGGCCGCGTGAGCGCCCGCGGTCACGGCTTCGCTCGCGATGGCGCCAGCCGATAACTTGAGAGCATAACGACGAGGCCCCTCAGTGGCCTCGATGGCTTCGCTCAGGTCGGTTCCGCCCGAGCGCACATCGTCGAGAGCCAGCTCCCCGCGAACATTGACCGCCGTGTCGGCATACTGCCTCGAGATTGCCTCTCCGCGCTGACCAGTTCTCTTGGCGAGCCCCGCTGAGAAGGCTTTGACCCGAGGGGCCTTGTCCCGCGGGACCAGCTTGACCATCCCGTCGTACTTGGGATTGGCCAACATTCGCGCAGCTTGCGTGCTACTTTCGGAAACCTTGGCCTGCACGGGGATGCCAGCCCCGCCTGGACGCCGAAGCACGATGTCGGCAGGCGCCGTGGGATCTCCCAGCGCGGCGCTCACTTCCGCGACCAGGCTGGAGCCCTTTCGGGCCGCGTCGTAGTTGAACTTGGCCGCCTCCAGGTACTCAAAAAGATTGCCCTTCTTGATCGCTACTGGGACAGCCGTCAGACGTTGAGCCGCGTCGAGAAACTGTCGCATCCCTTGGCGCATGACATCGGCGCCAGCGGCCTGCAAGGCAGCCTGCTCCGCGCCATAGAGCGCCCCGGCCAGGCGGAAGCCCGACTCCGTAGACGGCTTTCGCTGGTCAGACATGGCTAGGCTTCCACGCCCGACAGACGACGAAGCGCAACCAATGCCTCCGACGAGACCTCGGTAGAGCCATCCGCCTGCCCCACGAGCGGCAGGTCGAGCACTGACTTCACGGCGCGGCTGAACTCGACGGCCACGCGGAAGTGTTGTCGCTGTTGCGGAGTATAGGCTCGGTAGTCTGTGCCAGCCTGCGCGATGAGGCGAGCCAGATTGTTCAGCACGCGGTTCGCCCGTTGTTCCAAGGCATCGAGGCAGAAAACATACTGCGCCGCGACTTCACCGACTCCCGTGATGGCGCTCGTCTTTTGGTCGATCTCCGCACCGACGCGGCATGCGTCGGCGTAATAGGTTCGGGCGGCAGCCAGATTTTGCCGTGCCTTGGCCTCTGCCAGAGTCCCGCCCATGATCAATGCCGGTCCTGCGACGAGCAGACCAAGTGCCCAATACCCGCCGGTGATACCGAGCCCGCCGGCCGTCAGCGCGCCGCCGCCGAGCGCTGCCAGCGTCGCTCGGGTCGCCACCGGGCCGGCGAGCGTCGCAAGCGCCGTTCCGGTAGATGCAGACGCGAACGTGGTCGTCAGGCCATAGACGGCGATACCCGTCAATGCCCCAGCTCCGGCAGCCATCGCGCCGCCGCTGAGTAGTTGATTGGCCTCAAAGGCCACGTCGCTTATCTGAACCAGCTCGGTGCGCCAGGTCGGCGCGAGCTGTCGACCGGATGCGATGCCGGTTAGTTGAACATGACGCACCGGCTCGACGAGCCTCACGAAGCGCTGGAGATGACTGGCGGCGACTTCGAGCTTCCGCTGTCCGACAGACGTAAGCCTCTCGTTGGTCAGGGTGAGTGCTTGATCGCGGCGCTGGGTAGCGTCGGCGACGAGCTGATTCGCCGCCTGGCTCCAAGAGACCGCAAGGCTCTGGGTTCCTCGGGCATCCAGGCACTTCTTCAGACCAACTCCGACGGTGATGAGGCCGAAAATCAGGGGCAGCGCCATGGCGTCTCCTCGACAAGATTGTATCGCATCCTGGCCAGCGTGGAACTGGCCGAGTTTCAGCGATCTGGACGGTTTAGATGCTCTCCGCCATTGTCCACGTAGCTCTGACACACGAAGGCGCCACCGTCGGCCAGTGTCGCCAGAGCGGCCTGTCTTGGGCGGCCTTGCTACCGCGGGTCGGCAGGGCTGCGGCGAGCCCAATGTTCCAGGGCTTGGCCGAGCAGATACGAACCGCAGATGAGGACAGCCAGGCCACTCACGATTGCGCTGATGCCGTGTACGACGAGCGGCAGGTTTGGGATCGTCACGAGCGCGCCCGGCACCACGATCGCGAAGGCGGCCAAGATCAATCTCGCAGGACTTGGGGCCGAGCTGGTCGTCGATGGTGTGCCAGGGCAGACGACGACCGTCGAAGGCACGTCTTCCATCTGTTCATCTAGCGCGGCTTGCGGCAAAGCGTTGTTCGATTGCGCGGTGAGCCAATCGAGTCGTCGCCTTCGTGGCAGTAGAATGGCGGCGGCGCCGAGCGACAGCAGGGAGAGTAAGCCGAAGTAGCGATGATGCGGCCAGCGCTCCCAACACAGCCCCAGCACCCCGGCCAGGCTATTGCCGACCGCGCAGCCGGCGAACCACAGCCCCACAGCCTGAGTAGCCTTTTCCTTCGGCGCAAGCCGCGTCAGCAGCGACACGCCGAGCGGCGCGAGCAGCACCTCGGCAAGCGATAGCAGCAGATAGCAGCCGGCAAGCCAGCCTCCGCTCACGCGCCCGGTATCGCCGCCGCGCAGTCCCGCCATCGACATCAGCAGGAACGCCGCCGCCGTGGCCACGTAGCCCCACAGCATCAAGCCCACCGTCGAGGTCGCGTGCGTTCGTCTCCTGCCATGCAGCGCCAGGAACGCGGGCAGCAGCGCCAGCACCATGAGTCCGTGCAGCGACGCGAAATGACCAGGACCCATCTGAAAGATGTATCCGACGATCGTCACTTGCCGCACCGTGCTCGTCGTTGCAAATGCCATCAGCGAGCCGCCTGCCTGCTGCGCCGTCAGCCAGAAGATCACCGCCAAGCCCGAGAGCAGCCACACTGCTCGCAGTCGCGCGGAACCGGAACCGGATGCCATCGACGCTGGGGATGTGCTCGCCCTGGCTGCACGACCGCGCATCCATGAGCGGCAGGTGACGACAAGCCCCCCACTTGCGGCTGAGGCAATCGCCGCTCCGAAAAAAAGCGTTGCCCAGCCGTGGCGCGCATGCGCCCATTCTCCGAAGAGCCCCCCGGTCACATAGGCCAGGTTGACTGCGAGGTAATGCCACAGAAAGGCCCGCTCTTGCGCGCCTTCGTCGCTGCCGGCTGCACTTCCAATCAGAACGTGCAGGCTCGGCTTGAACAGACTGTGCCCGACCACCATCACTGCGAGCGCCGGCCACCACAGCATGGCCTGATCGAGTGCCAGTGCACCATAACCGCATGCCAGCAGCGCCGCACCCAGCGCCGTTGCTGCCCACGCACCCAGCCTGCGATCTGCGAGCCAGCCCGCCGGCAACCCGCTCAGATACGAGAGCGCCTGAAAGATTGCCAACACCAGCAAGGCCGTCGGTGCTGCGATGGCATGCCGGTCCTGCGCATACAGCAAGAACAGCGGCAGCATCGCCGCGAAAGCGAATCGCTCGCAGCCCTGCACGGTCCAGAGCATGATCAGAGGAAGAAAACGACGGACAGACGGGCGATGATCACTCGGCAGCATACCGGCCTCCAAGCGCAGTTGCATGAGGAAAGGCCCGTGGAGTACGCTGCGCGACGTTCCACGGGGTGTTAGCCCACAACCGGGAACATGGCCTCCGTCGTCTGATCACGACGGAGGCCGCTTCATCTCGGCCTCGATCGGCGCAGCCTATGGGGCGGCAGCCGATGGACGCGCATAGTATTTCTCGAACTTCCCGTCGAGAAGCTGCTGCACTTGCGCTGGCCACCAGTGCCCGTGGCCCTTCGGTGTTGGATATCCGGCTTCGGTGAGCAGCTTCGCCAGCTTCGGATAACCCGGCCGTTGGAACGGCTGGCTGGGCTGCGCCCGCTCGTGCTCGTGCCGCATCCGGTTCAGCGCCGTCTCAAGGAAACGTCGAGGACTGAGCAACTTCGTCTCGTCGCAGTGCGCCAGCAAGCCGCGCACACTGCGCTCGGTAAACAGGCGTCCCTTGAGCGGCCTCCAGCCCTGCTCATTGAGGATCGCCGCGATCTGCTGCTGCGTGTGCCCGCGCCCCCGCAGCTCGATGATGCGCTCCTTCAACTCCTCATCGGTGTGCGGGCGCTCGTTGTGCGGTCGCGGCGAGATCCAGCTCAAACGCAGTTTGAGGTTATAGATGAGGCTCTTGGTCCAGCGCTCCCCCTGCGGCGGCTTCGTGCCAGCATCGTTGAGCCGCTTCGCCATCTCGGAGATCCCGACTCCCTCCGCCGCCCACGCCTTGAGCTGCGCGAGCACGACCTGCTCGTCCTCATCATCGACGAGAATCCGCATGCGCGGGTTGTCGGGGGCGGGCATCGCTTTCTTGCCATAGGGCACCTTGCCGAAGTGGTAGCCCCTGCCCCGAATGTGCCGGATCGCCTCGCGCGTCCGCTCGCCCGTCGCTTCCCTCTCCATCTGCGCGAAGACGAGCAGAATACTGATCAGCGCTCGCCCCAGCGCCGAGTCCAACCGGATGGACTCGCGGATAGCGACCAGTTCCTTCGCTCCGTCCTTAAAGTAGCGTTCGTAAAGTTCGCAGAAGTGGCGGATCGATCGACTCAGCCGATCAAATTTGAGCACCACGAGGACATCGCCCCCTCGTTCGAGGCTGGTGAGCGCATCCTGCAACCCTGGCCTCTGGTCCTTCCCCCCTGAGAGCACATCCTTGCAAATCTGCACCAGCCGAAATCCCTGCATTGCGCAGTATTGCTCGATAGCCGCCTGCTGTGCTTCTAGCGATATCCCTTCATTGGCCTGCATATCCGTCGATACCCGGATATAGCCAATCGCCCTGCGAACCGTGACATTAATGCCGTTCGAGATCGAATCTGTCCGCGAGGCCCGTGCGGATTGATTGGAAACTGGCTTCATGACGCTCCCTCCGTAGGTGTTTGTGTGCCCTTAACGGAGGGGTTTAATTGGTTTAAGCGTCGCCAAGTTGGATGTCAGAAAATCCATATGCGACGGTGTCGGCGTAAATCGTCTGTTCGCTGGCGAACTGGCCAAGACCACGATTGCGCTGCCAGCTGACTTCGCCGCTGCGGTGATTGACAAGGAGGATGTCTGTGCGACCATCTCCGTCCACGTCTCCAGCGGCAAGAGAGACAGGCCAGTTGCTGCGGCGCTGATGATCGAAACGGTCGATACGCACAATCTGACGGCGCTTGCTCAAATAGGCATAAATCTCACTGCGCGGGTAATCCCACTCTGTCGCAATGGCGTGCACTATCAGCAAATCGGGGAGTTGGTCTTCATCGAGCTGCGCCGTTACGAGCTGGACCACCGGCAGCCGACTCAATAACGAGAGCACCGGACTTTCCGGGAAAGGCACCGATTTAACGGCGGGCGGCTGGTACTGCTTTGCGGCTGTGCAGCCCAGCAGCACAAGGGCCGCCAGCACTAGCCAAGCTGCGCGCCTATGGCTTCGCTGGGCAGACAAGCCCGTCGCCATACACACCGCTGTTGGTCGGTTTGAAACAGACACGTTGCTCTCCGTTACGCATCCTGCCAGCAGTTCCATCGTAACACTTCTGACCGCACCGGCAGCGTTCGGGACCACTCGGCACTCTCGGTACCCAATTCCAGCTCGCCCATAGATCGAAAGGGTCGGATGCTACCTCCGATGCTGTCACCGTCTTAAAAAAACCTAGAAACTTCGCACTGTTGCGGCTTTTTCGTCGGGGCAGCGGAAGGCTTTGCCGTTCCGCATGCTCTGAAGGCTGGAAAACAGTCGGTACCCAGCACACATACGCCCCGCTAGGACTACAAACTGCAGTGACCCGCTTGCTCGGGTCTGGGACGATGGAGCAGCGCTCCCAGGTGAGTTGTAGCAGCCCGACCCATACAGCTCACTGTCCAGATGCGGACCCGCGCTGACCGCCAGCTTGCTGCAGTCTCTTTGTGCCATCGGTCGAAGCTCTGTTTGATGCGGACTGTGCCTGAGAAGTGCATCTCTTTTGTAGCGGTCGTAGTGGCTGCGGTCATCGCTTACTGCGCTGCTGCGGCGGCCAGACGTGCCCGCGTTGGCACTCTCGCTCGTGCTGCTGTTTGTGCCGCTCTTGGCGCCCCGTCATCGCTGTTGCTCGGTGGATTCGACGCGGTGCTGCTGGCATAGTCGGGAAGCTGCGCGCAGTTCATCTGGTCTTGAGACCCCCCGCTTCCGCTTCACATGCGGGACAGGCGCGGTACATAATCTGACAATGCACCGCTCTTCACTCAGCGCTTTGCCTCTGCTAGCCCTCGCGCTCATTCACTGCAACAACCCGATGCTGATAGTTGATGTTGATATCGACTACTTGCCGCCGGGTACCCAGCGGCTGCTACTGGTGACGACGCTCAACGGGCAACCGGGAAAGGAGCAGCGCTTCTCGACGGATGAACGACGTGTTGCGGTCAACCTTCCAACCGGTGCCACTGGCACCGTCGGGCTCCGCGTATATGGAATAGATGCTGGCGATTGCATTCTGAGCGAAGGCAGCTTAGATGCGCCCGTTCCCATCGGTCTCAATCGCACCGAGCAGTTCAGGGTCAAGATGAGCAGCCCCAGTAACGCACGGTGCAGTTTTACTGTGCTTCGCACGGGGTTGGGTGGACTAGTGCAGCCAGACTTGAAGGCGGTCTGGGGTTCGGATGCGAACAATGTGTACGTAGTGGGCGGAGGTGGTCAACAAGGTGCACCGCTAGATGTGATGCTGCGTTGCGTCACTGACTCGGCAGCCTGCTCGCCGTTACCTGCCGCCGCAGAACTGGCAGTGGGCAATGTCTACTGGGGAGCATGGGGAGCTGACGCTAGTAGTATCTTTGTCGCGCATTCATCCGGCCAGGTCGTCCGTTGTGCTGCCGACGCTGGTTCATGTAGTGCGATGATTAGTAATGGGATGAGACAGCCGCTGCGTAGTATTTGGGGCAGTGACCCAGAAAACGTTTACGCGGTAGGGGACAAGGGCTTCATCCTTCGTTGCTCTGGTAGCACAAGTCGGTGCAACGCCATGAATCCCGGCGACCAGAGCTTGTCGACTCACGGATTTACGCAGGTATGGGGCCGTGATTCTGAGAATGTCTATGTGGTAGGAGGAAACTCGGATGTTGCCGCCTGCCAAAGTGCCACCAATAGCTCGCTCGTCAGGTGCCGTGCTGGTTCGAGCGACTGTGTAAAATTCGCTATTCCTTCCACTATTTCCCTTTGCAGCGTGGGTGGTGGAGACCCTCTACGCGTCTATTCTGTAGGTGGCAGCGGTACCATTGTTCGCTGCGATCCAGGGTCGAATGTG
>WBZX01002748.1_pt1 | contig 11736 bp, 8 predicted proteins | sample 5204211 | NCBI WGS metagenome assembly WBZX01 (sample SAMN12344362, study PRJNA552823) | activated sludge metagenome | biome: Activated sludge suspended growth; feature: Nitrification reactor; material: Wastewater; isolation source: activated sludge from nitrification reactor of wastewater treatment...
CCGCCGAAGTCGGCTTCCTCAACCAGACCACCGAGCCGGTCTACAAGATGCTGTCGATCGGCGCCACCATCCCCGGGTCGGGCCTCTCGGACAGTCTGATCGGCCAATACCGCGACGTCATCGCCGCCGACTACGCGTACGTCTTCCTGGAGCGCAACCTTCGCGTGGGCATGGCGGCGCTCGACAAGGACTACACGCTGCAGCAGACCCAACGCGACCTCGCCAACCACGTACGTCAGCGCGCGCAGGCCATGCTGCTTCAGTTGTCGCAGGAGAAGAACCTGCTGTACCAGAAGGTCGGCTCGTTCCGGGCCGTGTCCAGTCACCTGGAACAGCTCGAGCGCCAGCTCCGATCCAGCATGCCGCAACACGTGATGGACATGCTGGGCCAACAGGCTGCCTTCCTGTCGCGATAGACGGCAGCGTACTTGGCGAATCCGGGGGCTCGTCATGTGGGAGATCTACGCCTACCAGAACTCCGACAGCCTGTTCGGCATCTTCAACGCGGCCGCGGCCATCCATGCCTCCAGCGACTACATGGCCGCCGCGGCGGCGGTCGCCTTCTGCGGCTTCGCCGCCGCGCTGATCGCCTATGCGTTCGCGCCCGAGAAGCTGCAGGGCTGGAAGTGGCTGGCGACGGTTCTTATCGTGTTTTCGGTGCTCATCGTGCCGCGCGTCACCGTGGGCATCGTCGACAAGACCGGCGGATCGGCGGTGAAGGTGGTGGCCAACGTGCCCTTCGGCGTGGCCATGCTGGGCAGCATCACCAGCACCATCGGCCACACGCTCACGGGCCTGTTCGAGACGGCCTTCCAGGTCATCCCGGGTGTTGGCGGCCTACCCAGCGAACTCACCTACGAGAAGAACGGGCTGATGTTCGGCAACCGCCTGATCCGCGACACCGGCAGCGTCGTGTTTCAGGACCCGAACTTCCGCACCGATCTGATCAACTACATCCACAACTGCACGATGTACGACCTGATCGACGGCACCGTTGATCCCGGGGCGTTCTCCGGCTCTGACGATGTCTGGACGCTCATGGGAACACCGAACCCGGCGCGTTTCACGACCCTCACCGGCGCGGGCGGCGCCGTCACGGTGGACACCTGCCCGAACGCCTACACGAACCTCAACGTCCGCCTGCCGGCACAGATCACCCGCATCCAGGGAAAGCTGGCCTTCCAGCTGAACCCGACGTTGCCCAGTGCGGCTGCGGCAGGGGCAATAGCCGGCCAGATCCAGCAGGCCTATGTGAAGAACAGCATCGCCAACGCCGCGGCGACCGCGGCGGACCTGATCCGCCAGAACGCAGTGCTCAACGCGATCAACGACACCAGCAGCATCATCGGCCAGAGGGTCAACGACCCCGCATCGATGGTGCTGGCCGTCGGTCGCGCCCAGGCTGTCGCGCAGCAGAACGCCACCTGGCTGAACTACGGCAAGGTCGCGGAACAGGCACTGCCGGTGTTCCGCAACGTCATCGAGGCAGTCACCTATGCCCTCTTCCCGCTGCTGGTGCTGTTGCTTCTGCTGACCAGCGGCCGCGAAACCATGATCGCGTTCAAGGGCTACGCCGCGATCCTGATCTGGATCCAACTCTGGCCACCGCTCTACGCCGTCCTCAACTACATGGCGTCGATCTACGCCGCCTACGACCTGGCCGCCGCGGCCGATCTGGGGACCGGCGCCAAGGCGCTGTCGCTGCAGACCGCGTCGACGATCTACTCGCGAGCGATCTCGGGCGAGGCGGTGGTCGGCTACCTGGCGATCAGCATCCCGTTCATCGCCTGGGCTGCGCTCAAGCGCATGGAGAACTTCGGGACAGCGCTCGTGGGTGGCCTGTCGGGCCTACAGGGCATGCTGTCCGGGTCGACGGGGGCCGCCGCGGTCGGCAACGTGAACATGGGCAACGTGGCGATGGACCAGATGCAACTGGCGCCGAACCGGACCTCGGCGTTCATGAGCAGTTGGCAGAATGACCTGAGCGGCAACACGTTCTCATCGAATGCGCTGACCGGCCGCACGGCGGTCAACCTATTGCGCAACCAGGGGTATGCGTCGCGGGTGGTCTCGATGCGGGTGTCTGAGCAGGACGTTCAGGACGCCAGCCGGCAGGTCGACGCCGCGAGAGGCGAAGCCGTGGCGGCAAGCACGGAGCGCTCTGCTGTCCTGTCCGAGGCATTCAGCCGCGGACTGTCGAAGCTGAGATCCACCCGCAACACCACCGGCTCGACGTCGAGCAGTTTCGAGCAACTTGGACAGACGCTGAATCGGCTGGATCAGATCACGAAGAGCGTCGCCGACAGCACGGGTTTGACGCAGTCGCAGGTTGCGCGAATCGCGATTGGTGCCGCAGGCCACGCAGGCATCGACGCTCGATTTGTCGGTGCCAGGTTGAATGCCAGCGCAGACAAGTCCTATCTATCCGGCCTCTCAGCTGATGAGCGCAAGGTGCTCAGCACGCTGAGCACGGAACAACTGTCGGAGTTCAAGCAGTTTGGCGACCGGGTGTCCCGGGATGCAAGTTTCGCCAACCTTGTCGCTACCGACTCGCGCGAGGCGCGAGAGCTGGCATCCAGGCTCACTGCAACAGCAGCGCGGTCGGCCCGCGCAGATTCCAGCCTCGCAGAGCGCACCGCGCTCTCAGAACGAGTGTCCAACGCATACGAGAAGGGCGAGGCGATCTCAATCGACATCGCCCAAGACCCGCACAACCTCGCGATGTTTACTCGCTACGCGGAACAGTATGGAGGCGACAGTGCGGCGGCGCACCTGCTCATGAGCGCTGAACTTGCCAGGCAATCGCTCAAGCCGAATCGCACCTTTTCGGATGGGACGGGCATGCCGACAACCTTCGAGCAGGTTCGGGGACGGCATCTTGTTCAAAGCAGCGACACCGCCCTCTCACCAGATGTCGATGCCAGGCATCGCCTCGACGATCAACGCGTCGAAGGCTTTCAGCGCGGAGCGCAGTTGCAGAAGGATGGCGCTGCGGCGCCTTCATCAACCCGTCGTGAGGTACAGGCAGAAGGCGCAAGTATCCGCACGGCCGTCGGTTCGAGGAGGGCGGGATTCAGTGCGATGTCAGAGGTGTCCGAGACTGAGGATGGCACTCTCGTGTCAAAACGGTCATTGATGAAGCAGAGCGCCAAACAAGTTGGCAAGGACGCCGGCGCGACGCTCGAAGGTGCCAAAGACGCAGTCAAGGACCTGCTCAAGAAGTAATTCGTGTGGAGCACTCAAAGTACCTGCATTCATGGGCACCAGCAGGGTCCGCTTCGCCCGCGATCGACTTCACACTGCCGGCCCTCTGCTGACCTCCGAGGCGGCCAGCCTGCCGGCAGCATCAGACTGGACGCAGTCATTCCAGCTTGGGGAGCTGGCTGTCCGCTGCTCGCATCAGCTGCCGGTCGGCATCTGCTGCACTCAGCGACTGCGCCACGTTCGTGAGGGAAGCGTTGCTCTAGCCGGCGGTGCCCGACGAGCACATCGCAGCGGCGGTTCAACCAGTCGGCATAACGGCTCCACACTAACCGGTGGGCCAGTCTGTGTCGCGGCAGGCTTTGGCCGTAGTTGTTGGACAATCCGGGCACAAGGGCGGCGCGACAGTCGCCCGATCCACCTACTTCTGCAACTGTCGATTTTGGTAACTCACGCCGAAGAGTCCTCTTTGGGACTGCCCTGCAACGACGCCATTCGGCTCCTCAAGGCCATCGCGCGGCTTCGGGCCTTAGATTTCTCTGGCATTGGCGTCGTGTTCTATGAGGACTTGGCTCAGCTCCCTCACCTTCAACTCACCAATGACGAGCAGAAGCCCACGGTCGCTGGACTAACGGGAGGCGACTTGGCATCGCAGCTAGCAGGGATCTCTGTTATGTCCAGCCCGCTGCACGATGGTTTCCACTTCGTCGACGTTCGCTGCTGGCAACTGACCCACATTGCCCAGTTCATCTCTCCGCCCATCCCCCGCGATGTGGACCAGCGCATTTCTGGGACCGGCGCACGGTTGATGGCTGCAGCTTTGACCTCGCTGCTACCCGGCATCTCATGCGTGGGACTGACGTCGCAGACCGGTGAAGTTCACCTCTTCAGGGGCGGCGTTGATGTCGCGAAGCGAGAATAGAAGATGGCAAACGTCTCCCTCTCGACAGGCGAGCTGAAAAAGGCTCTCCTGTTTGTATCCCTGATGACAGTGGGCGTCGGTGCAGCCGTCGGCTTGGTGCGTCACTACGCCTTTGGTGCCGACCCAACTGCGGCGCTTGTGGTCGGACTAATATCCGGCGCGAGTTGGTCGGTGCTGTTCTCGTCTTGGGCGCTTCGTCGGACTTGGACTTGGAACTGGCTTGCTTGGGCCACCGGACGCCCGATCATTCACGGCGTCTGGTTTGGGCACTTGTGCACCAACTATGAGTCGCACGACGGTAGCGTTGGCAAGCGCATACCGATTGCGTTCGTGATCAGACAGACGTTTCTCGGCTACTCCTTGCTTTCGTACACCGAACGCCAAGACAGCGTCACCCTCGCGGAAACACTCGATGTCGACGACAAGCATGACACCGTCCACCTGCGCTACATGTACCGCTTCCAGATCATGCGCGAGAACGAGCGCAAGCAAACTACTGGCGCTGGCGAGCTCAAGCTGATTGAGAACGGCACCAAGCTAAAGGGCCACTACCTGACTGACTCGCCAACGCAGGGCTCGGCTGAGCTCGCCTTAGTTCAACGGGAAGTAGATGGTATCGACACCTTCCGGGCGGTGCATGCGCTGCACCAAACCAGATTGTCCACGCCAGTCCTCAGCGGTCCGCTTGGACCCGCTACGCTCGTGAACTTGTCCAACGTCATCACGAAGCCATCTGACAAAGCAGACTAGGTCGAGAACAGTTTGAGATTCGCGTGCAGGCACTTCGAACACAACTCCAACTGGTGAGGCAAGCCTGATGGGTCAAGCCTCGAAGCTATTCAACGGGAACACCGACCAGACGCTAATCGGACGCGTCACCCCGACGGCGGGGCAGCGGGAGTTCCTACAGCAGCAGTGGAACGACCTCGCCGAGTACTTGAGGCAAGCGCTTGCCAAGCACGGCTACACCATCTCTACTTGGCTTCAGGGCTCCTACAAATACGCCACGCTCATCAAGCCGGTTCATTCCGAGGAAGAATATGACGTTGACGTCGGCGTGTACTTCGAGTGGGACGACGACCAAGATGCAGAACCAACGCCCAAGCAACTTCGGGATTGGGTTCAAGCCGAGCTACTTGAGTACGAGAAGGCATGCCAAGAGCTGAAGAAAGTCGAAGTGCCGCCCAAGGAGCGCTGCTCGCGCGCGTCATACGTTCGACAGTTCCACATCGACACGCCGGTGTACCACCTCAACACGGACTCAGATGCTCGGCGGTTAGCTTGTCTGTCGGGGAAGTGGGAGAACAGTGACCCGAAGAAGCTCTACAAGTGGTTCAAGGAAGCGGTCAGCGGCGACGACCGTGACCAGCTTCGGCGGCTTGTTCGGTATCTCAAGGCCTGGGCAGCGGTCTCGTTTGACGACGCCCCCAACTCCCGGCCGTCATCCATATTCCTGACAGTCGTCGCCACTGAGGCCTATCAGGACCTGTGGGCGCAGCGCCTTCTAGGGTTGGCTGATGACGATGCGCTCTTGGCGGTCATCAAGAAGATGCACGACCGATTGTTCGATGACCGCAAGGTCGAGAATCCGGTCGACAAGAACGAAGACCTCAATCGAATGTCGGTGGAGACGTGGGACGGGTTCCTGCCCCGGCTCGCCGCGCTGCAAGACATCGCCGAGCGCGCCGAGGATGCCGAAGACGAAGCGTCGGCCGCGCTTGTCTGGTCAGAGGCGTTCTCCTTCCTCATGCCGCTGCCTGAGACGGATCAGGTCGAGATGGTCGACGAAGGCTCTGGGCGAGCAGTCATGCAGTTGCCGGAGGTGGAAGTCAAGGTGTTCACTGGCAACCCCGGTCGCCTCGTGGCGACGCATCGCAACGAGGTGCCGGGCGTGGCGAAGGACTGCTCCCTCACCTTCACCATCGTCAACCCACACGTGGTGCCGGAGTTCGCGACGGTAGAGTGGACTGTTCGCAATGAGGGCCAAGAGGCCGACCAGCGAAGCGACTTGGGGCACAGACGCGTTGGAATGCGCTTGTTCAGCGCTGACGAGCACACTGCGTACGTGGGGCGGCACTTCATGGATTGCGTCGTTCGCCTGAACGGGCAGGTTTACGCAGTCCGGCGCGTGCCGGTCACCATTCGCGACATTCAGCATGTGGCGCGTAACCCTCCCAGGCCTCCCTACACAAAGCTCCGAAGCCTTTTCCGCCGGCGCCGATGACATGTCGAGTTCTCATGATGTTCGGTGCGGAAGCAGTCGCGAGCTCCTGAAACTGCCTTGCGATTGGCCCACAGCAGCTACACCTCGAACAGTGCCCAGTTTCTGGCGCCACTCGTCGCCTCGCCCAACGACCGCTTGGTGCCGGTCAGCGTGAGTTGACCCGTCGGCGGCCACCGACTGCAATCGCTGCACTCCGGTCGGCGGCGCGGCGAGCGGCATCGGATGTTGTGGGTCGTGAAGGGCCACTCGATCCCGCACCCGAATGCTGACGTACGGCGGCAACCCCAGTTCAGTCTGACAAGGCAACCTCTCCCGAGGCTGGGTCACGCCGAGGGAACGCGGGGGTCATCTGAGCCGGGGTTCGCAGGGCCTCGTCCGAAAACTGCAGAACAGGCCTGCTCACCACCTTAGCGAGGGCTCCCTGGATCCGAATCCGCGTCAGGCGGTTTCATGAACGGCGGGTAACCATTGTCGCGCCAGAAGTTGGCGGCCAAATCCTCTGATGTCACGCCCATACCAGGGATCGGGTCGCTTTGCCATGAAAGCGCCTTCTTCGACCAACCGAGTCGTGTCAAGGCGCCTCCAATTGCTGCACCGAAGAGCGCTCCAACCGTACCAAGGACCGTCCGTGTCGCCCAATCGTCGTTGGCGGCGGCGAGCAACCCGACCAGCGCGCCGACAGCGACGATGCCGATAAAGATGAGCTTTCGCATGTCTGCAGTTTCCCGGGCGCAAAGCGTACTCCCTCCGCCCCGATCTGAAAATCCACCGCCGCCGGTGTTGTGCCTCGAGGCAGAACTTGCCACCCGAAACAGTGCGTTCAGCCCGTCAGCGCCCTACGAGCTTCGGGATCATCGCGGTCGCTTAGAAGCCAGACAGACTTCGCCCCAGCATCCTTGCTAACGCCACATCCTGCTCCTCGAAGTTCCTCGCGCTCGACTATTGCTGTAGTGCCAGGTTGCTCAGCCCGCAGCGCATGCCCGGAACTTCACCCCTGACGGATCCGCTGATATCGCAGCCCAACTACGACAAGTCCTTCATTTCAAAGCTTCCATGTGGCTCCCTTGCTGACCGTAGCCCATCAAGCCGTGGCAGTCGACTGACGGGACGCGGTGGGTGGTTCCGCGCTGGCGGTGGCGGCCGTCGCCGCGGCCAGTCTTTCGATCTGATCGGCCAGATACTGGAGCGCGCGGCGCCGCTCCTCGGCCATTTCGTGGTGGTGGTACGCAGCGGTAACCTTGTTGCGCTCGGCGTGCGCCAGCAACAGTTCCACCACATCCCGACTGAACCCATGCTCGCGCAGCAGCGTCGCCGCTGTGCCGCGTGTGCCGTGCGGCGAGAAGTCCGAGACGCCGAAGTCGAGGCGCTTGAAGAAGTGGTTCAGCGTCGCTTCGCCCAGTGGCACAGACGACCGCAGGATCGATGGGAAGACGTAGGCCTGCGGCTCCGACCCCAGCGCCTTCAGCAAGGTCAGCAATTCAACCGCCTGGCGCGACAGGTAGACGCGATGCGGCTGCTTCATCTTCATGCGCTCGGCGGGCAGATCCCACTGCCCCTTCTCCAGGTCGAACTCCCGCCAGCGTGCGCGCAGGACCTCCGACTTCCGGCACATGCTGTACATCAGCAGCTTCGTCGATGCGATGGTTGCGAAGTGCGCGCCCTGCCGCTCAACGGACCGCCAGAAGGCGCCCAGTTCGGGCTCGCTCAGGTGGCGATGGTGCTCAGCCGGCGGCACCTCGATCACGCCGCGCAGCGGCAGCGCGGGGTTCACTTCCACCAGCAGCTTCTGGATGGCGTAGTTGTAGATCTGCTGGATGATGGCGCGCAGGCCCTCGGCGGTCTTCGGTGTGTCGCGCCGGCCTTCGATGATCTCCAGCACGTCGGCCGGGCGCACGGCGTTCAGTGCGCGGGTTCCGATCGCAGGCCAGATGAACCGTTCAAGTCGGGACTCGATCTGCTTGCGGTAGGTGTCTGACTTGGTGGTCAGACGCTCTCGGACCCAGCGTTTGGAGAACGCCTCAAAGTCGTTGCCGGCCGACTTGCCCTCGGTGGCACGCTCCTTCTGCTCACTCAGCTTCTGGCGCCGGGAGTCGAGCGGATCGATGCTGCGCTCCAACAGAGACCTCAACTCGAAGTGGCGGTCTCGGGCATCCGCAACGCCGACCTCTGGGAACTTGCCGATCGTGACCTCACGGCGGACACCACCGAAGCGGTATTGGTATCGCCAGGTCTTCAGACCCGCCGCGCTGACCTCGATGAACAGCCCACCACCATCGGTGAGTTTGTAGAGCTTGCCTTTGGGCTTGGCGTTGTTGATCCGGGTCGGGGAAAGGGTGTAGTTGCAGAGTCTCATGTCGCCTTCTCTCGTCCAATTTGCGGCCCCTCCAAATGGAGGAATTTGGAGGATTTCCCTCCGCTATACCCGCCTTATTCCCCTCCAAAGTGGTGGGATTTCGTGGTCGGCCGTGAGACGAGCTGAAAAGCAAAAGCCCCTGATTTCTTCAACAAAATCAGGGGCTTACGGGGCGTCATGAGACGCCGTGAAACGAGATCACATGTGGTCGATCATCACCTGGCCGAAGCCCGAGCACGACACCTGGGTCGCGCCGTCCATCAGGCGCGCGAAGTCGTAGGTGACCTTCTTCGAGCCGATCGCACCTTCCATCGAGCTGATGATGAGGTCGGCAGCCTCGACCCAGCCCATGTGGCGCAGCATCATCTCGGCCGAGAGGATTTCCGAACCCGGGTTGACGTAGTCCTTGCCGGCGTACTTCGGCGCGGTGCCGTGCGTGGCCTCGAAGCAGGCCACCGAATCCGACAGGTTGGCCCCCGGCGCGATGCCGATGCCGCCGACCTGCGCGGCCAGCGCGTCGGAGATGTAGTCGCCGTTGAGGTTGAGCGTCGCGATCACCGAGTACTCGGCCGGGCGCAGCAGGATCTGCTGCAGGAAGGCGTCGGCGATCGAATCCTTGACGGTGATTTCCTTGCCCGTCTTCGGGTTCTTGAACTTGCACCACGGGCCGCCGTCGACCTCGACCGCGCCGAATTCCTTCTTCGCCAGCGCGTAGGCCCAGTCGCGGAAGCCACCTTCGGTGAACTTCATGATGTTGCCCTTGTGCACGATGGTCACGTTGGGCTTGTCGTTGTCGATCGCGTACTGGATGGCCTTGCGCACCAGGCGCTCGGTGCCCTCGATCGACACCGGCTTGATGCCGATGCCGCTGCTCTCGGGGAAGCGGATCTTCTTGACGCCCATCTCCTCGATGAGGAACTTGATGAGCTTCTTGGCCTTGTCGCTCTGAGCCTCGTACTCGATGCCGGCGTAGATGTCTTCCGAGTTCTCGCGGAAGATCACCATGTCGACGCGGCCGGGCTCCTTCACCGGGCTGGGCACGCCGGTGAACCAGCGCACCGGGCGCAGGCAGACGTAGAGGTCGAGTTCCTGGCGCAGCGCCACGTTCAGCGAGCGGATGCCGCCGCCCACCGGCGTGGTCAGCGGGCCCTTGATCGAGACCACGTACTCGCGCAGCACCTCGAGCGACTCGGCGGGCAGCCACACGTCCGGGCCGTAGACCTTGGTGGCCTTCTCGCCGGCGTAGATCTCCATCCAGTGGATCTTCTTCTTGCCGCCGTAGGCCTTGGCCACCGCGGCGTCGACGACCTTGATCATCACCGGCGTGATGTCGAAGCCGGTGCCGTCGCCCTCGATGTACGGAATGATCGGGTTGGCCGGGACGTTGAGCGAGAAGTCGGCGTTGACGGTGATCTTCTGGCCGCCTTCGGGCACCTTGATGTGCTGGTACATGGACTCTGTCTCCGCGCTTGGGGGTGAGTGGTCTTATCGGAACGTGGAATTCTATTCCACGGTGTCTGTCAATCGACTGACAAGGGCGTTGCCGCTGCCGTGATCAGAACGGCAGGCAGAAGTCGCTGCCCATCGCCGTGGCGATGCCGTGCGCGAGCGCCCAGCCCGAGGCGCCGGCGAGCATCAGCCCCGCGAGCCGCACTGCCAGCACCTGCGCACGGCCAGCGTGCTTGCCGGCCAGGCGCAGCCACAGCGCGGGCCCCAGCCACAGGCCGAGGCCGGAGCCGGCGGCGAACAGCGCCATCAGTGTTGCACCTTCGAGTGCATTCGAGCCGAGCGCGGCAACGACCAGGGCCGACTGCAGCAGGCCGCAAGGCAGCGCCACCCACAGCGAGCCCGCAGCGGCGGCACCCGCCGGGCCGCGCATCCAGATGATCTTGCGGCCGCTGGCGCCGCGGCCGAAGTTGTCGATGAAGGCGGGCTGGCGGCCACGCAGCAGCAGCCACACGCCGAGCACGAAAGCTGCCACCTGCAGCAGCGTCCACAGCGGCCGCAGGATGGCCACCTGGGCGCCCTGCGTGGCCAGCCACGAGACGCTGCCTGCCGCGAGCGCGCCGCCGGCCGCATAGCTCGCCAGCCGCGCGGCATGGAACGACACGGTGCTCGCCTCCTGCGCGACGCCACCGGCGCAACCGCGCACGATGCCCGTGCAGGCCGCGCCGCACATCGCCGCGCAATGCGGCGCACCGGCCAGGCCCATCAGCAAGGCGGTGGTGGCAAGCGCAGCGTTCATGCGCGCAGCTTAGATGATCCGGGAGAAGCGCTCCCGCGTGCGGTCGGCCTGCAGGTATTTGTCGAACACCATCGCGACGCTGCGGATGAAATACCAGCCCAGCGCCGTGACCTGGATCGCCGACGGCTCGAGCTCCACCAGCCCGGAGGCCTCCACGGCGCGCAACTGCTCGAGCTCGGCCGCGAAGTGCTTGCGGAAGTCGATCAGGTGCGCGAGCTCGATCGACTCGAATTCGAGCCGGCCCTGGCACATGATGGCCATGATCACCGCGCGGCGCAGCAGATCCTCGCGCGTCAGCGCCAGGCCGCGCACGACGGGAAACTCGCCGTGGTTCACGGCGTCGTAGTACTCGTCCAGCGTCTTGGCATTCTGGCTGTAGGTGGCGCCGACGCGGCCGATCGACGAGACGCCCAGGCCGATCAGGTCGCAGTCGGGCTGCGTGCTGTAGCCCTGGAAGTTGCGGTGCAGCCGGCCCTGGCGCTTGGCCGCGGCGAGCGAGTCGCCCGGCAGCGCGAAGTGGTCCATGCCGATGTACTGGTAACCCTGGCCGACGAAGCCGGCAATGGCCTCGGAGAGCATGCGCACCTTGTCGGCCGCCGGCGGAATCGCGGCGGTGTCGATGCGGCGCTGCGGCTTGAAGCGCTGCGGCAGGTGGGCATACGAATACAGCGCGATGCGCTCGGGGCGCAGCTCGGCCACCTGGCTCACGGTGCGCTGCAGCGACTCGGGCGTCTGCTTGGGCAGGCCGTAGATCAGGTCGACGTTGGTCGATTCGAAGCCGAGCTGGCGCG
>WBZX01002749.1_pt1 | contig 11735 bp, 11 predicted proteins | sample 5204211 | NCBI WGS metagenome assembly WBZX01 (sample SAMN12344362, study PRJNA552823) | activated sludge metagenome | biome: Activated sludge suspended growth; feature: Nitrification reactor; material: Wastewater; isolation source: activated sludge from nitrification reactor of wastewater...
AACCGCATGCACCACCTCCTGTACTGGGTATGCCGGGAAAACAGCGGGCAGGTATTTATTACTGATACGCACCGTGACCGGCTCGAAGAAGCCTTTGAAAAATTGGGCACTGCATACCAGGTCATCGAATTATAGGGTTTGTTCATGGGTAGTGGATCATGGTTCATGGCGAATGGATCATAGGGCATGGTTAATCGAGAATGGATCATAGTGCTGGTACCGTATAGTGTTTTACAGGTATTGCTTGATCGCCAAAGATTCATAACCATCAACTATGAACTATGAACCATGAACTATTAACTATCTTTACCCCATGGGAGAAATTTCATTACAGGATGCCATCAACCAGTTCCTGCAAAAAAGCAGGCTGAAGCAGGGCATTCAATCCATGCGTATTGAGCAGATCTGGGAAGAACTGATGGGAAAAACGATTGCCAAATACACCGATAAGATACAGATCATCAATTCCACCCTGTTCATCACCACATCCGTTGCTCCGCTGAAAACAGAGTTGCTTTACCAGAAAGAAAACATCCGCGACCGGGTAAACGAAGCGCTGGGCGAAAAACTCATCAAGGAAGTGATCATTAAGTAAGTTCGTGGTTTGAGGTTTTGTGTTTGAGGTTGTAACTTGGTAGGTTAAATTACTATCAAGTATCTCATCAATTCTCCACCGGCTTTACCGTATAGCCTTCTTTCTTCAACAATGCGATAACGCCTTCGGGCCCGGGTAAATGCCCCGTACCCACCGCTACAAAAACGGGTTGTTTGTGCATGATGACTTTGAGCTGGGCAACCCAATTGCTGTTTCGCTTTCCAAGCAACAGGTCCTGATCGCCATCCAATCCATACGAATCGTCGTTCATCATTCGCTCCAGCGCAACCATATCCTGGCTCTTATAGGCCTGTATCATGGAATCCAGTAAGCGTTTTGATTGCAGCGGACTATCGACTGTTTTGAGCAGTTCGGCGGCCTGCATTTCATAGGGAATGCTGTCGAGCATGGATGCCTGGAAGGCCATGGTCTCGAGTCCGCGTATTTCTTTCTTTCCATGCTGCGCCAGGTTCATCAACTGCATTTCAACCCCGCTCATGGTATTACAGCTCATCAGCCTGGGGTATATGAGCGAGAGCAGCATCATGGGCTTCATACCCTGGAACATCGTAAGGGGTGTTTTCAATGAATCGCGGAAATAGGCTTCGATCCGTTTGTACTCATCTTCCTTGTACAGGTCTTTCAGCTTACGGCCATCCTTCATGTTCATCAGCGTGAGTCCGCCGAGCATGACCGACGGATCATCCATATCCAGTTCCATGTATACGAGTGCGGAACGCTCCAGGGCATCCTTCAAGGCCTTGCTGAACTGAACATCCTCCTTACACAACAAGTGAAATGTGCCGAAGAGATAGCTGGGTGAGGTAAGTCCGTTACCGCTTACTTCCCACAGCAGGGAATTACCAGCTGCCCTGGTTTTACCGGCCGAGCCGGTTTGCGCAGAAGCCGATTGATATAGGAACAGTAGAAGGATAAGAAAACGCATCAGGTAAATCAAGATTTTATCCTGCAATTTACCTTTCTTTCTCATACAGGATTTTATTATATTAGCTAAAACTCAGTACCATGCGTTACACCGCTTTAACCCTTGTATTTGTAGGTCTTCTTATTTTTTCCGCGAATGCCCAAAAAGGACTTCCCGGGTTCGGGAAGGTGGATAAGGCCGACCTCGAGATGACCGATTGCGAGTTTGATAAGGGCGCCGAAGCCATGGTGCTGATCGATTACGGCAATACCTATTACGACCGGGGCACGGTTGGTTTCAGCACCTTCAAGACAGTTTATGAGCGCCGGACCCGGATCAAGATACTGAAGGAAAGCGGCATCAGCCAGGCCGATATCCGCATTCCCTATTTTACACGCAACAACGAAGAGCGTATCCTGAAACTCAATGCCAATACCTATAATCTCGACGCGTCGGGCAAGGTGCAAACCACCGAAGTAAAGAAAGCGTCCATTTATTCCAAGCGGCTGGATAATTACCGTTCGGTGATGATCATCGCCTTTCCGGAAGTAAAGGTGGGCAGCATCATCGAATACAGTTACGTACTCGAAAGGGAAACCATCTACCTCAAGGATTGGTATTTTCAGCGGCGCATACCGGTACGGTACAGCGAATACCAACTCCGCATACCCCAGTTGCTCCGTTTCAGCATACAGCCCAATATCGTTGACCCCATTGAAGACAAACAGGAGGTAACCACTGAGAATATATCCGCCTCCGAAGGGTTCATCGAAACCAAAGTACTCCGCAGTAATTACATCATGCGAAATCTCGTGGGCATACGCGACGAACCTTTCATGGGTGCGGTGAGTGATTACCTGCAGCGCATCGAATTTCATCTCACACAGATCGATTATGGCGACCGCACCCGCGACCTCAGCACCAAATGGAGCGATGTGATCAATGAACTGAATAAGGATGAAAGTTTCGGTATGCAGCTGGAGAAACCGGTACCCGCTTCCGAATCGCTGGTGAACGAAGCCAAACAGATAGCCAACCCCGAAGCCCGGATGCGTTTCGTATACGAGAAACTGCGGAAGACGATGACCTGGAATGAAGACGATGGCATCTACACCGATAACGGGATCGCAAAAGCCTGGGAAACCAAAACAGGCAATATCGCCGATATCAATCTTCTGCTGATCAAACTACTCAACGACGCGGGCCTGAAAGCGAGCCCGATCCTCTTCAGCACCCGGGAAAACGGTCTTGTTGCCCCTAATTATCCCGACGAAGGACAATTTGATTGCGTAATGGCTTATGTGGGTATCGGCACCGGCTTCTTTATACTCGACGCTACCAACAAAGTGATCAACTATAAATTAACCCCCGAACAGGTGGTGAACACCAACGGGTTTGTGATCGAAGGCGAGAATGGCCGCTGGAAGGAAGTACTTTCGGGCAAGAGTCATTACAAGGTATTTTCGGCGGTAAAAGGCGAGATCGACGGCGAGGGAACGATGAAAGGTACCTGCCTGGTCAACTGCTACGACTATGCACGGGTTGAGCGTTGTGAAGCCTTGCGGAAGAACGAGGCCCGGTTCAGAGACGATTATTTCATCAAACCTTATCCTGCCCTGAAAGTGGAAGAGATCGTTACCAATAATATTGATACGGATTCTTTACCGCTGGAGCAAAAGATCCGGTTCAGTTCGGTACTGAACAGTTCGGGCAACTACCGGTATTTCAACGTAAATATATTCTCTGACCTTGATAAGAATTTCTTTGTGGCCGAGAACAGATCGTCGGATGTTGATTTCGGCGTGCACAAGGATTATACCCTGTTCGGCAATTTCACGATTCCGGCCGATTACGTATTTGATGGCCTGCCCGAGAATGTGAGCATCGCTACGGCCGACCGGGGCATCATCTTCACCCGGAATGTAACCGCCGAAGGAAACCTGCTGAATATCCGGATTAACGTGGAATTCAAGAGAACCTTCTACCCGGTGACCGATTATGCCGACTTCCGGGAATTTCACAAGAAGATGTTCGACAAACTGAATGAACAGGTGGTGATCAAAAAGAAAGCAAACCCTTAACTACATAGCCATGCGAAAAATACCGGTCTTCGTCTCCTGTCCCACCAGCCTGTCGGCCGAGCAGGACAAAAAAAGAAAGATCATCATCGACTTACTGGAAGATCTGCAACTTGAACCCAGGGCATTGGGCAGGGGTGACTACCCGAAAGATTTCCCGCTCAAAGAGGTTTATATCATTGCCAAGCATTGCGCCGGCGGAATCATCCTGGGTTTTGAGCAACTGTATGTAGAAGGCGGAAAGCGGAAGCGGAATTGTCCCGGCGAAAAGACCATCACCCCGGAAAAAGCGATATCGCTGCCAACACCCTGGAATCACCTGGAAGCCGGTATCTTGTTCGGACTGAAACTTCCCTTGCTGATCTTTAAAGAAGAAGGGATTGAAGGAGGCGTGTTCGACTATGGGATTTCCGATGCATTCATTCACACGATGCCCGATCCCGATCCGGGTAGTCCCAAGATCAATGAACTGAAACAGGTTTTCCTGAAATGGTTTGCCCAGGTAAGCAGCAAATACGACGCGTACTAAATCATCGCTTCACTACGCCATATAAACTACCCCCCTTCGCAAAAAGGCGATCGATCTTATTTTCAGTTTCCGCGTCTTTTACCAGTGCCGGCGCATGATGCGGTTTGATACGGGCATCCATCACCAGCGGTCCCCGGCATCCCCAATGTTTGTATTGGGTAAACGGCTGGATACCCGTGATGTCGTGCGAAGGATTACAACGGGTAAATGTAACCCACAGGAAATTAGCGAGGGAATGCGCCACAAACTCCGCGTCGTCGCAAACGATCAACGCCACAATTCCATTCAACGAATCGCCCAGGGACCTGCATTGCCCGTCGAGGGTTTCCATTTCGCTGGCTGCCTTCTCATAGCTTTCGAAGGATTCTGCCTGCAAGGCCACCAGGCCCGGCATGATCATCTTCGCATTGGTGAATCCCTGTAAACCGTTGAGGGAGGAAGGAAGTTCGGTTGCCAGTTCCCGGCGTTTATCGCCATAGGCCGCGAACACCACTTTGCTGCCGCTGTTAAGGCCGGTTCCTGAATAGTCAAGTGTATCGATGGTGGTATTGGTATAAAAATGAACATCCCGTTCCAGGTTGATGCGTTCCCAGATATAGTGCAAATATTCCGGGATCCGGTGTGTGCTCAGGTTGTTTTGTTCATCGGCCGTGATGAACAGGAATTTGGCAAGACTGAGCTGACCGGTACCGAGAATATGGTTGGCGATGGTCAATAATTCGGCGGGTTGTTTTGTGGGCGCATAGGGCGTATATCGTTCGCTGCCGATGGCCAGCAACAGCGGGTGAACGCCGGCTGCGTCTACGGCGTGTACTTCTTTCAGTCCGGGTATCTCCTGCTGCAGGGCCTTGCCGGTTATGGCATGAATCAGTTTGCCGAAGCTGGTATCTTCCTGCGGCGGACGGCCTACCACGGTAAAAGGCCATATCGCGTTCTTTCGTGCATATACTTTGTGCACTTTCATCAGCGGAAATTCGTGCTGCAGGCTGTAATAACCCAGGTGATCCCCGAAGGGGCCTTCGGGCTTGTTCTGGTTGGGAAACACTTCGCCGGTTATGACAAAATCCGCGTCGGTGCTTACGCAAAAGCCATCCGCGTAGCAATACCGAAACCTGCGACCGCCCAATACGCCGGCAAAGGTCATTTCGCTCATGCCTTCCGGCAGGGGCATTACCGCCGCAACACTATGCGAAGGAGGCCCACCTGCAAATACACTTACTTTAAGCGGCAGTCCTTTCGCATTGGCCTTGGCCTGGTGAACGCCGATACCCCGGTGAAGCTGGTAATGGAGGCCGATCTCCTCGTTCGGGATGTAATTATTGCCGGATAGTTGTACCCGGTACATTCCGAGGTTGGCATGCATGATACCCGGCTGATCGATGTCTTCGGTATATACCTGGGGTAAAGTAACAAAGGCGCCCCCATCCATCGGCCAGTGCTTAACCTGCGGGATATCGCTGATCCGTATCTCTTCGTAGAGAACAGGCTTGCTGGAGGGGTTTCGCTTGGGCAAGGCCTTGAGGGCGGAGAATCCGGCCCCGAGATTTTGTACAGGGCTTTTTATGGCTTTGATGGGATTATTTTTCAGGTCGATCAATTGACGAACCTGCCGGAGGGTATCGCGGAAGATGAATTCACTGCGTTCGAGGGTACCGAAAATATTGGATGCGGCCCTGAACCGGCTTCCTTTGACCCGTTCGAAAAGCAGCGCGGGGCCCCGGGCTGCGTGAACACGAAGATGTATGGCCGCCATTTCCAGGCAGGGGTCTACTTCTTCCTTGATGCGGATGAGATGGCCGTTCTTTTCCAGATCAAGCAAACAGTCTTCGAGTGAGCGATAGGCCATGGGAGGGAATTAAAAAAATTAAGCACTGAGAATTAAAGATTGGCCAGGCTTGAAAATCCTTTAAAAATCGGGTAAGAACTATCTGGTCAATGGAATTATTGACTCTTACTTTTTAATTCTTACTTACTTTTTCATGTACATTACTTCCTTCACCAGTTTCACGGTCCTTGGCACATCCGGCAGGTAGGCGGCAACCAGGTTGGGGGCATAATGCATGGGGGCGTCGGCCGAAGTGATGCGGCGGATCGGCGCATCCAGGTAATCGAATCCTTCTTTTTGTATGCGGTAACTGATCTCGGAAGAAACAGAAGCAAAAGGCCATTGCTCTTCCACAATGACGAGGCGGTTGGTCTTCTTAACGCTTTCGAGTATGGTGAACCAGTCGAGCGGCCGGATGGTTGCCAGGTCGATCACTTCTGCCTCGATACCTTCTTTAGCCAGTTCTTCAGCAGCAGCCAATGCAATTTTCATCATTTTGTTGAACGAAACGATGGTTACGTCTTTACCTTCCCGTTTGATGAAAGCCTTACCGATTGGCAGCAGGTACTCTTCTTCAGGCACCTCGCCTTTATCGCCATACATTACTTCGCTTTCCATGAACATGACCGGGTCATCGTCGCGGATAGCGCTTTTGAGCAATCCTTTGGCATCGTATGGGTTGGAAACGGAAATCACTTTGAGACCCGGGATGTTGGCATACAGCGATTCGAAAGCGGTAGAATGCTGGGCGCCTAACTGGCCGGCGCTTCCATTGGCTCCGCGAAAAACAATGGGACAACCTATTTGTCCGCCACTCATTGCCAGCATTTTGGAAGCGGTATTTAATATTTGATCCAAGGGTAAAACCGCAAAGTTCCAGGTCATAAATTCAACGATCGGGCGCAGGCCGTTTTGTGCGGCCCCCACCGCGATGGCGGCAAATCCAAGTTCAGCGATCGGGGTATCGATTACCCTTTTTTCACCGAACTCATCCAGCATACCCTGGCTTACCTTATAAGCGCCATTGTATTCTGCAACCTCCTCTCCCATGAGAAATACACGCTCATCCCTTCTCATTTCTTCCTGCATGGCTTCCCGGAGGGCTTCTCTAAAAGCTATTTGTCGCATCGCGTAGTTTTAATTTATGAGGTTGCAAATTTATCCCATCAGGGGCAGATGAGCAAATCCTGTTCAAAGGCTTTTGACGGCCCGGACAAAGGCGTCCAGTTTCTGTACATCTAATTTCCCGTTGGACCGAACCCCACTGCAAATATCAACGCCATAGGGCTTAACCGCCTGGATGGCTTCCTGCACATTACCGGGGTTTAATCCACCGGCCAGGAATACCGGGATATTCACTTGCCTGACCAGTTCCCCGCTGATACGCCAGTTATGGGTATTGCCTGTACCGCCCAGTGTTTTTACAGCAGCCTTTGGATTGCCGCTATCCAGCAGTAAAGCGTCTACCTGGTCCTGCACACGGAGGGCTTGTTCGATACTCTCATCGCCGGTCACATGAATAACCTGTACGATTTTAATATGCGGTAATGCAGAACGAATATCGGTATAGCTTCCTTCGGTTAATTCGTCTACAATCTGTACCGTATTGGTATGCGCCCGGTTTACGTGCCGGATAATCTCCGTGGACGATTGCTCACTGGTGAGTAGAAATGAAGAGATTGGCGGATGAATAATACGGGTAATGGAAGCGATCAATTCATCGTCAATTGGTCCCGGACCACTGGGCATGCGGCCAACAAGTCCCAGGGCATCGGCTCCAAGACGGATAGCCAATCGGGCTTCTTCGTGAGAACTGATGCAGCAGATTTTAATTTTACAGGACATAAGAAAACCGTCGGTAAAGACGGTTCGGTAAATTTAGCAAAATCAGAATTGCTTTTCCAGCAATACCTTCACATTGTAAGGAAGGTATTTAAGTATCTCCTCATTATCGCACACATAGCGTTTCATGCGAACATATCCATTGCGCTCATGGGCTTTGATAATGGACTCATTATTTTCGTAACAGGATAATTGGGCCCTGCAAACGTTTGGATCCAGTTCTTTGGCGTAAGCCAGGTGTACATCCATGAGTTTCTGGGTGATTCGCTTGCCCCGATGGTCATTATCCACATAAACGTATTCGAGCTGGTAGGTTCCCATGGGCCGTTCGATATGAAGCATTTCCCGGATCATTTCCATCTTCTTTTGCGCTTTGACCACACTCTCCTTCGGGAAAACATAGGCGATCAGGTTCGATTTGAGTAAGTTGGAGGACATGCCATCGTAATAGCCTTCGACCCAGCCACCCAACGCCCCTACGGGTTTATCGCCATACCAGGAAATAAAGAAACTGCTTATAGAAAAATCACAACCATCCACTTCTTCTTCCAGCATTTTTATGATCAACCGCTTTACTTCCTCTTCCGAAAGTTCAAAGAAATTGGCGAGCCCCAGATTGTCGGTAAGACTTTTCTCGGCGCCAATAATTACGTCCGCAATGAAGTCTACATCGCTTATTGTAGCTTTTTTGATCACGTATTCCTGTTCCATACCCAGCTGGTTTTTATTGTATATTCTCAATTACCATGGCACTTGCGCCGCCACCACCGTGGCATATTCCGGCCGCGCCATATTTTGCATTGTTTTGTTTAAGAACATTGATGAGCGTAACCAATATCCTTGCTCCGCTGCATCCCAACGGGTGCCCCAGGGAAACCGCACCGCCATTTACATTCACTTTTGCCGGATCCAGTTTCATCCGGCGGCTATTCTCAATGCCCACTACCGAGAAAGCCTCATTAAGTTCCCAATAAGAAATATCCTCCATCTTTAATCCTGCTTTCGCAACTGCTTTGGGTACAGCCAGCGCAGGAGCGGTTGTAAACCAAACCGGCTCTTGGGTAGCGTCAGCAAAGGCAAGAATTTTAGCAATCGGTTTGACACCCATTGCATCAGCCTTTTCCTTGCTCATCAGAACCAGTGCAGCGGCTCCATCATTCATGGTAGACGCATTCGCAGCAGTTACTGTCCCATCCTTCTGAAAGGCCCCCTTCAAGCCAGCGATTTTATCAAACTTCACTTTGTAGGGTTCCTCATCTTTTGCAAAAATAAATGGCTCGCCAGACCGTTGAGGTATTTCTACAGGTATTATTTCAGCATCAAACCTTCCCGATTCAATCGCAGCCTGGCTGCGTTTGTAACTCTGAATGGCAAATGCATCTTGTTCTTCCCTGGTTATACCACAACTCGCTGCGCACAAGTCAGCCGCATTTCCCATTGCCTTGCCATCATAGGCATCAGTGAGTCCATCTTTAGCCAGTCCATCAATAAACTGAACATTGCCGTATTTATTGCCCCAGCGTAACTTATCCGCATAAAAAGGAGCATTACTCATACTTTCCATCCCACCGGCAACTACAACATCAAAATCTCCTACCATAATGCTTTGAGCACCCTGTGCCACTGCCTTCATAGCGCTGGCGCAGACTTTGTTCACCGTGGTACTGCAAACACTGTCAGGTAATCCAGCCAAACGAGCTGCCTGGTGAGCCGGAGCCTGTCCTAAATTTGCCTGGATTACCGACCCCATCAGAACCTCTTCAACCAACTCATGCTTTATACCGGCCTTTTGAATGGCTCCTTTAATTGCGATTGCTCCAAGTTGGACCGCACTAAAATCCTTTAATGTTCCTCCAAAACTCCCTATCGGGGTTCGCACAGCCGAAATAACGTATACTTCTCTCATATAGCTTGACTTTTAACTGCAAATATACGGTAACTGGGAAAAAGCCTGCACGATAGCCTAAACAGAGAGTTGGACAAAGTGTATACTCCCGATTCAGTTGTAGCAGTCAATAAACAAAAAAGAGCTGCCTTAGGGCAGCCCTTGTATCCAACCATCCCGTGTTTCACCATTTACTCAGAAACGCTCGTGTCGCTTGCGGCGTTCATAATTGAACATGTTGCGACGGTCATAAAATTTGCTCCAAATCTCTTTAATGACACATTCCCGCTCCTGTTCCAATTGCCGGATGTTACGCATTTTCTCGAACCGGGACATAAAAATCCGGCTTTGAACTGATCGGATTTTGTAATCGTACTTACGGTTAATCTCGTTGATCTGCATATCTCTTTCCCTTGGCGAAAAGTAGTAGGCGTTTTTGAATCGATTATCGGATTTATCGAATCCATCCTTGCTGTTTGCCGCATAGTACTCTTCGTTATCCCTTGTATTCCGATCGCCCCTGGTTTCGTACTGAGCAGATGACGACAGCACAATCATTAAGAGAGTTACCAGTGTAGAAATCTTTTTCATAGTAGTATTTTTAATTGTTAAGAATGGCGTTGAGATACTGGTTTTAGTCAGATGTTTAATAAACGATAAGTTAAGGGACCTTAAGCACTTGTTAACCAAAAAGGACTCCTGAAAAATGGCAACCCCAAAAAAGCAACCTTTATTTTATATTTTTCGTTAGTTTAGAATCTCAAACTGAAAAGAACACAACATGAAAAAACTACTTGCTCCGATTCTATCTATTACGTTCCTCGCATTCGCATCCTGCGCAAAAAAAACAAGTTCGCCGGGATCAGCAGCAGAACCGCCTAAACCTAAAGCAACAGCTTATACAACAGATGTACTGCCTTTATTGCAGGCAAAATGCTCCCCATGCCATTTCCCGTCTAAAGGTGGAAATAAAGCCAATTTTGAAACATATGCTTCCGCAGCTAAATTCGGCGCAGAGATGCTTGTACGGATACAGAAAAACCCGGGCGAACGTGGCTATATGCCTATGCGGAATCCGAAATTAGCCGACACAGAAGTTTCACTTGTAAAGAAGTGGATTGACGGAGGAATGGCTGAAAATTAATACTCCTACATTTGTTTTATACGTGGATCAATGATCCGGTAGAGCGTATCGGCAAAAAGGTTGATAAAAATAAAAATACAAGCATTGAGCAATACTGAGCCCATGACCACGGGGTAATCTAATTTTTCAAGTGCTTCAACTGTTATTTTTCCAATTCCTTTCCAGCCAAATATATACTCAATAAAAAACGCCCCGGCAAGTAATTCGGCAAACCAACCTGTAATGGCTGTAATTACCGGGTTGAGGGCATTTCGCAAGCCATGGCGAAAAATAACGGATCGTTTGGGGAGCCCTTTTGCATAAGCGGTTCGAATGTAATCCTGGTTCAGCACATCCAGCATTGAACTACGGGTAAGTTGCGTGATGATCGCTAAAGGCCGGATACCCAGCGTAAAGGCCGGAAGGATGAGATTCCTGCTATTCACATATTGGACACCCGAGATCTCATCTATTTCATACCAGCTACCCGTTAAATTTAAGCCTGTATAATCGTGGAGAATAACCCCAAAAAGGAACGCTATGATTATGGCTATAAAAAAAGAAGGTGCAGAAATTCCAGCAATGCTTGAAAAAACGCTGGCAGTATCCAGCCAGGTTCCTTTTTTTACGGCCGCCACAACGCCCAATAGGATACCAAAAATGGTGGCAAAAAGCATGGCTGTAAATGCCAGAATCATGGTTCCTGGTAAAGATTCGAGCAGTAATTGTCCTACATTTTTTTTTGTCTGGTAGCTTTTGCGTAAGTAGGGAATTTTCAAGCCAACCTTTTCAGTTCCACCCACAAAGAAACCCACGAGTTGTTTTTTTTCAATATCGGCTTGACTATGCCGGCAAATCGGCGATATGTCGTTCAGATAAAGAACGAATTGCTTCCATTTTGGCTGATCCAGGTAAAGATCTTTGCGAATGTTT
>WBZX01002750.1_pt1 | contig 11732 bp, 10 predicted proteins | sample 5204211 | NCBI WGS metagenome assembly WBZX01 (sample SAMN12344362, study PRJNA552823) | activated sludge metagenome | biome: Activated sludge suspended growth; feature: Nitrification reactor; material: Wastewater; isolation source: activated sludge from nitrification reactor of wastewater...
GCGGGAGAAGGGCGGGCAGGGCAAGGCCCATGCCCTCAACCACGGCATCCATACCATCCTGGCCGAGAACTGGGCCGAGGCGGTCATGATCATGGACGCCGACGTGCTGTTCGAGCCGCTCACCTTGCGCCGCATGGTGCGCCATCTCGCGGACCCCAGGGTCGGCGGCGTCACGGCCTACGTCAAGGAAGGCAGCCAGCCTCCCAGCCTGCTCTCGCGCTTCATTGCCTTCGAGTACATCACGGCCCAGGCGGCCGCGCGGCGGGCGCAGAACGTCATGGGCGGGCTGCCGTGCATGGCGGGCGGCGCACAGTTGCACAGCCGCGAGAATCTGCTGGCCATCGGCGGCAAGATCGACACCAGCACGCTGGCCGAAGACACGTTCACCACCATCCTGACCCAGCTCTCGGGACATCGCGCCGTGTTCGATGCCAATGCCGTCGTCTGGGCAGAGGAGCCCGACAGCCTGGCGGCGTTGTGGAAGCAGCGCCTGCGCTGGGGACGCGGCAACCTGCAGATCACCCAGACTTTCCGCCATCTGTGGTTTCGACCGAAAAGGAGCCCTCTGCTCGGCGACATCGCCTTCGGGTTCCTGTGGTTCAGCATTGCCTTCATGCCGTTCTTCATGGTCGCGGGCTCGGTCGGGCTGGTCGGCCTTTTCTACGCGTGGCCGCCATGGACGCCGGCGGCCTTCAGTGCTTTCTGGGGCGTCACCTTCGCCAGCTACTTCTTCCAGACGATATTCTCGTTTGCCATCGATCCGGCGACGGCCAGGCGGTGCTGGTGCGAAGGCATCGCATTCCCCGGCCTGCTGTCGGTGGGCGTCATGGCGCTGGCGGTCTTTGGCCTCAAGCCTTTTGCCGAATCCGCGAATTGGCCGCTGCAGCCCGGCGAGTGGACCTGGCAGGACATCGCCATACAGGCCGTCCTCGGCTGGTCGGCCATTTCGACCCTGCTGGCCTGGTTGGTCTATCGCATCGACAAGGCGGGGGCGCCCAAGGCGCTGCGCAACGTTCTGCTGGTGCTCGTCGGGTACGGTCCGCTTCTCTGTGCAATCTCTCTCGGTGCCATGTTCGCGCAATTCAGAAACGCTGATCTGAAATGGGACAAGACGATCAAGTCGGGCAAGGCTAGGCTTCCGACATGAAGACGCCCGACAGCCAATTCGAGCGGCTCCTGGACGAGGATATCGGCCAGGAAAAGCGCATCTTCTGGAGCGAGGTCGCTGTGGTTGCCGTCATGGGCTTCCTGCTGCTCGCGTACCTCATCGTTTGATCGGCAGCCCATGCAGGATACTTCTTCCCTCGGACAAAGCATGCGACGCGGCGCCCTTGCAGTCCTGATGAGCGTCGCCGGTTTGTTTTCTATCGATGCGGAAGCGCAGCCGGCCTGCGACGTAGAACAGGCGCAGCGTCTGTTCGGCCAGCAGCCCCGCCCGGTATCCGAAGTCGAGCCAATCCTGGCGGCGTGCCAGGTGGCCGGCTCGACCGACTATCGCGTCTACATGTTCCTGGGGGTGATGGCGCGCGATGCCGGCAAGCGCCAGCAGGCCATCGACTATCTGAGGAAGGCGCAGGAAATGGCGCCTCAGGAACCGAACCCGGCCCTGGAGCTCGGCTTCACGCTGGAAGCCGCCGATCCCCGCGAGGCTGCCAGGGTCTACGAGCAGGTGCTGGCGCGCGATCCTGCCAATCGGCCGGCGCTGCTGGGGCTGGCGCGCGTCGAGCGCGGCGAAAATCGCCTGAGCGAAGCGCGAGCGCTCTACGAGCGGCTGCTGGCGGCAAACCCCCAGGATCCCGACGCCCTGAACGGCATGGCCTGGCTGGAACTTGCCCATCGCAATCGGCAGAAGGCCCAGGCCGGCTTCGAGCATGTGCTGACGATCGATCCGAAGAACGAGGAGGCCCGCACCGGCCTGTCCGAGGCCCCGGACGTCTATCGCTATCTGCTCGATGTGAACGGTGCGGTGGTCTCGACGGGGCAGGGCTCATCCGCGGGCTTTGGCGCGCGCGGCATGGCCGGCATCACGGCGTTCGATACGGTGGAGCTGGGCTGGCAGCATTACACCAACGAACTGCAGACGGTGTCTGCCATCGGTCTTGCCACGCTGCCCTCCGACGACATCACCGTGGGTTTCCATCGGCTGGTGCCGCTGAGCTACGCCTTCTCCCTCGTCTATGACTATCGGGGGCACACCAATCTTCCGACGGAACACTGGATCGAAGGTAGCGTAACCTTCTACCTTGTGGACTGGCTGCGCTGGTTCGGCGGCTACCGTCAGGCGTTCGGCGCCTTCCAGTGGAACGGTCGTCTGATCCGGACGGGCCTCAGCGCCACGCTCTCTCCGTCCTGGGAAGTCACCGGGACGGTCTATAATTCGGCGCAAGCGATCTTCAACAACTACCAGAATCTCTGGAGCTGGGTCTTCGACGTCACCTACTACGGGCCGCGGAACATGCTCGTGGTCGCGGGCGTGGGATACAGCCCCCTGATCGATAACGTAGATTTGCACGCCAGAGCGACGTTGCCCGTTACCGATCGGATAGCCTTGCAGGTCGCCGCAACCCACAATTCAATCAATGCCGATACGCGTGTGACGGCAGGACTGCGATTCACTTGGTGAAGAGAGATCGAGTGTCATGAAGCAACCGCAGGAAAGGCCTCGACTGAGCGTTGTCGAGCAAAGTGCACAAAATAAGCTCCGCATCCTGCTGGTCGATCGCGACGATCCGGAAACGGCCGAGGTGCGGCGCGCGTTCGACCGCAACCCGGAAATCCATCTGGAGTTCAGCGCGGACACGGAAACCGCCTCGCACATGATTGCCGCGGTTCGGCACGATCTGGTCGTGATCGACGCCGAACTTCCCGGCAGCTTCGATCTGCTCAAAGAGGTCAAGGACAAGTATCGGTGGATCGGCACGCTGGTGGTCTCGCACAACCAGACCCCGTCATTCCTGCGCCAGGTGGTGAAGTCCCGCATCGACGGCCTGCTGTTCAAGCCGGTCACGGCGGCCGAGCTGATCGAGCAGGCGACCTTGCTGGCGACGGCTGTCAGCGTCAGGCGGCTTAGCCAGCAGATGCGGGTCCTCGCCATTGGCGCACATCCCGACGATGTCGAAATCGGCTGCGGCGGGACGCTCGTCAAGCATCATGCCAATCACGACCTGCTGCATATCCTCACTCTTTCGCGCGGATCGGCTGGCGGCGACGTCAACATCCGGGCCATCGAAGCACAGAGCGCGGCAGCGCTTCTCGGCGCGCATCTCGAGATCGCAAATCTCAACGACACCTACATCGGAGAAGGTGCGGAGACGATATCGACCATCGAGGCCGCCGTTCGCGAGATCAACCCGACGCATGTCTATACGCACTGCCTCGAGGATACGCATCAGGATCATCGCGCAGTTCACACGGCGAGTCTGGTCGCGTGCCGCAACGTACCCAACGTCTATTGCTACCAGACGCCTTCTTCGACGGTGGCGTTCCAGCCGCACCGGTTCGTCGACATCACGGAGTTCATCAAGCAGAAGGTCGAGCTGATCAGTGTCTACAAGAGCCAGGTCGACCGGATGCCCTCTATCCAGCCCGATCTTATCCTGGCGACGGCGCGCTATTGGGGGCGGTTCGCCGGGTATGTCCTTGCCGAACCTCTGAGGATCATCCGGCAGCGCGACGGCGATATGGTGCCCGACTTCGGTAAGGAATATTCGCAGCTACAGGCCGGAGCGCTCGCAGAAAGCGGCTAGGGGCGGCAAAGAGACGACAAGGGGGAGGCATGCGTATCCTGGTTACCGGCGCGGGTGGGGCCGCGGCCATCAGCGTGTGGAAGAGCCTCTCTGCCGAGCACGAGCTTTTCATGGCGGACATGGATCCGCTGGCGACGGGCCTCTATCTCGTGCCCCCGGAGCGGCGCCTGATCATTCCACGCGGCGACTCGCCCGATCTCGTTCCGGCACTTCGTCGGGCTTGCGAGACTTGGCGTATCGAAGCCTTGCTGCCGACGGTCGATGCCGAACTCATGGTCGTGGCAGCGGACCGCAAGCGCTTCGAGGCTGCCGGTGTGGCCGTACCGATCTCTCCTCTCGAATGCCTGCGGCTGTGTCGGGACAAGCATCTTCTGATGGAGGCGGTGCACGGACAGGTGCCGATCCCGAGCAGCGAGCCGTTGACGCGACAGGTGGCCGATGGCGTCGCGGCGTTCCCGCGCTTCGCCAAGCCGCGGCTTGGCGCAGGTTCCCGCGGCATCGCCAGGATCGACAATCGCGAGGACCTCGAAATGCAGGCGATGGATGGATCGGTACTGCTGCAGGAGTATCTGCCGGGCGAGGAGTATTCGGTCGACACCTACGTTCGGCTCGATGGGCGTGCCATCGCGGCCGTTCCTCGGGTGCGGATGAAGATCGATTCGGGCGTCGCCATTGCCTCGCGAACCGTCGACGTTCCGGAGGTGATCCGGTCGGCCGTCCGCACTGCCGAGATCATCGGCATCCGCGGCGTTGCCAATGTGCAGTTTAAGCGCGCGTCAGACGGCGTGTTCAAGCTGCTGGAGGTCAACCCGCGCTTTCCCGGCACCTTGCCGCTGACGGCGGCGGCAGGAGTCGACATACCGAAGCTGATGGTCGACGAGCTCCTGGGCAGGCCGCTGCCGGATCAATTGATGCCGTTCAAGGAGTTGATGGTGGTGCGCTACTGGACGGAGCACTACTTCGATGCCCGCGAATGGGAAGCCCTGTGTCGCCAGCACTGACCTGGCTTGTCCGGCACGGGCAGAGCACGTCGAATGCCGGTCTGCCGGCCGACAGCTTCGGTGGCATCGCCCTGACGGAGCTTGGAGTGCAGCAGGCGCGCGCACTGGCAGCCAAGGTCGAGCGACAGCCGGATCTGCTTGTCGTATCGCCGTTCCTGCGAACCCGCGCGACCGCCGAGCCGATCCTGGAGCGATGGCCTTCGACACGCTGCGAGACCTGGCCGATCCAGGAACTCACTTACCTAAGTCCGGAAAGATGCCGCGGCACGACCGCGGCGGATCGAAAGCCCTGGGTCGACACCTACTGGCGTCGGTGCGATCCCGACTATGTCGATGCGCCGGATGCCGAGTCGTTTCGAGCGTTCGCTACAAGGCTGAGCGACTTTCACCGTCGACTTGTTGCGCTCGACGCGGCATTCGTCGTCGTGGTCGGACACGGCCAGTTCATCCGCGGCTACCTTCTGGGACGAAGCGTCTCGTTTCAGGCCACGCCCGACTGGATGCGTGCCTATCGCGCCGACGAAACGGCGCGCCCCATGGCGAATTGCGAGATCGTCGAACTATCGTCCGAAGATTGGGCTGGAACGAATTGAGCCGGTCGGCTCAGTCGACGCAACAGCTCATGCTGCTCTTGGCAGGCGGGACATCGAGGGCGGGGTTCTCGGAGAAGAAGCCGACAGGATGAAGGGCGAAGCCCGCCGTCGTCACGGGCTGAACCGGGAAATCCTCGGGGCGAGGGATGTGGTGCAGGCCGAAGCTGTGCCAGACGACGATATCGGTATCGACCAGCGGGCGATCCGCAGCAGTCCAGGCGGGCAGGCCATCGCCGCCGCTGCTTTGATTGGGGTAGCGGCCGGCGGCATAGAGTTCGTCGGGGTGATACGCCGTAACCCAGAGCTGGCGGGTCATGAACGCGGCGCGTTTCGCCACCATCGACTGCTGGCCCGAGAACATCGGAACCGGGCTCAAGGGCACCAGCTTGTACGCGGTGGGCTGGGCCATGGCATTGCGGGAGTCGGCGCTCGCAATCTTCCAGAAGCGGGCCGCGTTGAAGTCGACGTTACGCTGCGCGGCCTTCTCGGTCTCCAGAACGGTCTCGCGGACGGTGAAGGCGTTACCGTACGGATTGTCGGGGCCCTCGGGCACCGCCACGGTATCGACCTCGACGACGCGGTTGCGCTCGCCGTCGATAGCCACGTCGAGACGCATGTTGAAGATATGCTGATGGTAATGGGCGTAGACGCCAGGCGAGACGATGGTGCCGTAGTCCGGCGACTCGCCGGGCTTGAGACCCGCCGTGTTCAGAATTCCGGTCGCCTTGATCTCGAAGTGGATCGAGCCGTCTTGATGGAAGTACCAGAACAGCCCGTACTCGTAGTTGCCGACGGTCGAGATCGACGACACGACCAGCCGGCGGGCGCGGCGAACATCGACCTCGCCGGTGAAAAGATCCGTGTGCTTCCAGAGGATGCCGAAATCCTCCTCATGCAGGCATACCGCGCTCTCGATCTTGTAGGGATCGCCCTTGCTGTCGGCCAGCCAGGCGTCGAAATAGCGAATGGTCCCGAGGCAGTCGCAGCCGAGCGTCAGGGAATTGGCGAGCACGCCGATGCCGTACTCGCCGACATCGAAGGCATTCTTGCGGAAATGCCCGCTGCCTGGATGTCCATAGGGCACGACCATTTCCGATAGGGCCGCTCGATGAAGCACCGGACGCAGCCTGCCGCCATCCTCGTAACCGATCTCATGGAGGACCAATCCCTCGCGGGCATTGAAGCCCACGCGAAGGCGCCATTTCTGCCAACGGACCTGATTGCCCTCGACGGTGAAGCTGGGGCCGTCCGACTGCACGATTTCCAGCGGCTTCACGTCGTCCCGGAAGGCCTTGCGGTAGCGTGACGCGTAGTTGCGCTCTTGCATGGGCACTTCGGCGGCCCCGTAATCGTCGACTCTCAGCACTTCCGCACGATCGAGATCGATCACGGCGCAGAGCCCTTCGATGGGATGGGCATAGCCGTTGTCGTTCTTTTCCGTTCGGTACCAGCAGAAGGTGTGGGAGAGCCGTCGTCCTTCTTCGTCGGGGAGTCCGTAGTTGCCGGCGGACCAGGGATCGACCTGGACATTGTCGATGTCGGTGATGCCGCGCTTGGCCAGCGCCGCCCGGAAGCGCGGATCGGCCCGCGCAACCTCTCCGACCAGAGTGATGTCGTCGATCAGAATGCGCGGTTGCACGCCCGGCACATGGCGCCAGTCGACGATCGCATCGGCGACAAGGTCGACCCTGGCTTCGTAGACCTTGCCGTTGGTGCGGTCGAAGGCACAGACGAAAGCTTCGCGAGGGGCGGAAGCGCCCGGCTGGAATGCCTCCACGACCTTCTTGTCCGGTTCGCGCAGCGTGATCGTCTCGAACATCATGCCGGGGCCGAGATCGTAGGCTGTCCGCACGGCTGCGGCGGCGCGACGGATCTCGTCCGGCGTCAATGGGTCGAGGGGGTGGCCTGACACGGCCATGTCGCGGGACTGGGTGGTGGCATCAGGCATGCGGCGTCCCTCGAGATTCGGTGGCTGAACCGGACTGCTAACCGGCGCGTTCAATCAGGTCTTCGAGCAGCCGCTTGAGCTGGGCGGTGGCCTTGCCGCCATAGTTCTTGGCGATGTGCGCTTCCTGGCCCAGCGCCAGGGGCGCCAGGCGCTTCGCCAGCTCCTTGCCGCGGTCGGAGCAGAAGATCAGGACCTTGCGGCGATCCTCAGGATCGGAAATGCGATAGACGAGCGAGTCGGCGACCATGCGGTCGATCGTCTTGGTGAGCGTCGGATGGTTGAGCAGCGCCGCATCGGCCAGCTCGCCCATGGACCGCCCGTTGCCATCCGACAGGACCTTGAGGATGCGCCATTGCTCGACGGGCACGCCCTCGGCGCGCAGCCGCGCATCGAGCTGACGATTGATCTCGCGATTGGCTTGAGCAAGCAGATAGGCCAGATGCACGGTGATAGGTGAATCGGCGGAAGACGAATTCGACACGGGCGACCTCGGAACCTGCCAAAGGCACAGAACATGCATGCTCGACGATGCGCCTTTATATGTGCTTCAATTGTTGAAAATTCAACAATATTTGGTGATAGCCCGCCCGGGCAGCGGAGGATGCGGTTGACGGTTTCGGGCGCGTGGCCAGGGGCTCATGATGGCGGGATACGGAGGCTGACATGCGGCAATCTCCCTTAAGCCCTGTCGACGAGGCAGCAGACCCGTGCTGATGCCCGGGGATCCCTGTTCGGCCCTTGGGTCCGGTGGACGCGCGCCCGCGCCTGGCATCTTGCTTCCCGGCCTGCCGAAAATGCTCCGGCGGGACAAGTCCAAGCTACGGGTCGCGCACTTCGTCACGATGACCGGCACGGCCGGGATCTGGGGGCCGTCATCGATCAATTGCGCCGTCCTCGCCGCCCACCAGATCAATGCGCGCGGCGGGATCCTGGGACGCGAGGTCGAACTCACCGTCGTGGACACTGGCGCGGCCATCGAGGATGTGACGCGCGACGCCGAGGACATCGTCGAGTGCGATGGCGCCGATGTCATCGTCGGCAACCATATCAGCGCGGTTCGCATGTCGTTGCGCCGGACATTCGCCGGCCATCTCCCCTACATCTATCCCTCGATCTACGAAGGCGGCGAACGCACACCGGGTCTGTTCGCCATCGGCGAGACCCCGCCAAAGCAGGCGCGGCCGGCGATCGCCTGGCTGGCCGAGCGCAAGCGCGCCCGGCGCTGGTATCTGATCGGTAGCGACTATGTCTGGCCCTGGCTCTCGCATCGGGAGGTCAAGAGCTACATTGCCGAGACCGGCGGGCAGGTCGTGGGCGAGGATTTCGTCCCGCTGGGCAGCGACGACCATCATCGCTATGTCGAGCGCATACGGGCATTGCAACCCGATGTCGTCTTCATCTCGCTGATCGGCCTCGACGGCATTCTGTTCAATCGGCTGTTCGCGGAATACGGCCTCAGCGAGAAGGTGCTGCGGCTGGCGAACTGCATCGACGAGACCGTCCTCCTGGGAATCGGTGCGGACAACACGACAAACCTGTTCGCGGCCTTCGGCTACTTCGCCAGCGTGAGGGGCGCCTCCAACGAAGCGTTTCTCGGCGCGTATCAGAAGGCGTTCGGAGCCTCGGCGCCGGTTCCGGGAGCCGTGGCGCAGGCGAACTACGAAGCGCTTTACTTCCTGGAAGCGCTGGTGCGCCGGTCCGGGACGCTGCACCTGCCCAGCCTGACGAACAGTGCGTCGAACATGGTCTATCGCGGGGCGCGGGGGCCGGTCGGGCTGCGCCACCGGCGCGCCGAAATGCCGATCTATTTTGCCGAAGCCGACGGCTTCGATTTCAAGTTGCTCGAAAAGTTCTGACGCCGGAGCGTCGAACTTAAATTATTTGAAAAGTTAAAAGTTTCTGTTTTAAATATGTGAAGTGAGCGGTTCTCGCGTCGTCGACGCGACGGGGCGCAGGGTTGCGATCGCATGGGGTGACCATGGGCATCGAAATCAAGCTCGTGTTCGATCTTCTCGCCTTCATGTCGGTGATGGTGCTGATCGTGCTGGGGCTTGGCATCATCGCCAGCATGATGGGCATCTTCAATTTTGCCCACGGCGAGTTCGTCCTTCTCGGCGCCTATACCGTCTACATCTTCGAAAGCAGCGGCCTGTCCGCCTGGGCCGGCATCCTCGCCGCGCCGCTGGTGCTGGCGCTGATCGGCCTCGTGCTCGAACGGCTGGTCATCCGGCGTTTCTATGCCTCGCCCATTATCGCGATGCTGGGAACCTACGCGGTCGGGCTCGTCATTCGCGAAATCGTGCGCGGGCTGCTGGGCGGCCACTATAAGTCGATCTCCGAACCGCTGCCGGGCGCCTTCACCGTCTTCGGCGTCGACTTTTCCATCTGGCGCACCGTGATCGTCGTCGTCACGGCCTGCGTCATCGCTGGCACATGGCTGTTCCTGGCGCGGACCTCGGTCGGCCTGCAGGTGCGCGGGTCGCTCGAAAACCCCAACCTCGCGAGAGCCTGCGGGATTTCGACGTCGCGGCTCTACGCCTTCACCTTCGCCTTCGGCGCAGCGCTTGCCGGCTTGGCCGGCGCGCTGATCGTGCCGCTCTATCAGCTCTCCGCCGATATCGGCACGCGCTTCCTGGTGCAGGCGTTCCTGTCGGTGATGCTGGGCGGCGTCGGAACCTTTGAAGGCCCCGTACTGGGCGCCGCCGTCGTCGGCGGCATGGCGGCCGGCCTGCCGTGGCTGGTCATGCCGGTGCTGGCCGATCCGCTGGTTTTCATCATCGCGTTGGTGATCGTGAAGTTCCGTCCACAAGGATTCATTACGCAGGGGAGGCTCTGAACATGAGCGACAAGATGCATTCTCTGGGCCGGCGACGTCTCTTGGGAGCTGGTGCGCTGGGTGCCGCCGGCTGGATCGCGGGCGGCGGCGGCTGGATGCTGGCGCCGAAGGGCGCCTTTGCTGCCGATCCCATCCGTATGGGCATCGCCACCGACATCACGGGCGCCATCGCCCCGTCCGGCAACGCCAACTGGCAGGTGGCGCAGTTCACGGTGGAACAGATCAACAAGAGCGGCGGCGTCGTCGGCCGGCCGATCGAGCTTTTCCTGGAAGACACGGCGTCCGATCCCAAGATCGCCGTCGGCAACGTGCGCAAGCTCATCCAGGAACGGAAGGTCAATGTCGTGCTGGGCGGCATCACCTCGGCGATGCGGCAGGCGATCAAGGACCCGATCGTCAATCGCGGCCGCACGCTCTACATCTATCCGCAGCTCTATGAAGGGCAGGAGTGCACCAAGTCGCTCTACTGCACGGGCCCGACGCCGGCGCAACAGTGCGACAAGCTCATTCCCTATCTGATCAAGACGGCCGGCAAGAAGCGTTTTGCCCTGCCGTCGGCCAACTATGTCTGGCCGCAGCTCCTGAACAAATATGCCCGCAAGGTCATCGAGGCCAATGGCGGCGAGGTCGTCTTCGAGGAATATTATCCTCTCGACCAGGCAGAGTACTCTGCAACCATCGGCAAGATCCGCGACGGCAAGGTCGACTGCGTCTTCAACACGGTCATTCCGCCCGGCCTGCAGCCGTTCGTGAAGCAGCTCTACGAATCGGGCTTCCAGAAGAACGGCGGCGTCCTGAGCTGCGTCTACTACGACGAGAACCTGCTGAACTATCACCCGGCCCAGGAGATGGAAGGGCTCTACAGCTGCCTCGACTATTTCCAGTCGGTCGACGATCCGTTCAGCAAGCAGCTCCAGGCCGACTATTCCAAGCGTTTCCCCGACACCAAGTATCTGTTCACGGCGGGCTCCGCCTCGACCGGCATGTATCGCGGCATCAAGCTCTACGAGGCGGCGGTCAAGGCGACGAACGGCGATCTCGCGCGCGACGCGGTGTCGGCGGCCATGGACAAGGCCAAGATCAGCCAGGGGCCCGGCGGCGGCGCCGAGATGGTGCCCGGCAAGATGCACTGCCGGATGAACATGTACATCGCGCAATGCAAGGTCGACGCAGGCAAGACGCGCTACGAGGTGATCGAAAGCGACAAGATGGTCGATCCCAAGGAATGCTGACCAGGGAAGCGTCCGGATGGCTGTGGTAGCCGAGCGTGTGCCTGAACGCCGGGGAACACGTGCCCCGGCGTTCCGTCGTGTCCTTCCCTATATCGAGGGAGGCGCGCTGGTTGTCGCGTTGATCGTGCCGATGGTGCTGAGCGAGCGGACGGACCTCATCACCCTGGCGACCAACGTGCTGATCCTCTCGCTGCTCGCCATCAGCTTCGACCTGTGCTGGGGCCTCTCGGGCATCATGAGCTTCGGCCAGGCGCTCTTCTTCGGGGTCGCGGGCTACGCGATTGCCCTGGTCGGGCGCGACCTGGAGTTCAGCGAACTGTGGGGGACGCTGCCGCTCGCCATGCTGGTCGGCCTGCTGCTGGCGGTCCTGTTCGCG
>WBZX01001263.1_pt2 | contig 11730 bp, 10 predicted proteins | sample 5204211 | NCBI WGS metagenome assembly WBZX01 (sample SAMN12344362, study PRJNA552823) | activated sludge metagenome | biome: Activated sludge suspended growth; feature: Nitrification reactor; material: Wastewater; isolation source: activated sludge from nitrification reactor of wastewater...
CCATGCGCGCGAGCTGCGCCATGGCCGGCGTTCCGCTGGTGGCCTACTTCCTTGGCTTCGATGCCTACAGTGCCGAGACCCGCGAACGCACCGGGCACTACAAGGCGCTCTTCGCCGAAGCCTCCGGTTTCGTGGCCGTGAGCGTTGCCATGCAAGCCGACCTGCAAGCGCTCGGGGCACCACCGGACCGCATGCGTTACAACATCTGCGGCGTGGACGTGGAGCGCTTCACGGCCGGTGATCCGGCAAGTGCTCCGCCCGTCTTCGTTTCGGTGGGCCGCTTCGTGGACAAGAAGGCCCCCCTGCTGATGCTGGCCTCGTTCCGACGTGTGCTGCTCGAACGACCGCAGGCGCGTTTGGTGATGGTGGGGGATGGTCCCTTATGGGAGGCATGCCATCACCTGGTGAAGGCGGAAGGCATGGATGGCAACGTGGAACTGCGAGGCACACAGGAACACGCGGCCCTTGCTACACTCATGCACAGCGCGCGTGCGTTCGTGCAACACAGCGTGCGTTCGTTGGGCGGTGATCGGGAAGGCACCCCGGTGGCGGTGCTGGAAGCCATGTCCTGCGGGTTGCCGGTGATCGCCACCCGCCACATGGGCATCGCCGATGTGGTGGACGACGGCGTGACCGGACTGCTGAGCGCCGAGCACGATATCGGGGGCATGGCCGCCAACCTGATCGCCATGGTGGATGACCCGGCACGCGCTGCGCGGATGGGTGCTGCCGGGCGTGTGCGGGTGCGTGAGCACTACGATATGAAGGGGAGCATCGCGCGCTTGCAGTCGTTCCTGGAGGAGTGTGCGAAACGACCGGTGACCAAGCGGTGATGGAAGGCGCTACACGGATCGCCATAGCCACTCCCAGCGCGAACGCCTGGAGCGAGACCTTCATCGCGGCGCACCTGCAGCGCTTGCACGATGTGCGATGTGTGCTGGTGGATGGTGTGTTGCCCGACCGCGTGCTCGATGGTCCGGTGCTGCTTGCACGCGCCGGGAACGCACGGGCCATGGACCACCTGCGGGCGAAGCTCCGAGGCACGGATGTGCAGGGGCTATTGCGCGCGCGGATCGCTCAGGTATTGCGGGCCCGCAAGGTGGACGTGCTCCTTGCCGAGTACGGCACCTGTGCGCATGCGCTCATCGACCCCTGTGCGAAGGCCGGTGTTCCGTTGGTGGCGCACTTCCACGGGTTCGATGCCCACAAGGAGAGCGCGATCAAAGAGACGGGCTCCTACCAACGCTTGTTCCGCGAGGCGGCGGCGCTGGTGGTGGTGAGCCACGCCATGGAAGAGCAGTTGCTGGCCTTGGGTGCTCCACGTGAGAAGGTGGTGCTCGTGCGCTACGGAGTGGATGTGGAACGCTTCGCTACGGGAGCACCGGCACAAGCGCCAGCGCACTTCGTGGCGGTGGGTCGCTTCGTGGATAAGAAGGCACCGCACTTGGTGCTCGATGCGTTCGAACGGATGCTGGTGAAGGTGCCCATCGCCATGCTCACCATGGTGGGTCAGGGCCCGTTATGGGAAAGCTGTCACCAACGTGTGCGCGCCACCGGCCTAGGGGAACGCGTGCAGTTGGTAGGCGTCAAGAAGCCGGAGGAAGTGGCTGCGATCATGCGCGGGGCGCGCGCCTTCGTGCAACACAGCGTGCGGGCGATGAGCGGCGACAGCGAAGGCACACCACTCGCCGTGCTGGAGGCCATGGCAACGGGCATACCGGTGGTGGCCACGCGGCATACGGGGATCGGTGAGGTGGTGACACATGGAGTGAACGGCCTGCTGTGCGACGAATTCGACGTGGCCACCATGGCCGAACACCTGGTGCGCATGGCGACCGATGCGTCCGGGGCGGGCCGCTTGGGGCATGCCGCGCGGGTCCATGCGGAGGAGCACTTCCGGGTGCAGGATAGCATCGCCAAGCTGCAAGCCGTGTTGGAGCGGGTGGCACGCAACTGACCCTTCCCCCTCCGGCGACCCGGATATCTTTGGCCACCCCCTCATGGCCGCCAGCGCTTCACCACGGGTCACCGTGCTCATGACCCTTTACAACAAGGGGCCTTTCGTGGAGGAGGCGGTGCGCAGTGTGCTGGCCGGTACTTACACGGACCTGGAGCTGCTGGTGGTGGACGATGCGAGTACCGATGGAGGTGTGGAACGGGTGCGCTCGGTGCAGGACCCACGTATCCGCCTGCTGACAACGGAACGCAATGCAGGGAGGCCCACGGCGGCCAACCGCGGCTATGATGCGGCGCGTGGCGAATTCGTGGCGGTGCTGGACGCGGATGACATCATGCACCCCGAGCGATTGGCCAAGCAGGTGGCCTACCTCGACGCCAACCCGGAGGTGGGTGTGGTGGGCACCTCCCTCAGCGTGTTCGGTGCCAAGGACGAATTATGGAACTGGCCGGAGAAGGATGAACAAGGAAGGGGAGGCATGCTCTTCAGTGATCCAGTGTGCTACGGCACCTGCATGATCCGACGCGCCGTGCTGGAGGAGCATCACCTGCGGTGCGATACGGATTGGCGTACGCCGGGCATGGACTACCTCTTCCTGCTGAAGTTGGCGCCGTACGTGCGGTATGCCAACATCCACGAGGCGCTCACCTTCTACCGCGTGGGCGAACAGAACATGCGGCATGGGCGTGATCCCATCGCGGATCGCGCGCGCATCTACCGGAGGCAATTCGAACTATTCGGTCTACCGGCAACGGAGGAGGAGGTGCGTCTGCAACTGATGTTGCATCGGCTCTACGTGCATGCCCCGGACCTGGCGGAGGTCTGGGCTTTGTACCGCTGGAAAGAGCGGCTGAAGCGAATGGTTCGCCGCAACGGGGTGTTCCCGACACAAGCCTTCGAGGCCGAGGTCGAACGTCGTTGGAGGCGGATCTTCCATCCCATCGCGGACCGTGGTTCCGTGGCCGCGCTGTTGCATCTGTTGCTTGGTGGTGGTTTGGGCTTCGGGACCTTGCGCTACTTGGTCACCGCACGCCTGGGACGCTTGCGTGGCGGGAACAAAGAGGCCGAACGACCGGATACCCCTATTGATGCCGTCGCGCCCGCGCATGTCAGCGATACCGTGTTGCCGGATGCACCGCCTGTTCCGGTGGAGGAACTACCCCGGATCACGCTGGTGACACCCAGTTTCCAGCAAGCGGGTTTCCTGGAGGAGTGTCTCACTTCCGTGCGCGATCAGCGGTACCCGCACCTGGAGCATTTCGTGGTGGACGGAGGAAGCACCGATGGGTCCGTGTCCATCATCGAACAGCATGCGAACGACCTGGCGTGGTGGTGCAGCGAGAAGGATGGTGGCCAGAGCGATGCCATCAGCAAGGGCGCTGCGCGGGGTACAGGTCGGGTCTTCGCCTGGCTGAATAGCGATGACATACTGCTGCCGGGTGCACTGTTGAAAGTGGGGGAGGCCTTCGCGCGAGACCCGCACATGAAGGTGCTTTGTGGTGCGCGCATCCTGCGTTTCCCAGATGGTGATCGTTCCTTGGAGCCGGAGGACGCGAAGCACCCAGAGACCTTCTTCACGGCTCCGCGCATCAACCAGCAGAGCACCTTTTTCCGAATGGATACCATGCGCGAACTGGATTTCGTGGAGCGAAAGCTCCATTACGTGATGGACTATGAGTTGTGGCTGCAGGTGGTGTTCCGGCACGGACCCGGCGTGGTGCGCACCATCCCGGATGCGCTCTCGGTCTTCCGCCAGCATTCGGACAGCAAGACATCCACCGTGCACCATCGGTTCCTGGATGAGATCGCGTCCATCCTCCACGGCCTTTGCGGGACCACGGGACAACACGAGCTTGCGGCCGTGCTCGCCATCGGTCATCCCATCACCCCCGGTCTTCGCGGTATTCCGCTCGCCGACCCGGCCGCGCATCGCGAGCGCGTGCGCGCCATGGTGCTCGCCTTCCTGCTCAAGTGGCACTACACCATCTGGTCCGCGCGCGATTTCCGGATGATGCGGCGCTTCCGCAGAACGGTCTCCCTGCGTGCGGGAGAACTCTCTTCGCTTCAACAAGAACGGCTGCGCATGTTGGATCGACAACTTCATGTGCCCGGCTGGGTGGCCTTCCGCCTGCGCCGCAAATGGAAACACTTGGTGCGATGAAAGTGAGCGTGATCGTGCCCGTGCACAACAAGTCGCCTTGGTTGAAGGAGTGCTTCGACAGCATCTTCGGTCAGAGCTTCACGGATATGGAGATCATCGCGGTGGATGATCGCAGCACCGACGATAGTGTGGCCGTGTTGCGTGCCATGCGTGATCCGCGCCTGAAGGTGGTGCCACTGGAGAAGAACCTCGGCCCCGCCGGAGCTGCCCAGCGCGCCACGGAACTCGCGACCGGCGAGTACGTCGTTCGGATGGATGCGGATGATGTGATGTTCCCGCAGCGGGTCGAACGACAGGTCGCTTTCATGGACGCTCATCCGGAGGTAGGTTTCTCCGGGGCGCACTTGCAGGTGTTGGGCACCACCGACCAATTCCAACGAGCGTCCTTGGTCGACGCCGATTGCCGGGCCGGTATCTTCTTCCAGATCCCCGTCTTCCAGCCGGTATCCATCTATCGCCGGAGCGTGCTCACGGCGCATGACATCCGTTTCGAGGACCACTGGCCGCGCTACGGGGAGGATTGGTTCTACCAGGCGCGTTTGCTGAAGGTGACACGTACCGCGAACGTGGACGAGCCACTCCTGCACTACCGTGTGGGCGACCAGAACACGCGGACCGGACGGGATCGTTCGGCCGATCTGAAGGTGCTGTACGAAGGGCTCTTCGGGGCCTTTGGCTGGCCGTTGGATGGTGCTGCCCTTCAGGCGCATTTCACGTGTGTGAAGTGGTTCCCGGAACCGCTCGATCCGCTTCGGATCCAGCAGGCGAAGGCGCACTTGGACGCGCTGGTCGCCATGAACAAGCAACGTGGCACTTTCCCGGAACCGCAGTTCACCCAGCGGGTGCAACGCATGTGGAATGAACTGGGCTACCGGGTACCGCCCCACGGGCTGGCCGCCATGGTGGCCTATTTGCGCAGGGAGGGAAGCCTGGCGTGGCCCAAGGTCCGCTACATGCTCGCGTCGTGGTTGCGCGGTCGTCCGTAAGGTACCAGCTACTTTGGAGGCGCTTAGCGCATGAAGGTCGCCGTCATCATACCGTGCTTCAACGTGGCCGCACATGTGGAGAAGGCATTGCGCTCGGTGCTCGCGCAGACCCATCGCGATCTGGATGTGGTGCTGGTTGATGATGGTAGCACGGATGGCACGCGCGCGGTGATCGAGCAGGTGATGGCGGAAGGTGATGGGCGCATCCGCCTGATCACCCAAGCCAATGCGGGGGCTTGTGCTGCGCGCAATGCTGGTGTCGCTGCCTCGCAAGGCGATTGGATACAGTTCCTGGATGCGGACGATGTGCTCCTGCCGGACAAGCTCGCAGAGCAGATGAAGCTGGCAGGGAGCGATAAGCAGGTGGTCGTAGGCGGCTATCGGGACCATCAGGTGGATGGCAGGGTGGGGCCGGTGGTGCTTCCGTTGCTGGGTGACCCGTGGGAGGCGCTGGTGCGCACGCGCATGGGTACCACCAGCGCCAATTTGTTCCAGCGTGATGCGCTGCTCCGCGCGGGCGGCTGGGACCCGACCTTGCGGAGCAGTCAGGATTATGAACTGCTCTTTCGTCTGCTGAAGGAGGGCGCTTCCATCGTTTGGGACGCAAGCCTGCGCTGCGAGGTGCTGAAGCGGACCAAGGGCTCTATCAGCCGAACGGATGAGAAGGCCAACTGGCAACGGTACCTGCAACTACGCAAAGACATCCGTGATCACCTGTCGCAGGACCGCGGTCGGGATCGTTCCGCTGTCATCGCCACGGCCGATCAATACCTCTTCATGGCCATCCGCGTACTTTCGAAGCATGACCGCCAAGCCGCCTTCAAGGCTTTCGATGAACTACTGCCGCGCGGCTTCGTGCCCGAGAAAGGGGTGGCCACAACCGCTTCCTACGTGTTCGTGTTCCGCCTATTCGGTTTCCGCGTGGCGGAAGCACTGGCCGGCTTGAAGCCATCTTCCGCATGATCCGCACACGAGACGATCTGAAGCGCTACCTGGAGGCGGACCGCATCGGGTTGCGCAGGTCGGGCACTCGCCCCGGCCCTTATGATGAGGTGTGGCGATTCCAGCGGCTGCTCCGTAAGGTGGAATACCTGCACAACACGGCGGGTGGTGGAGGCTTGGTGCATGGTCTCCTTCGCAGGTACTGGTCGTATCGGTTGCACATACAGAGCGTTCGCTGCGGGTTCGAGATACCGCTCAACACCTTCGGCCCCGGTCTTTCCATCGCACACCGCGGTACCATCATCGTGCATCCGGATGCGCGCATCGGAGCCAACTGCCGCATCCATGTGGATGTCGTGATCGGCACGCGCCCGGGTCCACCTCCCGAAGAGGTGCCCACCATCGGGGACAATGTCTACATAGGACCGGGCGCGAAGATCTTCGGTGCCGTGGTGCTGGGCGACAACCTCGTGGTCGGTGCCAACGCCGTGGTCAACCGCAGTTTTCCCGAAGGCCGCGCCACCATAGCCGGTGCACCTGCCGTGAAGGTGAGCGATACACCGAGCGACGCGTACATCATCGCCACACGCAAGACCACCACGCCGTGAAGAAGCTGCTCGTGGTGGTGGGTACCCGCCCCAACTTCGTCAAGGTCACTCGTTTCAAGCAGGTGGCCGCTGCGCGCGGCGACTTCCAGGTGGAACTCGTGCATACCGGTCAGCATCATGATGCGCGCATGAGCACGGTCTTCTTCCAACAGTTCGGACTGGTGCCTGATCATGTGCTGCATACGCCTGCTGGTACGCCTGCCGCGCGCTTGGGCCACTTGATCGTGGAGCTAGCAGGTGTCATGGGAACGGCGTCTCCCGATGCGGTGGTCGTCGTAGGTGATGTGGACAGTACGCTGGCGGCGGCATTGGCGGCCAACAGGGCGAGGCTTCCGCTGGTGCATATCGAGAGCGGCTTGCGCAACGGGGACATGTCCATGCCGGAAGAAGTGAACCGGATGCTCACCGATCGCATCAGCGATCAGTGCTTCACCACGGAACCGAGTGCCGCGGAGAATCTGCTGCGCGAAGGGAAGGACCCGAGCCGCATCCATTTCGTTGGGAATACGATGATCGATACGCTGGTCGCCTTCGATGATCGTATCCATCAGAACGATGTGCTACGCACGATGGACCTGGGCGAGGGCGGGCATGCGCTGGTCACCATCCACCGTCCGGCCAATGTGGACGATGCACAAGCACTGCGGCGCGTCATCGACCTGGTGGCGCTCGTGGCGAAGGAACGACGTGTTGTATTCCCGGTTCATCCGCGTACGGCTGCTTCCTTGCAGCGCTTCGACCTGCAAGGTGTATTGGAGGAGATCATGGACCTATCGTTGGTCCCTCCGTTGGACTATTTCGCGTTCCAGAAGCTCGTAGCCACGAGCGCGTTCGTGATCACCGATAGCGGTGGAGTGCAGGAGGAGACCACCTTCCGCGGTGTTCCTTGCTTCACCTTGCGTGAGAGCACCGAGCGGCCGATCACCACCACGGTGGGGACCAACGAATTACTTCCATTCGACCTTGGTGCGCTGACGAGCGTTCTTGACCGCTTACGCGCCGGTGGTGCGGTGCGCGGGCGTATCCCGGACCTATGGGATGGGCACGCGACGGAACGTGTATTCGATGTATTGAACCGCGTGCTGTGATCCTCTACCTCACCTACAACGACCAGCCTTCGGGTGTGTATTGGAGCCAGGTCACCGACGTGGTGGACCACTTGAACACGCTCGGTGAGGAACGGGTCAGGCTCGTCGCATTGGTATCGTTGCGGGGGTATCCGCGTTCGTTCCGAGAGATACGTGCCCGGCACAAGGATGCCATCGTGCTTCCCATGGTGCCGCGGGCGCATAATTGGCGCGCCAACTGGATCTGGCTTTGGTTGCTCTGCCGTTGGTTGCGTCCATCGGGTATCATCGGCCGCGGCATCTTCGCTTCTGCACTGGCGCTGCGCATGCGCGACGCTGGTCTGGTAGCACAGGTGTGTTTCGATGGCCGCGCTGCCTATGGCGCTGAGTGGGAGGAGTACAGGGTGGTGGACAACGACCGGCTGATCGCCGAGTGCGTGGCCTTGGAGCGCGAGGTGGTCAACCACGCGGATCTGCGCATGAGCGTGAGCCAGGTGCTGGTGGACCATTGGCGTGAACGACTCGATTACCGCGGCGAACGGCACTTGGTGATCCCCTGTACGATCGGTCGCAGTGTGGAGGCACGCCCTACACGGGAAGCAGCTGGTCTCCGCGCGGACCTGGGTTGGAACGAGGGTGATACCGTGCTGGTGTATTCAGGGACTTCGGTGGGCTGGCAATCGTTGGAACTGGCCGAACAGGTCGTGCGCCCCTGGCTCTCGGGGGCTTCCTCGAATCGAATGTTGTTCCTCAGCCAGGAGCACGAGGTCATCGACCGGTTGCGCACGGACTTCCCTTCGCAAGTGGCACAGCGGTGGATCCCGCATCATGAGGTGCGATCCGCGCTCCTTGCGTGTGATGTGGGCTTGCTGCTCCGCGAAGCACGCATTACGAACAAGGTGGCCTCGCCGACCAAATTCGCCGAGTACCTGAGCGCGGGCTTGCCGGTGGTGATCTCGCCGGAGGTCGGGGACTTCAGCGCCATGGTGCGTGCGCTCGACCTGGGACAGGTGCTGGATGCGGGTGATCGCATCCGCGTGACGAAGCCTGACCTTGCGCTGCGTGAACGCCTGATGCGGCTGGCCACGCAGCGCTTCACCAAAGAGGCCTTCGATCCCGAGTACCGCACGCTATTGGCTTGCTCGGCCGCCGAACCGGTGCTGCAGTCACCCTCGCCCTTCCAAGGTGATGGACATCTTCCCGTGGTCTCCATCATCGTTCCCAGCTTCAACAAGCGGGGCTTCATCGGCGACATGGTGCGCAGTGTGCAAGCGCAGACCGATGGCCGGTGGGAGTTGATCCTCGTGGACGATGCCTCTTCGGATGGAAGCCCGGAACTGCTATCCGCATTCGCCGCCTCCGACCCCCGCATCAAGCTCATCGCGCTCCAAGAGAACAAGGGTGCCAACCACTGCAGGAATCTTGGGGTGGATGCAGCACAAGGCCGCTACGTGATCTTCCTCGATGCGGATGACCTGCTCGCTCCTAGCTGCGTCGAGCGTCGACTCGCTGTGATGGAGGGCAGTGGTCTGGACATGTCCGTTAGCACGATGGAAGTCTTCCGGGAGAAGCCCGGCGATCATGGACAGCGGTGGGTACCACTATCCCCTTCGCCGCTATCCGACTTCTTCCGGCACAAACTGCCTTGGCAGACCATGCAACCCATCTGGGACCGTGCCTTCCTCCGCGCCATCGGTGGGTTCGATGTCGACTTCACGCGTCACCAGGATGTCGAACTGCACACGCGGGCCCTGCTTGTGCCGGGCGTTCGTTTCCGCATGCGCCGCACGGAGCCGGACTGCCACTACCGGATCGCAGAGGAGCGCAAGGTGCTTGACCCGAAGCGCCTCCTGCACAGCTTTAGTGTGAGTGCGGTGATGTATCGCAGCAAGTTCCTCGCAGCGGCGGAAGCGCTCGGACAGGCGGATCTCTTGCTCGGTATCATCCACCGGACCTACCTGCAGATCCTGCTCAACGCCAAGGGTGGTCGGATCGATCGCGCCTCACTCGTCGCTTTGGAGTCCGTGCTATTGGCACCGGAATGGACCTCCGGGATCCCCGCCTTCAAGCGCTGGCTGTTCCGCTTCACGCGTTGGTACAACCTGCTTCCCGTTCGCGTTCCGGGTATCAACCTCCTGGTCTTCGGACTGCTCACCGGCGGTTGGCGCCGCCGCTGAGCAGCTGTCGCAACCGGTTCGCGCGTTCGAATCCGAATATCCGATGGAGTAGGAGGTACCCCCTCCCGGTCGCTGGTGATATTCCGGGGACGAAGTCGCTGGGCATATGCCGGTGGTGGAGTTCCACAGCGGCGGCGGGCGCGTGTGCGTAGAGCGTTCGGAGGCTGTCGAAGAGGACCTGGTGATGGGGTCGAAGGTCTTTTCGAGGATCGGTCGTGCCCAGGTGCGCGATGATGCGCGCGCGCAATTCCACGAAACGGGTCCATGTGCCGTCCAACTGCGCGCTTGAAACACTCCCGCGTTGTTCATAGACCACGGTGAGCACTTCCGGATGGAATGCGAGTCGTGCGCCGTGCTGAAGCAGCCGGAACATGAGGTCGTATTCCTGACTGCTCCGCATGGTCGCATCCCAACCGTGCACGGTCAGGAGCGAGGAGCGCAGCCATAGGTTCCCGGGAGTACCACCAAGCTTGTGGCGCATGAGGTCCAGCCAAGGGTCGCGTGCACCGGGTCGTTGCACGTCCACCTCCTTCAAGCTCCCATCCGCGCGGAATGTCCGCACGCTACCTACGATGATCTCGGGCAGTCCTTCCTGCTGGGCCAAGGCAACATGTGCTTCGATCTTGGTGGGTTCCAAGGCATCATCCGCGTCCATGAACTGGATGTACGCGCCGGAGCTGCGGTCGAGTCCGGCGTTGCGCGCCGCACAGGCTCCCGCATTCGGTTGGGTGATGAGGGTGAACGGGAACGGAGAGCGTTCGCTCGCCGCTCTTAACAGGGCCAGGGTCCCGTCGGTACTGCCGTCGTCCACGGCGATCACCTCGATATCGCGGTGCGTTTGCCTGAAGATGCTCGTCAGGCAACGCTCCAGGAAGCGTTCCGCGTTGAAGCAGGGGATCACGACGGAGACCTTCATACCCGGGCGGTGCAATGCCCGGCGAAAGTAGGCCGGGGCCTACTTTCGCGGCATGGCGGAACGCGTGCTCATTACCGGCGCCGGTGGCAGGATCGGCGGCAGCCTGGCCGAGCATAAGGGCAGTGCCCGAGGGTGCATCGACCTTATTGCGGTGATGCATCTCGACAATCTCAATGTCAAAATCTTCCCCGAGCGCGGCCGCCACCTTGCGTGTCAGGGCGACGAGGAGATTGACGCCAAGGCTCATGTTGCCGGCCTTGACGATCACGGTCTTCTTGGCGGCCTCCTCGATGGCAGCCTCGCTTGCCGCATCCAGGCCGGTCGTGCCGATGACGTGGACGGTTGCATGCTCTGCGGCGCGCTTTGCAAAGGCCGTGGTGGCCTCAGGGCTCGTGAAGTCGAGGATGGCGCCGGCGGCAGCGATGACGGCTTCGCTGTTGTCGCTGACCGCAACACCAAGGTGCCCCAATCCAGCAAGTTCGCCAACGTCCTTGCCGAGCGCGGCACTACCGGGCCGTTCGCTTGCGCCTGACAGCGTGCACCCCGGCGCGGCGCTGACTGCGCGCACCAGCTCCAGCCCCATGCGGCCGGCCGCACCCATGACGGCGATTTTCATAGCATCTCCCGGCGTTTTTCTGCGCGTCCCGGCGCGCACGTGGCCGGGATATAGCAACGCGGGCTGGGAAGCGAAAGTGCCGGGAGGGTGTTTTCCGCTTCGGTGCTAAATCACGTGTGTACGCGTCGATTTCCGAGGCATGGCAGGTAGAGGCCGCTTTGTGGTCTGCGCAATCAGGCCTTTTGGGCGGCCCGCTTCAAGGCTGCGGAAATCAGATTTTTGGCTTCATCCGCATGTCCCCAATGATCGATCTTCACCCACTTTCCGGGTTCCAGATCCTTGTAGTGGGCAAAGAAGTGC
>WBZX01002751.1_pt1 | contig 11730 bp, 10 predicted proteins | sample 5204211 | NCBI WGS metagenome assembly WBZX01 (sample SAMN12344362, study PRJNA552823) | activated sludge metagenome | biome: Activated sludge suspended growth; feature: Nitrification reactor; material: Wastewater; isolation source: activated sludge from nitrification reactor of wastewater...
AGGCGCCGCCCGAGACGCTGCGCATCGGCCTCGTGCAGGGGCCCGACTGGCACCAGGCCGAAGACGACGTGATCGCCTGCTGGGAGCGCGCCGTGCGTGCGCTCGCGCCGCAGGCCGCGCGCTGCGAGGACGTGCCGCTGCCGCCGGGCTTCGCCGACGTGGCCGCGGTGCAGGCCACGATCCAGGCCGCCGAGACGGCGCAGGCGCTGGCCTTCGAGCACCGGCATCACCGCGCGCAGCTCAGCGAGGCGCTGGTGGCGCTGCTCGACAAGGGCCGCGCCGTCGACGCCGAGACGCTGCTCGCGCAGCGCGCGCGTGCCGAGCGCTGGCGCGGCGAGATCGATGCATTGTTCGAACGCTGCGACGTGCTGCTCGCGCCCAGCGCCGTCGGCGAGGCGCCCGAAGGCCTGCAGTTCACCGGCGACCCGATCTTCTGCCGCCCGTGGAGCCTGCTCGGCCTGCCTTGCGTGCACCTGCCCTTCGCCACCGGTTCGACCGGGCTGCCGGTGGGCCTGCAACTCATCGGCCGCCACGGCGACGACCACCGGCTGCTCGCCGCAGCGCAGTGGTGCATGGACCGGCTGGCCTGAGCGTCAGTTGATGTAGTGCAGCTCGCGGAAGCGGCGGCGGAACGCTTCCACGTCCGCGGCCGCCGCGTCGGGCCGCTCGCCCAGCGCACGCGCGATCAGCGCGCCCAGTTCGCCCATGTGCTCGGGCTTCATGCCCAGCCGCACGATCTCGGGCACGCCCAGGCGCAGGCCGTTGACGTCGCCCTCCACCGGCGCGATCGGCAGGCCGATGCCGCAGGCCAGCAGGCCGGCGCGCGCCATGCGCTTGGCCGCGGCCTGGCCGCCGCCCCAGCGCGCCGCTTCGAGGGCGAACTGGTGCGAGGTGGTGGCGCCCTTGGCGCTCGCATACACCGGCAGGCCCTCGCGCTGCAGCGCCTGCGCGAGCGCGCGGGCGGTGTCGCACATCGCCTGCGCATAGGCCGCGCCGTGCTTCTTCCAGTCGGCCAGCGTCACCGCCAGCGCCGCCACCTTGCCGGCATCGAAGTTGGCCGTGAGGCCGGGGTAGGCGATCGCGTCGATGCGCTCGGCGATGGCGGCATCGTTGCCGACCACCAGGCCGCCCGGCGGCCCGCCCAGGCTCTTGTAGGTGCTCATGGTCATCACGTGGGCACCCTGCGCGAGCGGGTTGGCCCAGGTGCCGCCGGCCACCATGCCGGACAGATGCGCGGCGTCGAACAGAAGCTTGGCGCCCACCGCGTCGGCCACCTCGCGCATAGCCGCCACCGGATGCGCGAACAGGTTGAGGCTGCCGCCGGCGGTGATGAGCTTGGGCCTGACGTCGCGGGCGAGCTGACCCAGCGCTGCCACGTCGACGGTGTAGCCGTCGGCCAGCACCGGCGCGGGCACGGTCTTCAGGCCGTACAGGCCGGCCGCGCCCGCGCCGTGGTGGGTGACGTGGCCGCCGATGTCGGCCGGCGGCGCGATGATGGTGTCGCCGGGCTTGCAGGTGGCCATGAAGACGTAGAGGTTGGCCAGCGCGCCGGAGGCGACGCGCACTTCAGCGTACTTGGCGCCGAATACCTCGGCGGCGAGCTCGGCGCAGATCACCTCGATGCGCTCGATCGCCTCCAGCCCCATCTCGTATTTGTCGCCCGGGTAGCCGAGCGAGGCGCGCGAGCCCAGGCCGGCGGCCATCATGGCCTCGGCCCTGGGGTTCATCACGTTGCTGGCCGGGTTGAGGTTGATGCCGTGCAGGTCGTGGATGCGGCGGTTCTCGCCGACCAGGCGGGCGATCTCGTGGAAGGTTGCCTCGCTGTCGCGCTGCGCGGTGTCGGCGGCGATGGCCTGCACCAGGTCTTCGCAGGGCGCGGGCACCCAGGGGCGTCGTTCGAGCATGGTGGGAAGCAGGTCGTGGACGATGAGGCCATCCTACGCCCGGCGACAATCGCGCCATGGCGGTTCTTTCCCTTTCCGACGCGCACCTCGCCTTCGGCCACGTGGCCCTGCTCGATGGTGCTTCCTTTTCGCTCGAAGCGGGCGAGCGGCTCGGCCTGATCGGCCGCAACGGCGCGGGCAAGTCCTCGCTGCTGAAGATCGTCGCCGGCCTCGAGAAGCCCGACGACGGCCTGCTGCAGGTGACGCAGGGCCTGCGCATCCGCTACGTGCCGCAGGAGCCGGCCTTCGACGAGGCGGCCAGCGTATTCGAGGTCGTCAGCGAGGGCGTGGCCGAAGCCAAGGCGGTGCGTGCCGAGTACGAGGCGCATGCGCCGGGCGCCGATCTCGACGCGCTGCAGACGCGCATCGAGGCGCTGGCCGCCTGGAACTGGGAGCAGCGCGTGGACACCACGCTGCACCAGCTGCACCTCGATGGCGCGCGTATCGTCGGCGAGCTCAGCGGCGGCATGAAGAAGCGCGTGGCGCTGGCGCAGGCCCTGGTGGCCGTGCCCGACGTGCTGCTGCTCGACGAACCCACCAACCACCTCGACCTCGATTCGATCGCCTGGCTGGAGCAGCTGTTGCGCGACTTTCGCGGCGCGGTGATGCTGATCACGCACGACCGCGCCTTCCTGGACAACGTGGCCACGCGCATCGTCGAACTCGATCGCGGAACGATCCGCAGCTACCCGGGCAACTTCGCCACCTACGAGCGCGTGAAGGAGGAGCAGCTCGCCGCCGAGGCATTGGCCAACGCGCGCGCCGACAAGCTGCTCGCGCAGGAGGAGGTGTGGATCCGCAAGGGCGTGGAAGCGCGCCGCACGCGCAGCGTGGCGCGCATCCAGCGGCTCGAGGTCTTGCGTGCGCAGCGCGAGAAGCGGCGCGAATCGCTCGGGCAGGTGCGGCTGGAAGTCGACAGCGGCGTGAGCAGCGGGAAGATCGTCGCGGAGCTGAAAGACGTGACGATGCGCTTCGGCGACAAGCTGATCGTGAGCGACTTCAGCGCCACCATCCTGCGCGGCGACAAGGTCGGCCTGATCGGGCCGAACGGCGCGGGCAAGACCACGCTGCTCAAGCTCATCCTCGGCGAGCTGCAGCCCAGCTCGGGCACGGTGCGCCGGGGCACGCGGCTGGAAGTCGCCTACTTCGACCAGATGCGCAGCGCGCTCGACCTCGACGCGACGCTGGCCGACACCATCAGCCCGGGCAGCGAGTGGATCGAAGTCGGCGGCGCGCGCAAGCACGTGATGAGCTACCTGAACGACTTCCTGTTCTCGCCCGAGCGCGCCAACTCGCCGGTGCGCACGCTCTCCGGCGGCGAGCGCAACCGCGTGCTGCTGGCGCGCCTGTTCGCGCTGCCCGCCAACGTGCTGGTGCTCGACGAGCCGACCAACGACCTCGACATCGACACGCTGGAGCTGCTCGAGGAGCTGCTGCAGAACTACGCCGGCACGGTATTCCTGGTCAGCCACGACCGGCGCTTCCTCGACAACGTGGTGACGAGCACGATCGCCTGGGAGGGCGACGAGTCACCCGGCCTGTGGCGCGAGTACGAGGGCGGCTACGAGGAGTGGCGCGTGCAGCACGAGCGCGCGCGGGCCTTGCGCGAGGCGCGCGCCGTCAAGCCGGCGCCGGTGGTCGAGAAGGAGAAGCCCGCGCCGGCGCCCGTCGCCGCGAACAAGCCGCGCAAGCTCAGCTACAAGGAGCAGCGCGAGCTCGACGAACTGCCGGGCCGCATCGAGACGCTGGAAGCCGAGCAGAAGACGCTCAACGAGCTGCTCGCCGACCCGTCGGGCTACGTGAAGGATGCGCAGCGCATGACCGAGGCGCACAAGCGCGTGGCCGAGATCGACGAGCTGCTGATGAGCGCGCTGGAGCGCTGGGAAGAGCTCGGCTCGCGCTGAGGGCGAGGGTCCGGCGCCGGGCCGCCCCAAGCCGGACGGCGCCCCTTGGGGGCAGGAGCGAAGCGACTGGGGGGCTCTGTTCAGAACCAGCCGTCGCGCACCGCGTCGGGGTGCGAGCGGCTGACGATCAGCCCGCTCTGCAGGTACAGCGCATTGAGCAGCCGCGTGGCGCGCTCGCGGTCCATGCCCGGCCAGTCGGCCAGTTCCTTCAGCGTCGCGCCCTGGCGCGCGAGGCGCTGGATGGCCGGGGTCAGCGCGCCGCTGGCGGGCAGCGAGTCGATCTCCAGCCCCGGCGCCACGCGGTAGACCGCCGGGCCGGTGATCTCGGGCAGCAACTCGCGGCGCAGGCCGCGCATCGCCAGCTCCCACAGCAGCGGCGCGAGCGGGTAGTGCGATTGTTCGGCGCCGACCAGGGTCGCATTCGGCTCGCCCGGCGGTTGCAGCAGGGCCGGCTCGACGTGCATCACCTTCAGGTCCAGCATCGGCTTGCCGACCAGTTCGTCGGGCGCCATCGGGCAATGCACCAGGCGCTCCTGCGCGAAGACGGTCAGCGGCACCACGCGCTCGCCGGTCTGGATGTGGATGGTCACGCGCTTGCCGTGGCGCACGCAGGCGGCCATCACCTCCACCACCTCGGAGGCGCCGCCGTCGTCGCCGAAGCGCAGCAGATCGGCCTTCAGCGAGGGGCTCAGCTGCGAGATGCGCGTGCTGATGCCGCCCGAGGCGGTGCGCAGCTCGTCCAGGTAGCGCTGGTAAGCGCTGGCGCGCATCAACTCCGGCTCGCCGAAGGGCAAGGTGGGCTGGAACAGTTCGCTGTTCATCACGGGCGGATTCTCTCTCGTTACGCTTGGTCACGAAAGAGGGCGCAGCGCATCCCGAGCACGCTGCAGGGCGAGCCAGAAGCGCGCGTCCTGCGTGGTGGCGAAGTTGATGCGCATCAGCGTGGTCGGGCGCGGCGAGGCATGGAACAGGGCGCCCGGCGCGATCAGCCAGCCGTCGTCGTGCATGGCCTGGGCGAGCCGCTCGGTATCGACGCCGGTGTCGACCCAGCCGAACAGGCCGCGCGGCTCGGCGGCGAAGCGGCAGCCGTGGGCGCGCGCCAGCTCCACCGAGCGGCCCCGCGCCGCGTCCAGCAGGCGCTGCACGCGTTCGGCATGGCGTCGCAGCAGGCCAAGCTCCAGGCAGTGAGCCAGCGCCAACTCCGTCATCGAGGGCGTGGTCAGCGTGGTGAGCAGCTTGGTGTCGATCAGGCGGTCGACCCAGCGCGCCGGCGCGGCGATATAGCCGATGCGCCAGCTCGGCGTGAGGATCTTGGAGAAGCCCGAGACGTAGACGGTGCGCTCCAGCGCGTCCAGCGCGGCCACGCGCGGCAGATGCGCCGGCGCGAGGTGGGCGTAGGTGTCGTCCTCGACGATGGCGAAGTCGTGCGCCTGGGCGAGCTTGAGCACCTTGTGCGCCGACTGCAGGCTCAGCGATGCCCCGGTCGGGTTGTGCAGCACCGAGACGGTGACATACAGGCGCGGCCGCGCGCCTTCCGGCTGCGCCTCGACGAGGCGCTGCATCACCGCGAGATCGGGGCCCTCGGGCCCGCGCGGCACCGGCAGCACGCGCATGCCCAGCGCCGCCAGCCGCGCGTATTCGACCGACCAGCCCGGCTCGTCGACCAGCACCGATTCGCCCGGCTTGAGCAGGGTGCGGGTGACGATGTCCAGCGCGTGGGTGGCGCCCACCGTGGTGATGATCTGCTCGGGGCCGGCGGCAATGCCGTGCTCCACCAGCCGTGCCGCCAGCGCCCGCCGCAGGCGCGCTTCGCCGGCCGGCTCGCCATACTGCAGAGCGCTGCGGCCGAGCTGAGCGCTCACTTTGCGCATCGCGCCGGCGAGCAGGGCCGGATCCAGCCATTCGATCGGCAGCGTGCCCAGGCCCGGCATGGGCTGGGCGCCGGGCGGCTGGAACATGCCGCGGATCAGCGTGGTGGCGCTGATCGGCACCGGCGAGCGCGGCGCCGCCGGACTGCGCGTGGCGCCGGGGGGCGCATCGCCCAGCGGCGCGCGCACGAAGAAGCCGCGCTGGGCGCGAGCTTCCACCAGGCCTTGCGCGAGCAGCTGGTCGTAGGCGGCCACCACCGTGGTCGGACTGACCTCATGGCGCCGGGCGCATTCACGCACCGAGGGCAGGCGCGCGCCGGGCGCCAGCAGCCGGGCGCGGATGCGCTCGGCGAAGCGGGCGGCCAACTGCTCGGTCAAGGTGCTGTCCGCCTCGCGCGAGAGCGGCAGGGCGCCGGGCAGGGTGCTCGTGGAGGCGGTGGCTAGCATGGGCTGTGCTGCTGCGTTGGCCAGTACAGTGGATGATCAGATCGCGCGAAGTGTACTGCTTCTGTGCTGGTCTGCATCCTAGACTGGGCGCATGCCTGCGCAAGCCCTGCACGCCCCGACCAGCCGCGACGACGAGACGCGCGGGCTCTGGCTCGGCCTGCTGGGCGTGGCGATCTTCGCGCTGACGCTGCCGATGACGCGCATGGCGGTCGGCCCGGCCGAGGCGCCGCAGCTGCCGCCACTCTTCGTCACCGCCGGGCGCGCTGGCTTCGCCGGGCTGCTCAGCATCGTCTACCTGCTGGCCGTGCGCGCGCCCTGGCCGCGCCGCGCGCAGCTGGCGGCCTTCGCCGTGTCGGCGCTGGGCACGGTGGTGGGCTTTCCGCTCTTCCTCGCGCTGGCGCTGCGCCACGTCGATGCGATGCATGCCGCCGTGGTCACCGGCCTGCTGCCGCTGGCCACCGCCGTGGCAGCAGCGCTTTGGCTGCGCCAGCGGCCCTCGGCCGGCTTCTGGGCCTGCGCGGTGGCGGGTTGTGCGCTGGTGGTGGCCTTCGCACTGCTGCGCGGCAGCGGGAGCCTGAGCCTGGCCGATGCGCTGCTGCTGGGCGCCGTGGCGAGCGCTGCCGTCGGCTACGTGGCCGGCGCGCGGCTGGCCGCGCAGATGCCGGCCGAGCAGGTGATCTGCTGGGTGCTGGTGTTGAGCCTGCCGCTGACGCTGCCCGTGACGCTGCTGGCCTGGCCGAGTGCGCCGGTGCGCGCGGTGTCCTGGGGCGCCTTCGCCTACGTGGCGCTGTTCTCGATGTGGCTGGGCTTCTTCGCCTGGTACCGCGGCCTCGCGCTGGGCGGCACGGTGCGCGTCAGCCAGGTGCAGCTGGTGCAGCCTTTCCTCTCGCTGCTGGCCGCCGTGCCGCTGCTGGGCGAACATCTGGATGCCGCCACCGTGGCCTTCTCGCTCGCGGTGATCGCCACCGTTTTTCTCGGCAAGAAGATGCCGGCGCACCGCTCGAATCGAATTCAGCGAACTGGAGAAAAGCCATGAGCTTCACGTTGGCCCGCCGTGCCGAACGCATGAACCCCTCGGTGATCCGCGAGATCCTCAAGGTCACCGAGAAGCCGGGCATCGTCTCCCTGGCCGGCGGCCTGCCCTCGCCGGAGAGCTTTCCGGTCGAGGCGATGCGCGCCGCCTGCGAACGCGTGCTGCGCGACACACCCAAGGAAGCGCTGCAATACGCCGCCAGCGAGGGCTTCGGCCCGCTGCGCGAATGGGTGGCCGCCGAGATGGGCGCGCACGGCCTCGCGGCCGAGGCCTCGCAGGTGCTGATCACCACCGGCTCGCAGCAAGGGCTGGATCTGGTCGGCAAGGTGCTGATCGACGCCGGCAGCGGCGTTGCGGTCGAGCGCCCCACCTACCTCGGCGCACTGCAGGCCTTCGCGCCCTACGAGCCCGAGGTGATCTCGGTGGACGGCGACGACGACGGCCCGCTGCCCGAGGCGCTGGACGCCGCGCGCGGCGCACGCTTCCTCTACCTGCTGCCCAACTTCCAGAACCCGAGCGGCCGTTGCATGGGCGCGGCGCGGCGCCTCGCGCTGGCCGACCGCGCGCTCGAGATCGGCCTGCCCATCGTCGAGGACAACCCCTACGGCGAGCTCTGGTTCGATGCCGCGCCGCCGCCGCCGCTGTCCGCGCACGCGCCGGGCAACAGCATCTACCTCGGCTCCTTCTCCAAGGTGCTGGCGCCGGGGCTGCGCCTGGGCTACGTGGTGGCGCCCAAGGCGATCTTCCCCAAGCTGCTGCAGGCCAAGCAGGCGGCCGATCTGCACACGCCGGGGTTCAACCAGCGCGTGGTGCACGAGGTGATCCGCGACGGCTTCCTGCGCGAGCATGTGCCGACCGTGCGCGCGCGCTACCAGGCGCAGCGCGATGCGATGCGTGCCGCGCTGGAGCATCACCTGGGCGGCCTGTGCCGCTGGAAGACCCCGGCCGGCGGCATGTTCTTCTGGGTCGAGCTGCCCGAGGGCCTGGACGCCACCGCGCTGCTGCCCAAGGCGGTGGCGCAGGGCATGGCCTACGTGCCCGGCGCCGCCTTCTTCGCCGACCATGCGAAGGCCAACACGCTGCGGCTGAGCTTCGTCACCGTACCGCCGGCAGACATCGAACGCGGCATCGCGCTGCTGGCGAAGACGCTGAAGGAGAACGCATGAGCAGCACCAGGCGTTTCACCCAGGTCGATGTCTTCACGGCCGAGCCGCTGAAGGGCAACCCGCTGGCCGTGGTGCACGACGCGCAGGGCCTCAGCGATGCGCAGATGGCCGCCTTCGCACGCTGGACCAACCTCAGCGAAACCACCTTCCTGCTGCCGCCCACGCAAGCCGGCGCCGACTACCGCGTGCGCATCTTCACGCCCGATCGCGAGCTGCCTTTCGCCGGCCACCCGACGCTGGGCAGCTGCCACGCCTGGCTGGCCGCCGGCGGCCGCGCGCAGCGCGATGGCGAAGTGGTGCAGGAGTGCGGCGTCGGCCTGGTGCGCGTGCGCCGCGACGGCACGCGGCTCGCGTTCGCCGCGCCGCCGCTGCGCCGCAGCGGTGAGGTCGACGAAGCGACGCTGGCGCAGATCGCACGCAGCTTGAAGATCCCGCGCGACGCGATCCGCGCCTCGAACTGGGTCAGCAACGGCCCGCACTGGGTGGCGGTGATGCTGGGCTCGCGCGAAGAACTGCTCGCGCTGCAGCCCGACTTCGCCGCGATGGGCGAGCTGGAGCTCGGCGTGGTCGCCCCTTGGCCCGGCGGCGCGGCCGACGTGGAAGTGCGCGCCTTCGTGCCCACCCTGGGCGTGCAGGAAGATCCGGTGACGGGCAGCCTGAATGCCGGCCTCGCGCAATGGCTGATTGGCGCGCGGATGATGCCGCCGCGCTACGTCGCGTCGCAAGGGACGGCCCTGGGCCGCGCCGGGCGTGTGCACGTCGAGCAGCGCGATGGCGAGATCTGGATCGGCGGCGACAGCGTCGCGCTGGTCGAGGGACGCGTCTCGCTGTGAGCTGGCCAGTCGACCATCTGGTGATCGCCGCGGCCACGCTGGCGCAAGGCGCGGCGTGGTGCGAAGCGACCTTGGGCATCGCGCCGGGCCCGGGCGGCAAGCATGCGCTGATGGGCACGCACAACCGGCTGCTGTCGCTGGCCTGCGAGGCCTTTCCGCGTTGCTACCTGGAGATCATCGCGATCGACCCCGATGCGCCGGCGCCCGCGCGGCGGCGCTGGTTCGATCTGGACGACGCAGCGATGCAGGCGACGCTCGCCGCGGGCCCACGCCTGATCCACTGGGTGGCGCGCTGCGACGACCTCGCCGCGGCCGACGTCGCCCCCGCCGAGATCCTCACTGCCGAGCGCGCCACGCCGCAGGGCCTGCTGCGCTGGCGCATCGCGGTGCGCGCGGACGGCCGTCGCCCGGCCGGCGGATTGCCGACGCTCATCGAATGGGGCGATGTTCATCCCGCCGATCACCTGAGCGCGAGCCCGCTGCGGCTGGCGGCCTTCGACGCCCAGGCCTTCGTTGCCGAGATCGATTCACCGAAAGGCCGCGTGCGCCTGGAAGGACTTGCATGACCCTGCCCGATCGTGATGCCCTGCTCGACGCACTCGAACTCGTGCGCCAGGCCATGCCACCCACGCCGCAGCAGCGCTGGCCGCTGCTCGACGCACGCTGCGGTGCGCAGGTGTGGGTCAAGCACGAGAACCACACGCCGGTGGGCGCCTTCAAGCTGCGCGGCGGGCTGGTCTACATCGAGGGCCTGAAGCGCCGCGAGCCGCAGGTGCGCGAGGTGGTCAGCGCCACGCGCGGCAACCACGGCCAGTCGATCGCCTTCGCCGCGGCGCGCCACGGCCTGGCCGCGACCATCGTCGTGCCGCGCGGCAATTCGGTGGAGAAGAACGCCGCGATGCGCGCGCTCGGCGCCGAGCTGATCGAACACGGCGACGATTTCCAGGCCGCGCGCGAGCATGCCGCGGCGCTGGCCGCCGCACGCGGCGCGCACATGGTGCCTTCGTTCCACGCCGACCTGGTGCGCGGCGTGGCGAGCTACTGGATGGAGTTCTTCGGCCACTTTGCGCAAGGCAAAGCGCCCGAGGTGGTGTTCGTGCCCATCGGCCTGGGCTCGGGCATCTGCGCCTGCGCGGCGGCACGCGCGGCCACGGGTGTGGCCACGCGCATCGTCGGCGTGGTGTCCTCGCACGCCGAGGCCTACCGGCTGTCGTTCGAGGCGGGACGGTCGATCGAGGCGCCGGTGAGCACGCAACTCGCCGACGGCATGGCCTGCCGCGTGCCGGAGCCCAACGCGCTGGCCATCATCCACCGCGAGGTCGACGAGATCGTCAGCGTGAGCGACGAGGAAGTCGCTCAGGCCATGCGCGTGCTCTTCGCCGACACGCACAACGTCGCCGAAGGCGCCGGCGCCGCCTCGCTGGCGGCGCTGCTGCAGCAGCGCGAGCGCTGGGCGGGACAGCGCGTCGGCATCGTGCTCAGCGGCGGCAACGTGGACAGCGCGATGTTCGCGCAGGTGCTCTCAGCGCGCTGACCTCACTCTTTACGGTAGTCGTCGTGGCAGGCCTTGCAGGCCTTGCCGACGTCGCCGGCCGCGGCCTTGATGGCGTCGAGGTTGCCGCCCTTGGCGGCGACGTTCAGCTTGGCCATCTCGTCCTGCATCTTCTTCGCGGCGGCGTTGAACTTGTCCATCTCGGCCCAGATCTCGGGCTTGGCGCGCGTCTCGCCGCCCTTGTCGGTGCCCGGGCCGAAGCCGGCGAAGGGCAGCGTGGACATGAAGGTCGCGACCTCGGCGTTGTGCGCCGCGGCCTTGGCATCGAAGGGGATCTTGCCCTGTGCCATGCCGGCGACGCGGCCGAAGTGCGCCGCCATCACGGTGAAGGCGCCCTTGCGGTACTTGATCGCGTCCTCCGGCTTGGCGAACTGCGCCGCGGCGGGCAGCGCGGTGCCCAGGCCGGCGAGTGCGGCGACGGTGATCAGGATCGACGAGAGCGGACGGTTCATGCAGTTTCTCCTTCGTGCAGTGGATGATTACGGGGCGCCGCTGCAGTGTGCGTGCAGCGCTCGCCCTGTGTCCCTGTGTATACGCAACGATGCCGCGTTTTCATCCCGCATGCCGGCAAACCCGCACATCGTGCTGCGGCATGCGCGACTGCGGTTATCGTCGCCCCTGCAGACACGAGGAGGCAACGACGGAATGGATGCGCAGACGGTGCGCGTGCGCGTGTGGGATCTGCCCACGCGGCTGTTCCACTGGGTGCTGATGGCCTGCGTGATCGGGTCGGTGGTGAGCGCCAAGATCGGCGGCAACGCGATGGCCTGGCACTTCCGCCTCGGCTACGTGGTGTTCACGCTGCTGGCCTTCCGGCTGCTGTGGGGCCTGGTCGGCGGGCGCTGGTCGCGCTTCGCGAGCTTCCTCTACGCGCCGGCCACGCTGCGGCGCTACCTGCGCGGCGCCAGCCGGCCCGAGGAGGGCCACGAGGTCGGCCACAGCCCGAGCGGCGCGCTGTCGGTATTCGCGCTGCTGGCGCTGCTG